>TARA_R100000656_G_scaffold112185_1_pt1 | contig 99369 bp, 98 predicted proteins | sample TARA_R100000656 | Tara Oceans TARA_R100000656 (sample SAMEA2622517) | marine metagenome | biome: marine biome (ENVO:00000447); feature: mesopelagic zone (ENVO:00000213); material: "saline water (ENVO:00002010), including plankton (ENVO:xxxxxxxx)" | depth 350 m
CACGACTGGGTATGGAATAGATTTCATCCAGAGAATGATAGCGATGCAAATGTGGATCGACCGTAACCAGCCAATCAGCATGTTGAGAAAGGCACTTGGCAAAAATACGTGAAGTAACCGCTTCCCCATCGACAAAACGGCGATCCTGACGCATATAACTGAGGTAAGGCGCCACTAACCCCACTTGCGACGCTCCCAGCTCCCGCAGTGTTTCCAATAAAAACAACAACGGCAGATATTTGATGTTTGGGTGTGACAGATCAGCCACCACAATACAGGCGCGATTTTCTACATCAGATTGAATACGCAGATAGGACTCCCCATCAGGAAACTGCCGAGCGTTAAACTCGCCAGGTTGACCACCAATCGCGTTACTGAGTGACTCAGCCAACGGATGATTGTTCAGGGAAAACACCACTGGAGATTTATCTTTCACAGCCATCGTCTCGCTCATCGTTCCTTCTCGACCGTAAAAATTGTCGATTGGCGATAAAACGCCATCGCATACTGTTGCTCTCCGATCGTATCGGAACAGAGCGTAAATAAAGGTTGTCCGACGGTGACCTTGTCGCCGACTCGAGCATGTAGACGCAACCCCGCAGCCGCTGTCGCCGGAGCGCCTGCCAGCTTCGCCAGACGCGCGAGTTGACGATTGTCGATAGCGGTAAGTGTGCCCGCTGCTGTGGCCGCTTCGGTATGTTGGTAGCTGGCGTCAGGCAGGGCTTTCATCCCACCCTGCGCGGCCAAAATGCGCTGGAACTGCTGCCAGGCTTTACCTTCATCCAAAATCGCGATCGCTCTTTCCAGCCCTTGTTCATAACGCTCTTGATAAGCAAGTGAAAACAGATGTGCAGCCAGAAACAAGGCACGCTCCCGAAGATCCTGTGGTGCACTGTGCTCGCGCTGCAATACTGCCAGCACATCCCGCGCTTCTTCTACCGGGCCGATACCACGCCCAACCGGTTGGCTACCATCCGTAATAAGGCAGCGAATTTGAATACCACAGGCGGCTCCCACCTGGGTAAAGAGTGAGGAAAGGCGATCGGCGTCGTTCTGGGAACGCACTTTAGCGGTGGGGCCGACGGGAATATCTATCACCGCATGAGTGGAACCGGCAGCGATTTTTTTTGATAAAACCGAGGCGATCAACTGCCCTTCACCATCCAAATCCAGGGCCCGTTCAATGCGAATCAACAAATCGTCGGCCGGACTCAGGTTGACAGCGCCACCCCAAACAAGACAGGCATGGGTCTCAGCCACTACACGTTGAATCTCATTGAGCTCCAGATTGACGGTAGTCAGTGCCTCCATAGTATCCGCAGTACCGGCGGGAGAGGTGATCGCCCGCGAGGAGGTTTTAGGGATGGTGAGTCCCGCAGCGCTGACAATGGACACCACGAGCGGTGTGGTGCGGTTGCCCGGCAGCCCACCGATGCAGTGTTTATCAAGAACCATGGCTTCGTCTGGCCAGTTCAGCCGCTTACCACAGGCCACCATGGCCTGGGTGAGACTGATGATTTCATCTACGTCTAAACGGCTACCCGCGCACACACTGAGGAAGCTGGCGATTTCGATATCCGAATAGCGGTGGTCGCCGATGTCCTCGACAATAGCGGTAATCTCTTGATCACTGAGTTTGTGTCCAAAGATTTTTTTGCGCACGGCGGCAAGTGATGTCACTACCGGTGCGTGGTCGACACTAACCGCGGCGCCATCATCGACGTCCAAGCGCTGCATGGCACTTTTAGACAACCCTGCACTCCCGGAACTCAGTACCTGTTCGTCCACCACATTCAGCGTGGCGATAACGCTGTTTTCCCCGTACCGCAGCATGACACGGCTGTTGGCAGTGAAACCTTCAGAGCGGCAGATGTGACAATCACTGCGCATATACACCACCGGTTCCTGGTGGGTGTCGATGCCCATGTCGATCACCTTAAGTGTGTTAATTTGATCCATTAGCATTTCCTGAACAACAAAATTTAGCCATTGCCTTTCTTTCAGTGGCCAGCAGGCTTTCTCCACCACCATTTTTAATGGTGATGTTCATTATCCTGACTCAGGTGCACAACCTGCTTTCGTTTTTTAGATCCCAGAAATAGTTGCTCGCCGATAGCGATTAGCATCATTGTGACAACGGCCACACCCAACACAAATGGGTCTGAATTCAACTTCACCCAAACAAACCCGCTTAGTGCAAGCAAATCTAATATAATCGCAGTGACGGGAACCCAGCTTTTAGCTTTAACATCGTCCAACAAGTAGCGCAGAACACCCCAATGAATGGCGATATCCATCACTAGATAGAAAACGATGCCAAGTGCTGCTATACGGGAAAGATCAAAAAACGCTGTGAGCACAAGACCGAGTACCACGGTGTATACCAATGTATGTTTCTGAATGCTGCCAGGCATACCGAAGTGTCGGTGAGGCACCAACTTCATCTCTGTTAGCATCGCGAGCATCCTGGAGACCGCAAAAACACTGGCAAGAATCCCACCCGCCGTCGCAAGCATGGCAATCGCAACAGTGAACCACACGCCATACTCACCGAGTGCGGGTCGAGCGGCTGCAGCCAGGGAATAATCACGGGTTTCGATAATCTCACTGAGTGAGAGGTTGCTGGCCACCGCAAAACCAACCAATGTATAGATGACGACACAGGCAGCAATCGAAATAACAATGGCGCGACCAACATTGCGGTGTGGATCGATCACCTCGGAACCACTATTGGTAATGGTGGTAAAGCCTTTGAATGCCAGAATCCCCAGAGCCGTGGCGCCGAGAAAATTACTGGTTGAACCGGTCTCGCTTACCTGGTCAAAGTCCACCGCCAGGCCATCAGCCAACCAGATTCCGACGAGGCCAATAATCAGAATGCCGCCAATTTTCAGTAGACCGATGAATCCTGCAACTCCTTGAATCAGCCGATTACCCAGCAGGTTCACAATGAACGCCGCCAAGATTAGGGAGACGCCGAGTATAGGCGTCATTTGTCCTGATGGGTCACCGCCAAACAATTGCATGGTGTAGGAACCGAACGTACGCGCGAGAAAGCTCTGAGCGATGACCATCGAAAAATACATAAGTAGTGCATTAAATGCAGTGGGCAACCGATCGCCATAGGCCTTATGCAGATACATTCCAATACCCCCTGCTGATGGGTAGGCATTGGATATTTTGATGTAGGAGTAAGCGCTGAAACCAACGATGATTGCGGCCGAGAGAAATGCCAATGGGAACAATGCACCAGTCATCTCTGCCATTTGACCGGTTAGCGCGAATATTCCCGCCCCGATCATCACCCCAGTCCCGAGCATCACCGTACCTGATAGAGTGAGGCTACCTTCGTCGTAATGTGTCGAACGATCGTCTTTTTCCTTCATTCAGGACTCCTAAAAATAATGGTTAATCCCCTTTCTGGGCTTTCGGTGCAAGGTATGCAGGCTGCTTAACTGCAATTCTCTATTTATCGACATTCACCATGGAGGTATACACTAGCGCTTGCGGCCAGCGCCCGGGGGTATTTGATGACAGCTCCACGGTTCGTGACTGGCGTTGTTTTTAACGTTCTGATCGACAAATTTGTAATAACCTTCTTTAAAATGCGTCCACCAATCATGGCTTACTTCGACGCCATGCTTTTTCAACACATCTTCGATACCATCCAGACAAATCCTGGAGGCGTCATAAGCAAGATTCAGCACATGACTTTTTTCATCAAAGGAAATGGCGTCGAGCCCGTAAAGCTGATCGACTTCAGCAACCACTGCTTGCAGGTTGTTCTGATCGGCAGGTTCCAGTTTTAAATGGCGTACCACAAGATTGATTTCTGATACGCCCAGCCGATGCTCTTTTTTGCTCATTTTCGATTTCCTCTAATGAGGCGGCATCTTGTTGCAACAATGCGCTTCATGCTTGGCGTTATCCTTGATATTTTTATCTGTCTGCCGTTGCCAACCCAGCTTGGTGCGACTCCACCAATTGTCTTTAATTACCGCGCCATGTTTTTCGACAATGGCGATCATTTCATCGATATTGTGGTGAGAGGCGTCATAGGCGATTTTGAGAGTACCTTTCGTCATGTTCAGCCAAACACGGTCAACACAAGGAAGTCCATCCAACTCCGCTGTGATAGCATGCGCGTTACTTTCATTCACCCCGCGCAAACTTAAGCTGTGCTTGGTTAGAAAACCCGGATTGATACCCAGTCGATGCTCTGCCACCACTTTCTCCAAATTATCGATTACTAACGATCAATAGTCCGCTTTGCTTATTTCTTAATGTGTTTAGGACGACTCTTGCGAGCTTCGACCATGTTGTCCATCATCTGCCCCATCATCATCTGCATCATCCCCATACGCTCTTCCATCATTTTCATGCGCTCTTCGGTAGAGCTGGATGCCATGTCGCCTTCACCCTGATTTAGCATCATCATGCATTGCTGCATCTCTTTCATATGTGCTTCGATGAGTTCATCCCGTTTGCCTTGGTCTGCTTCCTTTTTCAGCTGACCCATCAGGCGCTCCATGGATTTTTTGTGTTCTTGCATCATTGGCATCATTCGCTCATGGCTCATCATCATGCTGCCTTGCTTACCCTGTGTGTTCGGGTCACCGTCATGTTGATGCTCACCTTCGGCGAAGACTGGAGATGCCAATAATGCGGAAATAGCGAGTGCTGACATTAAATTTTTCATTGTTTTATCCTCAGACAGTTTCATGTTCATTGATTTTAAATTTCGGAATCCACGCTGGCGTAGATTCCATATAATGGCGATATATTTCGCCAAATTCTTCCAGCGCCATCCGCTCCTCTCGCTTAGCGAGTCGCACGTAGACCACTACCAGTATCGGGAACATCACGAGCGTTGGAATGGTTGGCCACTGCAACAGGAAGCCGAACATAATCAGAATAAAAGCAATGTATTGCGGATGACGACAGCGGGCATACCAGCCTGTGGTCGCCAACGACCGGGTCTGCTGCGCCTTGTGCAGTACACCCCACGCCGAGGCCAGCAAAAAGAAACCCAAAACGATCAGAACATTACTGGCGATATGCAGCGGATCCCAATGTGGATTACCTTCAAAACCAAGCAACGTGTGCAACAGGTGGCCGTTTTCGTGGGACAGAAAATCAATGCCAGGATATTTTTCCGCCAACCAGCCGGAGAGAAAATAAATGGTTAATGGAAAGCCATACATCTCAGTAAATAGGGCAATAACAAACGCCGAGAAAGCGCCAAAGCTTCGCCAATCGGTTTTGGTTTGCGGCTTGGTAAAGCTGAAGGCAAAGAAGATAAATATCGCTGAATTGAGTATCACCAGCGTCCAGAGGCCGTAAGCAGATTCACCGTGCATGCTTCTTCTCCTGTAATGTATTGGGTCAACGGTGATGACGGTTTTCGTTTTCCCGGCGGCCTTCCTCCAGCCCACGTTGATAAGCATCCTGGTCGGATTCATCCTCATGCTTGCCATGGTCACCGTGACCGCCATGTCCCCCATGTCCGCCATGCATAAACAAATGCATAAACGGGCAGGCCAGAAGAATCAGAAAAGGTAAAAACTGCCAGACGTGTTGCCGGTGCTCGATCAATAGGAAATAGCTTGCCGCTGCAATTAAACCCAGGGCGGCCAGGCCTTTGGGGGTCAACCAGAATGATGATTTTTGAGTCGCCATATCACACCTCACCTGTGTAACTGAAAATCGTTGTCTGTTGCGCTGCGTTTGTCGTGTATCCACAGCAGATCGTTGACTGGCACGATACAGACCAGCCCTTCGCTATCGGCATTAACATACGCCGCATCCACAATCAGCTGCGCAATTTCCCTCGCCTGCTCCCCCTTGGCGTAAATTTCCATTTGAATATGCTTGATCAAGTGGTTTTCGTTAAAACTGTCGAAGTAATAGCCCCGGCCGCGAACCGGGTGTAAGGTAAAGCCCTTCACCCCGTGTCGTATCAAGGCTTCTCCGACGTCTTTCAGGCGAAACTCGTCAAAAATGGCCGTGACTTTATTGATGTTCATCGGGTCCTCCTGCCTATTTCACCGTGATCTGTCCACGGTACATCTGCATCTGGCAATGAAACGCGTATTCACCTGCTGCCAACGCGGGCAACTGAATGGTTTTCAATTTATTCAGTGGCAGGGTGTCGCTAATTTGCAGTTCAGGGATCAGTAAAGTCTCAGAACAGGGTGATTGATCTTTGCGGATAAATTTAATTTCGACCGGTTCTCCGGTTGGCACTTTAATCCGCGAAGGCGAATAGGTGCCATTTTCAACAGTAATCACCAGATCGTTTTCACCCAACTCTGCTTCTTTCGGCTTATAAAGCCAGAACCACCACACAATCAGAGCGATTAACGCCAATCCGGCTATATTGATCAGTAACATGTCGCATTTCTCCTGGTGTTGGACTTAGTGTTCCTGCGCTTTAAACAAACGCAGTCGATTGGCATTGGTCACAACAGTAAGTGATGAAAACGCCATGGCGGCCCCGGCAATCACCGGGTTAAGCAGCATGCCCAAAAACGGATACAACACTCCGGCCGCAAAAGGCACGCCGGCCACGTTGTAAATAAAGGCGCCGAATAAATTCTGTTTGATATTACGCAAGGTCGCTTTACTCACTGCAATGGCATCGGCCAAACCATGTAACGAACCCCGCATCAGGGTGATGTCGGCACTTTCAATGGCCACATCGGTACCTGTGCCAATGGCGAAGCCGACATTGGCGATGGCCAGGGCTGGCGCGTCGTTGATGCCGTCCCCGGTCATGCCCACCACTTCGCCTTCCATCTGCAGTTCCTGCACTTTTTTGGATTTTTCTTCCGGCAGCACTTCGGCGAAAAATTCCTTGATACCGGCTTTTTCCGCCACCGCTTTGGCTGTGGCGCGGTTATCGCCGGTGAGCATCACCACCCGGATGCCGTTATGTTGCAGGCGCTTGATGGCAGCGATGGAGTCTTCCTTAATCGGATCGGCTACTGCGATAATCGCTGCGAGCTTATTATCAACGGCGAAATACATCGGTGTTTTAGCCTCGGCGGCCAGCGCCTGGGCCTTTTCAACAAAATCACCGAGCTCAATGGCGCGCTCGCGCATGAGCTTTTCATTGCCGAACAACAGTGTTTTTCCGTCCACCTCCGCCTGCACACCGTGGCCGGCAATGGCGTTAAAATTGGAGACCTTGCCCATTTCGATCCCCCTTTCCTGAGCACTTTCAACAATAGCCATGGCCAACGGATGCTCGGAGCCGGATTCAAGCGTGGCAGCCAATCGCAACACCGCCTGCTCGTCATTTTCACCTGCCACCAACACATCGGTGACCTTCGGGGCACCGAGGGTGATGGTGCCGGTTTTATCGAGAATCATCGCCGAAATCTTCGACGCGGTTTGCAGGGCCTCGCCGTTACGAATCAGCACGCCCGCCTCCGCGGCCTTGCCCACGCCCACCATCACTGACATCGGTGTTGCCAGGCCTAGCGCACAGGGACAGGCGATAATCAATACGGTGGTCGCCGATACAATCGCAAAAGCTACCGCTGGTTCCGGCCCAAAATTCAACCAGGTCAGGGCGCTCGCTACGGCGATAATCATGACCACCGGAACAAAATACGCTGAGATGACATCAGCCAAACGACCAATGGGCGGCTTGGAGTTTTGTGCGCGCTTGACCATATTGATGATTTGCGCCAGCGCCGTGTCTTTACCAACGCGGGTAGCTTTAAACAGAATTGAGCCTGACTTATTGATGGTGCCCGCCGCCACGGTATCCCCAGTGGCTTTTTCAACCGGCATCGGTTCGCCGGTGAGCATGGATTCATCAATCGCGGTATGCCCTTCAACCACCTCACCATCGACGGGAATTTTTTCGCCTGGACGCACACGGACCACATCGTTCAGCAGCACCAGTTCGATGGCGATATCAAGTTCTTTATCGTCGCGAATGACTCGGGCTGTTTTCGCCTGCAAACCAATCAGACGCTTAATGGCCTCCGAGGTACGACCACGGGCTTTCAGTTCCAGTGCAAGGCCAAGATCAATCAAGCCGATAATGATCGCCGTAGCCTCGAAGTAGACATGGCGCGCCTGATCGGGAACAGCGTCGGGGAAAAACACCACCACCATGGAATACAACCATGCCGTGCCAGTACCTAAAGCAATCAGCGTATCCATATTGGCAGAGTGATTGAGAAAGGACTTCCAGGCGCCGACAAAAAAGTGCTTGCCGGAAAAATAGAGAACACCAAAAGTCAGAATACCCACGACCAACCAGGCGATGCGTTCTGTGGTGGTGTTGACGTTGACTTCACCAGTGATCAGCGCATAGGCCATCAAAGGGCCACCCAGTGAGAGAGCAATCCAGGTTTCTTTCATCAAGCGCTTGTAATAAGCCTGATCCGCCTTCTCTTTTTCGGCCAATGCATCATCTTCATTCTCAGCAGCCGCAAGCTTGGCGTTATAGCCCACCTTCTCCACCGCCTTAAGCAAGTCAGACGCGGCTGCATTGCCAATCACATCGACGGTGCGCTGAGCGAAATTCATTTCCGCGTTCTCCACACCCGGCACCGCCTTCAAGGCTGATTCAATTTTTCCCACACAGCTGGCACAACCGGCACCCTCAATAATCAGTTCCTGGTGCGCCGCGCTATCAACATGAACATGGGGATCAGAACCGTGTTCATGATTATGATGCTGCGTGTTGTTATCGGTATCTTTATGACAACCCGGTTTGCCGGATTCCGTGTTCACTGAACTCATGGGATCACTCCTGAATTATTTGATGACCGCCGCGGGAAAACCCGCCCGATCCAACGCCTCTATCAGAGCGTTAGACTCGACCATGCCAACGACCGAAGCGACACCCGTCGCCAGATCCATACACGCATCGCTTACGCCGGAAACAGCGCGTAGCGTTTGCTCAATGCTTCTTACACAACCACCGCACGTGGCGCCTTGCACCTGTAACCGCTGCAGCGGGATATCGCTATCTGAGCCAACACTGCTCCGAGTGGTAGCTGCAGTGGATGACTTGCTGGCGCAACAACAGCCGCCCTGGTGATGAGTAGGACTCTCGAAATTCTGTGTATTCATGGCAAATCCTCTATGTTGATTTACTGGGCAAACTCTTCAATCAGGTGACAGATCATATGGCCGGTCGGCACCTTATCCGGCTTTTGGCTCCACTCAACCACGGCCTGCTGCATGCGTTCCCGCAGTTGCAGAGTCTCCGCGAACCGTTGTTCAGTTTCATTCAGGCGTTGGTCAATCAAGCGGCGCACCGTCGGGCAAGGTGATTTCTTCTTATCCGCGTGGTTCAAAATTTCCTGAATATCCTCAACGGAAAAGCCCAGTTGCCGTGCACTCAGCACGAATCGCAAGCGGTTGTAATCCTTTTCGCTGTATTCCCGATATCCATTGGCTTTGTTCTTACCCGGTTTCAGAATCTTGATCCGGGTATAAAACCGCACGGTATCGGCCGTAACCCCTAAACGCCTGGCCATTTCGATAACTTTCACACAGCCCTCCTCGCAGCTCAGTCTGACTATCGCAGGATTCAGATTAACCCCGAAGATCTGTTCCTTGCCTTGATATGAGTCAATCATCAGTTCTAAACCCGAGAGAAAATCCAAAGAATTTGTCCGGCTTTTTGTCACCTTACACCTGTGTCCAAGACACAGGTCAAGCAATTTTCATTAACAGGTATCAGGCTTCTTATACTCACTATTACACGCTCCTCGATCTGTAGCCTGTACGCCGTCAACCGTTAATATTGGCCAGATATCCTGTCACGGCGTTTCTGCATTGAATCGACCCGTACACAACGCCCAAGCTGCACCTGGACTTATCCATTGTCATAGTAGAGCGGCGTTTCTGACCTTAAGATGACCCATGTATTAGATTGCTGTAATGAATGTGTAATCCTGTTTACCCTGGCTAGTCGGAACATGCGTTGCTCCCAGCACAAAGCGGGAGAACCGCCAGCAGGGATTTCAAAGGTTCAGGAACCAGTACCCGCAAAGGCGGAACCATTCAAGAAACAGGTATCGCGGTTGTTATACCAGCGGGATTACCGGCCTGATCAGGCCGTTTTGGGAGGATGGAAAATGCGTGAGGGGAGCCGCGCCAAAAGGGGTTCCGGCGCGGTATTGAACAAATCACAGGCGGCGTGATTCATAGTATTTTTATAAAATGAACCGACAGCCCCAACTGTTCCCGGGGCTGAACAGGTTGACCCACAGTGACTGGCCGATAGACAGCCTGAGCCGCAATGACCGGTTAAGCACTTACCGCAGGGTTTGGGCGAATCGCTCTTGGCAATCTGATGACAGGGCATTGTCGAAGCAGTGAGGCTATGCCCTGCCACCTGTTTACCATACTCATTCGGGTTGAGAGGATTGGAAGTGGCCGCTGGGACTGGGAGCGTATGATCCAGATCCGATACTGAGGCGATCGCGCCAAGATTGGGCGCACTTGCTGATACTGGAGAGTGAACCTGTATATCTCCGGGTAATGCAGCCATCAGTGGTTGCGCAAGCAACCCCCAAATGACCAGCACAATACCCAGATAATGAACCATCTCGGCCCCCTTTATTGACCGTTTTAATCTAGCAGATCTGATATTGCCAGTTCTTGATCTGAATCAAATGTTTGACACCGATGTGTTTCTCATCGGTTCCACAACCAGAACCAACGGAGCGGCCAAGAATATAGGGTTAGAATTCAGAACGGCGCACCCGAATTTTATAACCGGGTACGCTACGCTCATCGCTTATGCTTCACCAATGCACTTGCTCTGCTTCCAAAGCAGATAAACCGCCGGCAATACCAACAAGGTCAACACCACGGCACTCAGCATTCCACCCACCATAGGCGCCGCAATCCGACTCATGACTTCCGAGCCGGTACCCGTGCCATACATAATGGGTAACAGCCCCACGATAATCGCAGCCGCCGTCATCATCACGGGTCTTACCCTTAGGCCGGCACCGTGCAACACCGCGTGGCGCAATGTTTCCTTTCGCGGTTCAACACCTTTCTGCTCACAGTCTTCCAGCATATGGCGATAGGCCTGATTGAGGTACACCAGCATGATGACGCCGATTTCTACTGCCACACCTGCCAACGCAATAAAGCCCACGCCAACAGCGACAGAGAAGTTGTAGCCGAGCACGTACATCAGCCAGATCGAGCCCACCATGGCTAGCGGCAGAGTGCCCATGATGATCGCGACCTCGGCAAAGTTGCGAAAATTGAAATAGAGCAGCACGATGATAATGGCCAGCGTCAGCGGCACCACATAGGTGAGTTTTTCCTTGGCTCTCAGCATGTATTCGTACTGCCCCGACCAGTTCAGGGAGTAGCCTGCTGGTAGCTCGACCTGATCGGCCACCACGGCCATGGCATTTTTTACATAACTGCCAATATCCACGCCATCGATATCAACAAAGGTCCAGCCGTTGAGGCGGGCATTCTCGCTCTTGATGGCCGGGGGGCCGTCTTCCACATAAACACGAGCGACATCCCCCAATGCAATGCGCTGGCCACTGGTTGTTACGATGGGCAACAGGGCTAATTGTTCCGGCGAGTTACGATAGTCCTGGGGATAACGCAGATTGACGGGATAACGCTCCAACCCTTCGACTGTCTGCGTGACGTTCATGCCGCCGATGGCGGTGGCCACCACCTGCTGCACGTCAGCAATATTGAGACCATAACGCGCTGCTTTTTCCCGCTGAATATCCACCTTGATATAACGGCCACCCGCTACTCGCTCGGAGTAGACCGAGGCGGTGCCCGGCACATCCTTGAGCACCTGCTCCAGGCGCTTGCCGATCTTTTCGATTTCCTTAAGGTCGGGGCCAGCTACTTTGATACCCACCGGGGTTTTAATACCCGTGGCCAGCATGTCGATACGGGTTTTGATAGGCATCACCCAGGCATTGGTCAGTCCAGGAAACTTCACCAAGGCATCCAGTTCCTTTTTTAACGATTCCGTAGTCATACCATCGCGCCACTCCTCTCTCGGTTTCAACTGGACAAACGTTTCAATCATGGTCAGGGGCGCCGGATCAGTGGCCGTTTCTGCCCGACCGATTTTGCCGAATACACTTTTCACTTCGGGCACCGTGGCTATCAACTTGTCGGTCTGCTGCAGGATCTCCCGCGCTTTACCTATCGACAGACCGGGATAGGTGGTGGGCATATACATCAAATCACCCTCATCCAGAGGGGGAATAAATTCGCTACCTATCTGGCTGACGGGCCAAAATCCGATAACCGTAATCACCAGGGCTAACACGAGCGTGGATTTAGGGTAATTAAGCACGGTTTTAAGCGTAGGCATATACACGCCAATCAACGCGCGATTGAGTGGATTTTTGTGCTCAGGCAGTACTTTGCCACGGATAAAATAGCCCATCAGCACGGGCACCAGCGTTACTGCCAATGCAGCACTCGCGGCCATGGCGTAGGTTTTAGTAAAGGCCAGCGGCGAGAACATACGGCCTTCCTGGGCCTCCAGGGTAAACACCGGCACGAAACTCACGGTAATGATCAGCAGGCTGAAAAATAGCGCAGGACCGACTTCGGCGGCAGATTCCGCGACTACCTGCCAGCGGTTTTCGTTGGTCAGTGGCGTGCGTTCCATATGCTTGTGCATGTTTTCAATCATGACGATGGCGCCGTCGATCATGGCGCCTATGGCAATGGCGATCCCGCCCAACGACATGATATTGGCGTTAAGTCCTTGCGCATGCATGACGATAAATGCGGCCAAAATACCTACCGGCAAACTGACAATGGCCACCAGACTGGAGCGGATATGAAACAGGAAGACGACACACACCAGGGCCACGACGATGAATTCTTCCAGCAATTTGTGCCACAGGTTTTCCACGGCGCGCTCAATCAGGCCGGAACGATCATAGACCGTCACGATTTCCACACCCTCAGGCAACCCGGCCTTGAGTGTCTCCAGCTTGGCTTTGACACCATCAATGGTTTTTTGCGCATTCTCGCCAAAGCGCATGACCACAATGCCGCCTACTGTCTCACCCTCGCCATTGAGTTCGGCAATGCCCCGGCGCATCTGTGGCCCGATTTCGATGTCGGCCACATCCTTTAACAGCAAGGGGGTACCGTTGACGTTCAGGCCCAAAGGGATATTGGCCAGATCATCACGCCCCTGGATGTAGCCGGACGCGCGCACCATGTATTCCGCTTCCGCCATTTCCACCACAGAAGCGCCGACTTCCTGGTTGCCGCGCTGGATTGCCGTCTGGATATGAGAGAGTGGAATGTTAAAAGCTCGCAGCTTGTCCGGGTTCACCTTAACCTGGTACTGCTTCACCATGCCGCCAAGTGCAGCGACTTCAGATACCCCGGGCACAGTTTGCAGTTCGTATTTCAGGAACCAGTCCTGCAGGCTGCGCAGCTGGCTGAGATCGTGCTGACCGGTGCGATCCACCAGTGCGTAGAGGTAGACCCAACCCACACCGGTGGCATCCGGCCCCAATTGCGGCCGGGCATTGGGCGGCAAAGTGGGCGCCACCTGCGACAGGTATTCCAGTACCCGCGAACGCGCCCAGTAAGCATCGGTATCCTCATCAAAAATGACATAGACATAGGAGTCGCCAAAAAACGAGTAGCCGCGTACGGTGACCGCACCAGGCACCGACAACATGGCAGTAGTCAGTGGATAGGTGACCTGATCTTCCACCACCTGCGGCGCCTGCCCCGGATAACTGGTTTTGATAATCACCTGCACGTCCGACAAATCGGGAATGGCATCTACCGGCGTGTTTTTCAGGGACCAACCGCCGACCCCCACCAGAATCAGAGTGGCCAGCAGCACAAAAAAGCGGTTTTGGACAGACCAGCGGATAATGGCTTCGATCATGGCTTGTCCTCCCCGTTGCGCTGGCCTTGATCCATATCCATCGCATCATGGCTCATACCCTGATGCGGGCTGTTGCCCATGGATTGCCCGTCCCCCTCCCTGGGCGCATCTTCGGACACCTGATCCAGTCGATGGATCTGGCTGATCACGTAGTGCTTGTCCCCGTTCCGCTGAATCTCCACATGCAACTTCATGCCGGGTTTCAGCCCACCCAGATCCACCGCGGGGTCCACAGTAAAATCCATCGTCATGGCAGGCCATTGCCAGGCATCAATGGGGTCGTGTGCCAGCGTGAGCATCCGGTGTTCGACCATGATGCCTTCAATACGGGCGCCGACTGATACCGATGCCGGTGTTTCAGGCTGGGTATCGTCATCCGGGCTGTGGTTCATGCGACGAAAATCCGAGGTCTTGCTGGATTCGGAATCAAGCAAAAATTGCGCGGAAGTCACAAGCTGGTCGCCCTCGTTGAGCCCCGACAGAATCTCCACCCGGTTCTCGCCAATCCGCCCCACCTCGACGGCGATGGATTTAAAGCGCCCGTCACCTTTAGCCAACACGACCCGCGATTGACTACCCGTGCGAATCAGTGCTTCACGGGGAATGAGCAACGCCTCCCGAGCGGGTTGTGTCGCTATCGTCATTTGCGCAAACATACCCGGTCGCAGGTAGCCGTCTGGGTTGTCGAATCGTACGCGCACCCGAGCTGTTCTAGTCTGGGTATTCAGTGACGGGTAGATATAGTCAACCGTGCCAGACCACGTGCGTCCTGGCAGATAATCGAGGTACATGCTCACTGCATCGCCCTCCCGTACGCTCATGACCTGACGCTCGAACACTTCTCCTATGACCCAGATATGTTCCAGCTGCCCGATGGCCATCATTTCCATACCGGGTTTCACAAACATGCCTTCACGGACCATAAGATTGTCCAATACGCCGGATTGCAGGGCCGCGATTGTGATGGTCTGACTGACCTTGCCAGATTTTTTCAGTCGGTGGATTTCCGATTCCGGCACCTGTAAAGCCGACAGCCGCTCCATTGCAGCAGTGATTAGTGTTGGGTTATTTCGCTTTAATGCCAGCAACAGTTCTTCCTGGGCATTGACCAGGGTAGGCGAATATAAGGCATAGAGCGGTTCGCCTTGAGTGACCGGATCTCCGGCGGCTTTAACATGGAGTTTTTCAATCCAGCCTTCTACCCGTGGATGAATGTGAACAAGACGGTCTTCATCATATTGCACATAGCCCACGGTATTGACAGAGACGTCCAGCTGCCCCCGAGTGGCAGGCGCTGTACGTACGCCGAGGTTGTTGACCACATCGGGAGAGATGGTGACCGTGCCAATCTCCTGATCGCCGCCCGCGTCTTTATACACAGGTATCAGATCCATCCCCATAGGGGATTTACCCGGATTATCGCGCTTATAATTGGGATCCATCGGCGCGACCCAGTAGAGTGGTTTTTTCTCGGCAGCAACGTCATCACTGCCTGTGGTCTCTTTCATACGCCATAGGGCCGAGTAGTGCGCAAGGGTCGCTGTCGCAATCAACAAGGCAACTGTAATGAAAAAAGATTTATTCAATTGAATCTTCATGGGGTTAATCCTTCAGCGTGTTCTCTGCTGGTGGCGGGAAACGGTTCTGAACCATTTTTGGACAAGAGGTAATTCAACTCGGCAATCATCTTCAGCCGATCAATCCTGATCGTTAAAAAGTCGATCTTGGCATTTAACTCAGCAATGCGAGCGCGCACCGCTTCGGCAAAGTCGCCGTCGTCGTTGTTGTAGGCGGCCAGGGCAGCTTCGGCCTGCTCTGACATTTGCGGCAATAACTGCTCGGCGTAGAGCGCGCGACGATCATTCAGACGCTGTAGCTGGACCAAGGCCGTATCCAGGTCCGCCATCAGCTTTCGCGCCATCAGTAACTTGTCAGTTTTCAAGGCCTCGGCCCGAGAAGTGGCCGCACTGACGTCTTTATCCTGTCGCTTGCCGGTGAAAAGCGGCAGGTCAAAGGTCACACCGACAGAGAACAAATCAGCGCGGTCGCGACCCATGGGATCATCGTCCCTATAGCCGTATTGGGCGGAAAGACCCCACTCAGGTTTATATTTCTGGCGCGCTAATTCGACCCCGGTCTCCATTGCATCAATACGCTGATCAAGTGCCAGCAAGAGTGGGTGCCGATTGACCTGTTCATAGAGCCAACGATCACTATCCGGCTGACCTCCCACCGACGTCGGCTCATCACCGTACTGACTGGGCACAAGCTGCGCTAACGGCAGACGGGCGCGACCGCCGACCCACTCGGATAAACGCTGTTGGGCTGACTCCGACTGTTGCCGCAGCACCGTCAAACGATCGTCCAACCGAGTAAGCTCCAATTGGGCCCGGATAATATCCTGCTGGCGGGCATGTCCCAGTGCCGACGAATAGCTCGCTTTGGTTGCATCTACCAAATGTTCAAACAGCGAGCGATCCCGCTCAATCAATCGAATGCTCTCCTGGGCCCTGAATGCTTCCAGCCACAGCTGCGAGACAGTAGCCGCTACCTTGGCCTGGCGATTCTGCCTGAGCAATGGCTCCTGTTCCGCCAACTCCTGTTTCTGACGGCTGGACAGCGCCAGACTATCGCCGCGAGGAAACATCTGACTAACACCTACAGTGAGCTGCGTCATAGGCTCCTGGTTGATATCGAAGCTATCGGTAGGAAAGTTAGCCGCCATCAGGCTGACCTTGGGGTCTGGCAGCGTCGATGCTGAAATTGATTCGCTGGTCAAAGCGTCTTCGCGATGCCGGCTACCGTTCAGCCAGGGATCCGTGGCAATGGCATGGGCGATGGCCTCATCCAGACTCAACGTATTAGCCGGGCTCTGCGCAAATACAGGAAGCCCCACCAGCAAAAACAATAAAAATACCCATTGAATGTTCATCGTTATATGTCCTATTGCTGATCGCGACTATTCACAGATGCAAACACGTCAGCCGAACCGTCTTTTTTAAGCAGCCATACCTTGTAAGGCGTAAACCTGTCACCCATCTCCATACCCGGGCTGCCTGCCGGCATGCCGGGCACACTAAGGCCGATGGCGTCATCAGGAGGGTTTTCCAGAAACTGCTGAACAAAGCGCGCAGGGATATGGCCTTCGAACACATAACCGTTACTCGTCACTGCTGTATGGCAGGACTGGAACTCAGGTGCTATGCCATAGTCATTTTTAATGCGATTCAAGTCCGACGGGTGGTGGGTTTTTGTGTCAAAACCAACATCTTCCATATGGTGAACCCATTGCTGGCAGCATTGACAGGTGCGGCTTTTATAAACATCCAACGTGGCAATCGTTGCGCTTTTAGTTGCGTGATTTTCGCTTTCTGAACAAGCGGTAAGAAATAACAGGAATACGATCAGCGCCGGAAAGCGCAGATAGGTATGTAACGGCTTCATGATGACTCCCAATCAAGAGTTGCAGTGAACGCGCTCGTAGCGATGGCGCGTTTTAAACATACGTTATGGGAGTTTTTATCTCCCGCTTATCGAGTCGTCAGACGCCTGAATTTCAGGCGTACCAACCCTACTTCAGCGGGAAATGGGGGGGGCGAAACAGCGAGGAAGCTGCCTGGGAGAGGAAGGAAACCGAATACGCTGTATTGAGGGTTTGAGAAAACTGAACGGAAAACGGCGACAGTGTACTCACCACCGCAACGCTTGCAGAGATGCAATCCAACTGAGAGCAGCGATCCTGGCTGCAACAATCAGCGGCATCAGCCGTAAGGGCATTATTGATCTGGATATTGTTTGCCTTGGTATGGCTTCCATGATCCATTGCCCCCGTCATTACTGGAACATCAGGTTCGTGACTCATCTTGTGGCAGGGCAATTTCGCAACAGCGAACGACTGGCTGGTAAAAGCCAGTAACGCGAAGATCGCCATGTAAAATCTGAATCTGCTAAGCCACATAATCTGCAAATGGTTATATTAACATTAGGAAGGATACCTTATTCTCTCGAAAGTTCAAACATAACGCCCTTGATGATTGACATAGATCAATCAACGGATACTTCCATTAAGCGCCAGAACTGCAAATATTGACGTGAGCTTGAGGTTCACCCCGCCAGGATTGACCTGCACTTCGAAGTACTTCATAGGCCGTGTGCAAAAAAACGACAGCAACGATACTAGCAACTATCAAGTCCGGCCAATAAGAATCGAGCCAAATAACCAGAACTCCTGAAATAATCACCCCGGTATTACTGATCACATCGTTGCGGGAACACAGCCACACAGAGCGCATGTTCACGTCCTCGCCCCGATGCTTCATCAGCAGTCCGAAGCAAATCAGGTTGCCAATCAGCGCTACGCCTGCAACTGCCATCATCACCAACCCAATTGGCTGTGGTTCTCCCAGCAGACTGGCGATAATCGTGAGGATAAGGCCCAGCCCAAAGGTGAGCTGAATCAACCCTTTCATAAAGGCTGCCCCGGCACGCCAGCGCACACTGCGAGCAACCACGAAGAGGCTTATGGCATAGACCAGGCTGTCACCGAGATTATCGGCGGAATCCGCCATTAGCGCCTTGGAGTCGGCCCATATGCCGGCCCCAAGTTCCGCCACGAACATCAGGATATTGATCCACAGGACAACATACAGCGTTTTGCGGCGCCCCGCCGTGGCCAGTTGGTCAATAGTATCAATGTCACAGCAATCTGAACTCAGCGCCCCTCTCCTCGTATATTGTGTATTTTGCTACCATAAACCCTGTATTTGCTACCATAAACCCTGTATTTGCTACCATAAACCCTGTAGCAGCTATAGAGTCAATAGGCACATCATGAATATTGGTGATGCACTGCGGCTGTCGGGCTGTCATATCGAAACCATTCGTTACTATGAGCGGGAGGGCCTCACTATGTCTATCATTAATATATGAATAAGCATGCAACAAACGTTCAAGAGTTCAAGCTATGGCTGAGAGTCAACTTGCCTAATTAACCAGCAGAAACATAAGCCCATCGTAAACTACAGCTTTTGTACATTAACCGCTCCATGGACTTTCTTCGACTGCTCGACAACCCGAGAATGATGAGTAAACAGAATGACTTGTGTCCTCTCTGATAATTCAGCGAGTGCATGCAATGCGGCTTGTGAACGAGCGTCATCAAAGTCCACAAGTATGTCATCCACAATGAAAGGCATCGGTTCGGACGATTCCATATACTTCTCTAAAGATGCGAGACGCAACGCCAGGTAGAGCTGGTCCCGCGTCCCTGAGCTCATGCCTTCCACAGTCACCCGCTCTCCCCCTGAACGAATGCCAGCGAGGATGGGTTCATCTCTTTCATTGAAATCGGTCATGAGACCATCGAACGAACCAAGTGTCAGTGCAGAGAAGTGTTCGCTGGCACGCTTGACCAGTGGCCCCTGGTTTTCCTGGCGATAACGCTCAATCTGATCACGCAATATCTTGCCAGCCAATTTCACCTGAATATAGCGCTCAGCGTCTGAGCGAATACCTGCAAGCGTGGTCTGGGCCTGATCGGCGAGCGCGGCTGCCTGATCACTGCCGTCCATAAGCTCCAATTCCTTTTCTTCACGTCCCTTTACTGATGCGAGCTCAGTACGTTTGGGTTCGAGCTCATCCTCAATCTTATTGTTCAATTCTGTGATTCGTCCCGGCAAACTATCCGGATCGATGCCCTCCGCTTGAGCTTCCAATTCCGCAATGGTACTACCCTCACCGGCATCCAGGATCTCCTGCTCTATCGAATCAATGGCGCCCTTGATTCGAAGATAATCAGCGGACTGCCGTTCCGCCGCCTCAAGTTGAGGATGGCCATCGCATTTTGCTTCCACACATAACGCATCCAGGCGACCTGTCATCGTTTGGATGGAAGCGTTCGAATCCTGTATCTCCTGTGCTGCCTGTTCGATCTGTTCTTCAATCTGTTGCCGCTTTGTCTGCCTTGATCGGTTTTCAGAGAGTAGTGCGTTGAGGCGCACAACCGCATCATCGGCTGGCATATCACTCAGTTCGGGTGCAATAGTGGCTACCATGGCCTCTACCTGGGTTCGGAATGCTGCTGCATCTTCGTCGATGGCACTGACCCTTATGCGCAATTTCTCCACTTCCCCCAGTTTCGAAAACAATGCTCTGAGGTTTTCAAAGAAATCATCAACCTCCGATGGTGATGTCTCGCTTCGCAAACCAATACTCTGCATCTGCGCTGCCCACTGTGCCTTCCATGCTTCGAGTGCCTCTGTTGCCAATCGATGCTCTTCATTCAATAATTCAACGTCAGATTCCCGATCCTTAACTTCCTTACTCAATGAATCCCGTTTGCGTTTGGCTTCATCAAGCTGACCGGCTAACGCCTCGCATTCCAGGAGCACGATTTCAAGCTCGTTTGATGTGGACGCCGCGCTTTCCAGTTGTATCAGTTGTGCATTAAGTCTCTGGAGGTGCGTGCTACGATTCTGCTCAAGCTCAGTCACTTTTTGGCGCAACAGGTTAAGCTGCGCCACCTGATCACGAAGTTTTTCAAAGGCATCCAGCCAGGCTCTCATCTCTCGCGGAGTGCGTGGATCAATTTCACAGGGTACCCACAATTCCTGCCAATCCGAATCCAGTTGAGCTTTTTCAGCGCTTGTTGCCTCAAGCTGCTCGGCTAACTTCTGAGCTTGCTGTTGACCTCCCTCCTGCTTGGCCTGAAGGCTTGCCAGCGCATGAACCCGGTCTGCTTCACGGCGCAGCCGATCGGATACCTCATCGGCGCTTGCAAGGCGATTTTCGAAGGCATCAGGCAATGTGCCTTCACCTTGGTATTCACTCGCTTCGCCTGATACGTCTTCACCCTCTATCCACTGGCGGCGCAGCAACTGCCAGAGCGCATCGCGTTCTGATCGAGCTTGTTTGAGAGAAACCTCCGTCGGCACCTCCCCGACTCGCTCGATTTCATCGAGCCTCTGCGATGTATCCTGCAAAGCATCGATTAGCTCGTCCTTTTTCTCTTCAAGCCGCTGAATACGTTTTGAGAGATCAGCGTAGCTCTCTTCAAATTGATGGATGCTTTCCCGGTTTGGTAACGCCAAGCGGGCCATTTCATCCAGCTCACCTTGCCAAAGCGTGAGTCTTGAAAGGTCGGCAACACATTCTGCTTGCTGGCTTGCAAGTTGACTCTGAGTGGACTGGATCGATGCGTCCAACTCCCCTTGCTTCCTGGCGGCGGTTATTGCCCGGTGCAATGCATCCGTAGAACATGATTCGGCGATCTCGTCACGTTCCTTGCGGGCGGTCTGCAGGCGCTTTTCTGTTTCACGCAGACTGGTCTCTGCCTGTTCTGCCCGAGCATTCTGGACGGCTTCTTTATTGCCCAAATTGGCAATAGGCTGCCGCTTTGCCACTACGGGACGTAATTGCTCAATGTCCTTGAATTCGAGATCAGGGCGATTCTCTTTGAGTATGGACTCGGCATCCGCCAATAGCTGCTTGGTTTCTGCTTCAAGATGCGGTCGGTCTTGCTTTGCTTTTCGATGACCACCCAAGCGCGCATGAAGATCTTCAATATTCTCTGCCTGTTCCAGCAAGGCCTGATTGGTGGATAACCCTTCAAGTTGCTGTTGTAATCCTTCGAGGCGAGGGGTTGCCTTGCCCACGATGGCTTGAGCGGTCTCCAACGCATTGACTGCCTTCCGACGACGTCCAGAAAAATCATCGTGAAGGATGACAACGTCACCCAGCGATTCCAACTCCTGAAAAAGCTCACGTCGCTTTGAGAGTTTCGGTAAAACGCGCTGGATACGCTGTAAACGATTTATCTCCGTCCGGTTGTCCGCCAGTTCAGCCTGAATTCGCTTCAGCTCTTCCTCTGTACGTGCCAATGTACGGCGATGCTCATCCCACTCTCTGGACGAGAGCGAGCACTTTCTAATCTCAGCCCTCAGATCCGCATGTGTTCGAATGGCTGAATTGATCAGCGGCTTTGAACCAGCGGGAAGAAAAAGATTTTTCGCCGAATCATCCAGATCCCCAAGTACGGCGTGCAGTGCGTGACTACCAAGCGACGCGGAGAACAGTGCCTGACCGACCTCACCTTTCTGCTCAAGGATTTCATTCCCTCCCTGCACCAATGCCTGATGATCGATCCCGAAAAGTGATTCGAAGAGTTCCGGTGTGACGCCCTGGAGAAAAGGCGCCAGTGCTTGTTCATCAAGCGCCTCACCATCCGGAGACAACACCGTATTTTTCCGGCCTTTGCGCCGACCAAAAGCGAGCTCACGATCATCATTATTCTGTAATTGACCGTAGATACGGAGTTTATCATTGGCGTGAATGAAGTTATCAAGCGTACGCTCATCGATGCCATAAAGCAGAGCCTTTAAACCGCGCAGAGCCGAGCTCTTTCCCGCCTCGTTAGGGCCATAGACGATATGTAACCCCACCTCGTTAAACGCCAACTCCCGCTCAGTAAAAGGCCCGAATGCTGCCAGATTCAATGTCCGAATCTTCATGATCGGTTCTCCGTGGACAGCAAACGATTAACGAGAAGCTCCTTGATATCCTCCAACGTCTCTTTGAGGAATTCCGGATTAGCTGGATCAAAGGGGTCATCGCCAGCCAGCAGTTCCGCAGGGAGTTTCTGACGAAGCACGGACATTTCATCTGCCAGTTCGTCCAGAACCGAGGAGTCCAGTTCCATGTCGTGGATGGCACGCAGCAGACCACTCAATGCATCATCACGTTCAAGTACTTCATCCGTGGAAATGGCAGGCCTCGTCTTGATGGAGATTTTCTCTAACCAGATGCCAACACCGCCGAGCCCGGTTGCCAAGGCCCGATACTCCTGTATCCAGCGTTCACGGTCAGCATGCAACTTCAGGTGTGCAGAGCAAGCCCCGTACAGAACCAGGCGCACAGCCACCGGCCGCCCTTCAGCAGCATCCAATGCTGACTGCAACCCCTCTCGCACTTGCTCATAAATGTCGTCGACCGTCTCTGTGGCAGAAACATCAATCTCGCAAATGGACCAACGCATCACATCGAGGTCGCGGTGTGCCACATCAACAATCTCCCCACCATCCACCGTGACCAAAGTGCAGCCCTTTGGTCCTATCTCACGGATGTGTCTTCCCTGGATATTGCCTGGAAACACAATCCATGGGTCCCGGCTCACCTCTTCGCGTTTATGAACATGGCCCAACGCCCAGTACTGGTATCCTTTGGAGCGCAGCCCATCAACCGTACAAGGTGCGTAGGGCTCATGGCCTGGCTTACCGTCCAGACAGGTGTGCAGCAAACCGATATTCAGGAGTTGTGGATCGCCTTGCGGATAATCTTGTGAAATATCTTCCGTGACTGCCCTTGTTGCGAATCCCTGTCCGCAAATACTCACATCCAGGTCGTCCAGGACAACCCGTTCAGGCTTTCTGGTTGAAAATAGAGTAACGTTGTCAGGCAAGCGAAGGTGCTTTGTAATCTGGCTGGCTGCGTCATGGTTGCCAGCCACGATAAAGACACGGATACTGGCATCGCGTAGCCTTCCCATGCGCTCAACAAAATAGAGGCCGGTGTTGTAGTCTTTCCAGTCCCCGTCATACAGATCCCCGACCAGCAACACGAATGCCACTTGCTCATCGATCGCCAGCTCAATCAAGTTGTCGAAGGCACGGCGCGTGGCACTGCGGATTTCCTCTACGGGTGCACCCTCGTATCGCTCTAGCCCGTGTAGAGCACTGTCGAGATGGATGTCTGCTGCATGAATAAATTTCACAAAATCTCTTCCCTATTTAGTCTATTCGCCCGTTATCGAAAACGTAATCCTCATATCTAATGTCCGTTTCCAAGCACTTCGCTGGAATCAGTAAGAAGCCTAGTCAGGCGCAAACCATTCGCTCGAAGCAATTGCCCAACCGCGTCTACCTGCAAACCCCATATCTCGGCAAGCTCGACTGCCACAGTGGCAGCTTCCCACGGCATCACAGACGCACCACGAACTTTGGCGAATGGCCCATCACTTTCAGAAACCACACGATCCCGGGGCATTTGACCTGCTAATTTCCGACCATTGGCGGAAGTCAACATTGCAGGCCCAACGCTAAACCAACAGCCCATCTCCTTGGCTCGGGAAAGTTGCGAAGGTGAATCAGTGAACCAATGGAGAACGGCTGTTCCATAACCCGGGTGAGATTCGAGTAAACCCAACACTTCTTTTGCAGCCGATCGAGAGTGAATGCTGAGGACGCGCCCCCCGAGATTTACACTATGCTGCAAAACTGACTGAAATATGTTCTTCTGTAGTTCAAAATGCTGCTTGTAGCGGGAAGAGCCATCAAGGCCGACTTCACCAACCCCAGAATACAGTTCCATTTGTGAAAGCAGCATCTCCAACTCGCCGAACTTCTTATCTGCCACTTCTGGGTGAAGACCGGGAGAAATAAAGATTCGCTCTGATGCTGGAAGGACTTTTGATGTTGCTGCGAAAGCTCTCGGGCTGGTAGTGACCAACCAAACAAACTCGACCCTATCCGATGCTTCCACATAAACCTTTCGTGCATCAGGATAAAGATCCAAGTGGCAATGAAAGTCCATCAGATTATGCCGTCCCTGCGAAGCACAACTGCAAGCTCTATTAATCCCTGTTCAATAACACGGCGGTATTGAGGCCGATCCGCCTGAGAGGCAAACGACAACGTGGCCCCCAGAAAAGAATCGATGCCTTGTTGCTCAGAGGAAAGAACTGCGCAAGCCACGGCCATGGGATCATCCGCCTTTGTCTTACCTGCGGATGATAAAGACGGGAATTTGTAATGTGTTGTATCAACTTGCCCCCAATGCTGGATGGCAGCCTTGCGAACCATACATGGCACACAACGTCCACAGTGCGTGCGATTGTAGGTACGAAAACGACCACAGCTTGTTGTATCACAAGCATGTCTTTTCAACATTGACTGATCAGCGCATTCTTCCAGCATCTCCCCTTTGGTTTTAAATCGGTAGGGCATGAGTAGACTGGCTTTAATATTCAGACCTACCAACAACTCCTGAAGCATGGACATGAATAGCGGGTAGGTAGTTCGGGTACTAAAACTGGCCATCCTTCCCGGCAATAAAGGCGGGTTGATGCTGATGAACCCATTTTCCGCCACAAAGATCTCTGTTTTCTCCATTGGTAGCAGCGATGTCGCAAGCACCGCCAGGCCATAGAAGGCCATTGAACGAGCTCTTGTGGATGTCTCTTTCTTACCTTTGAATACAACACGGTGGCTCCACTGCTGATGCCATTCGCCACCACCAAGGTCATTGGCATATTTAATTTGTCGGGCTGAATCTTCAAAAGCGAGTTGTGATACAAAGATTGGCTTACGACCTTGCGCTACAGCATCGATCCCCCCTATCAGGCTATCGAGGCCGCCTGAAAGCAACGCGACACAGTCACGATCGCAAAGCCGGCGCTGGCCGTTGGGTGGAACAGGGCCACCTGCTGAGAATTGCAACGTCCAAAAATCGCCAGTCAATACACGCAACATCTTCTCGACAAGCTGACGATTGGCCTCCCATGGCGCGGGGTCATTGAGTGTGATATCCAGCTCAATCTGGCGTGTCCATCCATCGGCGCTTTCCTTGCGGAGAACGGACACATCGGCCGCATAGACAGCAAAGCAAAAAAGTACAAAATCCCACACTGGAACCGACGGGGCATAACCTTGCTTTTCCAACTGTCGAATCCAGCCATGGGCTATACGGCCAACTCCCGGCTGCGATGACGACTCCAGGAATGTAAATGCCAGCGCACCTGAAGGCAGAGAGTCTGGCAACGCATCAACACTCGAACAAATAATTTTCATGATTCAGCAAACACCGTCAGTGCATCTTGAAGAGCGGCATTCGCAATCTCCCTCATCGCTCGTGGTGCACCTCCGGCACGAGCCTTTTGCATAGATCGATTGACAACCACCATTAAGTAATCGAGAACCTGCCCCAAGCGATTCTGCACGAGCTGGGGCGCATATTTCAGCTTTTCAAATACCTGACCAAGCTCAAGCTGAACCCGGTTATAAACATCAAAAGCCACCGTGTAAGCCATCAAGTTGGCGATTTGATCGTCCGTCAAATTAAAGATATCGGCGTTCGGTTCCACTTCGTAGAGATGTGCAATAGCATGATCCATGGAGTGTCTGGCTGAATCCTCGTCAACACTCCCTCCCGTTGGAATCAATTTCTGCACGACTTCGAGTGCGGTTTCCTTGGCAGAAAGTCCGCGCTGCTTTATTGAATCGACCCAAGTATTAATGCTTGGATCAGAACCGTCGCGAGCGGTGGCAAGAAATCCACCCAAAGACGATGCGGCAATTGCGCTAGTCCGCATTCGACTCGCGGCTCTGGACGATCCTCCCATGCCCTTCTTCACAAAGCTTGAAACACCTCGGCGCAGGTCGGAGCTGCTACCAGACCGTACAAACCCGGTCAATGCACCACGAGCTTGTTGATACCGTCCTGGCGGAGCTTTGGCAGGGCCGGCAGGTGGTGTCGTCGGATTCTGATTATCCTCCCCATCCTCTGTGCTGCTGCCGTCATCTGAGGGGGTTGCGCCCGGGCTTAGGGGAACTTCCGCGTAGTCGCTATCAATACCGGCGCCAGCATCATCCAGCCATGGAGGATCAAAGGGCGCGCCTGTACCCGCACCCGAGCTCGATGCTGACGTACCCATTATTTCTTCCTCGCATTAGTGATTGCCCGCTTCACAGACTCCTGCGCATCCGCATCGCTTACCCACTTGTCCAGAATGTCTTTTGCCCAATCACAGTCCGCCAAAGCAGAAACAAATCCGGGAGCAAGCTGAGCGATAGGCGCTTGACTAATGAATGCCGCCGCACGCGGCCCCGCACTTGGGTGAATGCGGCAAACCTCAGTCAACATCAAAATTTCGTCATGCTTCTGCCAGGTTCTACCGGACCGCCTTGCATCCCACGCCCTCGCCATAGCAAGGCCAGATTGAATATCCCCGGCCTCTCGAATCTGCTGTTTTAATGCATCATTTGATGTTCGAGCGGAAACCAGCGAATCACGCAGCGCCTTGCCAGCGGCATTTAGCTCATCCGCGCCAAAATCCCTGATCGTGCTGTCGCGACTTAGATGCAATATTGGCCTCAAGTCCATGTCGCCAAGAGGCGGTTCGAGCCTGAGCCACTCACGCGCAAACTCTTTGTCGCCAAAGAGCGTGGGAAGCTTTTGATCCTCCTCTTTCGCAACTTCCTCTGCCTCGCGAAGAATTTCAACTTTGCCTTCGTTCTCAGCAGAAACCCTTTCTGCAAGCGCATTCGCGATTGATTCATCGCACCGCTCAAGAAGGTGCCACTTCGCTAAAACCTGGACATCCACGTCGATATTTTGAGGTTTAGCCAGGGTCTTGCGCAGGAATACAGTGTTGAGAAAACGTTTGACCAACCTCGGATTAGCTTGAACCGTACTTGCACTGAATAGCAGCGGAGCCAACCGCTCAGCCAACCCCATCAAACCCAGAAGCTCAGAACTCCCTTGCGGGGCGAGACTTTCCAAAAACGTCAGATCTACGGACTTCCCGGTCCATGTTTCTCTCAATCGCGTCTCGACACTGGATTTCGCAGAATCAAAGTTTTCAGCGTCAAGCTGACCATTGCGATGAGCGCGCTCCAAGAACAATAATGCGGTATAGGCTTTGGTCTCATTGGGACCAAGTCTTGGTACACGCAGTGGCACTTGAATAAGCTTATCGAAGTAATTAGTTGCGATATCGTCATCCAGGCCAGTACCCGCAAAATGCACCCGTACAGCACCGCGGATGAAGACATCATCAGCTGCGATGACAAAAGCACTTCGTCGCAAAAACAGCAGTAAACGAATTGCCTCCAGCGTGGAAATTGCAGTTTTCGGCAAACACCTATCGAGATCGTCGACAAAGACGACCAGCGTGATCCCTAGCTCTTCGAGAAGATCTTCCAGCGCATCACGAAATGACTGGATTTCTTTGGGGAGAGAAATGGGCTGGGCTTCATTCAACAGGCCTTTTGTAGCAGTTTGTGCTTCCTGTACTGCAGCATGCCCTTCCTGAACAGACTTATTCCTAAACGCCTCTGTGCCAGACACCACCACCTTCCCAATGAGACCGACAGGCACTCCGGTGATGATAGTCGCAGCCGTCTCTCCTCCGAGCTGAGCCAGCCGCAGGAGATTAATTCGCTTAACCAGCGACTTGGCCTTCTCAAACAGACCAGCATCCTTCTCGGCTTCCTTGAGAACCGCGTCCCCTACGGTTTGCAGCAGTGCCGTTCGGGCATCTTCAAAACCTTGATAGAGCCACGGGTTGAAGGTAACAACGATATACCTTGTACCGCCCTGTCCATCGGCTTTCTTGCTGGAATCCTGGTCAAGCGATAATTCCGATGCGACCATTCGAACGAGGGAGGATTTACCCATGCCCCAACCACCAGATATGCCGATGGATATTGGCTCGCCTCCTGCGTCCCGAACGAGCTCAGCACAAGCCTTGGCTACTAGCCGGAAGTTGACATAGTCAACCGTAGTCTCGTTGTCATGCCACATGTCAGAATCCTTCAGTCAGGCTCGTATGATTTACCCACCACCGCACCAACAACCCCACCAACGACCACAGCCGCCAACCGCAAGTGCGGCGGCACCAGCAGGAAGGCAAGCGCCCCCACAACTCCACCCGCAACCGTATTTTCACCCCGTTTCGCTTGAGAAAGCGGCGCACACCGGTAGCCATTTGTAGACCGGGCAGATGTGGTCGACGAATTCCCCTTTATCCGATTGCATGGAATGCAGGCGGCATAGAGGTTATTCATATGATCAGTGCCGCCTTTGGACCTGGGCTTCGAGTGCTCAACCTCCCAGGCCCCTCGCTTCCCGAACACTCCGTAATTGCGCAAGCTCAACTGCTTCCGGCAAATATGGCAGCGCCCTTCTGTCCTTTGGTAGATACGATCAAGTTTGTCTTCGGTGAAACTCATATTCTCATTCTCAAGTCAGTAAAATGGCATTTAGCGCCCCGCTAAACACAACCCCCAATGTTCAGAATTAAATCATGATCATTTTGATGATGTCAACAAATCATATTGACATTATTTTCATATCTTTAATATTATAGGAGCCTTCTCGATCCGACCCGAGCCACACTGGACAAACACATGCCCAACCCCATCCCAATGGATATCAACCAGGCACAGCGAGAGCGGCTGTCGCACATTGATTTCAAAACTTGTTTCTTGGGAGCTATCGGGCGCAGCGATCTGGTGGTCCGCTTTGGCATAAAGGAGGCCGCTGCCACCAGGGACATTACTCTCTACAAGGACCTGGCCCCAGATAACCTGGAATACGACACCAAAGCCAAGATCTACATCCGGGCACCCTCCTTTGAACCCCTGTTCGATTACTCCCCCAGCCAGGCCTTGGCGGCTCTGGCCCACGGATTTGGGGATGACTTTGTCGGGAAGCATAAGGCACTGATTGCCTGCGAGACCCCGGCACAGCTCAATAATCCAGACTTGGAGACCCTGTCCGTACTGACCAGAGCCATCCATCAGCACAAAGCGGTCAGCCTGGTGTATCGCTCCCTCAGCAGCGGCCGCAGCACGCGCGAGGTCGTGCCATTTGTGTTAGTTGATAACGGTCTGCGCTGGCACATCCGTGGCTACGACCGGAAACGCTCAAGATTCTCCGACTTTGTTATTACTCGAATCTCCGACCCGGAAATCCTCGACGAACCGTTGAAGGAACATGAAAACCGGGAACACGACATCCAGTGGAATCGCATCGTCGAGCTGGAAATCGTCCCTCACCCCAAACTCAAGCACCCCAAGACCATCGAAACGGATTACGCGATGGAGAATGGGGTATTGAAGGTCAATGTTCGGGCTGCTGTGGCCGGTTACGTCCTCCGGCGCTGGAACGTCGACTGCTCAGAAAAGCACAGCATGGATGGCCCTGAATACCACCTCTGGCTAAAAAACAGGCAGGCGCTGTATGGCGTTGAAAACCTCGTTATCGCGCCCGGTTACAGCCAGAGCAACCAGATCACCAAGGAAGGCGCATGATTAAACTCGAAGACATCAAAAAAGACGCTCAAGTCCGAGGCATACAGGGCGACGAAGTTGTTCGTATCGTCCAGGTTGAACCTGTGGGCGATAGCGCCATAACCGTCTACTACAAAGACAGCCAGGGTCGCCTGGCCGAGCAGATGCTGTTCCGCTCCGATGAGGCCCGCCTTGAACTGGCTCAGTCCGGTCGTCCCTGGGCCTTCGACGCTCCCGGTGCCGAATTCAAGCTAGGACTCGAAGCCTTCCGTATATCCCAAGCGGCACTGTTTGACCCGATGATGGCTGTCCACACCTCTAATGTAGAGCCGCTGCCGCACCAGATATCCGCCGTCTACGAATCCATGCTCCCTCGCCAGCCATTGCGTTACGTGCTGGCCGATGATCCCGGTGCCGGCAAAACCATTATGGCTGGCCTGCTGATTCGCGAACTGCTGATGCGGGCGGACGCCAAACGCATCCTGATCGTCTCGCCCGGCGGCCTCACCGAGCAGTGGCAGGATGAATTGCTGGAAAAATTCGGCGTTGTGTTTGAAATCTTTAGCCGTGAAAAGCAGGAGCAATGCGCCTCCGGCAACTACTTCGACGAGCAGGACCAATTGATCTGCCGCCTCGATCAGCTGTCACGCAACGAGGAGTATCAGGAAAAGCTCAAGAACACCGAGTGGGATCTGATCATCGTGGACGAGGCCCACAAACTCTCCGCCAATTACTTTGGCAACAAGGTCAACAAAACCAAACGCTTTCTGCTGGGTGAACTACTCGGCTCCATCACCCGCCACTTCCTGTTGATGACCGCCACACCCCACAACGGCAAGGAAGAAGACTTCCAGATCTGGCTCTCCCTGCTGGACGGTGACCGCTTCTACGGTAAATTCCGCGAAGGCGCTCACAAGGTGGATGTCTCCGACATGATGCGCCGTATGGTCAAGGAGGAGCTGCTCAAGTTCGATGGTACCCCACTGTTTCCGGAACGTTGCGCTTACAGCGCCAACTATGAGCTGTCGGATGCCGAAGCCGCGCTCTACGCTGCCGTAACCGACTACGTTCGTAACGAAATGAATCGGGCCGACAACCTTGACGGCAAGCGGAAAGGCAATGTTGGGTTTGCATTAACCATGCTCCAGCGTCGCCTCGCTTCCAGCCCCGAGGCTATTTACCAGTCCCTCCAGCGTCGCCGAAAGCGCCTCGAATCCCGCCTGGAAGAGATGAAATTGGTCGCGCGCGGTCACAGTGTTCAGAACGGTGTGGCCGCAACTCTCGGCGAATATACGGTCAAGCGTCAACTCGATCTGCCGGACAATTTCGATGAGCTGGATGAAGAACTGAGCGCCGAAGAGTACGAACTCTATGCCGACCAGGTGGTCGATCAGGCCACTGCGGCCGAGACTATTCCCGAACTGGAAGCGGAGATCCTGATCCTCAAGGATCTGGAATACCAGGCGCTGGGCGTTGTGCAATCCGGTAACGACAAAAAGTGGGAGGAGCTTTCCCACCTGCTGCAGGATCGCCCCGAGATGTACAATGAATCGGGCAGTCGTCGCAAGCTGATCATCTTCACCGAGCACAAGGACACTCTGAATTATCTGGTGGGCCGCATCCGTGGCATGCTGGGCAGACTGGAGGCGGTCATTACCATCCACGGCGGCACCAACCGCGACGATCGACGCAAGGCGCAGGAAGAATTTCGCAACAACCGCGATGTCCAGGTGCTGGTGGCCACCGACGCCGCCGGCGAAGGTGTAAACCTGCAAAACGCCAATCTGATGGTCAATTACGACCTGCCCTGGAATCCCAATCGCCTCGAACAGCGCTTTGGCCGCATTCACCGAATCGGCCAGACCGAGGTCTGCCATCTATGGAACCTGATTGCCAAGGAAACCCGTGAAGGCGAGGTCTTTCAGAGGCTGTTCGAGAAGCTCGAAGTGGAGAAGCAGGCACTTGGCGGCAAGGTATTCGACATCCTCGGAGAAGCCTTCGAAAACCGCTCATTAAAAGAGCTGTTGGTCGAGGCCATTCGCTATGGGGAGTCACCGGAGGTCAAGGCCAAACTCAATCAGGTGATCGATGGTGCGCTGGATACCGAACACCTGAAAGAGATTCTGCGTCGCAACGCCCTGGTTGAGCAACATATGAGTCTGGAAGACCTGTATGCCGTGAAGGAGGAGATGGAAAAGGCCGAGGCCCGTAAGCTGCAGCCCTATTTCATCCGCGCTTTCTTTACGGAAGCTTTCCAGAACCTCACCGGCGAAATGCGCCCCCGCGAAGCCGGGCGCTACGAGGTACGCCATGTGCCAGCAGCCATTCGTGAACGCGACCGTGTCATAGGAGAAAGTCGCACACCAGTACTGAAAAAGTACGAACGCATCTGCTTCGAGAAGGATCTAGTACGAGTCCATGGTAAGCCTATGGCCGACCTCGTACACCCCGGCCACCCACTGATGCATGCCACCACAGACCTGATCCTCTCAGCCCACCGCAGCAAACTGAAGCAAGGAGCGGTACTGGTGGACCCCAACAATGACGGCGTAGAACCACGCATCCTCTTTATGGTGGATCACAGCGTTCGCGAACCCCAGTCCGAAAAACATGGCGACCAATCCAACATAGCCTCTCGTCGCCTGCAGTTCGTCGAAATCGACCAACAGGGCAAGGCCTACCACGCCGGTTGGGCACCCCACCTCGACCTGCAACCCATCGACGACTACGATCTGAAACTGGTACAGGACATCCTCAGCGCCCCCTGGATCAGTACGGACCTGGAAGGTCTGGCCCTCAACCACGCCTCGCAACACCTGGTGCCCGAACACTACCAGGAGGTTAAGACCCGTCGCGAACGGCAGGCCGACAAGGTGCTGGCTGCGGTCAACGAACGCCTGATTAAAGAGATCAACTATTGGTCCGACCGCTACATCAAACTCAGTGACGATGTCGCTGCCGGTAAGCAGCCGCGCATGCAGCCAGAGATGGCGCGCCGCCGCGTGGATGAACTCACTGAGCGCCTGAACCAGCGCAAGCGCGAACTGGAATCCTTGAAGGCCGTAGTGTCCAGCACCCCTGTGGTAATTGGTGGTGCGCTGGTGATTCCGCAGGGTTTGTTGGCCCAACGCAAAGGCGAGACCACCTTCTGTGCCGATGCCGCTGCCCGCGCCCGCATCGAGAGAGTCGCCATGGAAGCGGTTATAACCGTGGAGCAAGGGTTTGGTCACGAGATAAAAGATGTCTCAGCCGAAAAATGCGGCTGGGATGTCACCGCTCGCCCACCGGCCAATCCGAATGGCTCGCTCAAGCCGGATCGTCATATTGAAGTCAAGGGCCGAGCCAAGGGCCAGAACACCATCACCGTCAGCCGCAACGAAATCATCTACGCGCTGAACCAGTCGGATAAATTCCTGCTGGCCATTGTGATTGTCGATGGCGACAACTTTGAAGGCCCGCACTATATACGCAACCCGTTTAATTCTGAGCCCGACTTTGGCGTGGCCAGTATCAATTACGATTTGGGTGATCTGCTGTCCAAGGCAGTCTCGCCCGAAAAGACCATTTAAGGTTTAACGATGACCGGAATAAAAACACCCAAAAAGCTGATTGAGGTCGCGCTGCCTCTGGATGACATCAATGTTGCAGCGGCGCGGGAAAAATCTATCCGTCACGGCCACCCCAGCACCCTGCACCTGTGGTGGGCGCGTCGTCCATTGGCGGCGGCCCGTGCAGTTTTATTCGCTCAGATGGTAAACGACCCCGGTTACCAGCGGGAAATCGGTTACGGCGTCAACAAGAAAGAAGCGGAGATCAAGCGCGAAAAGCTATTCCAGATCATCCGCGATTTGGTGAAGTGGGAAAACACCAATAACGAAGAGGTACTAAACCGCGCTCGCGCAGCGATCTGGGAGAGCTGGCGCGAAACCTGCCATCTGAACCGCAACCACCCTCAGGCGGCCGAACTCTTTGACCCAGAAAAGCTACCCGCATTCCATGATCCTTTCGCCGGTGGTGGCGCCATTCCGTTGGAGGCCCAGCGACTGGGGCTGGAAAGCTACGCCAGTGACCTGAATCCCGTCGCGGTGATGATCAACAAGGCGATGATCGAGATTCCGCCCAAATTTGCCGGACAGAAACCCGTCGGCCCACTGCCCAAAGGTGAGAAATACACAAACAGTTATGCGGATGACTGGTCTGGTGCTCGAGGTTTGGCTGAAGACGTGCGTCGCTACGGTCACTGGATGCGTGAGGAGGCCTTTAAGCGTATCGGCCACCTGTACCCCAAGATCAAGGTTACACCTGAAATGGTCGCCGAACGTCCTGACCTAAAAGCCTATCAAGGCGAAGAGCTGACCGTGATTGCTTGGCTCTGGGCCAGAACGGTGAAAAGCCCAAACCCGGCGTTCAGTGATGTGGACGTCCCCTTGGTACGCTCTTTTGTGCTGTCCTCAAAAAAGGGCAAAGAGGCCTGGGTAGAGCCGGTGATCGAGGGCAACAACTATCACTTTGAAGTGCGAATGGGTAAACAGCCCGCCGATGCGATTGCAGGTACAGTCGAGCGCACAGGTGCTACCTGCATCATGTCCCAGACAGCCATGCCGTTTAAGTATGTCCGCGAGGAAGGTAAAGCCGGGCGCATGTGCGAACGGCTGATGGCAATTGTCGGGGAAGGCACACGCGGCCGGGTTTACCTCTCGCCGACAGAGGACATGGTGCGGGTTGCTCGTACAGCCCAGCCCGATTGGAAACCGGAGCACAGCTTGCCGGTTAACCCACGGGACTTCAAAACACCGAATTATGGACTCAACACCTTTGGCGACCTCTTCACCCCCCGCCAACTGGTAGCCTTAACCACCTTCTCCGATTTGGTGCAGGAAGCCCGCGAAAAAGCCATTGCCGGCGCCAAAGCCGCCGGCCTGCCGGACGACGGCCAAGGTTTGTCCCAAGGCGGCTCAGGGGCTACGGCTTATGGAGAAGCGGTGGCGGTCTATTTAGGAATAGCGAGTGATAAGCTCGGCGATTACAACAGTTCGCTTGTTGCCTGGAGCCCGACTAGAGACCAACTTAAAACAACCTTTGGTAGGCAGGCCCTTCCAATGGTTTGGGATTATGCAGAAACAAATCTATTTGCCGATGCTGCAGGAGATATAGCGATATCGATCAGAGGGATCGTTCGTACATTAATGGGGTTCGACTCTTCAATTGCAGGCACTGTGAATCAGCATGATGCACAGACTCAGGGCTTCAGTATCAACAAAGTCATTTCTACAGACCCTCCTTACTATGACAATATTGGTTATGCTGATCTTTCTGATTTCTTTTATGTCTGGATGCGTCGTTCACTTCGAAATATCTATCCTGCCTTGTTCTCAACTATGGCTGTCCCCAAGGCCGAAGAGTTGGTTGCAACCCCGTATCGCCACGGCAGTAAAGAAAAAGCAGAAGCCTTCTTTATGGATGGTATGACCCGCGCCATCCACAATCTGGCACTGCAGGCCCATCCAGCGTTCCCAGTTTCGATTTATTACGCTTTCAAACAGTCGGAAACCAAAGAAGGCAGCACGACCAGTACCGGCTGGGTGACTTTTTTAGAAGCGGTGATCCAAGCAGGTTTTTCTATTGATGGCACTTGGCCTATGAGAACCGAAAGAAGTGCTCGCACAATCGGTCTTGGCTCAAATGCTCTGGCATCCTCCATAGTTTTAGTTTGCCGCAAGCGCGAAACCAACGCCGAATCCATCTCCCGCCGCGATTTCCAACGCCAACTGCGGGAAGAGATGCCCGAGGCACTGGAAACCATGATTGGCGGCGAGAGCGGCCAAACGCCTATCGCACCAGTAGATTTGGCTCAGTCTGCGATAGGCCCAGGCATGGCTATCTACTCCAAATACGAAGCCGTGCTCAATCAGGACGGCTCACGCATGAGCGTGCACGATGCCCTGGTGCTGATAAACCGTGCCATTACCGAGTACCTGAGCCCGGATTCCGGCAGCTTCGATGCCGACACCCAATTCTGCTCCAGCTGGTTTGAACAATACGGCTGGGGTAACGGCCCCTTCGGCGAGGCCGACACGCTATCACGCGCCAAGGGCACCAGTGTGGATGGCGTGCGCGAAGCCGGCGTACTGGAATCCGGTGGCGGCAAAGTGCGCCTACTTAAATGGGCCGATTACAAGGCAGATTGGGACCCAACCACTGACAACCGCACACCCATCTGGGAAGCCTGCCACCAAATGATTCGCAGCCTGAACAATCAGGGGGAGTCCTCTGCCGGTGAGCTGCTGGCCAAAATGCCAGAAAAAGGCGAATCCATTCGTCAACTTGCCTACCACCTCTACACACTGTGCGAACGCAAAAAGTGGGCAGAAGAGGCTCGCGCCTATAACGAATTAATCGGTTCCTGGCACGCCATTGTCACCGCCTCTCACGAGGTAGGCCACAGTGGATCGCAAACCGAACTCGGACTGGATTTGTAAGGAGTAACCATGAGCTTGAAACCTTGGCGAGAGATTGCACGCCCCCATAAGGACGTACTGGAAGGCACCTTTAAGCAGTCGGAGTTTGCTGCCGACATCACCCAGGTAGCCAATGGTACGGCAACGGATGAGTATCAGGATGCGGAGAAGTTTTTCTCCCGCACCTTCATTACCGAGGGCATGCGCCTGCTACTGATCTCTGTCGCACAGCGTCTGGCCGGCCACGGTGGCGATCCGGTTATTCAGCTGCAAACCGCCTTTGGTGGCGGTAAAACGCATACCCTTCTGGCTGTGTACCATCTGGCTTCACGCACTGTCGGCACGGAAAAGCTCCACGGCATTCCGCCGGTGTTGGATGAAGCAGGTATTCAAAGCCTCCCTCACGCCAAGGTTGCTGTCATTGACGGCATCAAGCTATCTCCCAGCCAGCCGCGCAAATACAGCGGCACTACGGTTAATACCCTCTGGGGTGAGCTCGCCTTTCAGCTACTCGGTGATGAAGGCTTTCGCATGGTTGCCGACAGCGACGCCGATGGCACATCCCCTGGCAAAGAGGTGCTGACCGACCTGATCCGCAAGGCTGCCCCCTGCGTGATTCTGATTGACGAGCTGGTCGCCTTTATCCGCCAACTGGAGCTGGGCAAACAATACAAAGCTGGAACCTTCGACAGTAACATCAGCTTTGTTCAGGCGCTCACCGAAGCGCTGAAGGCGGTACCCAATGCCATTCTATTAGCCTCGCTGCCTGAATCGGAATTGGAAGTGGGTGGCACCATGGGCCAGCGGGCGCTTAACTCCCTGGAGAAATACTTTGCACGGGTGGAGTCGGTCTGGAAGCCGGTGGGTACCGAGGAAGCTTTCGAGATTGTGCGACGCCGCCTGTTTGAGACTCCTGGCGAACGCGCCGAGGTGGAAGGTATCAGCCGTCAGTTCTCCGACTTCTATCGCAACAATGCCGAGAAATTTCCGGTCGAAACTCAGTCCAACGAATACTTCGAGCGTCTGTGCCGTTCGTATCCGATCCACCCGGAGATTTTTGACCGTCTCTACGAGGACTGGTCCACGCTGGAGAAATTCCAGCGCACTCGGGGTGTGTTGCAGTACATGGCCATTGTTATCCATCGCCTGTGGAACTCGGACAACAAAGATGCGCTGATCATGCCAGGCTCGGTGCCGTTGGAAGACAGCAATGTGCGCAACAAGAGCATCCACTACTTGCCACAGGGTTGGGAACCGGTCATTGAGCGCGAGGTGGATGGTACCCGTTCAGCCCCCCACGATATCGATGGCCACCACACGCTGTTTGGTGGTGTTCAGGCAGCCCGTCGGACTGCGCGAACTATTTTCCTTGGCAGTGCACCATCCACCACGGATCAGATGATTCGTGGCGTTCAGGTCGAACGGATCTTGCTGGGTACCGTGCAACCCGGACAAACTATTGGCGTATTCGAGGACGTGCTTAAACGCTTGCGGGATCGCTTGCATTACCTCTATTCCGACAAAGATCGCTATTGGCTGGATACCAAGCCCAACCTGCGCCGAGAGATGGAAAGCCGCAAACAGAACATCAGCGAGCGCGATGAGTTGCTGCCCATGCTGAAAACTCGCGTTACCCAGGTGTTTGGGCGCAATCACCAGTTTGGTGGCGTGCATGTCTTCACGCCGTCTGTCGATGTGCCGGATGACTATGGCACGGGCCCTCGCCTGGTGGTGCTGCCGACCAATGCCGCCTACAGCCGCAGCGAGACCAATCAGGCATTTACGGCGGCGGAAGAGATTCTGCGCAACCGTGGCGACCAGCCCCGGCAAAAGCAGAACCGTTTGATCTTCCTGGCGCCGGATTACGATGTGGTCAGCCGGCTCAAGGAACAGGCGCGTATCTTCCTGGCGTGGAAATCCATCGTCACCGACATTGAAAACGGCAATTTGAATCAAGATCTCTCCCACCTGAATCAGGCCAAGCGCAATCGCGATGGCGCTGAACAATCCCTGTCGCAACTGGTGCGGGAAACCTACAAGTGGTTGATTGCCCCAGTTGAGGAGTTTGTAAAAGGTAAGCCAGTGCTGAATTGGGAGGTGGTTTCGGTATCTCCCACAGCACCCAGTCTGATTCAGGCTATCGAAGAAAGGCTGCGTGAAGAGGAATGGATGATCTACGAGTGGTCGCCTATCCATCTCCGCAATATACTGAACCAGTGGTATCTGAAGGGCGATGCGAAAGATGTTGGCGCACTAAAGGTCTGGCAGGACTGCTGCCACTATCTCTACCTGCCGCGACTGGTCAATGACAGTGTATTCCGCAATGCCATCAACCAGGGCGTTGAGACAGAAGATTTCTTCGCTTTTGCCTCGGGCAAGGAAGGTGACGGTTACCTCGGCTTTACCTTCGGGCGCGGTTCGATCGCCACTTTGGATGAGTCCTCGCTTCTCATCGATCGCGAAGCCGCAGTAGCCTACCGCGAGAGTACAGCTCAGCCGCCACAGCCCACGCCGGATCCTGGCGGTATGGGTGGTGAACCAGGAGGTTCGACTACACCCGCTGGTGGCAGTGGCAGCACAGTAACACCGTCGCCAACGCCTGGTTCAACGGGCGGTACTGGTACACCTGCACCAACCGCAACCAAAAAGCAGTTTTACGGAACCATCTCGCTTGATCCGGTCAAAGCCAAAATGGACTTTGCTACAATCATTGATGAAGTCGTACAGCAGTTCACCGCCAAACTTGGTGTAAATGTTAAAATTTCTGTTGAGATTGAAGCGACCAGCCGGGACGGATTCGACGAATCCATGCAACGCACGGTCAAGGAAAATTGCAACGTCCTGCGGTTCAACTCAGCGGAATTTGAGGAAGAATCATGACCTCAACAGCCGAAAAATCCCGTCCTCGCCGAGTATTACTGGCCATGTTCGCGGTCGTAACGGCCATCGGCCATTTTCTGCGCGATGTGCTTGGGTTTTTCGCTGAAAGCGCCGAAACGGACTCTGAGAAAACAAGCTCAGACTCTGTTCGTGGAGGCGTACTGAATTACCGAACCGGCAAACTCGACGACGGCACTGATGCCGCTGGCTGGTACGAAAAGGACTAACGCTTCTTACCCTTGGTCAGCGCCATTTTCCCGATACTTCCCCCCTGAGTTCCCGCGTCCTGCGCGGGAGCCTTGATGGGGGTCGCCGCCGCATCAATAGACCGCCCTACTTTCACCCCCGCCCACGCCATCATCCCACTCCACAGCAGTGGCAATCCCAGATAGAGGCTGGTGGTAATCATATTCAGCAGCATGCGTTTGGCGTCGTGTTCGCCAGGGTTGGCGAAGATCTGCAGGAAAACATTGACGTCCGGGTACATGGACAGAATCAGGTTCTGATCCACCCACATGGCCAGGTACCAGAGCACTGTCCAGAACTTGATGGTGAAGATGGCCATGCCGCCCACCACCATCATAGCAATCGAGTAGCGGGACAAAACCACCACCAGCGGTAACAGGGCATAGATGCCCAGCAGCATAATGGCCTGCACCATGGGCAATGACTGCAGCACGGCGGTCATGGTGACTGAGAACAGGGCCGATGCGGTGACCACACCACCGGTCGCCAGGCCACCTTTGACGATATTTCCCGCGGTATTGAACAAGCCCGAGCCGGAGGCATTATTGGCGATCAGTTCATTGCTCGACCAGGAGGGCGGCGCATTGGTGAGTACGGTTTTGGCAACGGCGTCGTTTTGCTGCTCGCTGGCCAGTGCCGGCGCGATAGCGACCACCAGACCGGAGAAGCCGGCCGAGGTGGTATCCGCCTCATTGATCAGTTTCTCCCGCAAGCCGATGGTCCCATCCTCCCACCACTGTTTGCAGTAAGGTTTTCCCCAGGCTGGCGGAGTAGTCGGGTCGTATTCCGTATCCCTGGCCGCGTTGTAAGCCCAGCCGGTAATTTGGTTGGCCGGGCGCAGTGTGTCGTAATAGCCTGCGGTATCCCGGTAGACGTGTGAGCCCATCCAGTCGGGGTCATCGGCGCCATAAGTAGTGAGAGTACCGTTGATGGCCGCTGTGTTTGGTCGTTCAGCCTGGTATTTGGAGCGGGCCGGGATATAGCACTGGCTGAAGAAATCGCTCACCTCCTGCCGGAGTCTCGGATCGGCGATGGTGGCCAGGTGTGCTTGTTGCTCGAAGGTGCGCATATCCGCCACGGTTGGCAGGCCTTCGACAATGGCGTGATTCAGGCCGGAGCTGAGGGCGATCACGCCGTACCACCAGACGGGAACATTGACTGTTGCGGCAGAACCCGTGAAGCCGGTCGTGCCATAGGTGCTCTGTGGGGCCGCTACGGTCGCGGTTGTTGGCGTTGGATTCAGCAAGGTCGGCGGCGGCGAATAGGACAAGGTACCGGCATTGAGTGGCGTGAGGGCAGCGGGTTGCCCGGCCAGCACAACCACCAGTAGCGCAATGAACAGCTCGATCTCCATCCGCCGCAGTGAGAGGCCGCTGGCATGGCCAACCTCACCGCCCTGCGCCGGTTCGCGCCAGTTGTCGATCAGGATTCCTAGAAACGGTAGATAGACGATACCGGTACTGACCAGCACATCCCACAGAATACCGTAGAAGGTCCAGCCAAAAAGGGAAGTAAAGAGCTCCAGATAGCTATCGACACTCATTGCCCTGCTCCAATGATCAAGCTCTAACCATCAGGCCAATGGCATTGACCAACACACCATGCCCTAGCACCCATTCGAGCAAAACCAGCCAGGTGACGGCGCGCCAACGTAATCCTGTTAGTCGGGTTGCTTTGGCCCGGCTCAGGATCTCCGCATCAGCCAGCCACACAACCAAATGATTCCAACCAAAGGAAATGACAGCGATCACTGTCCAGCGCATTGCTGTCAGTGTCGTCCGCCAGGTGTCGATGCTTTGTTGGACGGATTGCACGGAATCCGTTTGTAATCGATGCATCAGGAGATACCCCACCAGCACTGTCAGCAACACGGCCATGGTGGTGAATAGCAGAAAGTTTTTTCGCCTTGATCGGATGTTATTGAACACGCCCACCTCGCAACGGATTGGGATCGAGGGTCGGCACTTCCGGCACGGTAAGGGAACTCTGCCTTTTGGCAGCCGCTCGCTCCAGTAATGTGGCAACAGTGTCGGAGACCACTTCTTTGCGCACACGGGTTTCAAACAGCAGGTTTTCGATTTCTTTATCGAGCTCGGCGATGGAGTTGTCCGCGTGTTCGCGGGCCACTTCGGTGGCATAGACTTCCGGCACTTGTCGCCCAGACAACAGCAGACGGCGGGCGTACAGTGCTTTCTCGACCGTGCGCGCGGTGCTGATCTCGGAGACCAGGCGGCCCATGATCAGACTCTGCTCTGAGGCCGGCATCTCGCGGATGGCTTCGATCACCTGGCGGGTAATGGCAACGCCGGGTGCGGTGATCTGATCGAGATTGGCCAACGTGGGCGGTGTCGCGCCACTGACCAGGTTCTGGATCTCGGTGGTGACAGTGGCGGATTCCTGATAGAGCTTCGGCAGCAGGCCCGTACCGGGAATGCTGTCCTTGCGGCAGGTATCGCAAGTAGTAACGATATTCTCGCCCACCACATCCACGGTCCAGTCCCGGGCTTCGGCCGGCGACCCCCAGATTTCCGACAGACGGGTGGCCGATGCGGCCGGTACCGGACTGGTGTCAGTCACCGCGCGATTCATATTGATGTTGTAACCGGCCTCGACGATATCGCCGGTGAACTCCAGCACTGGCTGGCCGGCTCCTCCGGCCTGCCCACCGATCCAGGGCACACCGTTATCGCCGTTAGAGGATTCCACCGTGCCTTTGGCGGTGACAGCATCATTGCCGCCAATACCCATTTGCACCTTCCAGTCGTTACCCTTGGATAGGGTGATCAGATCGGCGTAGGGGTTCTTGCCCTGGGCAATCTCCGCCTCCATCTGCTCGCAGGACTTGGTCGCCAGCTGCATGGTTTCTTCGGCCTTGATCAGGGCATTCTGGAAGAGATCGTACAGGCCGGGGTTGGCTCGCTGCAGAATGAGCGCAGGTAACGACGCAATAGCACTGGTGGCCGCTGCCGTCATGGCGTTCATCATGTTGTCAACACCGGAACCGATGTCGTTCAAGGTATTGGTGACCGCCGCCAGCGGATCAAACTTGCCGCAACTGTAGCCGAGTCCCAGTTGGGCAGAGCCACCCAACGTCGTGGAGACCACGGCGGGGTTCGCCGGTACCGAGACCGGTTCAGCGCCACCGATCTCGTAATACCACAGCCCATCTTCGGTGGGCGCCTGAGCGGCATAGCTGCCGGGACCAATAGCAACCGCCAAAGCGATCAGCAGACAGTGAATAGGGTTGTGTTTGATCATGGCGGGTAATTGATCCAGTTGATGTCGAACAGAAAAAACTGGCCTTCCTTTTCACAGCACTGATAAGGCCTCCACAGGTTCCAGGCGTAATCACCCTCCTCGTCCACGCGGCCACCACCCCAACCATTGGCGCTGGCGAGATCGTTGGTGCCAAAAACAGCGCAGCTTGATTCTGCTTTGGGGAGCAACATCTGCCACTCACCGGTGGCAGGATCGTCTTCAACCAATGGACCCGGCGACCAAATCCGCTGGTCGGAGCTGGAAGACGGTTCGATCTGATCGTAAATGTGCGGCTGACCGTTCCGGGTCACGATATCCCCGGCTCGCTGCGCATTGATTGCCGCGGCCTTGGGCTCCTCTGCCTGTGTGGTCCAGCCTGTTCTGGGGTAGACACCACCCCAGGTCTGCAGAGGCCAGGTGCCGATTTCCCGCAGACCGGGGATCAGGCTCGCTGGATAGAACATTTCCGGGATTTCCATACGCCAGGAGAGCGCATCCAGGCTCGACATGAAATAGGGATAAAAGGAGGTGGTTTCCGATTCACACAAATAGCCGGTACCCGCCAGGACACCCGACAGCGAACCTAAAGGATGGCCGATGACATCGGTCTCCCGAAAGATCAGATTGCGGTGATCTTTGTTGCCCTTCCCACCTTCCGTTCGATTCCCGGCGCTCTCGATGGGCACGGCCAGCAAGCTGCCGATCAGTCCTGTCGCGGCGGAACTTTGAGCGGCCTCAAGAATACTGCGGATCTCTGTCCAGGGATTGCTACCGAGTTCGTTGTAGCTGCTCACCACCGCATCCGGCTGGTAATGACCAACTTTGATTGAGGTCTCGACATCGCATTCGTAAATGGAACAACGCAGCCAAAAGCACATCCCCACCGGCATCCAGCGCATACAGCTGAGTGCGGCACTCGTGGTTTGGGAAACGATTTCCGTGGTAGAGATGGTTCCAGCATGGCTCATGAGGGGCGCCCACATCAGCAGGATGAATCCACAGCGGCGGATAGCGCGCATCATGGTTGAGCCTCCCCGGCTTGCCACTGCCGATACCGTTGGGTTGCCGCTCGAACATCGGTAATACCGTAAACCACCGCATTGCCATCGAAGACAATAGCCGGGTAGCGATCAATGCCGTACTGCATCGCCTGCACCAAACCGTTAGCGGCGTTTTCCAGTTCATGGCTGAGTTTATTGTCCATACGCTGAAAGCGATGGAGGGCAGTCTGTTTTGCGGTTACCGGATCCGCTGGCAAGTCTTTGGAGAGTTCTTGCTGAAGTCGATCAATACGGTCTATGTAGTACACCGTTATACCGTCCGCACCATTCGCGACCGGGTTCATTGAATCGGTAAATACCTCGATCGCACTTGAGGGTTCGTCAGCCAAAACCGGCTCACAGAGCGCCACTGTTAGAACGATCGAAAGAATGAGATGAGCTCTTGCACTATTCACTGGCGGCCATCCAGATCCACATATCTTTGACAGAGCATTCATGCTGAAGGATTGACGGTGGGGGATAAACGGAAAATCCAGACATGAAGCGTCGATGTTTCTGGCCGACCGGAAGGGACATTCCTATAATGGCGGGACATTCATAACGGAAGAAATACAGGAATGGATTTCAGCCCCATCATCCAACAGGTCTACGGCGCGCTGTGGTACCTCATACCTCTCGCCATCCTGGCAGGTATTCTCAAGTCACCCTGGTTCAAAGGCATTACCGGCGAGTTTCTGGTGAATACGGCCGCACGACTGTTTCTTCCCAAGGACGAATACCACCTGATCAAGGATGTGACATTACCGACCGATGATGGCACCACACAGATTGACCACATCATCGTGTCACGTTACGGCGTGTTCGTGATTGAAACCAAAAACATGAAGGGATGGATATTCGGCTCAGCCAACCAGAAAACCTGGACCCAGAAAATCTACAAACACACCCATAAATTTCAGAACCCACTGCACCAGAACTATAAGCACGTCAAAACGCTGGAAGCCCTGCTGGATATTCCGGCTTCCGCGATTCACTCGCTGGTGGTGTTTGTCGGTGATTCGACGTTCAAGACGGAGTTGCCCGAGAATGTGGTTTATGCCGGTGGGTATATTCGGTATATCAAAGCGCGGCGCGAAGTGATCCTCAGCCAGGCAGCCGTGGAGACTGTGACGGCACAAATCAAACAGCTGAGATTACAGCGCGGGTTTACCACCAACCGACAGCACGTCAACCATCTGCGCCAGAAGAAGGCTCCCTCACCGTCAGCCGCCCCCGCAATCGTACCGCCAGCCACAGCGTCAACGACGCCCCAAAGTCAAAAACAGTGCCCAAAGTGTGGCGGTACGATGGTGCTAAGAACGGCCAGAAAGGGACAAAACGCCGGCACTCAATTTTGGGGATGCGCAACCTATCCGGCCTGCCGTGAGGTCGTGAAACACCCCTGAGATCAGTAAAACTGCTACGCACGAGACTTTTCGATACGCTTGGCGATCTCGTAAACCGCCTCCAGCTCCGAGCAGTTCTTCTCACGCATAATCGCTGCACGTTCAGCCTTCTCGTGCTTTTCAGTCATGGCCAAGGCTAGCGATAAGGCTGGCGGCACGTTGCGGAACAGCGCTTCGACCTTGTCGGCCAGGACGACTCCCTCCACGTATTTTCCCGGCTCCTTGCGGGCAGACATCAGCAGGTTGCGCTGTTCGTCATTGAGATCCTTGAAGCGGGCGATCTGCTCCACCTCCTCCTTCGGCATGACCAGGCACAGCCACCACTCCATCATGTTGAGCATCTTGCGGCTGGCATCCGGGAAGTCTTCCAGATTCTGGGTGGCGATCCAGAACCAGGCACCGAGCTTGCGCCACATCTTGGTGATCTTGACCACGTAGCGCGCCAGCAAGGGATTGGTGGTAATGATATGGCCTTCGTCAGTCACCACCAGCGTGGGCCGATCGTCGTGTTGATGACGTTCCACCAGGTCGTTGATGTGACTCATCATGGACAGGTAAGCGACGGTGAGTTGATCTTCGTAGCCTTCCCGGGCCAACATGCCCATTTCGAGGATGGTGACATCAGCCTCCGGCCAGGACTGCCCCTGCCGATTGAAGAAGTGGCCCGCCAGGCCGGAACAGAACAGCGCCATACCATCCCCCATCTCCAGGGCTCGATTACGCCGGTGTTCGGGCAATTCCCTGTTGGTGGCGATGGTCTGGAAGGCATTGACCACATCCCGGGTAATCACTTGGGTACGGCTGGTCTCTTTCACCGTTTTTGCGGCAAGGAAGATGGCATTGCGGATCAGCAGTCGGTCGGCCCGGGTCAATCGCGCGTCTTCGCGCTCATCGCCACCGGTGATCATGATGCGTGCAGCAATCTCCATTTCGCCGAGGATATCGCGACCGCCGCCCTCTTCGTCCATCTCATCATCTTCGTCTAACGTCTCCTCCATTGTGGACTCATCGACGTCGAGCGGATTAAACGCATGGCGCCGATCCAGCAGTCGAAGCGCGTCGGCAAAGGGCGGCAGGCTGACATCGACATTGGGGTTCAGGGTGATCTGGTTCACTGACAGACCGTGGTGCGCAAAATGCTGCCCCAGCAACGAAAACGAAGCCCCGGCCTCGATAATAAAAAACCGTGGCCGATGCCGTGCCATCATCTGCTGCAGCAGATACACCAACAGTGCCGACTTGCCAGCGCCCGTCGGCCCGAGGATCAGCATGTGGGCGTTCTTCTTGCGGTCATCCCGGTGCAGCGGATCGAAGACCAGCGGTTCGGCACCCCGGTTGTAGAACACCAGGCCGGGATGACCGGTGCCACGGGAACGACCGTAGAACGGTACCAAATTGGCAATATGCCGGGAGAAGATCAGGCGCGAGCGTCGGCGGGATTTGTCCAGGTCGGCGTCGTAGGCCATGGGCAGGTTACGGATGTAACTGTCGAGCGACAGCAGGTCAGCTTCCTGGGCAATGGGCTGCAGACCATTGGGTAAAAGCAGCGCGTGGAGACGATTCAAATTGTTCCGTAGCGCCTTTTGATTATCTCCGCGCACATAGAAGGCCATGCTCACGGGATACAGCTTGTTCCCCTGCGCCATTTCCCGCTCCACGTGTTCCGCATCTTCCCGGGTGATCGACGCCTCAGCGGAATCGCCTACCGAAGCACGCTTGATCTGGGCAATGTGATTGCGGGTAGTGTCTTGCGGTTTGAGCGTGAGAGTTATCGCCATGATGGTGTGCTCGGGTAAACGATCGAACAGCGAATACACCTGATCCCCGGCCTGGCGTTCCGCCGTGAAGTGCCCTATATCTGGCGCCCGCCGCAGACTTTGAATGGTCACCACCGTATGAGGCAAGTTATCGAAGAGCCAAGTCGCTGTTGTCTCGTCGGAACGGGGCATCGACAGGGTCAGCTGTTCGGCAAAGTCATAGCCGAAGGGTAAATTGTCATCGCCCGGGTAGGGTGCCAACTGCAGCATTGATTCTGGATTACCGTCTGCCAGCGGTGGCTTGGGATTAAACCAGCTCAGCAACCACTGATAAAACGACTGACCATTGGCCCGTTGGGCGTTGATTCCGGCAGAGGCCAGTGAGGCGATCCATTTGGTGGCCACGTCATTGAGCGCCTCCTCCACTTCAACAGCGGGTGGCATTTTGCCGTTGCTTTTCAAACGGCGGTAGAGCACAACGCGGATCCGTCGTTGCTGCCCCTGCCAACGCGAACCGGTGACGGTGGTATCGTCAAACAACCCACCCGGTCGGGAAATCGCTTGCAGGTGCTTCGACATCACCGACTGGTAGTGTTGAGAGTAATCCGAAGCACAAACCGCCGGCGACGGATAACGGGCCAACGACTCATTGAATTGAGTTAGCCTGGGCTCGTCCTGCACATAGATCTGTAATACCCAGGGCGCATCGTCGCGCTCGGGAATGGCTTCGTTGATTGCCGTTTGAATGGCGTCACGCAGCTGGGTCATAAAGGCTGGCGTCCTTGCCTCACAACCGACCGGCTGCACCTCGAACAGCGCGCCGAGGCTGACACCATCCTCTAACAAAAAGGCTCTACTCTCGGGAATGTATTCCATCCAGGGCAGCAAATCGGTAAACGACGGCGGGCGGGTATAGTGCTGCTTGATCGTCGCATTGGTTAGCGGCGATGTATCCGAATCATCAGGTTGGTTAGCTGGCATGGGCACCCCTACTGGTCTGACGGCGAATGACTAACTGCCGACGGCGCCTCGCCTGACACTTCTCCCGGCACTTCTCCCGGCAAGGCGTACTCCACCCTTTCATAAAAGGGAAAGGTGGTGACATAACCTGGCACCGGGGTGCGTTCACTGCCCGATAGGTGGGGAAAAATATACATCACCAGCGTGGGATTGGGCAGAAGGGGAAATACCGTGTCGATTTCATTAGCAGCCTCTCGCACAAAGCCCTGGTAGTGGTCGATGCCAGCTTGCGGTAACGGCTGACCACCGATGACTCGCCGGTGGTCTGGCTTCTGAACATCCACCATGTGCTGATCGTAAATGGACTTCATGGTCGGGCCGTCCTGCGGTAGTACTGTCTCTTTAGTACTGGCGCAGCCGACCATCAAGACGCTAGTCCAGACCAGAGCTACCCGAACCAGAGCCAAAGGTAATCGTCGCTTGTTGAAAAAGATTCGTTTCATGATGAAGTTTCCTGCCGTTGGAATGGAAATCGATGGGGAGTTCATGATCAACGTGGATTGCCAGCTCGACACCGGCGGGCACGAAGACCGCATCGAAGCTCTGTGCCTGACGCTCCCGCAACCACTGGGCGACTTCGTCGCTACCGCCGCTCAGGGTTTTGCCCAGTACGTATTTACCGGTCTCACCGGAGACCACACTGGTGGCCGAGCCTGAATCATTGATCAGCGTTGTGGTTTCGGCCTGTGCTGCCGCTTCACCGGCGGCTTCGAGGGCCATCACACCTATGCGTTGTGTCAGGAATGCGGGAGCGTTGGTCTTGCGTTCGCCCGTGATACAGGGGATACCCCGCGCATCGGAGATCCAGCCCAGCGGTCTATCGCTGCTTCCACTGGAACCACCCCGTTGGTTGCCGCCACTGGACTTTTCATCAGAGGAAATGGTCTGAATGGTGCCGTCCTCGAACACGAAGGTCACCGATTCCAATTTCCCGGTCACACAGGAGAGCGTCCAGTCGCCAACAGCCGTTCCACTCCAGATCATGCCCTCAATACCGGGTATGCGCAGTCCATTGGCGGCCAGGTTTTCTTTACCGGTAATCACCTTGAACGGCATGGGGTCGCGCACCTGTCCCTGAATTGGCACCCTGCCCACCAAGGCGGTCATGCCAGTTGATCCAATCAGGGTGGCATTGCGCGGCACGGTGTACACCGGCAGCGCGGTATTGAGGGCTTCGGATCCTTTCGTTACCAGCGATTTCATTTCCGGACCGGCGCTATCTAACGCATTGCGACTGCCGCGGCTGAAGCGGTTGAGCAACGTCTCCTTATCATTGTCAGCTGACGGCGTGAGCTCAAGAGGGCTAACCCACACCAACGCTTCCGATTCCGCCGCCGATGTGCTGACTCCATCCAGACCGAGCCCGACCGGAATATCAGAACCCGTGGAAGTCCGCTGTGTCGATGACGTCCCAAAGCGGTTGGCCAGGGAATCCACCCTCGCCGTCAACGCGGCGATGGCCGACGTGGTTTCGCTTGGCGCGGCATCCATACGTTTTGCCTCCAAAGCTGTCTGCACTCTCGACAGCACGTTGTTTTCGATCTGCTTTCGGTCTTCGATCAAATCGCGGTTTTCCTGTTTGAGTGCGGTGTTATCCCGGCGCAAGGCGTTGAGCTCCGAAGTCATGGCGCTGACATTGGCCGTCAGTGTCTTGATGGTATCCGCTGGGGTATCGGCATCCGGTTTCGGTGCCTGTGGCACGGCTTCCAACAACTGAGGTTGTTCGTCGTTCCGGGAACAGGACTTCACCGCGACGAGCACTGCCATCAGCACGACGGAACCGGCAAGAAGTGGTAACAAACGATTACTGGTGACCATCGACATGGTGGATTCCTATTCTCTCTCAAAGCGCCACATCAAAAGGCCGCATCAAAGCGCCGATCCGACACCAGATAGACGGCTGTGGTATCGGCCTCACTGCCAGCGGGTAACAGGCGATTGTGTTGAAAGGTTGCCGCCAGCCATGACCCGCGCAGTTCGCGTGGATCCAACACGACGGGGCTTTGGGTACGATTGATCAGCTTGACGGCAGTGACGTAACGCAAACCCGCCTTCCAGGCGGCAACCGGCACGGCTTCGATCTTGCCGCCCACTACCAGATCGACCGGTTCGGGGTTCACGGGTATGGCAACCACGCCCAGCTGCTGGGGGATTAGTCGTGTTGGCGCATAGAGTTGTTGCGCGGCATACCGGGTTAAAGCGGCATAACCCAAAGACTGTGATTGCTTGTCCGATGTTGACTGATCGGCACCGGCATCTTCCGACAAATCCTGCGGTGGCTTTTGTGATGCTTGGAGCAGTACCTGCACATCCGGCAATGATCGACTGTCTGCTCCGCCTGGCGCCGCTGAAATATCGAGGACGTAGATCGGGCCGTCGGTTTCCGAGCGCACCATGACACGGGTGGGATCAAAGGCTTGCTTGGCCAACAGGTACAGTGTGCCGTTGATGCTTTGGCTGCGCAGCAACGGTGTCAGTGACTGCGGCAGGCCGATGCTCACCGAATCCGGAAAATGCACCAGGCGCTCTTCACCAACGACCAACGGAATTGCGATGGGCGCTTTGTTCCAGACAACGCGTTCTGGAACGTTCGATGCTGCATCGACTTGTGCGAAGGACAGCAGCGGGAAACACAGACCGAGCAAAGCGATCAAACTCAATGACGCAAAGAAATCACGAGAATTCATTGGGAGGATTCCTTATTGGTAATGGCGCCAGTCACGCTGGGTTCAGCCAGCTCGGCATCGGTTAATCGACGCGGGCCGTCACTGGCATAGCCATCGAGTGCCAGCCCCCAGGGATTGGTTTCCGGATCGATAGCCTGGCGTACCACGCGAATCGGGTAGCGAATCGTGGTTTGCTTGACGGTCATGCCTTTTACGGACTCCAGCAGATCCAGATCCAGCCAGACAATCCAGACATCGGGCGACAACACATCGACGCGGCGCTCCTCGTAGCCGTGCCCTGGCACCTCATGGACACCGCGCACCCGGTAGGCCAACTCGCCGCGCCGGGCTTTGAGTTCCATATCGGCGATCAGGTCATTACGGTAGCGCGGTGTCAGGTAGGGCGAGATCCGAAAAATTGCGCTGCCGTAATCCGTTGCGCCGTTTTCTGGCCAGCGATTGAGCTGCTGGAAAATGTAGAACGCAAAGGCATAGACATTGGCCGGAGGCACTTCTTCGGCCGCCAGAACTGCACCCGAGCGCAGATCAGGTGGCACATAAACACGCAGCTGCTTGGGTGCCTGGCTCCAACCGATCCAGAGCGCGAGAATGATCAGCCCTTGCAAGCCAATCACGACCCATAGGGAGCGCAAATGGGACCGCACGTTATCGATTTCGAGTCGGTAGCGACGCATAGTACGCTCTCCCTATATCCCAGGAACCGCTGCGTAGTACCCAGGGTGTGCGATACAGCCCCATCGTCTGCAGACGAATACGCAGCCATTGTTGGTAATAGCCTTCAGGCCGGCCGCGTTTGATACGCTGAAACAGCGTCGCCAGAGCGACCACAGTGGCCACCACACCGACACCGGCAATACCAAAACCCATGGTGATGGCACCCAGCAACCAAGCCAGTAACAGACTGAGGGGCAGCCATATCACAATGGCCAGCCCCACAATCATGCCCAGCTCAGAAGAAGAGCAACCTTTAAAGATGGCGGGCTCGGCATTGAGCCGATCCGCCAGAATTTCATGGTCGCTGGACATTTGCGTCTCCTACGGCAAGTTGATATTGACGTTGGCTGTTAAATAACCCCAGCCGCTTCTGTGAGCAGATAGCTGGCGAAGATCAGCACGATCGCGCCGACAATCCCTAGCACACCGACTTCAGCCCACTCTGCCTTGCCCTGGCGAGCTTCATTGAATTTCGCGAAGCCCAGGTAAGCGATCCAGAGAAAACCCAGCACTGCGATGGCCAGGCCGAGCACCAAGCCACCATCCTTGATGTAGCCCTGAATCAAGCCGATCCAGTCACCCGCTGGCGGCGCCGTACTCGGCGCAACCGGTGTCGGCAACGCCGCCCAGAGCGGCAGTGGGAATAGCACCGCGACCACTGGCGATAGCGACTTGCTGATAACAACAGACTTTTTGCTAAAACCGCTTTTTGTATTTGATGTGCCCATAACAAATGTCCTCTTCTGTAACGCTGATAAAAAGGGGAACCATCCCCGCATCCCACTGCGATTCCTCGCCGTTTGCCCTTACCGGGTTTTCTCGATTTCAACTCGATCGACTCACCGCAAATAGAAACCCAAAACCATCAAAACAATGCTTGCCCGCACGGTGCTCCAGGTCAGATCAAAGAGCGTGGCCTGCCCCTCCTGCCAGGCCCGAAAAGTGCCTAATGCCACCCAGATCACCCAGACAAACGCCAACACCAACACCATTGACGCAATGGCCGTCAGCATGGTGGCAGGGGTAATACCGGAACCAGCTTGAAAAGCAGTTTGTTGTGCGGCGTTCATGACGAGACCTATCGGCGGTAATCGCCGCGCAATGGTGGAAATGAGCGAGGCTGAGCACGGGGAGAGTCGATGTGTGACCGGATGCCATCCTTGATCTGCTTCAGGTCCTGACGCAGCCAGTCATAACGAAATCGGATACGGGAATCCTGCTCGGCGTTGGCCGCGGCACGCTTGATTAATGAGTCGAGGGCATTGAGCTCATGGATGACTTTGGCGAGCGCCTCGCGCTCGGCGTCTGCGTCAGCAAACGCCGCTGGCGTGATTGCTAATCCGATTATCAGAAAAGAAGGTAGCCAGAGGTGGCGTTTCATAGCACTGCTGCTCCCGTGTTTTGTTACGGGGCATAGTGCGAGAATTAACCGGGATGGACGACGGGAAATCTATTCAGTGGGTGGGGTGGTTTTTGAACCCTTAGGCAAAACATTTTTGCCCAAGGGAGACCATTATCTCAATCAGCAACAATTAGGATTAGTCCAAATCTGTGGCCTTCTCCTTAATGTCCTAGGACCGTTCAGATATGTTGGAGGGCCTCCCTCCTTTGCACCAATCTACTTTACCCTTCCTAATCCAAAAGTGGCAGCCACAGATGTTACGTTGATGAACTGAAGGTGAAACGGTCGGTCTACGCCACCAATCCAAAGTAACTTTCCAGCGAGGCCTCTGGTTAGGGTTGAGTGAAAGAGCAATCCGCTCTCCACAGCCTCCAGGGCATCGAAATGTGACCCATTTAGATACACTACCGTCACGGACCAAAATAAATTCTTCATCGTCACGTTGGCCATGCGAAGGCAACCTCATTCGCTCCGTCGCAGTGAAATCGGCCTTGAGCAAGCCGAGCTGTCTCGCAGCCTTTATAATCCACGTTTTCATAATCAGAGCACCATATTTAGACAGGGTTCGACATCCGCACGGCCAAGGGTGTTGGGATCCTGGCAAGCAGGACAGCCAGGTGTTGAGGTCACACCAGGAAACCGATCGTCACCGGCGTGAAAGCGCCGAACACGCGTCGCATGCATGCCCGACTGCCCATGAAAGCCGGTAAGCGCAGCGAGGAGTTCACCGATAGCCATGCATCCGGCCTCCGTCGTAAATGCAGCCACCGCTGGAGCCGGGTCTCCCTCACCAAGTACATAGGCCTCCTGTTTTAAGGCTTCATACCCTGCCGGATCACGGCGTTTAAGTGCTTCCTCATGAGCACGCCGCGGATCGATATGTCGACCACATAGCAGGCACGGATGGCCGTCGACTAAGGTTGAGACGCGAGCAAAGAGATCAAAGCCGCTGTCCGGCCGGCGCTGCATGGCAAGGCCGACATCGATAACAGGAATACCATAGAATCGACTGAACCTATTAAGGACGAGTCTGCCAGCGTGATCATCTGTGCAGGAAAACACGACATCACACGCTTTTAGGGCATCCACTGTGCCAGGATCACCAACAAATGCGTCGATCGTGACAAGTTTCATTCCAATGTCAGTTTCTTGAACCATACGTTGGTGAATTTCAGCCTTGGACGTTTGATCTTCGACATCCTTGCGACGGCTGCCGTGAAGCCGATTAAGATTCGAAAGCTCCGCCTTATCTCTTTCGAACAATATCGCCTTCTGGACTCCGTGACGCATCAGTAGTGGAAGCACCGCACTGCCTGTGCCACCACCGCCGACTACACCAACGCGAAGATTCGAAATCGTGCGATTTGCGGCATCCCCAAAAAGCCGCTGCTGCCGGTCGAGAAAATCAGGCGGTCCGATGTTGGCTTCCGGTGAGGTTAAGGCAATGCGTGATCCAGCATGAAGAATACGGACGATCGGCTCAACCTGATCGCGCGTAATCCATATCCGTGCGGCCATCACCCCATCGCTGTTGATTACGATGCTGATCAGGCCATGCGTACCCTTCAATTCTGCCGTACGGGCAAGCTCTGCTTCATTGCGATTATCCTGCTCCGAAAACTCAGCCATCCCACCTGGATGCGTGTGAACGATGGCGGGAATCCATCCTTCCCGCGCAGCCTCTCCAAAGAGGTGCATCAAGCTATCGGTCGTCCATGTGATGTGAACCGGCGAGGTGTCGACCACTTCGCTCCGGGTGATAGGCTGGAAGGCATGACTGACAAACCGGCGACGTCGGACTCCAGACCACGGATCCTCCTCAATATCGGCAACACCAAATAGCAACGTTGCCGCGGCCTCATGGCCGTCTGGACTTTCAAGCAACGACCTGATCTGTATTTCGTGTGACGCCTGAAGAACCAAATCGAAGTCCACTATCATGAGCGTGCCTCTTCCAAGGCAACACGAACCCGGGCCACCATCGTTTGAAGGCCATCCACCCCAGGACGCCAGGCAGGGCAATGACGCGACCACCGCTGCCAGACTCGGTCAGCAAAATTGTGGTTCACATTCGCTGCACGAGCTTCCCGTCCGCTAGCAGTCAGCTTGATCCGTGGTGATGTATAGAACATGTCGGGCGGCGAGTCAGGATATCCGGGAGGCAAGATAATCAGGATATCAGCCACATCATGGTCGTACTTGCCTTTCGGTAGCGAGTAACCTTTAAGAATCACCCCTAACGTGCCGCCACTCTTAATGACGTCGAAACTAAGGTCTCGGCTTTCAAGAAAGGCACGATCGCCGGATGGGATCAACTCCCTGCCCTCTGTTGTCTGATCAATGATCGAGATGAAGCGTTCAACACCAGGTTTTCCGAGATCGATGAGATCGCAATCATTGACCTTCTGGTCATGGCCGCCCGGAACATCCAGCCAAAGCGCGTAGTTAGGCGCAAGTGCAGCAAGCTTTTTAACAACAAAGCCGGAAATGAAGCGCTTCGGCCATTCGAGATCCTTATCATCAATCTTGAACAGGAACTTGCGGTCGGTTCGGGCCACCAGTACCCGTTCAGCACCACGACCACGCAGATCATAGGGTTCATCGAGGCGAATATCCTCGAAATCACCACTGGGGAGGATAGCCGTCGCTGTATATTCGTGGACGGGAGCACCACCTGTCGCTTCGATGAACTGGCGACCCAGAGGCATAGGGTCATCAAAAATATGAATTTTGAAGTCCAATGTTTCATCCGCGAGCAATACCCGAAAACGGGCGCCAGGCTTGAGCGGGCGGCCGTCATGAATGGCGTCGGCGAGATCATCGACATTCTGGTCTTGAGAGTTATCAGTCATAAGATATATCCTTCTATGAGTTGCGGGGGCACTGTGCTCCCGCTTTCAGAAGGTCAATCGCAGCATTTTCACAAGACCGGTAAATCAGTTGAGATTTTTTTTAATGAGCTGCCCTTCTGGAGGATCGCCACAAACGAAGAAGTGCGGGCACCGGGGGCAAGTTCGATTGGGGTTGGCTGGGAAATCGCCAGACAGGATTTTGCCGACAGCGTCGCCAATCCGGTCGCGGCGATTATTGAGCATCTTCTGGCTCAAGGAGACAGGCGCGGCGACCTCATCGGTAAGGAAAACAAACTCTACTTCTGCATCCCGACCAGCCGCTAACTGGTATGCAGCGGCATCGAGTGACTCGGTAGCCTTGGAAGTCTGGCGACCGGTCCAGATGCGACGAACAACTACGCGACCGTCGCTCTTCTCAACATGGTCATCGGGCTTAACCACTATCTTCGCCGTTCCAATGTCGATTTCGAGGTCGCGCGGGGTAAGCGGTTTGTCGCCTTTGCGGAGGGCAATCAAAATATCGAATAGCCTGCGTCCAGCCGCTTTATAGTCTTCTGCATTTGGGTTCTCAGCCGGACCACGTGCCTGCCAGTGCTCATCAAAGTCGGGAATCTCATTCGAAGGGTCGGTCAAGAGAGCGTCGATTGCACGTTGAACGGCGGCATGCATTTGCATAAAAGCGCTTTCCGTACGACGCCCTCCCAACTTGAGAACGTGAGTGAACAAGAAGCGGCGCGGACACCTGTCGTAGAGCGCGAGCTGTGCCGGCGTCAGGGTAACCGTTTCCTCAAATTGGACGTCTACACGCTTTGGGGTCGCTAGGGATGCATCGGTTCTAACCAACGGCTCCTCAGTCCTCAGCGTATCGCCGAGGCGATCAATGAATGGTGACGACTTCTGGGATCGACCGCCTCGCTGTTTCGAGGGCGCGTATAGAAAGAGGCGATCTTCTGCACGGGATAAAGCGACAAAGAAGAGGCACTCCTGTTCTTCATCATGTCCGGGCTTAAGTGCATCGAGGCCCCGAATACCTTCCCCATCAATTAATCCATTGGGAGGCGGAAAGGCACGAATTTGATTGGCAGACTGAGGCAATGAAGCGGCAGACAGTGAGGGCATATGCACCGCCTTGAACTCAAGCCCCTTGCTCTTATGGATCGTCAAAAGGCGGACAGCATCAAGGGACTGAGCGGCAACGGGGAGATCCCTCAAATCTCTCTCGTCCGACAAAATAACGAGTCGACGAATATGATCCAGCAGATCTCCAATTGGGTATCCGTGCCGTTCAATATACGTCGATCTTAGAAAATTTTGCAGTTGCCACAGTGCGATCGCAGGCAAGGACTCATTATCGGTTAGACCCTGTGCATACCGGGCAGCAAGGCGAGTACGATCAAGGTAGAGCGAAGCGAAAGCCCTCCAGGGCGTTACCTCGGGCGTGAGCCCCTGAAACGCTTTCGCAAGAGCGGCAAACCCACTAGCACCCGCGGGGGAAATAGCCTTTCTCGTGGGAAGTATGTCACGCCAGGCAAGCGGCTCCAGGGGAGAGGCATCGGCCAACTCTTTTGCAGCAGCCACAACCTCCGCTAACGGCACTGAAAATTCTGGAGTTGTCGCAACCTTTACAAGTGCCATCGCCCGCGGGTCGACGAGAAGAGAAAGCAGTGAGAGCGCCTCTTTAGTTTCCGGCCGGTCGAATAGAGGCCCCAGAAACAGAACAGGTATGTTCTGTGCTTCAAGACTAGCAGCCACTTCGGCCAGCCTATCATTGGACTTACAAAGGACTGCCTGATTCATGTAGGTGATGCCACTATCCTTGCAGGCATTGATCCGAGCAACAAGCTCATTCAGTTCGTCGTCTTTCGTGCCCACACTTACGAAAACGGGTTTTTGGCCGGATGAGCCTCGCTGTGCTTCCGATTGAAATCCAGTTTCCGCAGCTCTCATATCTGCACACGCGAATCTTGCGTATGCATCACAAACCTCTTGGACAGAACGGTAGTTAACCGTCAACCCCATCGCCTGACCACCAGAAAAGTCGTCGATCTCAAACCGTACCATATTGACTGATGAGGCGCCACGAAAGCGATAAATCGACTGTTTTGCGTCCCCCACAACCCACAGGCCTTGTCCGTCAGGCTTCAACGCCTTCAACAACCGGACACTTGCTCGATTTACATCCTGGTACTCGTCTACAAGGACATGAGAGTAACGTGAGCATAGCTGCCCACGCACATCCGCGTCAGTCTCGATAAGCCTCACGGTACGGCATACCAGGTCGCCGAAATCGACCGCACCACGCTCGGCTTTAAGCGTCTCATATGCCTCATATACCTGGGCAATTTCCAAACACTTCTCGCCATGAATCCGTTCTTCATCGGTTTGAGCCGAGTCGTATGTCGATTGAGCAAGTATTTTATAGTCTTGGTCGTCGACCACCTCGTCTTTGGCACGGGAAATTGCAGCTAGCAGGTCCCTCAAAACATCTGTCGGATCACGTAGCTCCTTAAAATGTTGGAGGTTCAGCCGAACAAACTCATTCTCGACCAAGGCGACAGCTTCGGCGGTATCAAGTAGCCTCGGTTCAGCCGGCAGTGAGGCTCGCTCATGAAAACGCCGAAGAATGTCTAGCCCGAATGAATGAAAGGTCCCGATGGTCATCTCTCCGGCTGCCTCTGGCCAAGCGGACATCGCCCGGTCGGTCATTTCACCAGCAGCTTTATTTGAAAATGTCAGGACAAGAATGGAAGATGGTTCAACAGAAGAATTCCTAAGCTCCGCCAACCGACCGATGAGCGTCTGGGTTTTCCCCGTGCCGGGCCCTGCTCGCAGAAGCAACGGCCCACCACGGTGGCGTGCAGCACGGTTTTGTGCGTCGTTTAATGGCTTCGGCGGACCGGCCTCTGAAACTTGCGATTCAATTGTGGGAAGCCAGATTGCATCAAATATTTGAACCGCGACCATGTCATAAGGCGCTCGAAGCTTTTCCGCTATTGCCAGCGCGGAGAGTCCTTCTTGGAGATACCAGCGCCGAGCAAGCGCTCGTGGAAACAGAAATTCGCGCGCAAAGAGGTCCATTTGTACTTCCTGCCGAGCTTTTCGACTGTAATCAACAGCTCGTTCGGCACCGGATGCGCCGCCGTCCGATGGGCGGGTGGGATCAAGCTCTATGCTCGCCGTGATTTCAGTGTGTCCACCGAGCTCGGCATGTCCAATTTCATGAGCAACGAAAAATGCATCCAGAAATTCATCGCCTGTGCGTTCGTGACGAATGGTTCCGGCAGGGTCAAAAAGGGCTCGGCCACCATTGAGCATCGCGTGTCCTGGCGGATACCCTCGAACCTCAATATCCCGCCTCCCGGCTTCTTCCAAGACAAACGCATATGACTGTGCTGGATCATATCCAGCACAGACGAGTTCATCATGCAGCGCGGCTGCACGCTGTCGTGCGAATTCAACTATGTCCATCTACTTGACAAAACCGATCCAGTGCGTTTTCTTCCTGATCCGTCAAGGCGAGACTGTCAAGAAATTCATCGTACTCGAGAACAACTCCTTCGTTTGGCTTTCCATCGGCCTTGAAAGCAAAACCAGTGTTCGTTCGAGGCTGACTTCGCAAGAAGTCAACCAAAGCATGAACCGCAACACCCAGTTCGCGGGCTAAACCTGTTACAACTGGCTCTGGTATAGAGCCAAGCCGAACTTTGCGGTCGCGAAAACCAGCAAAAAAGTCTCTAGGCAACCCAACTTTTCGAGCCAAAGATCGGAGTTCATCGCCAGCAAGTGCTGCTTCAACACCAGTACGGCCAAGTGCCGTTGCGGAAGCTAAATGCTTTGTTTCCAGTTGCACGCTTTCTACATCATTACGCGCATCCGTCATTGCCAGCTCATGGTAAAGGTCTGTCAATTCCAGTGCCAAGCTGGGGTATTTATCGATATAGCTCTTAAGAACCGTATGATTCAACGGTTCCTCCATCGTGAACTCATCAAGTATGTCGTCAAAGTTAATATCGTTAGTCATTTTTAACCTCAATGCAGAGACGTTCGCGAATGCTTTGATAAGCACGTTTACGCATCGCCCGGACAGTTTTGGGTGTACGGCCAAGTAGCTTTGCGATCGTTTCCACTTCTGGATTTTCACTTTGGTCAGGATAGCCGGCTTCTTCCATATCAATGAGCCTCCTTTCATCCTCTGGGAGAGAGTCAATCGCAGCACGTAACTGAAACCGGTAAGTAAATTCCTCTTCTTGTGTCATACCTTCTGGCCGATACCGGCCCAGGCTTTCCTCTACTTCATTTGTTACATCGCCACTTTCATCGTATTCCATTGGAGTCAATGGGTTATCTTTGGCAAACACACTACGAAAAGCACTATCGCGTAGCTTTGCAACGGCCCGATCAAAGACCACCTCGTAAATATCGAACTTTTCCTCGTAGCTTGATCTGTCGCGAAGCAGGAGCTTAACTACACGTTCAAGGACATGCTCCTGAAGATCAGCATATGTGCCAACTTCTGCTTCAACGCCATGCGCACGAATTTCCTTCGCTGGGCATGCATGACGGATCCGTTGTTCTAACAAAGGGTAAAGAACATTAAATGTTGCGTCCGACCTGTGGTTTTTCGTTTGCCTAACCCAATGAACTAAAATTTCCGAAGGTATGTAATCTGGCGAACGTCGATCAAGGATACGCGCACGCTCTGCAAGCACTTCAAATGACATGCCCGCAAGTTCGGCCAGCATAGTCTCAATCGGCTGCCGGCGGTAATACCGTTCACCATTCTGCTTGACCTTACGTAAGGGCGAGATTTCCATTGCACTATTCACTAAACCGACGTCCATATTCAAAGTTAGATTCCACCCGAAATTCCAAACTGTTTAATTTCAGTAGTTTTATGCGTAACTGTAGATCAACTATCTGGCAATTTAATCTGAACTTATATTTCCTAGACATCTCATCATCTCGATTGCTCTTGCAGTCTGCTGGCTATCAATCTTCGCCCCATGAGTTCCACCTAGCTTTGCTCTGAGATCTTCAACGCCAACCGCTTTCGTCAACGTGTCTAACGATGGACCTCTGTGACTGCACGACAAACCCATTACCTGTGCCCAAGCAATGGCTGCTTTCTGGCTGCAAAACACGCCCTGAATTGGCGGCTTTGATAAACCGAATCTGGCGACGTGATCCAGCAGGATCGGCCAGTCAAAACTGGCGTTGTGAATGACGATAAGCTGATCTTTCAGGTAGTCGGCAATCTGGTTCCATTGGGCGTCGAAGGATTCGAATTCAGCGGCCTGTTCATTGGTGATCCCGTGTATTCTTTGTGCTTCTTCTGAAATGTGTTTTTGTGGCCGTGTTTTAAACTCGACGGATTCCGCTATCTTTCGATTTCTTACCACGGTGATACCGAGTGTCACGATATCCGGCGGGCCGTTTTCGTCAGGGAGTCCGGTGGTTTCGGTATCGAGGACGATATAATCGTCCGGGAGTTGGGTGAAGATCCACAGCAGGTCTTTATACATTGCCATCACCTCCTGCCACTGCCATCGAGAGATTCGACGTTGACTATCGCTCCCTGGTCATAGTGGTAGCGCAGATAGCGCCAGTGGATCGCATCGGACAGCGCTCGGGCACGCATCACTCCGTAGCACTCCCCTTGCGCTCTCACGCTTTGGTAGTGAACGCCGAAACTTTTGGCATCACGTAACGCGTAACCAAGCTGCTGGGCTTCGCCATAATGGTCAAGGTCGTAGATGGCGTCTTCAAGCAGGTGACGGACATCATGGAGAGTTGTCGGCCCCAACTGTGCACGAATCACGCGCATTTCCTGGGTGGTCTTGTCGATTCGGGATTCCCGCAGGAAGCGCGCCCGGTGGTAGGACGATTCGGCAATGGCGACCGCTTCATCGGCGGCGCAGTAATAGATGCCGAAGTCCCGGTTGAAGCGACCACCTCGCCCATCGACTGGCGGGTGGGTAAAGGCCGCCATGATCCAGGACGCGCCATCGCCATAGACCCGGTCTTCCGGCGGCACCAGGCGAATATCACCGACTTCATCCCGTAACCTGGGATTCGTCAGGGACTCGACAGCGTAGAGCACCTCCCAATCCTGTGGGTTGGAGACGCGTTCGAACAGGTGGATCTGGGGGTATCGCGACAGGATGATCCGATAGACCGGTTCATTGACCTCGCTAATGGGTAGCGTATCGATTGCGATCACCAGCCACCCCGCTCCGCATCAAGAAAATCCCTGACCACGGCCAGGTCGACCACCTGACCAGCGAGTATCCGGTCCAGCGGCGCCGTGCCATTGAACAGCGGGTTGTCGTTCGGTGTGGCCAGCCACTGGTCAGCCAGCACCTGATCAGGCAACAGGATTTGCAAAGACTTGTAGATCCCCAAAATGTAGCTGGCCCGTTCCAATAGGTCTCGCGTCAGCTTGGCCTTCTCGGGTTGGCTCTTCCAGTTATAGAGGGTCTTCTCATTGCTGAGTCCCAGTAGCGTCATCTGCTGGGCACCAGTGAGGCGCCACTGGCTGAAGATATTGAAAATCGCCGGCAGCAGTGAACTGGTGACACTGGAACCACGTTGCAGCAGTTGTTCGGCTTGAGCGATCATGATTACCTCCTAAACAGCATTCAGACTGTACCTTTACAGTGCTTAAATGCAGCCTAGCAGACTGTAACGGTACAGTCAACTGGTTCAATGACTTTGTATTAAAGGTACTTTTTAAAGGTACTGGCTGTGATGGTGACGGCGAAGGCAAAGGCCAGCGCGAATGGCAGGATGATCCAGGACGGGTGCAAACTGAACGGCAGCGCCAGGTACAACACCCAGGCCATAATGATCAGCGGTATGGCGGCTTTCTTGGCGTAATGGTACACGAAAGAACTTTCCCTGCCGCCGCCCCAACGCCGCAGGTCGCGCCGCACCAGTCCATCCACCAGCGCCACCAAGGTGAACAGTCCAAATACCGGCGTGGCCAGCGTCAGGATGGCGAGTCGTACCGCAAAGACCTGGGTGATTTGCATACCCGCGAGCACATAGTCAGCGACGGGCCTGTATAACCGGTGCAGTACCGCTCTCAGACCGGTTTCCTCCGCAGACGGTACCGGTGTAATCCAATGAATCAGATCCACGAGCCCCGTCCACTCGAAGGCAAACTGGTAGACGCGATCCGAGAGGTTACTGGCGAACACCATCGGCTGGGCGGTTAACCAGCTGCGATGAAAGTCGGTGCCGAGGAACTGCAATTCGTTCACCAGCATCTGTCGACTGTGGCCAAGTCCTTGCTCTTCCCACCAGAACGCCATGCCGATCCACTCCACCAGAATGGAGAACAACAGGGAGAGAAACAGCCATTTGAGGCACTGGGCGATGCCCGTCAGCAGCCGGGATACAGTACCCGGCTGTGCAACCGGCCGTCGGGGATCGCGAGGCTCCACCGTGCTCAAGCCTGCTCACCGGCGTCTGAGGGTCGAATCGCGGCCTCGGAGACGGCGTGCCACCAGTGGTCGGTGACCCGGTACCAGTGATCGTTGGTGATATAGCTGCGGCGCATGGCCTCGGCTATCGCCTCAAAGTCATCAGGCATGGCCGTATCCTCGCGGTCATCCGGCAGCGGGATACGGATTTTCCACAGCTGGCCGCCTTCCAGCAGGGCGAAGGCCTGCCCCTTGGGCATCGTGACCATATCCGCGGCAGTCAGCATCGGTACTTCCGAGACACTGATCCGGTCTTCGTTGCGGGATTTGAAGTCGACCCCGGAACCGGGATCCGACGAATCATCGACGCCGGAGACACTCATCAGGGTGAAGACCTCAACCCGCGGCAGCTGTTCGGTCAGCATGGCGGCGGTATCCAGCTCTTTCACCCGCAGCATCAGCAGGGTATTGAAGTTACCGGCCACCTGCCCCGCTTTCGCCCGACTGCCGATTCGCGCTTCCACGTCCGACCAGGTCTGGGTATAGGCCGTGACCTGAAAGCCTGCCCCGCCGGCCTTGTTCAGCAGTGGCACGAATTCATCACCGATCAGCTCGTTGAACTCATCCGCATGCAGAGAGATGGTGGGGGTTTTGTGTGTTGTGGTTTCCGGGTCTGGCGCATCAGTACCCTTAGCCGCGACACCGTGCTTGTAGATATGCCCCGCGACGGACACCAGATCCGCAAACATGGAATTGCCCACCGCACTGGCCACGGTAGTATCGGTGAGTGCATCCAGTCCCACATACACGATGCCCTTGCGGCGCACCACATCCATCCATTCAAAGATCGGCCTGGCGTCGTGCTCATCCTGGTAGTCCGGTGAGATCAGCCCGGCAATGGTGCCGGTGGTCAGCTTTTCCATCAACGGGCCGACGGAGCTGACGATCTTGTCGAAATAGGTCTTATCGTATTTGAACGCGGAAATCAGCCCGTCCAGCACGGGATCGTAAATGGCCTTCTCCTGCAGCAAGCGCATGCAGGCGATGGCTTCCATCGACCGGCCACGCAGGGCATTGGGTAAATTGCGCTCTTTGATATCCGCCGCGCGCGCTTCAACCAGAGACGCCCAGGCTTCGAAGCCGGCAACGTCGGCACAGTGGCCGGCGTATTCCACAAACAGCGGCTCGATGTCGTTGATGTAACGACGGATCTGCTGGTAGTCCGGCCGGCGTTTCAGGGCCACCAGGGCGCGCGCAATGATATTGACGAAGCGCCAGGCGAACTCCTTGAAGGCAGCGGAGTTGCCCTCGTTGGGCAGCTGATTGGCGATGCGGGTCGCGACCTCGGTAATGCGGGAGAAGTTACCGATGGCGTTGTAACGTGCCGACAGTTCCGGAAAGCCGAGATGAAACAGATAAAAATCCTCTAGCCGACCGGCGCGCTTCGCCTCAGCGTAGATGCGACGCAACAGATCGGCATCCCCTTTGGGGTCAAAGACAATGACCACATCACCCCGGCGGATGTCCTGGGTAATCAGCAGTTCCGCCAGGCGTGTCTTACCGACGCGCGTGGTGCCCAACACCAGCGTGTGCCCGACCCGTTCACCCAGATCCATCCACACGAGCTGCTCTTGCGGTTCAACCGCGTGCAGGGCGGGCTTGCCGCCGACGGCCGGTAGTGGCGCCAGCGGGTTCCAGCGGCGGCGACTACGCAGGGCTTTGGCCAGCAAAGACAGGACAGGAATCGATTCCCAGGCAACTTCCTTTTGTCGCGCCCACTGGTATAACGTGCCCGGTTGAACGTAACGTTGAACCTCGGGCTTGAGGGTATCGCGCAGGCGCTGGGTGTGTTGCTGGGTCCAGCGAAAGCCTTTGCCCAAAAACAGCTTATGGCGACTGACGGGGATCTGGTTGGCCCGCACTTGGTAATCCGGCAGCCGCTTCATGTGATGCTGGTAGCGCAACACACGCCATGCTTGACGGCCCCGCCACAAGCCAAAACCGAAAAAGGTCAGGCTGGTGGCCATTGCGATACCCGGTGGCATCATCAATGCCCAGGGGGCGAGCCAGGCCAGCGTACCCGCCGCAAACGCCGTACAGGTGGACCATAACTCTACGGGAGGCCGCAACAGCGCTTCCATCGGATGCGAGCTCATTGCCGGATGCCATCACGGGTAATCAATACCGGGTAATGATGAATACCCAGTGCGGCGGCCAGATCACTCCCGGACCCCAGGCTGATGGATAAGCCCTGCGCCACCTCGGCAATCCGTCGCACATCCGCCTCGGTATCGGCTTGTACCAGCATACCCACCGCACCCAGGGCTTTGAGAGTGTCGTGGTGAGTCGCCAGCCATTGCACTGACAACGCATCCGATCCGATGAGAAAGAAGGGGCGTGGATTCCCTTGTGCCAAACGCGCCAGGGTCTCGGGATTCAGTTGGCTATCGGCAGTATCGCCGACGGCCAATCCGGGTGAACGTATGGGCAATAAATTGCCGAGAGTCGCCGGACCGAGCAAGGACGTTGAAGATGGATTGTGGTCGCTCGATTCAGCCGGGGCGGTCGATTGAGTTTTCTTCGACAAAAGTGGGCTGAGTAACGGCGCTAAGGACCGGGTCTGGCCACTGTCATAAATCACCGCCAGCTCAGCCAATACGGAGTAGTTCATGACCAGCCCGAGCACGAGGACTGGCAACGATCGTTGTTTATGGATTCTCAAGACGTACCTCCTGTGATGTATCGGTCAACCGCATCCAGTGCGCCTTGACCCGCTGACCGTAGCGATCAGCTCGGGCAGGATCGTTGGGTGCGTGATAGCAGCCGGCGCTTTGAATCCAGTGGGTGTGTTCGACGAAGCAGTCGCGCAGGATCGCGGCGGCCACACGCAGGTTGTGGTAGGGATCCAGCGCTTGCCAGGATGAGCCCAGGACTGAACGATGGTAACGCCAACTGATTTGCATCAGCCCGATATCCACCGAGGTTTTGGTTTCCGTCAACACCTTCTCCAGGGCCTGCCATGCCATCTGACGCGACGGGAAATAGTGCCCTTCCCCATCAATATTGAGCGCCCACGGCCAGGGGCGTAACTGTCCACCGCTGAGGGAGCTTTGTCCGCTCTCGGTCAAGGCCACCGCGTAGAACAGGCCCGGAGGCAGGCCGTATTCGATCGCGACTTGCTGATAACCCACTGGCACGGATTGCGACTGCGCGGCCGTCGACCACCACAGCAAACCGATGACACAAGGTATGATCGGCCAACTCCCCATGACCGGCGCCCGCTAGAATCGTGATACCGGCAAGGGCATCAAGCGATCATCCCGCCGCAATATCAGTACAGGCAAATCGTGTCTTTGCAGACCCGTATGTGCGGAGACCTTACCTAGCGCACCGGCGTCGATGTTCAGAGTAATCTTGTGCTCGCTCACCCATTGGGGATCAATCTGTTTCGAGGCCGCCCAGGCACGTATGCGGGATTCTTCACCGGCAAACACATCGATCAGGTACAGATCAATGCCGGAGAACTGTGTGATCTGGCTGACCAATCGCTCCAGCACCGCATCGCAGGTCGGGCATTGGGTATCGGTAAAGAACAACACCCGGTCCGACGATTGCCACACGAATTTTCCCGCCAGACCTTGATCCGGCTTGGTGGACGCTACAACACCGGGGTCGATCAATAAACCGTTGGGGAACAGGCGCCGCTGGGCGTCGTCGTAAGCCCGCTGAAACGCCAGGATGCGCTCGGCATCGTCACGCATCATCACTGCCCACTGCTCAGCGTAGCGCCGACGTTCATCGGCACTGCGGGCGTGGATGCCCAGCACTTCTAGGGGTGACAAGGTCGCAGGACTCACGCTGCCCCTGATACCCTGCAGCAAAGATTGGTAACGCTGCCATTCCGATTCATCTAATCCCCACTGGTCAGCACGAAACGTTTGAGAGTCGATACGTTCTATTGCAGATTGCTCAATCGCCAATGTGTTCGAAGATGGTGATTCGGCTACCTGCCGGGTATCCGCGTTAACAGGCAACGTGATGCAAAGACAGAACCCGATTAATGCGATGGCAGGTTTTCTCATGTGATGCTCAATGGTCATCTTCATTGACCTTTTGATCAACGGGCACGGTCAGATCGCGCTGAATGATCAGCTGATACTCCTGATCACAAATACGCACGGAGCATTCTCGATCCTCTACCTGATCGCTGATCGAAACTGCCTTGCTTTCAGCACGCGGTTCCGGATCAACTTGCCTGGACTCAGCACCCATAACCCATGCAGTAACAAAAACGATGGCAATGACAAAGGCTTCCATTACTGTGCACCTCCCGTCGCATTGGGGACTGAAAACTCCGCGCAACGCTCGAACGCAATGAGGCGGTGAACGGGATCCTGGATGAGATGAAAAGCAGGTCCGATCATAAGTCCCATCACGGTTTGAAGTGGCATGGGCTCAAAGCGACGATGCACCGCTGGCAGTGGCAGCGCCAGCATGGCTTTCGCCTCCTCCGACAGCACAACATCGGCCGCCAGGCGATAGCCGGAATCTCGCAACATCCAGTGGAAGGCCTCCCCCACACTTTCGATGTCGCCTGGAATCGTGATCGCTCTCGTCACCGATAACAGATCCCGCTGCCCGGTGGTCGGCTGAGCGGCCATCACTGAATAGCGACCCGTTTGTATCAGCGTGGTCATCGTTGTGACGGGCTGGTCTGCCGCCACTACCGAATGGCTCCCGACGGCAGCACCAGAACAGCACACCAGTATCGTTAGGAGACGAGGGATTCCGTGATGTTTAAACGAAGACATGTTTTGGCCTCGATCGTGATGAATGGCATCATGATCGCCAAGTGATCTTCTGGCGTGAATGGTTAATCCACTCGGTGAGTGTCGTGCTTATCCATGAGACGCCTCGGCCAAAACTCATCGACCTAAATAAACAGCGCTGATCTGCTCGCGGGCGTGGCCCAACTCGCGACTGATGGTGAGTCGTGCCTGATGGTCCTGCTGTCGTTGCTCGGTGCTTAAACTGTTTGCGACCGGTCCACCCGCCGCAGGACAGGCCCAACCCGTCAACGCCTGATAGCGTGACTGCGCATACGCATGGCGCAGGCCATGCAGTTTCGATAAACCTGCCTGAGTGGTATGACGTTCATAGGTCCGCAACTGTTGGATGTAGGTTTTCTGCGGTGGAATCAGGGAACCAGATCCCACCAGTCGGTGGGCACGATTCAAGACGGCACGCTGTTCCTGGGTGAGCACCGGCACGATCCGCATCTTGCCCCCTTTCGTCCAGGTAGCTTTCAGGCGAACGTGATCACCCTGGTCGGCATAAGCTGGGATAAATTTGATCGCCTCCTCCCTGCGCAATCCGAAGGCGCGCTGTAACTCCAGAGTCATTCGCACATGCTCATCTTTAACGCTGGTCAACGCATCGTTACCGACAACCACCGCCTTGGAGTGTTGACTGACGAACTGCCGATCGGGAATGCCGTAGAACTCATTCGATCGGGCAATAACATTGCGCCTATCCACCTTGGCGGCCCACCAGCGCAGGCAATTCATACGGTTTTTGATGGTACCGGCCGCCATGCCCTCGCTGAACCAGCGTTTCACCAGGGCGTCCACGTGCTTCGGCTTTAGGGATCGGGTAGTCATGCGCCGATACCCCATCTCCTGCAGTTGATTGGCAATCTGGTTAAGTATGCGCGCGCGATTGGCTTGCGTACTGTAACTGCCATCGCGATTGCGTTTGCACAACTGTTTCAATTGGTAGTTCAGGTCTCTCATCGTGTACTTTCCAGTCTGGTAAGTGTTTCTGACCAACCACAGGCTCGTAGCCTGACTGGGTCCGCCGAAGCGGATGGGTCAAGGGACACTACTCCCCTTTCGACCTGATAAGCCTGGTCGCAGGCAACCTGGCTGCTCTTCTGCTGAAGATGGTGCCGGGTAAACCAATGGACTCTAAGAGTCAGTTGCGATGGTGAGTACTTCACCTCCTTTTAAATGAGCGGAACCATCGGTCCGCGAGTTGAAAGAAACCGTCGGTGAAACGGCGCGTTGGTAGTCGGCTACTTGCAAGCCGGGTTTGAGGTGGCATTAGCCAGATTGAAGCGAGGACGAACGTCCTGCTATTGAGGAAATATTGAAGATGAGCTGCAGCTGATGCTGTGCGCCAGGGTAGCTCGGCTGGCGCCGTTGCCGTTTTTGCCATTTTTGATGGCGAGGGCGACAATCCTCATCCACGTTACCGCCGTGGCCGCGTATGGAACTGTTTACGTTTCTTGGCCGCTAGTATAGTTAGAGCGAACTCGCTGGGAACACATCAATCCGAGCGCAATCCGTTGTCGTTCCGTGCTCCGCCGCCCTCGTCACTACCCCGCTTCGCTCAGCAGTGACGAGGGCTTCGTACGTATCAACACCCACGCCAGGTCTGCCGACCTGTCATGGCAGTTGAATAGACACAATTAATCAACGCGTGGTTACAGTGGAACCATAGAAAAAACGTCAGGGTAGGCGGCGCAAGCATCAGTAGTAGAAAGGAAGTCGAACGATAACGCAGACAGCAAGAAAGGAGGTGCCACTTTATCCCAAGTGGCCAGGGCAAGGAGCCGATAATTGTCGGCGGTATTAATCCTCGTTGGGTAGCATAATGGTGACAACCGGTTCACCAGAATCGCCAGGACCGACGATCAGCTTCAACGTCACCTCCTCTGCCTCCACCGAATGCCCGTCTTTGGGCACCCGATAGAGCGAGAATTGCAGTCGATGGCCAGAGTCCTTGCTCGTGCGGATAGCGTAAAACGCCATGAACAGCACATCCCACAAACGACCAGACTCATCCTGATGCACCTGAAAACGGTTGTTTCGGTCCGTCCAGGCAACACAATCACACCAAGCCGCATGGGTAAGTGCTACCGGCCATTTGAAACCGGCCTCCTTTGCCATACTGCCGACATCGACCAGAACACCATCTTCGATGGCCTGGGCACGCGTGTAACTTGCCACAACGGGGCCAAAGACCGATTCCAACGATGTATTCTCTGCATTTTTCATAAGGTTTCTCCCTGGGAGTAAAGTAAATATCTCAGGGAGTAACTCCTCCCCACCGGGAAGAAGAGACTCCCCGATGGGTTGAGTAAAAATTGCTTTAGAGCAATCCACGTTCGGCAAACGACACAGATTCACCCGCCGTCACGATAAAGTGATCCAGAACTCGAATATCCACGAGTGCCAGCGCATCTTTCAAACGCTTGGTAATCGCCTCATCCGCATGACTGGGCTCAGCGACACCACTGGGATGATTATGAAAAAACATCACAGCGGCTGCGTTTAGGGACAATGCCTGCTGCACCACCACGCGGGGGTACACCGATGCACCATCGATGGTTCCCTGAAACAACTCGGCCGTATCAATCACCCGGTGCCGGTTGTCCAGAAACAGACAACCAAAGATTTCCGCTTTTCGCTCCGCCAACAGCAACCGCAAAAAATCACGGGTCTGATGGGGTGAAGGCAGCTCAGTACCAGGCGCGTGCATCGACTGCAACACGCTAAAGGCCAGTTCCAACAGGGACTGCTTTTCAAGGTCATTTAGCGTATCGGTATTGATTGCCGCCAAACGGTTTTGCTTTTTGGTTTTCGCCATTGCTGGCGAGTTTTTTGAAGCCATGACAGGTCTCCTTGAATAGATCGAAGAGACCTATCCCGTGAGGAGTCGATCTCCTCGCGGAAGTGAAAGATTGGCAGCATCGTTTGATGCTGCCAGGGCGGTGGTTAGGCTACGGCATTACCGGTTTCCGTCGATGGGGCCGGATAAGGCTGCCCTTCAACTTTTATCCAGTGGAACCGCAACAGTCGGGACTTCAGGCTAATGCCTGTCGTTCCGGCCCGATCACCGTTCTTGAAGGTGAAGGTTTCCGCCTGCAAGTCGCTGAGATGAAATCCCACCAACACTTTCATGTCGGCTGCAACAGCAGGCATCAGCTGGCGAACCAGATCCTTGGCTTCTTCGCCCGATACCACACAATCGAAATGGGTATGCTGGACGTTGTCAGCAGGCCCTCGAAGCGCGGCGATGGTGACACTGAGAAAGGGAATACCGTTCTCTGGTGTCACTTCACGGACTCGATTGAGGTAACCAATGCCGTTGATATCAAGATCGAAATACTTCGGTTTTTCAGGGTTAGTTTGTCTATTAGTCATCACACATTCTCCTTGAACATTAGATATAAAAAATGCCGGACAATGTGATTCCCTGACGGGAAGACGATTTCCCGGCAGGGTGAGTAAAATCAGGGAAGACCCTGACGCTGGATTGACGGTAAAACCGCGATGTCGATTACACAATCCGATGACATCTTCTTTGCCACTGAGACCGCAGTGGCCACGTACAAAGCCATTATTCCTGTCTAGCTGTGTCATCACAGACGAATTGCAAATACTTGAGCATACCCCGCGCATTGGCAAAGGCTGCATGATCGGCGATGGTCTGATTCGGAAACCAGTCAGCAATATCGGAAGCCAGTGCCGCACTGCCGCCTCCAACAAATAAAACGCGATCCAGTTCGGCACCCAATCCCAGTTTGCGGCGGGTTTCTGCGTATAGCCGCTCGACCAATTCACGCTTTGCATCCTTAACCATAGCGGAGACATCGTGCGCTTTGCCATGCAGGCGTAGACTGTTCGTTTCAACGGCTTTGGCGATACTCTGCTCACCCAGCTCGTTTATATCGAACTTGGTTTGTATCTGATTAGCGACACGGATCTTCACATTCAGCATGCCGCAATTCAGCGAGCCCGATGAACCGTGCACGATGCCCTGATCCTGAACTACCACATAGTCGGTGGTACGACCGCCGATATCGATTATGGCGATGGGCGCATTCAACCGGTCAGCATCCAGGGTGACGCCGTCGTCCTGTAAGATAATGACATGGTCATACCAAGCCGCCAGTGCTTCGGGTATCACATCATGAAAGGCGATACTGGCCTTGACCGGCCACTGTTGGCTGGCCGAATGCGGCGGAACCGGATCGACGGTCAGCTTCAGATTTTCCCGCTTTCTCTTTATTGCCTTGTCGCGTCTTTTACCATCGTTGCTATAAAACGCCGACACTGGCAAGCCCGTGACCATATGCACAGAGCGTCCCGTCAAACCTGCTTGCTGCAGGGCGTGTTGCACAATAACTCGGTTGAGTCCCGAGCCTGGGTATTCATCGAACTGTGTGGGTTCACCGTCGACAGCACCAACGGAATACACCGTACCGTCAGTTTTATATTCAAATATCCGCTGCTCTTCTTCCCGAATCCAGGTGACGCCCGCCTCACCCATGCGCGCACGAGATGGTACGGCCATCAGTTTCCCATTGGGCAGAGCGACTTTGGTATAGGCGTACCCATCGTCCAGCCCGACATGTATCACTTGCATGGGATCCCTATTGGTGGGTGGTTCTTCATCCTGCTGTATTTTTTTGTCGGTCAGTTCTGTCATGACGCTTTTCCTGAAAAAGGTGTAATCGTTATCCATCGCCCATCACGCGTTTGAGATGCGCAAAAGGTTTTGACGTGTTATCTGAAGAATTTTCTGGGGGAGTGTATGAGGGGCTCGATTGAATCTCAGTCTGTGTCTCAGCTGCTTGCGCCCTACTAGCGGACGACAATGGCACCGAGTCATCCTTCGATTGGACAGGGTGTGGCATTGAAAACGATTTCATATGACCGTCCACACCCGCGAACGACCCATTTACATGTTCTGCTTTCATGGTCTGACACTCATTGCGGAACCCGGCCAACACCAACTGCCTAACCCATTCTTTATGGCGACACACCGGCAATCGTCGTAACCGTTGAAGAATCAGTGCCTCCAATGGCATGCGCATATCCAGATCAACGGTAACGCTCTGCCGGGTTCCCATCAGTCACACGACTCCTCGAGATGCGGAGAGTCCTCGGTATCATCATCTGTGCCACGAAATGCAACAGGACGAAGGGATGGAAGCCTCTCCCCACTGAGGATCTCTTTTGGCAGCTCACCCATTTGCTCGTGTGCTTTTTCGGCGCGCGCGGTGTGTTGGCGTAGGTCATCACGGCAAACACCCAGACTGTGGTAACCCTGAGGTACAGCGAACACACGACGCACCCATCGCCCACTGGCATTCACTTGCTCATCGAGTGTAGCGGGCAGGTCAACACCCAGGTGACGAAATGTCATAACGGCGCACAGCATCTGATCAAATTCCGCCAGCATTTGCGCGGCACGAAACGCGTAGGGGTTGGCAAACTGCAACGATACGCGCTGCGGTTGACTGGATTTTGCAACGGCAAATTCGAGACCGCTATGTAGAGTCGGCAATGCTTCCAGCTGTTCCTGGACTTGTTGCAACTGTGATCGACTGGCTGCAATCGCCTCTTCGACTTTGATCAACCACCAATCCGCGTAAGGATCATCGAAACGCACTGCCTGCCATAAGCTCTTTAATCGATCAGCGAAACCGATCAATCCAACTATGGCCGGTTTACCCTCCGAGCTCCTTCGACCTCGAATCAGGCTTTGTGCCTGGTAGGTCTGAACCGTCAACCAAACCTCGCCTTGCAAGGCACCAATAGTGGATTCAGGTTGTGCAACGGCTAAATCGTCCGGGATCGGATGGTTGTCTGAGTTCATGTGCAGGATTTCCATAGTGGTTTTCTGTACCTGCTATGAACCCATGAATCACCTTACGACACCACGAGATATCCAGCCGTTGATTGCGTTGCTTTTTGGATGGTGGGTATCAACTGGTTCCAGTGGAACCACCGAGAAACGGGGTTAGTCGGTCTGGCTTTTGTCTTCGAGGTCAAGCGATGCGCGAAGCTTGGCTAATTGTTCTAGGCCGTAGGCCTTCGAGCGTTCTTGCTCCTCGGCTGATTTTGCTTTTTGCGCATCATCTTCAACCGGTTCTACCGACTGCCTTCTCGACTGACGTGCTTCAACCACTTTGATACCCAGGTTCGGCACGAACTCTCCCTGTTGCGCTGCTTTGCACAGTGAATGCAGGAACCGAAGTTCATCGTAAACGGGTTTCATGCCCTTTTGCTCCGACTCCAGTCGTCCCTGAAGCTCATCGAGCAACAGTTGACGATCCTCAGGTGCCACCAGGGCAAGGTAGCGATCTGCGAGAATTTTCTGGTTATCCGACAGGCGTGGCGGATAGATGAGCGTTTGATCGGACGGTAATTTCGACGATTTATCCGATTCAGATAATTCTTTCTTATCTGTGTTGGTATTTTGTGTAGTGGTTGTTGTAGTTGTTTTTTTATAATGACTACTACAACCACTACTGTAGTGTTCTTTTTCTTCCGTCTTTGATTTTTGGTATTGGCCGACCTTATCTTCACCACGCGTTTCCGGTGCGTTCTTTAACCCACGGATGACTGACGCGTTGAAGGTGAAATACCGCCCATCTTTGTCGCGATTTTTACTGACACTTCCTAAAACATTTGCCGCTTGCAGTCGCCGCTCAATGGCTGTTCCCGAGTTGGATAAATCTTTACCCTGTTGCACATCCTGATCGAGCGTGTCCACGACCGCCTGAGCAATACGACGAACACGGGCATGATGGTGCTCCTGTGATTCCTGTACATAGGTCATGTAGGACTGATCGAGATACAGGGCATCAGCCAGAGGCAAAGGTTCATCGTGCAGCACATAGACGTTTCCGGTAAAGCGCCCACTCTTCTGTCGAACCTTGGCACACAGGGTCAACCAGCGCGTCAAACGCAGGATGGCAATAGCGCGGGAAATGGTTGAAGTAGAGGAAACATTGGACTTGCAGGCGATGGTTTCATAACTGGGAAAGGCAGTTCGCCCTCCCGTTTCCCTAGCATGCAGCATGATGACCATCCATACCAGTTTGTCGACCGGCTCTAATACCGGATCCTGAATCACCAGGGCAGGAATCGCCTGGTGCCAGTTACCCACAAACAACATCGCATCTGGCGATGCGGCATCAGGTTGGTTTTTTACGCGTTGGACAGTTGCCTTGATTAAGGCATCCAGGGCAACCGTTTCAGGGCGCAGGTCATCATCCTGGGGCATTCTCGCCAACCCGCTCGAACTGATTGCTGCCCAAACCTTCTCCGTAATCTTCCCAACGTTGCACCAGTAGCCAGATGGCCCGCAATCCTATATCGGTCTTCTGCTGAAGCGCCAGGTAGTCAGATGCAATCAACGGGTTATCGCCTCGGACTTGTTTTCTATCCTCCCAGGCATACCAGAGCTTATGCGTATCTTCTTCACTGGGCTCTGAAGGACGCCCCACCGAAGGCGCTAACGTCAGTAAACGTCGCCATCGGGTGTATTCGCGTGAGCTTAGCCCAAACAATTGCTGCATCATCTCCAATGGTGCATCGGCGACGATCATCGTACGCTGTAGACCTTCAGTCTCTCGCTGACGCTGCAGGTGTTCGAGCATAGGCCAAAATACCGCCCGGTCGAGGCCTATTTTCAGGCAATGCACGCGCAACGCATCGGCGCGGTACAAATCGGACAGGTTCATATCCTTCAGCGCTTCCAGCTCCTTAGGTCCAAAGTTCATCGCTCGCAGAGCCTGCTGATCGCCCTCGGCCAAGCACCGCATCGCGTATAGCAAAACTGCTGTTGTGAGATCGGCCTCTTTACTCGAAGACATCTGCTGCCTCGCCTTGAGTGGGCCATAACTCTACCCCCGTATCGTGGGCATACCGTTTAATCGTTCGGTAGGTCTCAATCATGTGCAGCAATAGCTGCCAATCAGGAGGGTTCAGCTGTTGCCACAGTTGACTGCCAAGGTGGCCAGGATCCAATGTCCAGACGCTGTCAAACAGCAGTCCGGCATCTTGCGAAGCAAGTGCCCGACGTAGAATGGATGTTTCATCGAGGTAAGGCAGGAGGCGATCGACTGGGGCCACAGTGATTTCAGAACAGGCGGCCAGTTGCCACCAAAGTGTGGACACCAGGCCCAGCATCTCGGGGTCCAGGGTGTCGTTCAGATCCTGGGGAGGAACGTCGCACAACAAAAACCCCAGCCCTAGCTCGGGCACGCCGATGACGCGATCACCCAGGCCGTGATGCTCCGCTAGTTTGCTAGCGGACTCCCAAAGTTGGTTTCGCAAAGACTGTAATTCAGATACATCATCTGAAGCCTCAGCTTTGGAAGCTATAACCGCCGTTTCGCTGTCCACAACATTGCTATAAACGGAGTCTTTCCCGCTCGCATCAACAGGTGTTTTTTCTGATTCCACACTCTCTAGTGGGTACTCTTCAGTGGCATTTTGGCCCCCTGCATCGAATGAGTCCGCCGCAGCGGATGCCCTTCCATTCTCTTGCGGTTCTGTCGTCTCCCGGTCGAACAGGTGATCGAAGGGCTTGCCCGCCATTTGGACTTCCAATGCCAGGTGAATAACCTGTTGATTGTGTTCTGACTCAACAGCCAGTTCATTTTCCAGTGCAGTTCGCAGTAGTTGGATGTCCCATTCAGCACAATCGTGACGGCGGCATAGCTCTCCAAAGGTTTCATCGAACAGGTGCTCATCGCCAAGGTCAAGATGGCACCAAAGCTCACGAGCGACCCGCGCCAGTGCCCGAATCTTTTCAATCTGAGGGCGACCCAGGCCTGCGCTCAAAGCCTTGGGCATCACAGGCCAAAGGACATCGACCGCATACCCCATCTTGGAAATCATGCTGTGACTTAAACTGAAACCTCGATCCCGAAACAACTCCTCCAGCTGTCGCTGTGAGAGACTTTCAACCGCCAACTCTTGTTCAAGGATGGATTTTGCTTCAAACACAGCCAATGCTTTGTCGATAAAAGGCAGGCCTCCTCGCAGTTCATTTTCACGGAGGTGCGCGAACAAGACGGTGGATTCCTGGGACCAGGGCCTAATAACACAATCCACCTGACGGTAACGTTCCTCCGCCGTTTCTTCATAGAGTTCCTTCAAGATCCGAAGGCGGGTATTACCTCCGGCATGGAGTACATAGTCGTCAGCACCCGGCTCCTGGGTGATAACTAATGGCTGATCGAGACCTTCAGCCCTGATGGAAGCCTTAATACGGTGATATTCAGGATTGGTTTGGCGACGGGGGTTGCGTGCATAATGACGAATGCAGGTAATGTCCACCTGCTTGTTGGTCCGAAAAGAACAATCGCCCTCGATGGGTTTCTGGGCATTGTGGTCTGCTGTCGCCTCAGTCTGCGCTGCTGTCTTCATGCTCCCCACCCATGCTTTGTTTGTCAGGTTTTTCCTCCACCCCATAAAAAATCTCTGGATGACGAACCATGGTCGCTCTAGGCACGGGCTCCAATCGACCATCCGACACGCCTGCAACAACACGGGTATACCGCTCGATCTGCGTCGCCAACAGGGGGCTTGCGTAGCGGTGATGTCCGGCAATCTGATACAAGTAGGAAACGGAATCGTTACAAGCAACGGCAACTTCTGCGCGTTCCCTCTTGGTTGCCTCTTTGAGAAAGTCCTTTAGCTCCATGCGCAGAAACATTAGCACCATGCGAATTACTCAACAATGGTACAGCGCCCACTTTTTGTTTATCACTCTGCTAAATTTTCTGATAAAGTGTTTCGCATGATGCGAAAAGTTAACCAGATTCGGCTCCACAATCTCGAAATTTTGATTGCCGAGGCGGGGTCTGCCGCGAAGTTGGCGCGGGCAGCAAATACCAATAGTTCTTACCTGAGCCAGGTTCGTAATCAGCTACCCACCAAGAAAGGGACTCCCCGCGCGATCGGGGACGACTTGGCAGTAAAACTAGAAAAAGCCACTAAGAAGCCCCAAGGATGGATGGATATGCCACACACAGACAGGGCAAGCCCTGACGACGAAAACAATGCTCACGACGGCCCAGATCTGCATAGCCTGCTCCCGTTAATTTCCTGGGTTCAAGCTGGAAACTGGTACGAAATATCTGAAAGCTTTGCACCGGCCTACGGTGCGGAATTGCTGCCCTGCCCGGTAAAGTGCAGCCAAGACTCCTTTGTTCTGCGGGTGCGTGGAGCCAGCATGGAACCCAAATTCCATGAAGGTGATTTGATTTTCGTGGACCCTAACGTCACGCCAGATCACGGAAAATACGTGGTGGTAAGGCTTGATGAGACTAACGAGGCCACATTCAAGCAGTTGATGATCGAAGAAGGAAAACAGTACCTGAAGGCCCTTAATCCAGATTGGCCCAATCGAATTATCGAAGTGAATGAAGAAGCCACTATCTGTGGGGTCATTGTTTTCAAGGGAGAAGTTGTCTAAACACTGATCGTAAGATAAATCGCCGCCCCCAAAAGAGAACAAGCGAATGATTGGTACAGACAGCACTCTCAAGATAACAACCTTGATTAACCGAAAAACATTGCTGGCAATGATCCCGCTTTCCGACCGTGCCATTTACAACATGGAAAAGCGTGGGGACTTTCCACACCGTATCGTTTTAAAACAAGCCGCAAGGTAGCCTGGGATTTAGCTGAGGTAGAGCAGTGGATCGCGGAGCGAAAACAGTCCAGCGAAAAAGCCATCAGTCCAGTCTCTACTACCAATTCAGAGGCTGCATCCTTAGCGAAGCAACTGAGTCCATAACGCTCCTGTTTAGCTCGTTGATAAAAAGATAGCCAGGATTCTCCCTTGCAGATATAATTAGCTCAATGCTAATGTTTCGTCCGTCGAATTCAAGGTGGCCGACATTTCTACATTAGCGCGAAGGGAAGTTGGCCCCAGGTGATTAATAACCACAGGGAGCCGGAATCATGAAATGGGTAAAGCTTCCCAAATATTGTGAGTTGAGCGGTGATACGGCCAATGCCGTTCACGCCCGTCGAAAGAAGGGTCTGTGGCTGGATGGCGTCCATTGCCAGGTAAGAAACAACAATCTTTGGATCAATATCGAGGCAGTTGAAAAATGGGTAGAGAACGGTCTGTTAAGCTCGCGCAAGGCGTAAGAATCCGTACGTACGCCAGCGGCAACCAGGCCATTGAAATTCAGTTTCAATACCGGGGCGTGCAATGTAAGGAAACCCTGTCTTCACTGGATCCCTCCAAAAAAGGAGACCAGCGCTACGCCATCAATCTGAAAGCCGAAGTCGAAGGCGCTATTGAAAGACAAACCTTTCAATATGAAGCCTTTTTCCCGGAATCCAAACGAGCACACCTATTTGGTCATGCCAATTCTCAAATCACTATCCGAGAGCTGATCGAAGAGTGGCTAAAGGACATCGAGCGCACTCACCCTCATAGCACCTTTCGGTGCTACCGGAAAAGTTGTAACGCACATCTGTTTCCGCAGTTCGGCGATATCCGAGCGCGCGATCTAACTCCCCAACACATTCGCACCTGGATCCGGGAGCGCACCGGAACATTAAAAAGCATCCGTAATGATCTGACACCATTGCGCGCTGTGCTGGACAGGGCGCTGAATGATGACATCATCGATCGCAATCCTCTGGACAAGATCAAAGTCAGCAAGCTGGTAGATCGCAACCAAGCCAAAACCGATTATGAAGTCGACCCATTTACGGCCAGGGAAATCGAAAAGGTTCTTCAGGGCGCCCTAACCTACGATCCGCGTATTCGGAATCTCCTGAAATTTGCCTTCTTCTCAGGATTGAGAACCTCGGAATTGTTCGGCCTGCAGTGGGGCGATGTTGATTGGGAACAACGTGAAGTGCATATCCAGCGGGCCGTTGTTGAGCGTAAGTTAAAGGAAACCAAGACTCGATCCAGTAACCGGCGGATAGTGCTGCTACCAGCCGCCTACGAGGCACTCAAACATCAAAAGCAATTTAGCTTTGTCGGAAGTGACTACATCTTCGTCCGGCCAAACGACAAGGGGCCATTCTTCGACTATGAGCATTTAGAGCGGCCCTGGAAGCATATTCTGAAAACAGCCAAAGTCCGCTATCGCAACCCATATCAGAGCCGCCATACCTACGCCAGCCAACTACTTTCCGGTGGAGAAAATCCGTTGTTCGTGGCGCAACAAATGGGGCACAAGACCACGGAGATGATCATGCGGCACTATGGCCGTTGGGTTGAGCAAGGAGACCAGCGTCAGCGCCACGTATTCGTCTCCGATTTCGGCCAGGGTGTTAAAGAGCCGCCGCTTTCCTACCCACAGGACGGGAATTACGCCTCTGCGGCCTAATTCAACGCAGGGTTACCCGGAGCCAGATCTGATCAACCTCGTCAAAGAGTCTCCCTCTCAGCTCTCGCGACGACCAACACCCAAAGTGACACCTATACTTGCCATTATTCTAACTTTTGGTAACCACAGTGACCAAAAGAGTTGAAATAATCAAAATGCACACTATAATTACCATTTTTAACCAATTTGGTAACTGTTGTGATCAGCAAAAAACTGGAAAAGAGTCGGTCAGCTGTTGTATTTCCCAAGAACCGACGTCTATTGGAACAGCTTGGCGAGAACATCAAACTGGCCTGTAAGCGCAGAGGCTATACCCAAGTTTTGATATCAGAGCGCACCGGACTCAGCCGCCTGACCATTCGCAAAATTGAAAAGGGGGACCCCAGCGTTTCTATCGGCCACTACCTGGCCGTACTCAGCGTTCTCGGCTTGGCTGGTGACTTTGCCAAGGTCGCACTGGACGATGAACTGGGTCATAAGCTGCAAGACATCAAACTGATAGGCAAAAAATCAGGAACACAACCTTGAGCGAGGGAAAATAGCCATGAGCACAGAAGTCTTTGTCTTTGCGAACTGGGAGGAGTTCGAAGAGCCAACGCTTGTTGGAACACTCCGCTCGTCCACCGCTCGCCAAAAAGAGCATTTTAGCTTCAGTTATGACACTGACTGGCTACAGTCCGCCTATGCTCAACAAATCGACCCTGAACTCAATCTGTATTCCGGCGAACAGCATGGTGAAGACGACAAAAATTTTCGCGTGTTTTTAGATTCATGCCCTGATCGCTGGGGGCGTTTGTTAATGAAACGGCGTGAGGCAATTCATGCCCGCCAGGAAGAACGTCGTCCGCTAGTCCTGAACGAAATCGATTACTTGCTGGGCGTACACGATCTTCACCGGGCTGGCGCACTGAGATTCAAGCGTGAGCTGAACGGGCCTTTTCTGGACGACGATGAACGCCTGGCCGCCCCACCTCTCTCATCCTTGAGAGAACTTGAGCACGCGGCCAGGCAAGTGGAAGAAAATGCCGATAGCGATGACCCCGAATACGTGAAATGGTTATACATGCTCATGTCACCGGGCTCCTCCTTAGGTGGCGCCCGCCCCAAAGCCAGTGTGACCGATGAGGATGAGCACCTATGGATCGCCAAGTTCCCCAGCCAGCATGATGATTACGATATCGCCGCATGGGAGTATGTCGCTTATATGCTCGCTCTGGACGCCGGTGTAACCATGCCGGAGAGCCGGATAGAAAAATTCGGCAGTCACCACCATACATTCCTGACCAAACGCTTCGATCGTACCGTGGGAAGTCGCTTTCACTTTAACTCGGCGATGACCCAACTCGGCTATTACGATGGCGACTATGAGGCCAGCTATCTGGAGCTCGCGCAATTCCTGACAGAGCACGGTGCGAATACAAAAGAGGACCTAGCGCAATTATGGCGCCGCATTGTGTTTTACATCGCCATTTCAAACACAGATGATCATCTCCGTAACCACGGATTCATTTACAATCATGGAGGCTGGCTGCTATCTCCAGCGTATGACATTAATCCAGTCACACCTGCCCATGGATTGCACCTCAATATCACCGACAGCGATAATCGGCTGGATTACGAGCTAGCCTTGGAAGTCATCGAATTTTTTCAGCTTGACCGCGGGCAAGCGCTGAAAATTAAAGATGAAGTGCTCGCCAGCGTTGGCAACTGGAAGGCTAAAGCAAACACGATCGGGCTCAGCAGAAGTGAGCAAAAATTGATGGAACCGGCATTTAATCTCTAACCTAGCTCTCAAGTTTGTTCACTATAGATCGTGAGTACATAGCAGATCGGCCATTAACTAACAGTTTATCAGCACCGACAATGTCTACACTATTTATCACCTTCTGGATTCTATCAAGCTCGAAGCAACTGCGGCGTAAAATTCCAGTGAACCGAAGGATTCAATACAGGCCAAGAACTGTTGGCAAACATTAAGGACAACTGACATGAACCACGCGGAAACGAAAGGATTAAACATTAGTAAACTTGCAAATGCTGCAAACATTAATGTAGAAACCGTTCGTTACTACGAGCGCAGAAAGCTTATTGAACAGCCGACTAAGCCAGAACATGGGTACCGGAAATATTCACAGGCGACACTGGAGCGCATACTCTTTTTCGAGACTGTAGCTAAAACTGTGTAACTGCTTATCATCACTGCCAGCAGTGGCTAAGGATAAGTAGTATGGATAAAGAACAACTGGAAGCCTTCGCTCGCGAAGCTGCTAAAAGTATCAAGACCGAAAGCGACCTCAACGACTTTCGGCAAATGCTCGCCAAAGTCACTATTGAGACTGCTCTCAATACCGAGCTGGATGACCATCTTGGTTATGACAAGCACCAGCCATCTTCATCGACTAACAGTCGCAACGGAAGCAGCCGTAAGACGTTACGCACCGAGGATGGCCAGTTTGACCTGGATACACCGCGAGACCGTGATGGTAGTTTCGAACCTAAACTGGTGAAGAAACATCAGACGCGTTTCGCCTCCATGGACGATAAAATACTCAGTCTGTATGCCAAAGGTATGACCACCCGTGAGTCATTGGGGGTCATTGATTGGCGCAGAATAAAGCTGTCGTGAATCTACTGTGCCAGCACCGCTACTTTCGCATCATCACCGGCCACCATGGCTGATAGAATTTGTTGGCGGGCATCGTTGATAAAGATCATTTCCCTGCGCAAGAGATCACGAATTTTCGGCGTTAACTTTGACAAGATCGACTCCGGTTCCTGCACCTGCGCAAATCCACCAAACGCAAGGCTAACCGCAAGTGCGAGTCCTGGCAGAATAAGCCGGTGCTTTGATTGCCTTCCAAACATGACCGTTCCTTTCGTTGAGTCAGCCGCTTTCCACTTCCAGCCGTCCGTCTCTTAGGTGGAAAATGTGATCGAAGCGATTAAAGATTTTCTCATCGTGAGTGACCGCAAGCACAGCCGCCTCCTGCTCCTCCGCGACTTTGCGCAACAAATCCATGACGATCCCCGCCCGCTGTGAATCCAGCGCTGCCGTGGGCTCATCGGCCAGGATAATCCGGGGTCTATTGGCCAATGCGCGTGCTATCGCCACGCGCTGGGCTTCACCGCCGGATAATTTCGCCGGCATGGCGTGCTTGCGGTGACCGACTTCCAAATAGTCCAGCAGCTCCACCGCGCGTCGTTGGGATTCTGCTGCATCAAACCCGGCCAGGCTCAACACCACGGCCACGTTATCCGTACTGTTGAGGAAGGGAAGCAGGTTATGAAACTGAAAAATAAATCCAATTTTCTCCAGCCGCAGTTTGCGCAGATCGTCCCGCAGCCACCGCCCGTCATAAACCACCTCGCCGTCCAGGTTCACCCAGCCGCTGCTGGGCTCGGTGATACAGCCGATGACATTCAACAGCGTGGTTTTGCCCGACCCACTGGGTCCCAGGAGCGCGATAACCTGACCCGGATAGACTTCCAGACTGACATCGCGCAATGCGTCAACGCGGGTGTCCCCTTCGCCAAAGTGCTTAGAGACATCACGCACATGAACAAGCGGTGTATCCTGACCTGGGTTGTTCATTTTCAGCCCCCCAGCGCCGTTGCCGGATCGATTTTGAGCGCCAGACGCACCCCGAGGCCGCTTGAGATCACACAGACCACAATCACCGCCGCCGCCAGGGCAAGGCCATCTTCCGGCTGAAGCACCACCCGGCGCGGGAAATAGTCCTTGAACGTGGTGATGAGCAAAGCGCCAAATCCGAACCCGATCACGCCCATGCCAAGCGCCTGTTGCAGGATCAGTCCGATGATCGTGCGATCCGGTGCGCCAATCAGTTTGAGGGTGGCGATTTCTCGGATTTTATCCATTGTCATGGTGTAGAGAATCAAGGCGATGATGACGGCGGACACCACCAGAAGGATCGAGGTGAACAGCCCGATTTGTTTGCGCGCCCGCTCAACCACGGAGCGGGTCAGGATGATTTCCTGGCCCTCCTGCGTCATTGCCGCCAGGTGTTTCCATCGCTGCACGGCATTCACCACATTCTCAGGATTAGCGTCCGGCTGTACTCGGGCGACTATGGCGTTAACGGTATCCGTATTGCCGGGACCATTGCCTCGGGCGATTTCTCGCCGTGCGGCGGGCGGAGCCAGCTCGAATTGAAGCTGCTGGGAATCCTTGAGAGTAATGTAAATAACCGGATCGCCACCGGATGAGACCTGTCCATCGGTCAGGCCGACCACGGTGAATGTATCTCGTCCCAAGGCCACCCGATCCCCAGGTTGCAAGCCGGTGCGCTTATCAGCCAGCATTTCATAATGGCTTCGGGCAATGGTCCGCCCCGCCACGATCCGATCCGGCCCGCCCGGTCGGCCCGGTTCAAAACCAACCACATAGAGCCTGAGTTTCATGCCCTCATGGCGCGTCTCAATGGACTGATAGGTGATGCTGCCCGCTTCGCTCACGCCTTGCAGACGTGCAATGGCTTCTCGCGTGTCGCCGGGAATGCGCGAGGACTCCGCAAATGGTCCGCGCGTTCCGGATTCCACCACCCAGACATCGACCGCCGGGGTGCGAACCAGTGTCAGTGCGTCCTCGACCAAGCCACGGTAAATACCGATCATAGAAAGAACCACGCCGAGGAGTAGGCTGAGGCCAAAGCAGGTCAGCAGAAATCGCCCGAGATTGTGACGGATATCCCGATAGGCCAGGTTCATGGCGCGACACCCTCTGCGACTTTCGCCTTGCGACCTTCGCGCATCCCCGAGGGCAATGTACTGACTACCCGAGCGCCTTCCGGCAGACCGCCGACAATCTCCAGGCGGGAATCCAGTGTTCTCTGGCCGAAGGTGACCTCACGTTGGCGCAATCGGCCGTCCTCGACCACCCAGACCGTCCCGTGGATTTCATCGAATCCCGCTACCGCCATTTCCGGCACCAGCAGCGCGTTGTCCAGAACGGCAGTTGTGATAAAGACTTCGGCCTGTTCGCCCAGGTGGAAGCTCTCCGGACACCCGTCACAAGCGATATAAACCTTTCGTTCTTCGCTCACCCGGTCGCTTTCTATGCCGATCCGGGTCACATGCCCCCGCAATAACTGCCGGGGCTGGGAGCGCAGGCGCACTTCGGCGGCCTGTCCGACCCGAATACCGCCAGCACGCGCCTCATCGACATAGGCCAGCGCCCAGACAGTCTCCGGAGCAACCAGCGTAAACAGGGGCTCGCCAGGGGTCAGAACGGAACCCAGCTCTTTGTGGCGCGCCACGACAATCGCGTCGTAGGGTGCTTTCAACGCATGATGATCAAGCAGTACCCGCTCGTAGTCATATTGTGACCTTGCATCTTCGAGCGCGGCCTCTGCAACTTCTTTATCGCTGATCGCGACAGCCAGTTCAGCAGCGGCCACATCCGCTTCCATTTGCGCTTCCTCAGCGACTTCAATTGAGACGGTCTTCTTGGATAACAGCGCTTGTTTGCGATCGTTTCTCTGTTTTCTTTGAGCCAGTACCGCACGTGCTTTGTCTAGCGCCGCCACAGCGCGCTTCACAGCGGCTTCGGCATTGATGATCCCGGCCTGGCTCTTTGCAACAAGGGCCTCTTGCTCGGTGCTGTGAAGACGCGCAATGACCTCACCTTGCCTTACTCTGTCACCGTGATCGGCTTTCAGCTCTACGAGCGCTGCACCAACCTCGAAACCAATGCTGGATGTAATCCGAGCCTCCACCGTCCCCAATCCAAAAACCTGGATGGACACATTTTCGGCGGGCTGCGCTACGTTAACGGTTAGCGGGCGCACAAACGTATACAGGACTATTACCATCCCGACGGCTCCGACCCCCAGCAGCCCCAGTAATATTCGCTTAATACGCTTGCTCATAATTGACCTCAAAATGCGCCTGAAAAGGCTGGCGAAAGGTTTGGTGGCAGCCCAGGCAGTTGCTTTGTACTTCGGCAAACGCCTTTATGGCGGCGCCACCCTCTTCACGCCGTGCCGCTTCAGCAAGCTTCATTGCTGCCGTGTGAACCCGCTGATCGTAGCCTTTAAAGATAGCCGCATCTGTGCCTAGAAAGGCCATGATACGCAGCCTTTCAGACATCGTTGGCTGGGGGTGATCTGCTACTCTTGTCGCTGCCTGTGCCACCTGCTGCCAGTCTTCCATGGCCATAGCGCCGGTGATCTGCTGCATATCGGTGCTTAAATTCTGCATGATACCGCGCAACATTAGCGGCTCGTTGCTATTGCGCTGTGCATCGTCGGTCGGTGCCGAGTAGGCATCAGCCGCTGCGACCAGTGCCGCGCTGCCCATAACAATAACCGTCATCATTCCTTTAACAATGCGTGTTATTAATGCCTTCATAAAAAATTCCTTTAATTTGTAGTGTCCAACAACGCCGCAAGTTGCGACGCGATTTGGCGTTTGCAAGTCCGCATTTGTGCGCGGTGTTTTTTGCATGCGTTACAAGTCGTGCTGATTACTGTTCTGTTTCTGTACCATTCACTCGAGTCCAGCCCCAATCGTCAAACAGCACGTAAATCGCCGGTATAACCAACAAAACCAGCACGGTAGTGGTGAGCAGTCCAAATACCACGGATATCACCAGCGGCTTGATGGATGCTGACTGCACACTGGTTTCGGCCAGTAACGGCAATAATCCGGCGATAGTTGTGGTAGAGGTAATCAAAATAGCGCGCAGCCGATCTCGACTGGACTGGCCAGCCGCAACTATTGCCGTCAGCCCCTTGCTGCGGTTTTCCTTGATGAACTGAACCAGCAAAATGGCATCATTAACCACAATGCCCGCTAACGACGCCGCACCAATCATCGACGGCATGGAAATGTACCAACCCATCAGCACATGTCCCCACAGTGCGCCAACAAAGGCCAGTGGTATCGCCAACATCACGATAAAAGGTTCGGCATAGCTGCGAAACTGGAAAGACAAAATTACAAAGATACCCAGCAGGCCAATCATCAACCCGCGGGCAATCGAGCCTCCGGTTTCGGCCGAACTGGCCACCTGCCCTTCAAAGCTGACCTTAACCGCCGGATGGCGCGTTTGAAAATCGTCCAGCCAGTTTTCGCGTATCGCATTGACAATCGTCTGGGCGCTGGCCAGACGCGCATCCACATTGGCCTGCACGGTGACTGTCCGCAGGCCGTTAATGCGGGTAATCATTGCCCAGTCACGTTGCTTTTTCATTTGCACCACAACTTCCAGTGACACCTGTCGCCCGTCCGGTAGCAGAATACTTTGGTCGGCAAGGTCCTCAAGGCTGCTGCGATCGCCCTCGCCCTGGCGCACTAAAATTTCCACATCCTGCTGACCAATACGTTGCGTGTCGGCAATTTCGCCAAGAAAAGCGCCGCGCAACTGTGTCGCCACCATATCAGCCGTCAAGCCCAGCGCCAGCGCGCCATCGGTAAGCTGAAAGGTACGTTGCGGTTTACCGGGGCGCAGATCGTCAATGATGTTATAAACAGCCTCATAACCCGCCAGATGATCCGCCAGCTCCAGTGCCGCCACCTTGAGATCGTCCAGTGACTCGGCCTGCAGGCGCACTTCGATAGGCACACCCGCCGGGCCAAAACCCGGTTCCTGGATGATCAGGCTCGCCAGCCCCGTAATGTCACCAATTTCATCGCGCCAGGCGGTGGTCAACCCATCAAGCGTAATATTACGCCGCTCGGCACTCAGCAAATCAACCATCACCGTGGCGACATGCGCACCGGCCTCGCGCGCACTGGGATTATAGTTAAAGCGCACCTGAGTGGCCTGCACCAGTGGCGCTGCATCGGGCTGCGCCGGCAGTGATTCGCCCAGCTGCCGGACAGCTGCTTCAACCTTTGCTGCGGCCGCTTCAGTACGTGCCAACGGCGTACCCTGCGGCATTAACAGGCGCGCCTCCAGCGTATCGCCATCCATATCCGGCATCGCTTCGGTGCCGATATGGCCACCCGCCATAAACCCCACCGTGCCCAGCAGCACCAGCAGCACCATGCCTAATACGGCATGACGCCATTGCACGAACAAATCTGCCAACTTCCCAACCCGCTCCTGAAACAGTTCAAAACGATCGTCAAAAGCACGTCGAAAGCGTGATTTTTTATCCTGTCTAAGTATCGCAATACTACCCTTGAGGTGATGCGGCAATATCCAGAAAGCCTCGATCAGACTAGCCGCGAGCGCAGCAATCAATACCACTGGCAACACCTCAAGCACCGCGCCCAGCTCACCCGCCAGAAACGCCAGCGGTGCAAACACCCAGACCGTGGTAAGAAAGGAGGACATGACCCCGGGCAGCACCTGCCGGGTGCCCTCCACCACCGCGGTCAGCGGCGAGACATTTTTTTTGGCCTGCACCACTATGTTATCGGCAATCACAACCGCGTCGTCCATGACAATACCAATCGCCATCAACAGCGCCACCAAGGTAATCATGTTCAGCGACAGCCCGCTCAGGCTCATGACAAAAAAGGCACCCATAAAGGCGACCGGTAGCCCCAATACGGCCCACAATGCCAGTCGCGGACGGAAAAACAGCCCCATCACCAGTACCAGCAAGACCAGGCCCATAATGCCGTTACTCACCAACATCTCCAGTCGCTCACGCACGATGCTGGTCATGTTCTGTGTCAGCTTCAATTGTATAGTGTCTTGCAGACGTAGCCGTTCACTTTCGACCAGCGTGGTCAGCTCATCCATAACGCTCAATGCGTCATCACGCAGGCTTTTACTAACCTCCAGCACTACCGCCCGCTTACCGTTGAAATACACTTGCGCTTCGGGCTGTTCGCCGACTTCCTTGAGCGTGGCAATGTCGGCCAGTGTTAGCTCGCCACCGGCGGCACCGGAGACTACCACCAGCGCCGCCAGCTCTTGCAGGGAACGACGCTGATCAGTGAAGCGCAGCAGCACATCGCGATCGCGGGTTTCCAGTGTACCTAACGGCACGTCGATACTCTGTTGCCGGACTCGCGCTGCCAGGTCACTGGCCGACAACCCATACTGCGCCAGCACCGCACGCGGTACTTCAACCTGCCACTGGCGTTGCGATAGCCCTTGCAGGGTAACCTGCGCGACACCGCGCAGCGTCATGATGCGTTCTTCCAGCCGCAGCGCGTAGTCTTCCAACTGGCTGCTTGACATGTCGCCACTGACCGCCACCGCGGCCACCAGGTCACTGCGATGCAGTTCGCGTACAATCGGCCGCTCTGCCCGCGTCGGCAGGTCGGTAAGGGCGTTGACCTCGGTGTCGATATCGTTCAAAAACCGAATCGCGTCACCCCCGGCCTGCATGGTTACGGTGGCGCTGGCGAGGTTATCCTGGGCGACGCACACCATCTCATCCAAATAATCCACACCTTTGATGGCATCGTGCAAACGCCGACACACGGCATCCTCGACATCGGCAGCACTGGCACCACGGTAGATCACCTGGACACTGACCTCGACCGGGCGGTAGTCGGGAAAGGTTTCACGCTTCAGCGCTGGCGCGGCGAACAGCCCGGCGGCCAGCAACAAAATCAACAGCAGATTCGCTGCCGTGGGGTGACCAGCGAACCAGCGAATCATGGTATCTGCCCCAGCGCCAGCTGTTGCAGCTGCTGTTCAAGCGCGCTATTGCGTTGTGGCAAAATGGCCATGCCGCTCACTGCAGGCACCGGGTCATCGACAATCACCAGATCGCCGGGGGCAAGACCCGCGCTGATCACGGCCAGATCATGCTGTTCGAAAGCCACGGTTACCGCACGCCGCTCTAGCCGATTTTCTTTGTCAACCAGATAAACTTCACCCTGGTGCACCGCCGAGGCAGGCACCACCAACAGGGGGTCAGGACTGGGCGCAGAAAAGCGCACCTGCACATACATGTCACGTTGCAGCGCAGGCCGCTGCGGCACCTTGGCAAGACGGTAAGGCTCTTCGACAGTAACCACCACTCGGGCACTGCGGGTGCCCGGATCCAGACCGCTGGCGACCCGGCTAAGACGTGCCGGCCAGCTGACGTTCGCAAAGCCAACCAGCGCCACCTCACTGTCAATGGCCGAAAAATCCAGTCGCTCGCTAATATCCAGCGGTGCATGATTCGGCTCGACAGGCACTGGCACCGCTGCCATGAGACGGCGCAGCATGGTTAAGGGCACTTGCGCTTCAACCTCGGCCTGCTCGATACTGTCGACCAGAAATAATGACTGCCCCACGCTGACAAACTGATGTGTTTCGATCGGCACTTCCCTGACACGCAGGTCATAGGGTGCAAAAAAGCGGGTATCTTCAAGATCCTGCCGGGCCTGTGCAAGCTGCGCAGTCATGCGCTGCGTCCGTGAAACTAAATGCTGGTGTCGGGAAGGTATCAGCGCAAGCTGATTGTTCAGTGTCTGTACGGCCTGACGTTGCGCCAGGGTAGCGCGGCGTTGCTCATCCAGTCGGGAGTGTGAAATGGCATTACTTGCAGCCAACCGCTCCAGGCGGTCTAACTCGCGCTCCGACAGTGCCAGCCGCTCCCGTTCCAGATTCAGCAATTGCTGAGTATTGCTCTTTTCTACTTCAAGCTGGTTCTGCTCGGCCGCCAGCGATGCCAGTTCGGCTTGGGTCTCGGCAATGGCCAATTGATAACGGCTGGGGTCTAGGGTCAGCAGCAGCGTGCCGGCGGCCAACAAGGTGCCGCTCTGCAGGCCTGGATGACGTTTCACCACGCGCCCGGCGACATTAGCCACCGCCTGCCAGGTCTCGGCGGGACGAGTGATGCCAAAACCGCGTGCTTCAAGCCTGAAATCCAGCAAGGCGACTTCAACAACCGACAAACTTGGCGCTCCGGATGCAAGCTCGCTATGCATGGGTCCTTCACGGTTCATTATAAAAACCATGAGCAGTACAACGCCCATTAATAGCCCGAGCAGCGCCAGGCTTACCCGGCTCAAAGGTCGATTGATTATTCTCACGACTCGTTTTCCGTCTTGCTGATACCGCGGCAGTAGAGTTCAAAAACAGCTGGCGCCTGATCGATAATCACCGGCACATCTCGCTTCAACAACGACTGAATAACCAACCCTTGTACCATGCCAATATACTGCGTGGCTGCGGCCTCGATGTTCAGCTCCGCGCGCAACTGACCCGCCTCGACGCCTTCCATCAGCAACTGTTCAACCCGTTGTCGATAGAGAAATAACAGCGTATTGACCATACGTTGTGCCGGCGTCGGTTTGGCTTTCTGCAATTGACCTAACAGCAACCGCGGCACGCCCGGGTGCTCAACAATAAAGTCCATATGTGCCATAAACATGGCCCCCAATGCAGCCGAGGGGCTACTTGCCTGCGCAACAGCTGCATCAAGACGCTGCATCAGACGTTTGGCCACCCACTTGACCACCGCTTCCCAAATACTGTTTTTGGATGAAAAATGACGGAACAAAGCACCCTGGGTAACGCCCATTTTTTTTGCGATGTCATTGGTTGTAAGCGTTGCGGGCTCTTCCTGACCACACAGCTCGATCACTGCTTGCACGGTCTGCTCTTTGCGTGCTGCAGAGGTTAAATTATGTTTTCTTGTCATGCGCCAACACCAAAAGATAGTAATTAATTACTATCTTGTTTCAAGAAAGCTACTGTGTCAATGTCCTGTTAGGTTGTTCAACAACATTCAAGAGTGAGCCAAATTGAAGTGGTACTTGGCGGCTCACACCTGAAAGCTACTCTGAGACTTCCGTAATGGTGAAACTTTGAAAGCCGCCTCAGCAGAGCTGGAGGGCCTTCCTTTTATACCAGGCGTCACGCCGCGTATCCCTGTCCGATGTCAACGGCGTGGAACATATGTTAAAAATTACAACCTTCATAACGCCCGCGAGGTCTGCTGCTCAAGTTCGGCAACCAGTGAAGTATCCAGCTTCAGTTGACGTGTAAGCTCCTGCAGGTAAGCCCGTTCCATATAATTTTGTTCATCGACAATCAGTACACTGGTGAGGTACACCTCGGCCGCCATCTCTGGTGACAATGCGCAAGATGCGACCTCTGCAGGGTCCAGAGGCTTTCTCAGCTCCTGATCAAACCATTGCTTTAACTGTACGTCGTCACTCAGCCTAGCGACCTCCCCTTCAATCACTTCGTATTCCCGGTCATCAATATGGCCATCGGCCTTCGCCGCTCCGATGAGTGCACGGAGCATCGCTTTGCTGTGCTGCTCCGCCTGCGGCCCGCTTAGACAATCAATCGTTTGAGGCTCATTGGAGGTATCGCCCTGATTCCGCTGCCAGTTGCCATAGGCCTTGTAAGCAATCACTCCCAGCGCGGCCAAGCCGCCATACATAGCGACTTTCCTACCCACTTTGCGCGCCTTTTTATTACCCAGCAAGACCCCTAAAGCACTCCCGGCAAGAGCGCCACCACCTGCACCTGTTAAAAAACGGGATAACGAATCATTTCGATCGCCTGCAGTTTTGGCCGGTTTCCCGGATTGATTACCAAGGAGCTGGCTACCTGAGTTGAGCAAGCTGTCCAGTAATTGGCGAGTGTTCATAGCATATTCCTCTGCGCTTTCAAGTTATAAAATTTCAGAACTGAGTACTTTTTTAAATCGTGAATTTAAAGTGCTTCGAACTGACTCAGCCTGTGCACAAGCTAATAAACATCCTCACGATAGCGCCCCTGGGCCTTGAGCGTTTGCACGTCCATGCCCAGTGGCGCGATGATTTCGTCCAGCGCCGCCATGACGCTGCTTGCCATGTTCCGACCACCACAAACCAGGATCTGCGCGCCCTTCTCGATCAATCGGCGTAGTTCCGCACCATCCACGGCGATCTTGTCCTGCACATAGGAGCGCTCGCTGACGCGGGAGAAGACGGCATTCAGCTCTGTCAGCCGCTTGTCCTTGAGATAGCTGTTTAGTTCTGGCTCATAGAGGAAGTCAGACTGCGGACAACGGCCGCCCCAGTAGAGGTGCATAGAGTGATGCGCTTTGTTGTGGCGGATGAAACCGACCAGCGGTCCGATGCCGGTGCCCGCGCCGATCAGCACTATCGGCGCCTTGCCAGAGGCGGGGCGGAAGTCCGGGTTGGGCTGGATGAAGGCCTTGATGGTGTCGCCCACGGCTAGCCCATGGAGGAAACCCGAGCACAGGCCACCGGGATGCTGGCGCACGCAGATCTCCAACAGGCCATCCTTTGACGCCGAGGCCAGGGAATAGAAGCGCGGCACGCTGCTGCCCGGCGGCAGAATACCAACCAGGTCGCCGGCCTCGAAATGCGGCAGGCCGGTGCGTCCCGGGAAACGGCTCAGCAGGCCTTTGCCGCCACCCTCGGGCACCTTGAAGCGCAGCACGGCGGTCGGGGCCTGTACTTCGGCGCCGTAATCCACCCGCTCGACGAGCTCCAGGGTGCTGCTGCGAGGGTGAGCCGGGGTGTGGACCAGCGTCAACTCGGTATCGAGCACCTTGGCCACTGCGTTGCCCCAGCGGGCGAACTCCTGCGGCGACTGCCGGTTGATGGTATCGAGCGGCAGCAGCTGCGGCCAACCCTTGGCGGCCAGCGCCGCTTCAACATCTTTAGCGAACTGGCAGAACCGGGGGAACTGGCGATCACCGAAACCCAGCACGGCAACGGGGAGCTCGGGTATTTTGGTAATCTTGTCGAGCCGCGTCAGAAATCGGTTGGCTGAGGCCGGTGCATCGCCATCTGCATAGGTTGAGGTCAGGATAAACAGCCGTTGTGCGTGCGAGTAATTACTCGCAACGCTGTTCATAGCGGCTGTGTGGACAAGATATCCGGCCTGGTTAAGTGCATCGTGCAGGGTTTTGGCAAAACCCCAGGTACTGTTGCTCTCGCTGCCGACCAGTATCACAGTGTCTGCAAGTCGGGGGGCGGTATTATTGGTGATCGTCGTGGCCGACTGTTTACGCTGCCACCAAATCTGGATGCCGGTCCATGCCATCAGCGGCACCGTGAGTGCGCCCAGGCCGAGTAGTAACCCGAGCCACCAGAGCCCTTCACCGGTGTGCAGCATGTAAATAAATTCATAGAGTGTCTGCTTGCTGCCGTAAGGTTGGTAGGACAGTAGTTGACCTGTTGACTGATCAACAAACCCGCTCCCCTGATGGGTTGTGATCGAATAAACATCATTGCGATCATTCGGGTACGGATAAACCAGCCCTCTAAGCTCGACCACAGGGATGGCTTTTAATGCCGCAAGCGTGTCAATTGATGCCGGCAGACCGCCATTTACATTTTCTGGAAAAGCAGACTCAGCGGATTGGTACTCGGGTAACAACTCAAAGGTCACAGCTGTCATATACAGGCCGGTGGCGGCTGATAGCAGCAGAGCAAGCACAGCCACCCGGCCCACCTGACAGTGCAAGCGCTGCCTCAAAGTGCCTTGAATCGGTCGAACCATGTGACGCCAGCCGCCAAGCCGGTTGGCCAGCATGAAGGCACCTGAAATCGTTAACAGCAGCATCAGAAAAGCAGCAACGCCTGCTCCGACCCGGCCGGGCGTATCAAGCAGGAATGATCGGTGCAGGTTTTTCACCCAGACCATAAACGATGAGGTTGAATAAGCGCCGATTGTTGCCCCCGTTAGCGGGTTGATCAGATCAGCCCCGGTCCGGTCGCCATCGGTAAAATAGACAATAATACTGCCCGAGGGGCTGCGCTGTATCTGCTCCGCCCCCGGGTAGCGAGACGCTATTTTTCCGGTTAACTCGGCAACGCTGATCGAAGCGGTGCCCGCTACCTTGGCTTGTGTGCGCTCCAGAAACGGATTGACCGATAGCACAGCGCCCGTAATGGCGAGCAGCATAACCAGCAACGCTGCCAGCAATCCAGACCAGGAGTGGAATTTACGTAGCATGGCAGGGCTCCCGGTCAATTATTTAAAACGAGTAAGTGAAGGCCTTGACGTAGCCGCGACCCGCGGCAGGTTTACCGACACCTTCGCTAGTTAATGGCACAACGATATCATTGCGATTGTCGCGCATATCCTCGACCGCTGAATCCACTCTGAGCTGAAAACCTGAATCAATATACGCATCAGCCAGATCAAGGGTTATGGTTAATGTCTTACCACTGGCAACGCTGGCGCCGGTCAGTCCGTCATATTCACTGCTGCGCAGACCACTGCCACGCGCCCAGCCACTCAAATGTTTGTAATATTTTGACTTCTGTCCAGCGACCCACAACGTCTGCTGATACTGTCCTGCTGCATTGGTTAAATAGATCGCCAGATAGGCGCCATCACCGCCATAGTTTTTCAGCTCGGTGGTCATGGCTATTTCGCGCGCAGAGGTCTGTGCGGACAGCACAGATGCCGCGGCCAGACAGATTACCATTGCCAAATGTTTCATCGTCTTATCTCCCTGGCACTCATTCGATAGTGGCCTTAGGTTTATTTTTTGCTGTATGACTTCCTGAATTTATTGGAGCACCTGATTTTTGCGACATACCCTGGCTGCCCAGGTAGTCTGAGGCGTCACCTGAACCATCAAACTTAATTTCAAGTTCTCTAATTTCCAGCGAAGCGGGCGAAAATTTAGCCTCTACTCGATGCCCCTTTCGATCCAACCCCTTAACCTCATAACAGCCGTCGTCCACGTTGATACGCTTAACCTCCCAGCCTCTGTCTACCATCATCTGACGCAGTTGTTCCCGAGGTTGCCACTCTGCTACCGGGTCAGTGCAGTCTTCGTCTGCCAGGGCAGCGCCACTGACCAGGCACGAGGTGATCCAAGCCATAATGAGTGTATATTTCATGATGTCTCTCCCTTATATTTGCTGTTTAGCTCATTGTCGATACTAAACCCTGTTCCTGACATTGAGCTGAACACAAACCGCATCCGGTAAAATAACCGCATGCTGCAAGCTCAACTTGTGTGATGATGATTATTTAGAACCAATGCTTTCAGCTTGTTGTCAGGAATTCAGGGTATGATCGCCGTCGCTCAGTCATTGCAGGGATAGAAAATGCGTATATTATTGGTCGAAGATGCCGAAGGCTTGGGCGAAGTGATACAGGATCAAATTGCCGATGAAGGTCATGCGATTGACTGGGTTCAAACTATTGCCCATGCCGAAGCCAGCCTCCATACAACCCGCTATGATTTAATTCTTCTCGATCTGATGTTGCCAGACGGAAGTGGCATCGATTTGTTAAAAGAATTACGCCACTGCGGTACGACAACCCCGGTGATTATTTTAACCGCCAGAGATCAAATTTCTGACCGCATAAATGGCTTGAATGAGGGCGCAGACGATTACCTGGTAAAACCCTTTGATCTGTCCGAACTCTCCGCTCGCATAGCGGCTGTTTCCAGGCGCTATGCGGGCAACCCAAACCCCCTGCTCCAGGTCGGGACCTTGCAAGTTGACCTGACCAGGCATTTGGTTTCTCGTGATGGCGTTTCGATCAATTTAACGGCGCGGGAATGGGCCTTGCTTGAAGCCTTTATCCAAAGGCCCGGCGCCCTGCTGTCAAAAGCACAATTAGAAGACCATCTCTATGCGTTTGGGGCCGAAATCGAAAGCAATACCATCGAAGTTTATATCAGTCGCCTTCGTAAGAAACTGGGGCGTGATCAGTTGGAGACGGTGCGCGGCCTGGGATACCGTATGAGGCGCTGATGAACTCACCGCAACTGAAGCCATCGCAAAGCCTTCAAAAAACCCTTGGCATCGGTTTAACCCTTGGTGTCACGTTACTGTGGATCATTGCCCTATTAGGTGCTCTGCTTGTTTCACAAAATAAGCTGAATGAACTCTTTGATAGCACTCTGGCAGAAACAGCGCAGCGTATCATGCCACTAGCCGTTGTTGAAATAATCAACAGGGAAGATCCCGGGCAGCCACAACATATCATGTCATTCGAATCATTTGGTGCTCATGATGAGCCCCTTGTTTACCTCGTGCGCGATAAGTCCGGGGAGATTTTGCTGCAATCTCATAACGCTGAACCGGCGCTTTTTAACCCAGCGTTACTCAAAGGGTTTGGCTCATCGGCAACCCACAGATTCTATGGGGCCTGGGCGGTACAGAATACATTACACATAGAGGTTGCCGAACCGCTGAGCCAAAGACGAGAAGCAATAGTCGAGATAGCAATCACTTTATTATGGCCATTAATATTGCTTATCCCACTTTGCTTTATAGGTACCTGGGCATTTGTCCGGTACAGTTTGCGCCATATCCTTGCCTACCGTGGTGAAATTGAGTCCCGCGGCAGCGGTGATCTGTCACCGGTCAGCGTGCCAGGCTTGCCGACTGAAATCCTCACTATCGCAGCGTCTGTCAATAAGTTACTGGATCGCCTGCGACGGGCGCTCGAATCAGAACGATCGTTCACCGCCAACAGCGCCCATGAATTACGCACCCCCATTGCCACTGCATTGGCGCAAATTCAGAGGCTGCAGCAAGAGGTTTCAACGGGGCCAATTAAAGATCGGACGATCAAAATTGAATCCTCCTTACGAAGATTATCTGATTTATCAGAAAAATTGATGCAGCTGGCCAAGGCGGAAGGCGGAGGACTTTTATCCACTGAACGTCATGACCTCGCCAGCCTGCTGAGACTGGTCGTTGACGACCTGAAGCGGTCATCCGCTGCAACAATAATTAAGCTGACACTGCCGGAAAACGAAGAATTTATGTCGGCTATCGATCCAGATGCTTTTGCCATTCTGGTTCGGAATCTACTGGATAATGCCATCAAGCACGGGTCTAAAAATCAGCCGGTAGAGATAAGCTTTTCTGCTCAAGGCGTATTGAGCATCATCAACGCCGCAAAGGTTATTCCTGACGAGACACTGGCGCAGCTGCGGCAACGTTTTGTCAGGTCAAATACGACTGTCCAGGGCTCGGGGCTTGGCTTGGCAATTGCCGATGCAATCGTCACCGGCGTAGGTGCAACCATGACCTTTAATTCCCCTGCGACTGGACGAGCGGGTGGATTTGAAGTGAGAGTAGATTTTCCGGTAATTAAAGATTGAATTCAAAGACAGCATCACGGATTACATTTAACTTGCTCTGTGAGAGCAAATAGCACTCGTCTCCTTAAGCCCATGAAGGGGTCGGTTTCTGTCATACCAGCTGCAACGGATCTACCCGTTTATCTTTCTGTTCCTGACGTAATCTATCTTCCCGCTTGTCAGCGCCGCTTGTAGCCAGTGAACATGGAGCGGATAAGGTTTTCCCGGTGACGGAAGCTCTCGTAGATTGCCGCGCCAACATGCAGTGCGATCGCAACGAGGATGATATTCACCGTCGTCTCATGCACCTCCTCAAGCACCTCGCTACCCCAGCCCCAGTCGGTGGTCAAAAGCCAGCCGCTGACACCAATCACAGCGGTCGCCAGCGACAGAAACAGGATCATTATCGCGGCCGCCGGATTGTGGCCTAGATAGCGCGGCTCCAGGCCACGAATCATCCGACGTACATAATCGGCCAGTTTCGCCGGTCGTGGCACGAAATCACTGAAGCGCGCGTGCCGAGTACCGATCACGCCCCATAGCAGACGGAAGGCTACCAGCGCCAGCGCTGCATAACCGGACCATTGATGCACAACTCCCGCATCATCTGCGGTGAAGTAGGCGACGGCGAAGGCCGTCATCAGACTCCAGTGAAAAACGCGCACCGCCGGGTCCCAAACCTTGACCCGGTCATTCCGGGTGGCGTTAGTCGCTTCCAGGGTGTCAGTCATTTCTCCGCTCCTTGACGGGCTCAGCGTTGACCGGATTAAAGTAGATCTCAACCTTGACGCCTTTCTTGTCCTCACCGTAGATTTCATAGCAGTTGCCATCGGTGACCTTGAACCTGTCAATCCTATAGCCTTGATCGGCCAGCTCATTTTTCATGGCTTCCTGGGTCATCCATTCGGACTGCGGGGCTTCAGTGCACTGCGGGCCGGCGACAGCAGCACCAGTAAACAGCAGGGCAGCGGTGGCGGCGACGATATGGCGAATTTTCATGTTGGCTCTCCTTGAGTTAGCTCGAGTTGTATGCCGGATTGGCATAGCTGGCATTGAAACACCCCGACCTGACAGGAACCTTAACGCCCGAGACCCAAGACCCAAGACCCAAGACCCAAGACCCAAGACCCAAGA
>TARA_R100000656_G_scaffold125049_1_pt1 | contig 93850 bp, 124 predicted proteins | sample TARA_R100000656 | Tara Oceans TARA_R100000656 (sample SAMEA2622517) | marine metagenome | biome: marine biome (ENVO:00000447); feature: mesopelagic zone (ENVO:00000213); material: "saline water (ENVO:00002010), including plankton (ENVO:xxxxxxxx)" | depth 350 m
AATATACTTTTCATGAGAAATTTCCAGAATCCCGGCAAACCCTCTATACAGCCTGGAAAACGCATAAGTACACTCATCCAAATCAACCAGGTTTCATGTTCTTGTTCTAGGAGTTTATCAGCTTTCCTTAATGGACACCAAAGTCAAAGATTGATAAATCGATTACTAATTTGCTCACGGAAGCTGCAGATAACAGCCCGGCCAACATATATTGCCCGACCTACTTCTAATTGACGTCCTTGATAATTCATTTCTCAGGCCTATGTTTTTACACCTCTCTACGAAGCCTTCATAGCAAAGTATTGGGCTATTATCAGCCTATTTAGCAAATCAACGAGGTTACACCCATGGACTTTATTCTGGCCAACCCTTTAGTAAGCGCGCTTGCTATCGGATTTATTATCATGATTATGGTGCTTGCAGTTAAATCCGCCGGCTCACCATATGTACCCGCAAAAGCGCTGATGACAGATGCAGAACTCAATTTCTATCGGCAATTAATGCGTATAGTCCCACCTGGTATCCTGGTCTTTTCTAAAGTGAGGATCGCTGACATTGTCGATGTTAAGCCTTCATTGAAAGGGAAGGGCAGGGTTAAGCACTTCAATCCCATCGCCGCTAAACATTTTGACTTTGTTTTGGTTGACGATAAAAAAATGCATATATTAGGTGCTATCGAGCTAAATGATTCTTCCCATCAGCGCAAAGAACGCATGGAACGTGATGCGTTCGTTAGAAAGGTAATGGAGTCAGCTAAGTTGCCTCTTTTTGAGATCAAAGCAACACGAAAGTACAAGTTGGATGACTTACGGTCGAGTCTTTTGTCGTTAGTGGGCCGTGAACAATCAGAGCCACAACCCCAATCACCCGCATCATCAGTTAAGCCAATACCTACCAAAGCAATCGAGGTGCCGGCGTCACATAGTGAATTCTCAATGCCTTTTCATGAGTCTGTGGTTACTGGCCAGGCAGACGATGCTTCAGAGCCCGACATTAAACCCCTCTCATCCATATTACCTGAACCAGAAGAGCATCCCTTATATCAAGACAGTGATTTAGCGGAGTCCAAAATCAGACCTTTGTCTTCCTTTCTACCCGACCAGGATGAAGTCAAACAAAGCGAAACAGGCTATGGACGACAGTTAAATACGGCTTTAAACGAGCAACCCCAATATATCCCTGCTGAATCCACTATGCCGGTTGCACACCCCCAACTTTCTGATGATTTTAAACCGACCATTTTGGACCCGGTTGAAGCACAACTGAAATATGAACAATCGTTAAATCAAAAAGCATGAAGGGGTCATAGATATAGCTCAATGTGGCCGGCTGACCGGCCATTTATTGATGTTCAGGTGAGGAAACTCATTGTTTTATAGCTAGGCAGTTCATTTTACAAGATCTAATTCAAATCTGACCGCTGTGCGCCCAAGCCTTTTCAGTTGATTATTCAGTTGTACTGCAAGGTCACTATCACCCTCCAATGGCAACGATACAAGACCATTACAGTATGGTTTGACGAACTCTTCACCATCGATAACCACTGAGCACGGGTAGCATGAGTCCAACCAGTGGGGCAGCTGCAGCTTGAAACCGATAAAGGCAATCAAACTGACGACCATGCCTATTCCGACCGTTTGCCAGGTACTAACCAGACCAATGATGCAAAGTGGCACCATCAAGAAAATGATTAAAAACTGCAGCGTCATTCGTTTTTCAGCCGATGACCATTTTTGTTGTTGCTGTTTTAATACATCAATCTCTTCTTTTGAAAAGGGCGATGCAATGTACTTATCCCGGGTTATCTCAATAATGCTCATGCTAGTGACTCCTGCAGTTTTACGTTTCTTGGCCGACCGGTGAACAGGGTTAATACAACCCCCCGTTTGCACCAACCTTGTTTGATAGCCTGGTGTTTAACATCTATGAGGCATCTGTCTGTTATTTTTGCCACATGTCCCGCGCCACCTTCATTTATCTCGAGCTGTAACACTCGCAATTCTTTTGATTTCCATGAAGGATCCTGATTTCTGGATAACTTGAATTCGTATATTTGTTTAGCTACTGAGGCATCACTTCTACCAAGCCTATTTGCCAATACTTTCGCTGATACCTTCCCAGCGTACTCAATCAAAAAATCGATTTCATCACAGCGCCAGCCGTCTGTTCTGTGTGAAAGCAGCACATGGTTATATTTGTTAAAAGGCACCAGTCCAAGCTGAAATGCTCGTTGGATAATCACATAATCAGGTTTACCTAAGTCCTTGCTTAGCGCCTCCCAAGGTCCATTGCAGCGCTTGAGAGCCTTTTTTATTGCGTTATCATCCTGGTCTGAGAAAGGCTTGAAATTTAATTCTGACATATTCTTCACGAAGCGATATTCCTGCTACTTCGCGCCTCCGGGCGTTAATTCACTTTAATGTCAGAAAGTCTAACCCACCCAAAAGCCCTTTTAATTTATTACAGGGCTAAAAAAAGCGCCCCCTGAGAAAATAAGAGAGCGCCAAGGCCACCTAAAACCTAATTAATTATTAATTGCTCTTACATGACGTACAAATTTCACCGGTTCAGTTGCCCGAAAAAACTCAACCCCATCGGAAAAGTCCACTATACGCCCGCCCAATCCGTTAACCGTATTATCCGGGGTATTGGACCAATAAACACCGTTGGCTGTACCTTTGAAGATATCCGTTCGAATGGCAGGTTGCCGGCATTGCCGCTCCACGATTGACTGCAGCTCTTTTATATTTGGCAGGCGCCAGTCATCAAACTGTTGCGGATTTTGGCTGTTAAACTCATCCTGAGAGTGAACTGCGTCAGACCAGGTATTGATCGGTGTCGGGTCCCCGATACAATTGTCGTTTTCTACTGAATACTGCTGGCCAAAGGTACAAATCTGCCAGACAAGGCCAAACCTCAAATCTGTTACCGTTCCATCTTTATTATTCAGGAAGTTTTCAACCCGGGTCGTCGCTTCGATTGAGTTTGGTTTACACTCATAACCTGAGCTGGCGAACGACGTGAACATGCCAAGCACCAGTAGGCTTATACCGCTGACTTTAATCATAATTTCGCTCCCCGTACCAATCTGATGAAGTGATATTGTTGTTTATTACATAACTCGACTTGTTTCTTATCGGCGTTCCAGCACCACACTGAGGCCGTGTTTTCAACTACGGGCGTACTCGACAGGTACCGCATACCATCTCTCCACGGTATGTTCATATCCCGGAAATACTGCGGATCGACGATAGGTTCACTGGATTCATAATTGGCGATAGTCGCCAGCTCCAAAATGGTGGGTAATCGCCAGTCCTTAAACCCGCATCTGGCCGCTTTATTGTGTAGCTCGATGAATTTGTTCGACGTGCACCCCGTATTGGTGACATTCACGTATAACGGTTCATTTCGACTTGGGAACACGCAGTTAGCTGAAAGATGATGCGGCCCTGTATAACCATCCCATTCTGAATCTAAAATCCCGCCTGTTTGACCCCCATTTGTCTTACTGTCTGGGTTATTCCATAGATACTGGTTTCGTTTACTGCCCCAATACTGATTGCCATAGGCAATTTTTTCGTCTTTATTGTTGGTATTGTCATCATCACCCAACTTATCTGCAGGCAACTCCCTTATGCCGGCTTTTATTTCCCAGGTTAGCCCGGTGTGTTGATCATAAACACAACTATGGTCAGTAGCGTTTGCTGACATCGGATTACCCGCATTGTCGATTTTTTGATAGACGAAACTGGCGTAACCGTTACCCGAGTGCATGGGTTCCTTATCCAGGCCATAATGGCCATCCTGATAGGGGTGTTCACTATCTGGCGCACTTGCATTGAATTCGCCCTGATTATAGAAATTGGTATACCCGGTATCAGGCAGCTTCAAATCTCCCGTAATCAGCACCTTCATGCTCTTTTCGGTACCTAATTTACCGTTGACCACCGTGCTCATGGTTACTGTGATATCTTCGGTCCCTTCGACTAAGTCATCAGATTGTATCTTAATCGGGTAATTACCAGACGTTACCAGCGCGCCAAAAACGATATCGGTACCCGTAACGGTATAATCCACGTCCCGCGTTGTTAGACCGCTAAGCGTCACCCTTACTGTCGTTTCTTTCTCAGATTGCCTATCCAGTTCCAGTGGCACCTCTATCGTGCCAATGTCCTCGTGCACGGTTAACACATCACTGCTAAAGGTAACCACGGGCTCCGGATCGTCATCTAACATCCGTATTGTTTGCGAATCTGTTCCTTTGGTGACCGTCATCTTTTCACCTTCAGTGCTGCTGATGAGCACCTTAAAGTCTCGATTTGACTGGTGAACGGTATTGCCTATCACATTAAGCGTAACATCTGCAGACCGACTGCCTTTTGGGATGGTCACCTCACCGGTACCACCTGTATAATCGCTTCCTTCTTTGGCCGTGCCGTTTTCGCTGACATAGCTGATTTTAAGCGGGTTATTTAAGATGACGTTGGTTTGGAATGTCAATTTGACCTGCGTGTTGCCTGCATCACCTTCTTTAATATCAAAGCTTGCGCGATTAAACCCGACGTTAACATTTTGGACTGTATTGCCAGAGCCACCGCTACCACCCGTCGAGGTTTCTTCCTCGCCACCGCCGCATCCGCTTAATACAGTTGCCACCAATAACGCAATCGCTGTTTTCTTCAAATTTTTCATCTTACGTCCTTATTAATAAGCCAGCGTTACACGCCGATTACGTGGAAGTGAGTGCGCCTTACCTTCGAGATTAAGCCGGCGCTCAATACCGATACTCCTGACAATCAACTGGTTCTGCGAAACACCCATGCTAAGAAAATGACGTTCAATTTCCCGTGCCCGGCGCATGCCAAGTTTAATGTTGTACTGATAGTCGCCCGTCTCATCTGCGGCGCCTTCAATAAGCACTTTGCGGGTAGGGTGTTGAATTAAGTAGCGCACATGAGGTGTAATGATGTCTGCCACGTTCTGGGGCGCAGTGTCTTTATCCCAGTCAAAAAACACCAGATGTTCAACCAGCGGCGCGACCGGTTGCGCCTGAATGCCTTTATGCTCTGGCATGGGTATCGAAGTCGTTTGGCTGCAACCGACCAGTGCCAGGGCCAAAAGCGCTGAACAAGCGGTTAAAAGAGAGTGATATTTCATCAATGAGGCCTTACCTGTCTATCAACGTTAACGCACAGTGTAAAGCATCAATTTCCGCCATTAATTACACAGAGGGGGGTAAAAACCGGTCTCTGAGAAAATAACCCTCATACAATTTCCTGCACAATAATGAAAAATGAGGATGCAGCGATGCCCAAACACCACATACCCAATTTACTAACGCTACTTAGAATACTGTTGGTGCCGGCGCTGATCGCAGTGTATTTGACGGCCCAACATACCTACCTGCCATTCGTATTATTTACTCTGATTGCCATGACGGACTATTTAGATGGTTACCTGGCGCGGCGTTGGTCTGTGCAAAGCGCTTTGGGTGCATTTTTAGACCCCGCTGCCGATAAAATTCTGGTGTGTTCTTTACTGGTGTTGTTGGTAGCTGAGCACTCTACCTGGTTATTCACCCTCCCTGCCATCGTGATTATTTTTCGTGAGCTGGTCATGTCAATGCTAAGGGAGTATCTGGCCAAGATAGCCAAGTCAGAGATTATCGCTGTCGATGTCTATGGGAAATATAAAACAGCGGCACAAATGTTATCGCTAGGTTTCTTCTTAATGCCACACCTGACGATGCTCTATCCCGCTTACGCCTTTTTATATATAAGTACCGCACTTACTGTGCTGAGTCTTACCCGCTATATCATCAAAATTCAAAAAACGGGTCTGATACCGGCATTTGAAAGGTAGCCCGGGCAAATGCCAAATAAGCACCTCTATATTATCGACCAGGCAAAACGGCTCGCGTATCGCGCTAACCTCTGGATAGCAGATCACAAAGCCGGCTTAACCAGCGCCCCGATGATAGAGCCTATTCCTGGTGAAGGGATCGAATACGAACTCACAAAATGCCACACGTGCATGGTGGCTGGCCATGCCAAAATTGAATTCTGTTACACAGCTGAATCAGAGGATTTCACTTTTACTTTTGATGCAACCGATACCGATGTTAATAGCATCCAGCAAGTCACTCCAGATTTGATTAGATTTATCGCTCATGGTGAGCTGGCCATGATCCGGCCGGGTGACGAACTATGATGAATCAGATAGCTAAACAACAGAAAGCTAGTACATCATACCATGTATATGCCCTGCCAAACCCCGGCGCTTCGCGCCGGATACGCACTCCGAACGGCGCCGCGGTGTTAGGGGAGGGGAAGGAAGACTTAGGAAAAGCAAAAGAAAAAATAATAGATAACGCACCCCTCTGTACCCCCGTAAAAGTGTCAGGCACAAGGGGTCGGGCTGCGGTGATGTACCTGGATATTCTAGGTATGATGTACTAACATTGAGGTGTTTCTTTTGGTAAATGGTAATCAAGTGGGTAGTGGAGGCGGTGTGATCGTCAATATTGAAGATTTATTTGCAAAGAAAATACGCCTGAGCACGCCGCTGTTTTTGATGCTGGTGATTATTATGCTGCTCGCCTGGTCGTATTTGCTCGGTGCCGGCGAGCGGGCAGGGACGGTGGCCTATTTTGTGTTTGCCCTCTCCCTCTTCATCGCCTTTGGTTACCCGTTATGGGTGATGCGCCGCTACCTGCTTTCACTGCGTGTGGCCAAGCGTCTATACCAACAGCATCTTGATGCCTTATCGAAAAAAGAGCTGATGCAGCTGCTTAAGCATGAAGCCTTACGCCCCAATTCGCTTCGCATGGTCCAGGATACCGGCCAGCGCCGTTTCCCTGCCAAAAAGGAGGTCTTATGAACGTGCATGATAACGACTCACCCAATGAGCAAGATACCCGTCGCTTCACGGGCCGTATCCGCCTGGCATACCAAAACCTGCTCGATGAGTGCTCCTTGTTAGAGGAAGCGCTGCTTGAGCAGTCTTCCCTTATCCAGGCCCAGGTGTATATGTTGCCTCGTTTTGATGACAATGATGTGGGTGTCACGCCCACAACTATCCCCGTCACCGCACATCAGGGCGAGGACGCGCTCAAATTGGCGTTATCTCACATCAAGAGCTTTAAGCTTGATGAAAAACACTCTGGTCGTATTATTAAGCGCCTACCGGGCGTCATCGTGCTATCACACCCGCAAGCCTTGAGCTTGCTTCAGCGTATGGCCACTATTAATTTAAAAAAGGCCGAATTGCACAAGCTCATCATTGATAGCCATCCGGATAAGAACAAGCGGTTCCTGCAGCTGGTAGACACCTTACCAAACCTGGTAAAACTCAAAGCTTTTCGGGGGGTGCTTTTTGCTAACCGGCCACTTTATTCAGTCGGCTTTACCTGGAAACATCGCCAGTCAAGGCAGAAGCTTTCTAAACGCAACCTGATTCAGCTGCTGGACAAGACCTTAGAGTACTATGCTTCGTATCAGCCGTTATCTCCCTATAATGAGATCGTGCAAAAGGAGAAGGCTCTTATCAGCCAATATCCTGCCACCAGCCGTTTCATTATGGCCCGAAGCCTTCGCGTCTCACCCTCTATGAATTTGCGCTACCTCAAAGAGACGGCCGTTCACATTGACGGCTTAAAAGCGCCCGTTGACATGATCGCCCATTCACCCCTTTTTGTCTTTAATCAGGATGTGAAGCTGCACCCGTTAAAAGATTATTCCGTCGAAGATGCCCGGCCACCCAGGGCCTTACCCAATCCGTTAGTGATTGACAGGCTGTGTGTCTATGAAGACTCACGGGGCAGTGCCGGCCGGGCATAAGACGCGGTTTTTACACAGGCACCTGTTTTTTCATGCCTCTGTGTTTCCTCGCCCTCATAAATATCGGTTAGCCTTGATGCAGAATATTCTGTCGAGGCTTTTTAAATGAAATTACGTCCGCTTCTTATCATGATCAGTGCTGGCGCCCTAACAGCGGCGTCATTTTCTTCGCACTCAAGTTCATTGCGTGATTCATTTGACTACTATAAAAGCAATCCTGCAGGGTCATATGACACCGCATCGATGCAAGGCTGGGTCGGACCTTCATTTTCAGCCAGAAACAATATCGTTAATCCACGTTTGATTACCACGCAGATGCCCTCCTGGTCAGCCGGCTGTGGAGGGATCGATTTCTTTGCCGGCAGTTTCTCGATTATCACAAAAGACGAAATTGTTCAGATGGCCCGGGGCATCGCACAAGGCGCGCCTGGCTATTTCTTTAACCTGGCAGTTGCCGCCGTATGCCCAACGTGTCAGCAACAGATGGCAGATTTGCAGCAAAAGTTAGAAAAATTTAATGAGCTCACTCAGAACACCTGTGAATCGGTCTGGAACAGTGAGTTGGCCAATAACCAAATGGATAAAGCCCGTGCTTGGGGTCAGAGACAAGGCGTTTCTCAAGATGCTAACGATGGCATTATTTCTGATCTTGCGTCATGGGTAGCTAAAGCGACTCCAGAGAAGACTTGGAGTACCAACATGACCGAGGCCGTTGCCGGGAACGATACCCAAAAAGTGGCAGAGCGGGGTATCACTAAGCCTCCTAGTGTAATGGATGATATTCATTCCGTGGAACTTTTCACATCCATATTCGGCGCGACCGTTACCGTCATGGTAACTGATGCTTCTGGAAATCAGGTACCAGAAACGACCTTTGTCGAACCTACTGATGAGTTTTTCAGTTCCATTGTTTTTGCCAATAGGATCGGCTCAATTATCAAAATACACAGATGCGATGATGGTACCTGTGTAGCAAACCCTGCCACGATGACGCCTCAAGACTACGCATTTGCCGGCCTGGTACAGGACACCTTGTATTATCTTACCTTGGTAGACGATACCAATACCGGCGTACTAGATGGCATAAAAACTGGCAAAGCCATGGTAGAAGGCGCTCGCACACTTTTTGTTAATGCACAGTATCCTTACCAGGAAATGTTAACCCTAATCGCTGAACGACCTACCATGACAAACACCTTAGCCGAGGTGCTGTCTTTGAAGATCGCGCGCGACCAATTACAGGCCTTCTACATTCCACTTCGTGAAAGATACGTATCCAGTGCTCAAGCTCAAGCCGCACTCGGGGATGAAGAAGGTACAAAAGGGATGCCAGTCAATCTGGACACCATAGAGAAAAGGGTCCGCGAAGCTGACAAGCGTTATGAGCAGGTTATTGAACAGATTGACGTGAAAATTTCCCGGACACGAGATCACTTTGCCCTTTATGCAAACATTAAACAACTAATGCAATAACGAAGGAATGCATTGATGAATATCTACATTTTTGGTGATCTTGAGTTTGCCTACTTTGTCCTAAATGGCGTCACCATGTTGTTTTCAAATGACGACTCCTTCATTCAGGCAGCTTTTATTCTGTCGCTGTTGTTTTTAATGTGGTCATTTATTAAGTGGTCCATGAATCCGGAGAAAACACCTTATCCCGTCAGAGAATTCGCGATGGGCCTGATCTTTTTTCTCATCTTTGGCGGTACCGGTATATCACCCAAATTCCAGGTTACGTTAATCTCTGCCAATAATGGGGCAGCAAGAATTGTTACGGATGTACCATTCCTTGCAGCAGCACCCTCTTGGCTTGCAACAAACCTGTTCAAAACAATGACTGACACATTGGAGTCCGGGGGCTTTTTTGTTATCCCGGGCTATGAATTTTTACGAAATTACCAAGGCCCCACTGAGAATGACCAATCAGACCCGTTAGCTGCCCTCGTTCAGCTTTCAAAAGTTGCCAATTCAACCATGACCAACATGCGTCACGAAACAAACATCGCTAATTACATACAAGACTGCTACTCCCCAGATGTCATTTTTAGAAATGTAGATAAATTTCCCTTTATGAAAGAAAACCTATACGGGGATCTCTGGCAGCATTTCAGGGTTACCAATGTGAACTTAATGGTTGAGCATATTGCCGCAGACCTTACAACGTCCACAATAACGTGCCCAACTGCTTACGCTAATATTGCAGCCGCGGTAGCGTCTGGTGCTGAACCCGCACCCGATCCAGCTGATGAAAAATTTAGCTCTATCGCCATTGCTGCCGCAATGAACAAAGATATTGCTCCAACCGCCATCTCACGGGCTGCAAAAGCAATCAACATGAATTTGACCGGCGCCCCCGCGGACCCGAATCCCTTCACCATAATGACCAACATGTTTTTAGCCACAACCATTAAAGAAGGTATCGCAGATTCCAGCTTGAGCACCTGGTCAAATAAAATGGTCTTTGAGGCAGAAAGGAAGCGCACCGTTGAGGCCGCGGGTGAACGCTCACTGTTCATGAAAATTTACATTCCTACCATAACTGCCATAGAGTGTTTTAGTTTTTACATCGCGCCTATACTGATGATTTTGTCTATCTTAGGTGGGTTTGGATTTAGCTTGATTGGTAAATACCTCATGCTGGTGCTTTTTATCAATTTATGGTCATTTATTAAAGTCTTTGTTGATATCTTTACCGCCCTATCGTTAAGTAAAGCATTCCAGGTGAGACCATTCGCTGGTGATGCTCATGAACCCTTCCAATTCGCTCGTTACATGCAATCCATATTGGAGGTGGAATCGCTCCTAACGGTGGCATCTAATCTCACCATGGCCATACCGTTCTTTGCGATGTTTTTGCTCTATGGAGGCATCCACTCAGTCATGGGTGTAATGAGGACCGTTACCGGTGGCGCTGTCGATGGCGCGAACATGGCGCCCACAATGTCCACGACAATGGCCGGTGGTTCTAGACAAATGGGTGATACCACCCAAACACAAGTTCTTTCTACCGGGGGTGTTGCTACTTCCCACAGTATTGGTAGTAATGCCTGGTTTGGTGATCAAAGGGCCACCAACGGTGTTGATTCTCAGATTGCATCAACTGCTGCTTCGTTAAATGCAAGGCAACAAATGGCATCAGCATCGTTCACGCAAAGCACGAACAACTTAAACGAAGTAATGGGTGCAGCAACTACATCGAACACCAGTGGCAACACCAGAACCGCAATGAACTCATCCAGCGGCTCTCAAGTATTACAAACAATTGATACCCACGGTTCCTCTGTAGGGCAGGGTAACTCAGCTCAAGCACAAGTTGTGGCTCGTCTAGCGGCTATGCTTGGCGTCAAGGCCGCGGTAGGTCCTAACGGTGGCAGTGGGAAAAACACTGAAGCATCAACCCTTGATGAAGGCATGTCATATTATCAAGCAAACCAGCCTAAAGATGCCGCGGGCTTAAAACAATCGTTAATTAAGTTCGGAATAAATGCTGATCTTGCTGGCCAATTAGTTTCCGGCTTCACTCAGACAGAAGTCGACCAATTTAATAAAACATTCGCATCTGCACGCTCTGAAACCGATCAACGTATGAGCCAACAAGGTTTTAATGTACAAGATGCATATTCCGCTGTTGAGCAGTACGCGAAAACTGTCAAAGAAAGTAGTGCATTTTCTACTGCAGAAACTGCTGCCAAGCAAATCAGTGACATCAATACAGCTCAGACACAACTTAGTACCGTCTCATCCAATTCATCAGGGCTAGCCACTTCGAATTCACTGAACTTCCATGCTGCAACCTCCTTTGACTACAAAGCGTTTGAAGGTTGGTACAATAAATTAGGCGATACAGAGAAAAATCGTATTAGCGAACTTGGCTACGGCAACTCTGCATCAGAAATTGCTGGCAATGTTGCAGCAGCAACAGGACTGCCAGACAACCAAGGTTTCCACGGTTCGGTTGTTGCCAGTAAATTATTGTCAGGACTACATAAACAGGATGATAATTTACAGAACACAGTCACGGATTCTGGAATATCAACCAGCTTATATAAGGAGTTATCACAGCATTCTGGTGCCTACGGACAGGGCTTTCAAACCGCTGCTGAAACCTCAGAGAAAACCGGCCAGGTGGCTGCAGCCGTTCTTAAAGCAAATGGCCAACAAAAAGCACCTGATGTTTCATCTGCTGAATCTGTTGAAAGAAATGTCGCTAATGCTCAGCAGAGCATTACTCCCGTTAATAACAATACAGACCAACAACAAGCAGACCGCAATGCCGCACCCGGCCATGTTGGTTCAGATGGCAACCCGACTACCCATTCAGCAAATACTGGTCGTTTATCAGAACACTTTATGGAACCGGAAAAGATTAAACAATTGGAACAGGACCTTTCTAATTTCACAATGGAAGACGTTGCACGCCTTGGCAAGCAAGGCGTTGAAATGGCTAAATGGGCGGTCGGGGGTATTGACTCCTTCGCGGACATGTTTAGAGGCCGCGATATGATTTGGGGTCAGGATGCGCCAGAAATTGCAAACAGGATCGGGCAGTACGCTACAACTGAACTAGGCAACAAATCTCTTGCCTTGGAGAGTGGTATTGCACAGCTCACCCAAGCTAGCAATTTTGCTGATATGACAAACCTCTTCCATCAACTTAATCATGGCGATGCGAAAGATAGGTTCGAAGCAGCCCAGCAGATCTCACAAATGAATGATGCTTATATGTTTATGAACACCAAAGAAGGTATGTCAGTCATCACTTCAGCATTTACCCCTGAAGACGGCGCTCGATTACTTCAAAATGCAGTTCAGTTCAATGCTGCTATGAGCTTCAACAAAGAAGGTCCATTAAACAGTGACACGTTTGACGCCCTTTCAAGAGCAAGAATGAATGGCGAAATTACCGATAACAACGCTGATATGTTCTTACAAGTTCATACCGGTGGTTCGATAAACATGCGCGGAGCTAACACCCAGGATACATATGATTCAGGCACAGCCTTGAGGTACATGCTTAACGATTCTCCTCTATCTGCGGACAATAGCGATATCCAAACCTTGTCCTCATCAATAGAAGGCAACAGGCAAAGCAATGAAAGGCTGATGAGAATCAGCAGCGGAGAGCACTACCAGCCAGATAGTCTGGCGACTAAAGAGGTTGCATATACTAATATCGCAAGAGACGAAGATAACCTCATTCGGCAATATGGCGGCTATGGCTCTGGTGATGTACAACAAGGCGTTAATTTAGAAAACAAAGATAGTGTCGTCCAAAATGCCACGATGAATTTTGTTCAGACTCAACTCAAATCTAATAACATGGATGATGTCATTAATACCAACTCAGGTGCCATGGAAAGGGCCTTCGGTGGTAGCGATTTAGATAGACAACAGATTTATGGTGCAGTATCCAGTCAGGGCCCACTGAGAATTGCGGATAGGTTTGAAAGCATGGGTTTACCTGGTCAGGCTAATAAAATAACCTCTGCCTATGAACATCTTGATGATTATGCGACAAGAACAAATTTAGCGATCCCACAAGAAAACCTCGATAGGCTTTCTCAGGATCGAGATGCTCGTATCAACGAGCTTCCATCCTATGATTCGACAATAAAACGTGGTGAAAATTAACTGATAAAGGAAGAACCTATTAGCAGAAAGCCACTATCTGTGGCTTTCTAGCTTTGTAGCGCACCAACCAACCCATGATACAATTCTAAAAAAAAGGAGTTCTACCATGGTTAAATTCATGTTTTTTACACTGGCGTTATTATCGCTGAGACTGACTGCTTCAGAGCCTGTATCCGTCGAGGTGAGCTTGCCCATATACGAGCAATCAGACACCCTCATTCGAGATAAGGCTTCAACCAAGGCTGTCTATGTGGCCTCCGAAAAGCTACCAAGCATTATCTGGGGGGAGGAGACACTTCGCAATCAGCATTTTAATGAAACCATCCGCTCTATTGGTTTTGCTCAAGCGACCGTAACGGTTATCACAGAAGAGTTTGATCGCCAAAATAACGCCTACATCCTCAAAGCTAACGTTTTTTTTGATAATGAGACCATCATGAAAACACTTGATTCAGTAGCAGAAGGGGAGCGTGCAAAATCAACCATCTCTGCGATAAATAAAGCATTGAACAACGTTAAGCTGGAAGACTTTGTTTCTAATAAAATGATAGATAATCAGCTTGCCGCCAAGCTCTTGGTTGACCCGAGTTATTTATCGGAAAACGTCAGGACTCAGCTTGAGTGGCACACTAAAACTACCGAACAACTTCAGCAGATAGTCAAAGTTCGCGTGGATGACTATATCAAAACCATCAATATTGAATTTGACGGTGTTGTTGAAAAAAGACTTATCTACCGGATAACAGCGCCCGCTTTTGACGATGTCATGCCGGAATTTGATATACCGGAGCTGCAGCAGTTTTTCGAGTTAAACACGAACGAAATATTCAAGGGTAATAATGTTTGCAATAGATTTGTTCCTGGCTACACACCTTGGTCAACCAGACCAATAAAGCATGAGCGAATAGATACAACTATTAGCATTTATCCAGAAGATCACTTCTTAGATGGCAAGGTACTGCCCGTTATTTTCTATCGGTGTTAAAGGTAGATTTATACCTTTAACACCTTCTACTAATATAACGTGTAATTTTAATTAAATAATTTATTTATGCCTGCGGAACTATGACCTTCGACAACATATATTGTTGAATTTCTGTCAGCCCTAAACCCAGAGCCACGTATTGAAATTCCGTAATAATCTGTACTCACATATTCCTTCCCTTGGATTACCATCAACTTTTTCGTATTCTTGCAGCGTTCACTTTCCTTGTCGTATGAAATGCCATCTATTACAACGATTGGATTAAGGAATCCATTACTTGTCACATAAGCGCAGTACTGACTAGGGTCATCAGGATGCACAGCTATAAGCTGAACAACCACTCTGTGCCTCTCCTCAGCACGATATACCAGTTTATTATCATAATTATGCACCAAACCATTCCAATTCCCGTTAGGCATGATAACAACAGTTGTTTCAATTCCATTACCATGGGACATAGTTTGTATAATAGATAATCCATATGCCTGAGGCACCATGAGCATCAGGCTAATGATAAGAATTACTGATTTCATAGACACCTCCAGAATTAAATTCCTGTAAGGATCATTAAGCCACATGCCTATGTCAAGCAAAAATCCATCATGGATGTTTATCAGCAACTGAAACAAAAAAACCTGCGAGCAATTCGCAGGTTCCTTATTTCACAAAGCTGATAACTATTTACAGACCATCTTGAAAAATTCGTATTCCTTCTTATCGAACGATATCCATGTCATGGTCTCTACACCGTTCTTTTCAACCCACAAATTATACAATTTCCCATCTTGTTGAACCCGGGCATTGTCATAATTGCTTCTTTTAATGTGAAAGCCATACCACCTGGTTTCAACACACCAGCCGGCGTCGGTTTTGCCATACTCAAAACCCAGCCCAAAATAGGCAATTAAAACTGCTAAAAATATAAAACCATCTAATGGCATCACATAGCCATACATGCCGAGGTTCATGATGTTCACGTACCAGAAAAAAGCATTCACAACTAACAAGAAAAGCGCCACTCCTTTTCCGACCGGGTGATCTGTGGCCAATTTGTATCTAATGAGCATAAATGCTACTCCTTTTATTTGTTTCTGAGATTAATTTTGAAATGGCGGTAATATATTCTGTTTTTTTTGATACCATTTCGAGGATGGGCTCTGTCAAAAAGGTATCTTCAGCACTTGGCATTTGAGTTCGTATTTGCTTGTAAACCTTTTTTAAGATGCTAGCTTCGACTTCTTTACATTTTTTTGCATCGCCACTCTTTTGCGATTCCAATAACGCCATACTGTCATCTCTTCCCAGGCGTACATGAATACACTTACTACCTATGGCTACTAATCCACTCTCCGTGCAAATTTTCCCGTGGTATGGACCATGAGAAAATACCGGCAGACAGTATTCACTGCAGACATTTATTTTGACCTCTTTAAAAGCGCTTAAACTTCTAATCGAGTTAGGATTAAAGTGCATAGAAAATTCATATGTCAGATATAGCGCCGTTTTTTCCAACAGGCTAAGTTCGCAGCTCATCTATTCAGACTCCAGTAATGACTAACTGTCCAAGCCTACCATCGTTAAACTTTAACACCACAAAGCTGGTGAGGGATTTCACAGGGGGTTGTTTTTTAAGCTCTCTGTGTAAAAATCTAATTTGGTTAATGAACGTAAATATGGAATATGTTATATTTTTAGCTTATTAAAACCTGTTTTAGTCTGATTTTTGTCGCTTCATGCCACGTTAAGTGAGATGATTTAAGATAAGAATCTAAAAGTTATGACGTCATCTAATTACTAAGGGAGAGGTATGCATTTACACCGTTCAAACTACTTACCTCGTGATTTTTCCCATATTCGACGCCTTATGATGCGTATTGCAACATCGTTAACTCATACAACCATCTTGATCCATCAGATGGATAACCTCATCACATTTTCTGTTAAAACAGATCATGGTGAGGAAAGTTACCCTATGTTCTTCTCAACTAAAGATGACTTATTGATTGAGGCATCTAATTTTCTATCACAATACGCCTTGACGCTAAAATGCCATGATGAGCACGAAAAAAAATACACGGTCTGTAATTAAATTGCCAATGGAGCAGGCAGCGGTTACGTTGTTCGCAATGGGTATAACTAACTATCAGCAGTACACCAAACTTTGTGCTGATGGTGAGCGACCCGATTTCCTTCCAAGCAGCCTAACTACCTATTACACCAATTATCCTGGCTGGGAGGCTTTTCACGAGCTTGGAAAAAATGCTTCCAACCTATACGAACCTTTTTTTGGTATATCCTATGCTGATGTAAAAAAGGTAGTGCATGAATACCATATATGCACTAAAGGGGCCTATGTTGCCGCCTTCAAAAAGCAACAACTTCCACCTGGCACGCCAGCGGATCCTGAAACCTATTTCAGTGAATTCGAAGGGTGGGATATATTTCTTGCCCCAAAAAACCGCTTCATCAGTTTTGAAGAAGCCAAAGCCTATATAAAACCATTTAAACTGAAGTCCAGTTATCAATGGCGAAACTTCTGCAGGGAAGGGCGTAACCCGGGAAACATACCCGTTTTACCCGATAGGGATTATGCTGAGTTCACTACCTGGGCAGACTTTTTAGGGTATGAAGATAAAGAATGACAATTGCCGCATTGCGGCAATTGTCTACTTCGGAATTGAGCCTTTTAATCATCTTCTGATAACTTTTGTCCCAAAGGTCTGTGAATCACTCAATTGCATTTTTAAGAGCTCTGCCAGGTAGGCTGGATCGTTTTCTATCTTATCCTTATCAGCAATCAGATTTCCATCTGAGTTTCTGAACACATTGATCTCTCTTACATTACGTGTTTTTGCATATTGCTCAGCTGAGATGATGTTTGCTTTTCTACCGGCGAATAATAACCTGTTCTCAAGCTCGTCCAATGGCTTCATCCCCTCAAGCACCATTTCCGCATCATTATTAGGTAGCATAAGGTGGATAGTTGGCGTCAAAGACACATTAAACTTAGTAGCCACTTCTAAACTGACATCTTCAACCACCTGAAAACCTTCCATACCAGGAATCATTCCACCATCGAGTGAAATAGCCAAAATCTCAATTTGATGTCTTCTCTTAAATTCCTGCAGCACTGGCACCATTCTGTGACAGAACCCACAATCACTGGAGTAGAAAAAAAACAATCCTTTACTGTTTTCCTTTATCAATGAAATCGCCTCACCAACAACACCGCTTCTCTCTTTGCTGAACTCAGTAAGCGCAAAAGCTGAGGTTGGCCGTCTTGCTGATTCATCCAGGGCAGTCTCAAATTGCATGTACTCAGCCATTCTCGATGAGAATCGTGAAGCTTGATCGAGCATTAGCCTTTGGGCATAAGCGTAGTTTGCCAGGTTCTCATCAGTTGGGTTGTTGATTGCTTTGTCCATCAACCGCGGAATGGCCTCTTTTAGCCATTCGGTGGATAGCTCGACCGTCTGTGGCGCCACTGGTTTGTTGGGTTCACTTTGAGGCTCATCCAACGATTCATCATAACTTTCATGCCAGAACCATCCTCGCTCCTTGTCATTAAAAAAGGGAGTCTGGTTGGATTGTCTTTCGTTACTGTTAACCGTAAACGATAATAACGCGGTCAATACACAAAGTGATATTACTGTTTTTCGCTTAAAATTTTGCATATATGGCACGTTCTCTCAAATGATTCATCCCGGTGAAGCACAAAGGGCTGCCCACAACAGTTGCACTTCTCTTTGACGATTGCGTCACCATTTCGAATAGACAATATTAAGTAATGCAAGCGGTCAGTGCTCATTTCATCAGAAGGAAATTTAGTGAAATACGTTTGGCAAAATAAAGTGAGTTCAATAATGTTGATTGGCTTGTTTACTGCCTCGCTACCAAAGAGGAGGATAAAAAGTCTGTAAGCTCTGTCGGCCATGTAAGCACTTTCGCATCTCAGCCAGTGATTGCCATATCTGTGCTTTGATTTCGGTGCAGTTTTGTAGATATCTTTAAGGTACTTATCTGATAGAGGGATCAGGCACTCTATAATGTGTTTTTTGGTCCCGTTCTCAGCCAGCCACTTCGCAGCTTGGATTTGTTCGTATTCCCGGCTCATCACACAGCTACCTTATCTATCATCCAGCCAAACGTATTAAAGCATGGCTTGGAACCTACTTTTAATAACTCAGCAAACCCCTTTTCCTTGCCCACTCTTAACCTCAAGATAGGCTCTTTTTGTTGATAACAAAATTCCATCACGTCAGATACTGATCGCATAACCATGCTATCTATCTGATCAACAGACAGTCCACAGCAGCCAGCGGCAATTGCTGGAAACTTAAGACACATGTCTCTCATTTCAAGCACTACCTTTCGCTCTTGCGCTCTTATCCGCTGAACAATTTCGTGTGTTTGAGTTTGGGCTTGAGTTTCATTACTTTCCGGAGCTACGGATATCGATTTTACAGTGAGGGTAAATAGGCTTGATGTATTCGCATTGAAGCTTCTTAATAGGTTTTCAGAAAGGCTTTCCGCTGAATTTTTCAGGTGCCGAACCATGTCAAATGATATATTTAACATTGATGCAGCCATTCCTTCATTTTCACGTGCCAGCTCTCTATACAGACCTAAAATGATACATTCTCTGTTACGAATTTCTGACAAAATTTTCAAGGCGTCCATATTACCCTCCAAGTAATTCAGGTTGATTCTGAATTATATAATTCGAATATTCAACAAAAAACTACACAAAAAATCCATTTTATTTATTGAGCGTCAGCCAAGAGCCACTATCTCATCACCGAAATCAACGACAAGCCCTTGATTAACATCAACAATATTTTCAGTCGAAACAATTCCATTTTGAACTAATGAGCTTTCGCTGTTTTTTGACACCGCTTTTGGTACTTTTTTATTCAAATCATTACTTTGTGAATTTCCGTTAACAATTGGATTTTCAGACGGGCGCTTTAAACTTAATAAACCCAGCGACGCGAGCATGTAAACTTCTCGACTTCTGGCACGTTGCTCGAAGGATGACAGGTATTGCCCTAACTCCGAATCATCATCTACCGTGACTTTAAAAGTTGCCATTATCGCCTCCTTTACGCTGCTCTCTGACGTTTAATAGCGGCCATGTATTGAACCCCACCATAAAACATTCCCTCGCAAACAGCAGTCATTGGTCTATCAACAATGACAATCTCATGTTCCGGGAATGACCTTTTCACCTCAGGCAGATAAACCTCATGTGAGCCGCCCATCACGATAATCTTGCTAATTTCAGCACCGGCGCCAACGCTATTTCTGACATTTTGCAAGCACGACACGACCACCTTATTGATGTCGCTTGATACGTCGAATTTGATCCGGGTCTCTTTGCCATAGCTGTCAACACCGTCACAAGCAGGGAAGGGGTAGCTTCTACCACTAATTTTTATGGTACCAGGATGCTTCCAGAAGGCCTCATCAATCAGGTTAAGCGGTATCGTGTCCAAATGTGGAAATGCGGATTTAAGTGACTTTGACACTTCTTCCAGGATGGCACTCATCCCCATAGAAACGGCATTAGAACGTTTATCATTAATCTTAAGGCCTCTACTGACAAGCCAGTCGGCCGTAGAGAATCCAAAATCCAAAGACAACACATTCTGCTCTTTTAATTCATCAAACCCTTTTTGGCCAATCTGGTTCGCGTAACTCAGGTAACCCGCCAGTGGCTGGCATAAGACCCAGACGTTTTTTACATTGACCTTTTTACCGTTAATCACATGCTCACCAATAGCCTGCTGTTTTAACGCGTCACTTCTGAGCATGTTGTTCACCGGCAGAGAGAGTACGAGCAAGTCAATGGAGGTGACGTCCATCATGAATAGCGCCCCTTTAAATAGGGCCTGATATTGATCCGTTTCAATAAAGGTATTATTCAGCACACGCGAACTGGACCGGTCAGATAATAGATACGCATCAGGTCCAACTTCATAGACAGCTTTTCCGACTTCGACCCTAACTGTATCGCGTTTAGCTAGGCCACCCGACAGATCATCATTTGATACTGCAGATACAACCGACGCGAACGTCTTAATGCTTGGTACGTTATCGATCACCGTTTGAGTGAACGACAATGAACCATACCCAATTTCAATTGCTCTTATTGTTTCCATAAATTCACCTATAACTGATAACCAGTGCAGCGCTAAGAGGCGCCATAACGGTCGCTGTTGACCGGCTTTGCTGACTAGCTGATTTAAAGCGCTTTAACGACCTATAAAGCGCTAAACTATGATTTCATTTCGCCAAAATTAAACCTGGCGCCATAAAGCCCCTTTAGGCGCTTCGCAGTCGCGCCTTTGCCAAAAAGGCGCTAAAAAGGCCTTAAAAGAAATTTACAGCAATATTTATCTGATGAATTTGACAGACCCTTAAAAAAACTACTCCCTGTGTATTTACTTGGTGCCTGGTGGTGGCTATCTACAGTTTTTCGATTGTCGCTACCGGTACACCGGCATCCAATATGTATAACTACAATTTAAATAATTATACATATAGTAGAAATCACACTCGGATGATCAAACGTTGAAGTAGATCTAGCCGCATCCGCATAATCCCTTGAGTATTCTACTAATATGTATAATTAAAACTTTTTAAATCAATTTTCCCCTTAAATTCCACCCGCGATCCATCGTTCAAAAGCACTCCCAACTAACTACGTATAACTAAAATAAAATAATTCTACAGATAACATTTACAAAATACCTATTGGGTTACATCACATAAATTAATTACACAGACACCCCTTTTTTCCCACCCCTGTCTTCAGGCGAGCTACAAAAACCAAGGCATAATCCAAAGATGTCCTACTAGAAGTGAGCAATAAAGACCGTGAACACAGGTGCTAATGCAGCTATCGACCCAAATGAACAACCTCATTCGGACAACCTTGCCTGCGACCATATCCTATCAAGCCTAAATGACATCGTGATGGTTCATGAAGCTCAGAAGGAAAGCATCTTGGCCGCTGCACAACGGCTAATCGATTTGTATTGGGAGTGGTTCATGCTTGAGAACCACCGAATCGTTTCACTTCACAAGCAGGGTCAGTCGAAGTCAGGTGAAGTAAGCCTTTTCCCCAACCCCGTTGCACCAGTGATTGAATACCGTGCCAACAAGGGAAGCTTACTTAAAAAGCCCTACCTTATTTGGAAATCACATTCTCGCAAGTTCAGAACAAATATGCAGGCTGCAAACAAAAGAGCAGCTAGCCTTCCGTTGCACTCCTATGCGAGCAATGACAATACATCCGTTCTAAAGCGCAAGTGCACATGGAACCTTACCCGGGCGGTTGCACTTGAAAACCAACTTATCCCGTTCAGGGATGCCCTTAATGGCATTCATGAAAGCCAAAAGAAGTTACATGCCACTATCCGCAAGATCAAAAGAGTAAATAACAAAGGAGAGTCACATGAGTGATGTCGCTGAAGTAGAAGTACCTGTAGAAGAGCCTAAATCGGTTCAGCCTGCAGCAAAACCGCAAACCATTAACACAAAAGCTAAAGCTGAAAAACCGAAGGCAGCTCCATCAGCAGCCGTTGATGAACCGCTATCCGATGGTGTGAAGGAAGATAAGGCGTCAGCCTCAAAAACTGAAAAGCCGGCACCATCACGTAAGAACAATAAACAACGTTCTTCCAGGCCGTCTCGCGACGAGATTATTCGCCAGCAGTCTAATCCTGCTACGCGACTAGCCGGCAGGCAGAAAACTATCACTCTGCCATTTCAATACACATCAGACATTATGCATGAGTACATTCTACTCAATCAGTCAAAAATGCTTGATGCTTACGAGCGTTTGGCTGCACTACTGCGCATGCTTGTGAACGCACCCGAACTGCATAACGATGTAAAAGGGTGGATCACCAAAAACACGCAGATTGCTGATGCCCAGCTTAACGAGCTAACTTCTCAGCGCTTAGCCATTTTAGAGCAGTCCGGCGATATTGAGTTCCCAGAGATCAAAATCCCGGACAGCTATCACACCCAATTCGAAGCCTCACATCCCATTGCTAACATGATGATAGCGACATTACGCCGGGTTGATACTGAGCTCAACGAATGCGAAAAGCTGTACATGGCATTGCTGATTGATGATGTGGAATACCGCCGCTTATTTAACCAAGCAACCAACGTTATTCGCGGCTCTGTCGATCGCATCTTCAAGGCCACCAATCCTGGCCGGCGTAAAGAAAATGGTCGATATAGCCCCGGCCAATTGGCAGCGTGGATCCGTGAAGGTAACAAACTCATTTTTGCGGATGTCCCGCAAAGCCTCACATACCTCATTGAGGAAGCCGCGTGATGCTAAAGGGCCTTGCTGAGTACATCTCGCTGGGCCTCATTTCTCTGAGGCCAAAAAAAGAAGTCGTTCACAGAGACATATACGGCAGGGAAGTAGAGCATGCCGACGATTTCTTTCATCCTCAGAAATTTCGGGGTATACCGGTTTTTGATGCTGAAAGCATCCTTATTCACTACAAACCACAACTTGAACGTTTGCGTGACGTTGTGGATATTGGTGATCACCGCAAGACCCCGGGAGGGAAGCCGCTTTTTGATGAATTGTTCCTAAACGTCATTAAGCGCTTCATCACCTTTGTACATATGATCCCCGCATCAGAGGACCATCATCATTCTAATACCGGTGGGCTTTTAACCCATAGCATTGAGGCCTCGATTGAAGCCCTCAGATGGTCGAAAGAATTAAAGTGTCAGGTGACCCACATGCCTGATCTTGATGCTCAGATTAAACCAATTATCGACTACTCATCATGGCTTGGAGGTTTACTACATGATGTGGGAAAAATCATGCGCGACATCTCTGTCGATGCCGTCGAAGTGATCCACCCATTTACCAAACGACCTGTTCCAATGACCTCACCGATATTGTCATGGCACCCACAAAAACAATCATTAACTGAGTGGGCGAAAGGCTACAACATATCAGCGTACAGCGTGACCTGGCTTCGTCACCGAACACACAACAGACACAACATAGACTCAGGCCAGATATTGCAGCCATTGCTTCATGGCACCTATGCGCTTGACTACTTGCTTTCATCACCGGTAAAACAAGAGATCTATTCTGAGTTGGTAAGATGCCTTAGTGGCTACACCCATCAAAAGGGCCATGTCTCTGACTGTATGCGAATGGGCGACTCAGTTAGCACCAATCGCGCATTATCAATTCAATACGATCCAGTTCGGGGCCATCGCCGCGTATCCACCGCAACCAAACTTTATCACTGCATTAATCACGCACGAAAAGAATGGGAGTGGAACAGAACCAAAGCACAAGGCTGGATAATTGGAGCAGAAGCGTACATCAGGTGGACCTCAGCTATTGACGCCATCATTGGTGCGTCTATTGATCGTCAATACGGTTTACCAACCGACACCCGTAATATTCTCACAATCATGGAATCGAATGGGTTTACGCATTTGTTCGACCCCGAGAGCCCAAACGATCGCATCCTGAAGTTCTGCCCTGGTAACTTCAATGACGCCCAGAAGAGCGACATTGTATCGGGTAAAAAACCGGTTACATGGATTGACCTGATAAAGATGGTCACCCCGCACGTCGTTTTCGGTGAGAACCCTGTTCCACCTTCGATGACGGGCATTATTTATCTGCCCAACGCTAAACTATTTTATTACATCAACAAAGACGGGGATATTCAGCCATTAAACCCAACAGCTGAATTGCCATCAGGCCAGCAAGACATTATTAGTGAACAGCCCGCGGCTATAGCCCAGCTCCACACGCCATCACAACCGGCAACAGCAGAGGGTAGCAACACTTCTAAAACAAAACCGAAAAAGGCCGCTGCACCGGCGGTAGAGCAATCCACGCCCAAACCAACAAAACAAAAGAATACTGATGTGCCAGCGCTACCACCTATGCTTCCAAAGGCCGCCTCAAAATCATCGTCTTTAAATTCAGAACTGTTTGGCGACACTCCCGTGTCCAATAGTGAAAGCAACGCCAGCACCAGCAATTCCAATAATGATGAAGCCGCGTCTCAGCTAGAGGTATCCAAAACGGAGCTGCAATACGAACTATCCATTAATGACTGCCCTGATGAAATAAGTCACTCCAATATGGAAGTATCACAAACGGATGCAGAACAACCTACGCAATCCAATAGTGATAATAAAGATAGCCCCGAACCATCGATTGCCATCCCTAAAGGAATAACCCTATCTGACACCTTTAGGGCGGTGTTGGATAAAAAGGTCGTTTTATATAAAACAGAGCGAGCAGTACTAATCGACGCTAACGATGCCGAGGTTAAATTAGGCTCACCCTTATCTGAAATTTTAAAATCGCTAAAATCGGCTAACGAGCTTCTTGTTAACCCTATGACGCCGGCTTTGCTAACTACCTTTCATGTCTTTGATGGGCAAAAGGTAAAATGCATCTCACTGGCCTATCAACTGACCAGGATATTTACCCATCTCCCGGTAGGCCAGCACAATGCATCCGTTATGGATAGCACCACCGCTGAGACATCCAATAAGGATAATGCAAATAACGAAAAGTCAGTCCCTGAAGGAAAGGTTTCTAAAACATCCATAAAGGAAACGGACTCAATCACTGACCCTGTCCACAATGGAAAATCGTCACAAACATCCATTGAGGATGCAGCGAATAGTGAGCATGACAAACCGGCCGATGAAACTTCTTTCATCCCTGCAGCTCTTCCTAACCCGGAACCTATTACCGAGGACATGCTTCGCGCATTTATCACACCCAAAACGGCGAACCGATATGATGGCCACATCTACATCAACATAGACATTCTTTGCCAAAGCTTTGCCATTACCGATAAACAAGCTCATTCACAGCTTCTGTCAATAAAAGCGCTCCATGTCACACCTGTCGATCCGGAGCCAGTTTTCAAGACACGTAAGCGTCATGGCAAACCTGTCGTATTCGCAAAATTGGCAAACATCTATGATGACGCCTTACCAAACCGTGCTCCGGTTTCAAAAGCCGGGAGCAACAAGGCAGATGAAGCCCCTAAAAAGGAAGAACCAAAAGCGCAGAGTGAGCAAGATTATTCATTAAGCCTCACCAACCTTGCTGAAGGTGCATCTATAAACACCCTGATCTCATTCTTGGAAGCCAAAAAAGCAAAGGGGTTACTGACATACCTGGATAACGGGAAAATTGCGATAGAACTAAGCGCAATCCCATCCTCAAGCTACCGCCCCCATAGCAAAGCTAAAATCATGCACTATTTGCTTAGCCATGGCGGCGAGAAGCAGGGCACCCACATTCACATTTCCGTTGATGATCTTTTACGTATTAATTTGGAGGACATGTAATGAGTGCCCCATCCTCAAAAAGTGAACACTTGTTCCGACCTATTCATGAGCTAAGCATTTCAACAATTTGGTTTGCTGGCGCTTTAATCACGCCGGTAACAAGCACGGTCGGCCTGTCTCCCTCCGGATTTACGACATCAGCATCGATGGCCGCATCAATGCTGTGTGTGTCCGGGTTCTATGCCTGGAATGCCTACCCATTAATTAAACGGCAAATGAAGTTAACGGTTAACAGAAAGATATTCATGACCACTTCACGTTTAAGGCAAAAGAATAGACTCGAGAATCGCAACCTTGAAAAAGGGAAAGATAAACGTGAGGTATTTTTAGGTCACGGCTTCGAATGGGGTGCTGAACATGCTCAGCGGGCATATCAAGTGCTTGATATGGACTCCAGAATGTCTGAGGTTCAATTGCCCTTCTTTTTAAAGCCCGTTGTGAAATACCTCTCTAAGGAAACCAAAAAACTTGGTGGTGCACCCTGGATACATGGCATGGGTGATGAGAAGCAGGTTTATATCGTTGAAGACACCCTATATGGCCATACCTTTATAGCGGGCAACGTTGGCACAGGAAAAACGACCCTCCTGCGGTTGATGTCTATTAACGCACTACACCTGGGTAATGTTTTGGTAGTGTTGGACCCAAAAAACGATAAGGATTGGAAAGAGTCCATCAAAAAAGAAATGGATTATCTGGGTATAGGGAAAAACTTTTTCCATATCCATCCGTCTGCACCATCTACCAGTGCCAGGATGCCACTGCTTAAGCATTACACCCGCATAACAGAAATTGCCGACCGGGTAGCCCCATTGATGGGCTCAGCAGATGGCAACGGAAAGGCGTTCCAGGATTTCGCATACGGTATTATTTACCACACTGCAAATGGCCTTCGATATTTAGAGGAACCTATCCGTCTTACCGAAATTCAAAAGGTAATTTCAACAGACCGCCGCGGCTTAGCCATGCGGGTAATGAAAAAATACTATGAGGATGTATTAGGTGATGGCTGGGAGGTTAACCTTCAAACCATATTAAAAGAACTGTCCCCTGACAGATTGGTCGCCATGGCCATGTATTACAACGATGTGCTCAAGCACAGAAAAGCAGTGCCGGCGGTGGAGGGGATGATTGAATTTGCACTGCATGATGAAGGCCACTACACCAAAATGGTCGTCTCGCTGCGCCCGGTATTAACAACTCTTACAGCTGAACCATTAAACGAGCTGCTATCTCCAGTTGATGATCCACGTAAAGAAGATAGCCGGCCCATAGTAGATATGAAATCCGTTATGGAAAAAGGGGGGTGCATATACATCTCACTTGACTCCCTAACGGATTCTAAATCAGCCGGCTTTATTGCCAGGTTGGTGTTGGCCGAGTTAGCTGCAGTCGCCGGTGAGCGTTACAACAATGATGACAGCCAAGCACGCCGGGTTACCATCGCCAATGATGAAGTTCATGCCTCATTGGAAAATAACGACGCGCTATTAAACATCCTCGCACAAGGCCGGGCAGCACTAATGCAAATGCTACTGGCCACACAAACTGTATCTGACCTTGAAGCCAAATCCGATAAAGCGACAGCCAACCGCTTCCTGGGTCTTTGCAATAACTTTATTTCCATGCGAACTACCGATCCCATCACACAGGAGTATGTCGCACTGCAATTTTCAAAGACCTCTATTGCTCAGGTTCAGGCGCAATCCGGAAGCGGTACCTCGACCAGTGAATCTATGCTCGCTTTCTCCTCTTCCTATGGTGAGCGGTTAATGAAAACACGTGAGGACATGTTCCCCCAGGAGCTGCTGGGTCAACTCCCCATTTTGCAATACGTGGCCAGACTAGCGGACGGTAGAAAGCTGAAAATGCGCTTACCCATACTTATCAATAACGACAAACCAGGGCAGCGCGCCATCTGGTTAAATCAATAACGGAATGCCCATCATGATAGAAACTGAAAAAAGAAAAAGGGTTACGACGGCGCCGAGCGTGATTGGCAAAAAAGAATTCTCCCTGATGATTGATAAGCGCCTGCACAATGAAATTGAGCAGCAATCAGTTCATCATAATGGAGTTATCAATTTAGCACTGCGTCTGGCCTGCTTCGTCGGGCTATACCTTCCGCATGGGAAGTCGACCTATCTCGAGGTGGTGTTATCGCAAGCGATATCTGATTGGCATGCCGAAATGCTTTCTGGAAATATACAGAGCGCGTTTAGCGCCTATTGCCTCACGATATTTAAACACCTTCCGTTGGTGCTCAACTATACCGTGACAGGCAAAACAACCATCAAGCCTCATTACAGCCATACATGGGATTGTACAAGGCAAACCATTTATGAATGGATGCACCTGGCCAAACTGAATCAATACGACATTGAGGTAATCGAGCATACCACCAATAGCCGTGTTGATCCGCGTGATGCTGCGTTCCTGCTGTGCTCAAAAGTGTTTATCAGGCAAGAACTGGCCAACATTGGCATCACTGAAGATATTTATGGATTGCTGAGGTAACTATGTCTACTGCTATCTCCGCTAATTCAACCAGGCTTAACCTGATATTCATGCTTTACAGTGCCATGTTTCTCGTGGTTTTTCTGCTAATGATTGTCCGCTCACCTGATGGCGTAAGAACAAGTATCGAGTCAGAGCTTAAACATGCCATGGTCATGCTGGGTACTGAAGAGCAGCACCAATTAGAAACGCGAACCAAGGCCCGTTTTCAATCATGGATTTACGATAGCGGCTTCTACCCTGGTTTATATAAAGCGCTCGAACCTAAGCGTCAAACTGAAGGAATGGCCGAATGGCAAAGCAAAGGCTCTTTTGGATTTCTATCTGAAGGGTGGATCTGGCGTCTGTTAGAGAATTTCCAGCTTTATGCCTATCAAATAACGCACCGTCTGACCTTAATGGAATTCTGGATGCTCACCATGTTACCGATGATGGTGGCAGTTATCATGACGGGCTATTACACCTGGCGGATAAAGCAATACCAGCTGGTTGCTGCATCAACTACCCATGTCAGATTATGGTTAAAAGCACTGTGGATGGTTCTCTTTCTTTTCTCCGTCTACCTCATTACTCCCAACATATTTGGTTATTACACCATTTACGCCCCACCGGTTTTATTAGTGCTGGTGGCGTTATCCATGTCGCTTATTTTATCTAACTTCTCTAAACAAGCCTAAAGGTGCCCTTATGAAACACAACCCGAAAAAAGTCGATACCCAAATTATGCTGTTGTGGTTAACAGCTAATTTAAAAAACGTCTCAATGACCGCACTGGTCCTTGCAATAGGTTACTCCGCTTACGCAACAGCGAAGGCGATTAATCTCAATCCGTTAGCGTACTTCGTACATATTGTTTAAGGAGCAATATTATGTGGTTTAAAAGAACACCAAAAACAACTGATCACGCTGAGCCAAACCCAAGGCTTGCTCAAGTATTAGATCGACACTTATCGAAGTACATTCGCGTCGTTAACATCAACAACAGCGTCAAGACAGCACTCATCATCTTTGGCCTGATATTTTTCTTTTTTAATATTCTCAAAGGCTCGATGGAAGTTAAAAAAACTGACCATGTCGCATCCATCGCCTTTACCGGCAGCATTACCTCTGAAAACCCGATGGCCAATGCACGCAGCTTTTCTGAAGTATTCTTTAAAGCAGTAGAAGATCCATCAGCAAAAGCCATTTTGATTATTGCCAATAGCGGAGGAGGTAGCCCTACCCAGGCCGAAGCAATAAATGACATGATTACTAAATATACCGCGACACCCATCGCAGAACGCAAACCGGTGTACGTATCCATTCAGGAGGTGTGTGCTTCAGCGTGTGTACTGGCGTTTGCCGGGGTGGACAAAATCGCTGCCCACCATAACTCTCTTGTAGGTAGCATAAGTGTTAGAATGGATGGGTATGGTCTTGATAAAGCACTAGCCAGACTAGACATTGAACGCAAAGTAATTACCACAGGTAAGTATAAGGCTCTCTTTGACCCCTATCGTAATCTTGATGACGATGAGAAGGACTTTATCCGCACAAGAGTCATGGGTCCGATGCACCAACATTTTGTTGACACCGTAAAAGCGGGCAGGGGAGATAAGTTAGACCTGACTAACGATATGCTGTTTACCGGGATGATTTGGACGGGTGCGGATAATATTGATATTGGCCTGGTCGATGTCTTGCAGACGACCTATTACCTTGAAGAAGAACTCAAGACCGAATTCTCCGTTGAGGAGGTTAAACGCTACAACCGTCCGTCACGCTTTAACTTAAAGGGTCTGTTCACAACCAGCCTTGAGGCGGCTATTCGCAACATCCTGTCAGAGGACCTGAATATTACTATGTAATTTAGTCTTAACCATGACGAACCCTGCATCAGCACATTATGCAGGGTTTTTTTATGCCTGATGTAAAACACAGACGCTGCTTTTCACCATACCCTGAGCATCTGCCATGCCTCTGCAGCAAATAAAACTAAATAGCTCTTGAAAACATTGACTTACAAATTGCAATAAAATATTTCAAATATTGCACACATTTACAATTACTAGTAACTCACTGTATTTAAACAATATATGTAAGTTAAGGCTCAATTCCCCAAAAAAACCTTTAACGGTGTACACAGGGGTATGCTTTTTACCTCCTCTATCAAAAATACACCCTCCTATTTTGAGGTTTAATAATCATGCAAACGCAATTTAAACCAACCCAACCAAAATGGTGATTAAGATGAAACTGACTAAGAAAAATGTAACTCGCGCAACTCTGGTATTAGTAGCTTTAACCTCAGGTGCCGCTTTTGCTGCAGCAACTGCAACCGGTACTACCGCAGCTGGCTTCGATGGTATCCTTGACGAAGTACGCGGCTGGTTAGTTGGCGCTCCGGGCAAAATCGTTGCAGTACTGGCTTTCGGCGCTGCTATGTTCAACGTTGTTAAGCAAAACTTTATCGCGGCCATTGGTGCATTCCTGGGCGCCCTGATGATGGCCTTTGCTGGTGACGTAATCGACATCATCTTCTCTGCTGGTATCTAATCACGAACCTTCTTCTGATTAGTGTCACCCAAGCCCGCGTAAAGCGGGCTTTGGCATTCTAATGCCCCATCAATTATTAATTACACAGACCCCCTGTTTTTACCCCCTCTGTCTTTCATCCCATAGCGTTATCTTTGTCATAATCAGCCAATCATATTCTGTGGGGATACAAACATGAGTCAAGACCCAAACCAATACCGCAATCCCAAAAGGATTAATGATCCGCTACTGATTTTTGCCTGGCCTGCTCCCAAAGTAATGCCGGCTCTTTGTTTAATTGGTGCATCAATGATTATTGGCTACATCAAGTTTTTCTTGATCCTCGCTGTGGGCTGGTGGTTTCTGTATGGCTTTCTATCTGCGCGATATGCCCCGGGTATTATCCTGCATTATCTCTGGTGGTCCGGACTCACAACCGGCCTGACTAAAGAATGCTCTATTATTCCAGACCCACTTAAAAGGGAGTTTTTTGCATAATGGGTATCTTTGATAAAAATAAATCCGCCAAGGATGAAGCGAAAGAGGAGCTGATATCAAGGGGCATTTCCGCCCAGTCATATCAGGATCTTCAAAAGGCTAAGCGAACCTACCAAATTGCTATTGGTTCCTTATCCGTTTCTGTTCTCATCCTTGTGATGATGGTGTCATCGAAACAAACAGAAATTATTGTGATGCCGCCAGATTACTACGAACCTGTGGTCATCAATGGCAAGTATGCCAATGAGGCGTATTCCGCTGGCCATGCAATGACAGTGGCTAATCTTATGGGTAATGTTAACGAGCGAAACATTGATTTTGTGACAGAAACCGTGCTTCGCATGTTATCGCCGCATCTTCGTTCGCAACTGTATCAGGCCTTTCAGACCGAAGTGCAAATTCTAAAGAACCGTCGCGCCAGACAAAGTTTCTATGTAGAAGATGTGATGTTTGAGCCTCGCAATAACATTGTTTGGGTATGGGGCAATAAGCGAACCAGCTTGATTGGCCAGCAGGAAGTCACTGAGCGCTTTACCTATGAGTTCCGGATAGAGCCTCAAAACGGCATGCCTAAAATTACCCATTTCGACTCTTACTCCGGCATACCAAAAGCACGGGACCCTAACCTGATTGTTGAAGCTCAGCCCTATTTAACACGCGAACTTAAGCTGGCTGCGTTGTTGTCTTCAGACCAGGTTGAATTTAAACAGGAAGCACCTGAAAAAGCAGCTGATGAAGCGCCAGCAACCCAACCACAGGAGCAGAATTAATGCACCGCTCAATACTCACTTTCACGTTATCACTGCTAATCGGTTCGGTTGCTCATGCCCAAACCATACCGGTGCAACCTATCAACCCATCAAGGTTGACACCTGAAGAAGCCAGGGAAACTCAGGCAGCGACACCTCTTCCTTCGTCAAATGTTGAAGATGTATATCAACAGCGGTTTGCCCCACAGCAAACCGGCATGAGCGCATCCTTCATTGACCGGGTAGCGCAAACATGGCGTCCGACACAGGATTTCAGTCTAAAGCCAAAGGACAATATCATGATAGCTGTAGGTCAGGGCCTGATGAACACCATCAGCACGAATCTGACCATGCTGACTGCCAAGACCAATGATGAGAACTCAACCTTTGAGATAGATCAGGGCTATCTGTATGTCACAGTAAGCTCCTTAAATCCTATTTCATTGGTACTCTACGAAGAAGGTGTACTGGATTCTCAGGTTTCGGTCACATTGGTACCTGTGCCGGCGCCGCCAACTATTGCGAAGTTAACCTTTGAGCTCACGCCTGCCATGAAGGCGGAATCAGAAGCTTTTCAGAAAGAAATAAAGCTGGAAGAACAGCAACTGGCCGGAACACAGGACCCGTTACCAAAACATGACCCGCATACTACCCGGGTAATTGATATTCTCACCCCGATAGCACAAGGCGATATCCCACGTGGATTTGGCTTAACGCCGGACATCCCCGCCCCCTTCAGGCACCCCTGTCAGATGTCGATTTATCATCGTACTGAGCAGCGCCTTGTTTCAGGCAATGACATTGTCGACGTCGTCCTGGTCACGAACGACTCCGACAAACCCTACAACATTCGTGAAGAAATGTGCCTGAGCAACGGGACCCTGGCAGTCGCACTATTCGAAAAGGCGTATCTGCTACCAAAAGATTCGTCCGAGATATACATTCTTCGCGATAAACGCCAGGAACTGGAACAAAAGCGCCGGCAACGTCGGCCACGCCTTACAGATGGGGTGAACTAATGTTTGATAAAATTCAAGATCTCTGGGCTGAAAAGAAAACCCGGCAAATCATTGTCCTTGGTGTTCTGGGCTTGGTTGTAGTGCTTATCGCATTGTCGATGACTGACGACACCAGCTCACAACTAAAACAAATCGAGCGCATGCAAGCACCAACCGGCCGTGATGGTAGTTTCTTTGGTACCGCCCCGTCATTGCAGCAAATATCTGACCGTGATGCGCAAAGTATGGTGGACCAAATGACCCGGGACATGCAAACACGCGAGCGGGAACTAGCCAATCGGGAAAGCGCAATACAGCGTCAGAATGAGCAAATTGCTCAGCGTCAGTCTGAGCTTGAAAAGCAGCTTTTCGAACAGCGCCAGCAGATGCAGGCCCTTATGCGCGGTGAAGGCACCGTCAGGCCTGATCAACAGCAAAATCGCAACCGTACGGCCCCAACACAGCAAAAGGTTGTGCAACCATCACAACCGGCATATGACGGGCAAGGGCAAACGCAAATCATTACACAAAACCCTGCGGGCATGACCGGTGGCCAGGTGATCCGCACAGTTACCCAGCGCAACGTCAGGGAGTTCAGAGACGGTCAAATCAATGAGCGCCCCGTTGAAATTCACACGCTGAACGCACGTAATCAACGTGTTCAGCCGGTACCAACAGTAGGGCAGACGAAACAGCCATTGGAGTATGAGGAAGAGGAAGGTGTCGAGATATTCACCTTATCAATGGGTTCTATCATATCTGGAACACTATTAAACGGTGTGGCTGCGCCTACCTCATCCGATCGTAAGCAGGAGCCTATGCCTGTATTGATGCGGGTAAAGCGTGAAGCAATTATGCCAAACTCTTACACCCTGGACATTGTCGACTGTCATTTACTGGGTTCTGCCATTGGTGATTTATCAAGCACCCGGGCGTATATTCGGGCCGAAGCGATATCATGCAACACGAGTAGCGGTGAGGCCATTGAAAAAACTATTACAGCATATGCGGTATCATCAACAGATGGTATGGCTGGTATTCAGGGTGATGTTGTCTTCAAATCAGGCGCGATGATTGCAAACTCTATGAAAGCAGAGTTCATTCGAGGATTTGCAGATGCATTCTCACCACGTCGGGTTCAGGCGCTGAATACCTCACCAGGTGCGTCCGAACTGTGGCAAACGCAAAACTTAGACACAGCTGCTGGCGCCGGCATAGGCCAGGGATTCTCGGGTGCAGCCACTCGTATTGCGGATTATTACATGACGATGGCTGAAGCGGCACACCCCGTGATAGAGCTGGTACCGGGGATTGAGGTGGACTTTATCGTTCAGCGCGGCATGACCCTGCGCCTTGGTGGACGCCAGGCACCCTTTACCGGAAATCGTATGGGTGAGCGCGATGGTGCCGGCAATTTAAGTGCGCCGCGTACCGGTCCATCTGTTAGTGTTAGCGTGAATTAAGGGATGGCCATGGAAAAGCATCTAAAACTCGTTTACCTCGGCCTGATAGTGTTGTTGGTCATTGTGGTTAATATCGCTATAACCAGGATGATGCAGCAATCACAATTGACTTTGATCATCGAGACACTGAACGTCCCCCGTATCATGACAATAGATATGGATGAGGTTGTTAAGCAACGATTGGACGACGGGGCAACTCCATCCGAAGTACTGGCCTATGTGGATAATATCAATAAGGCCATGCATCACCGCAATGTCATACTGCTTGATAAGAACGCCGCGGTAAGCATTCCTGACGGCTATAAACTTGAAACCGTGTCACCTACCCAACTTAATGCGTATTTGACCGAAAACAATATTGTACCTTCTGAGGCTGCTGCGTTTGACCAACAAATTCAGCAGACATCAAAAGAGCTGCAGGATTTATTGAAGTTATAAAAAAACGCCAGGGCGGGGAGAGAGGCCGGCCTGGCGTTACAACTAACATGTATCAGTAGCGGTTTTGTGGGAGAGAGTCACTTGCCGCTAAAGATGAAACTATTAAAACATCACTAAAATTTATGGCCACAAAACAGATTTCATAGTTTCTTGAAATTAAAAGCATCTCCAGTTAAAGTGCACCCGTTTACCGCAGGAAGTTTTTTTCACCGCTTTGTAGTTCCCTAAGCGGTGAGTTTTTACCCCAGCAACATTTCGCTTTATCCTAAACATGTTTCGCACACGAGCTGCTAAAGAACTTCCGGCAATACCACAACATGTTTCTTAAGCCGCGGGTGATAGTGAACATCCAGCTGTGGATGTAGCTCCAATAAGGACCCAACCGGTAAACCCCGCTGATGTTGTTCCCGAAGCTTTTGGAAAAACGCAACACCTCTCGCACGCTCTTCAGGCAGCGCTTCCCACTGGCCATCAGAGATTTTGCGGTCAAGGATCCGCTGAACAACTTCCCACTTCGCCATTCTGGCCCGGGCCAGGCAATAAAATCGCATAGAGCGCCTCCTCGGTTTATGCCGTGTTAATCTCTAATATCAGCGTATCCAAATAGGACTGGACAGCCTCTAACCCATCAGAAGGGAGCGAGTAGAGCTGCTCATCACTCGAACCCTTAAGGATAATGGAGACATCACTTTTAGCATGGCGCCTAAGAGTGATGGTCATGGTCGCATTCAATAAATGTACAGTGTACCGGCCGTTGAACCGACTGCAGTTCACCTGCCTTACAGCGCTCTGCTGCAGGTATCGCTTAACACTAAATAGGTTTTGGAACATATATACCTCCCGTCAGCTTATAGGATAAGACGTTGGAAGATTGAGGCTACAAAACGAGCAGGATGAAACCGGGGACTTGTCTGCCATTGGTATTGTTTCGGCCATCAAATAAGGAAATCACATAATCAGTTCGTAATAGGAAAACAAGCGCAAACTCCGTTGAGGATTAGGCCTTGCAGTACCGTCAATTTCAGGCCAAAAAAAACCGGCCAACGCCGGTCTTTTATTATCGAATGTGTATTATTGATTATCAAAGCTACCGTTATTGTATTGACCATCTTGCTGATAGCCTCCGCTTTGCTGTGGATGCTGATAACCACCTTGCTGCGGTGCATGCTGGCGACCTTGCTGTACCGGTCGTTGCTGATAGCCACCTTGCTGCGGCGCCTGCTGAGTCGTACGTTGCTGATAGGCGCCTTGCTGTGGCGCTTGCTGAGCAGGTTGAGCGCCTTGGTTTTGGCCTTTTGGCATTCCCTGAGCAATTAAACCCAGTTGCGCGTCCAGCAGCTCAATGCTGACGCTGACGCCGTTCTGGCCTTGGAACTGCTTTATCCGCTGATTGCGAGCGCTGATTTCTACAATGGCACCCTCTACCAACGCCTGCTGATAATAGGCAATTTGATTTGCACTGGAGGTGAATATGGCCACTTCGTAGTTCGTGTACATCTCTTTTTTTGCATCACGGTCATAATACTTAACGCCACCGCGCAAACCAAAACCTGTTGATTCACCTGCCTGAAATACACTTGCCGCTTGGTTTAACCGAATGGTAATTGAATGTGCCATGAGAACGATTCCTATATAGTTGATAAATCTTGCTGACGAGAAACAGTTTCCCACACTTTGTACGTGGCGCTACAAACCAGAACAGCCTAAAAACCCCACCCTAAGAAAATAATCCAATAGGGAAAACACACGTCGCTTGCCAAAGGTAACCCTTTATCCCTGCATGTCCTTTAACGACTTTAAGGACAACAAGTAAACATCAGCACTATTAGCGATGGCCAATGACACACTTTCCATAACGGGGGACTATGGGTTATTTACTTTCTGGGATTGGCCGGCACAACATATCCGGCTCCAGGCGATAAAAGTTGCAGATGACATAGGGTGAATAACTTATGCCGTAATCGCGGCCGCAATCACTAATGATTTGGCATTAGCAAAGCTTTTACCACTGGCGTAATTATTTCCTGCGTTACGTTCCGACTGATTGGCGTAAACCGGGAAGAATTTAATTTTGACCCCGGCGCATGTGATTGACTCATCCGTGATAATTTGCCCCGTATCGGAGCGCCAAAGCCGCCTGCCGGCATCTTTTACCCAAACCATTAGAGCGAGCCTGAAAACGCAGAACTGGCAGGCTTGCCGACGTTAATTGCGTCCTCAATGTCAAATATCATCTGGCGCAGCTTGCGCAGCACCTTTTCTGCATCTTTTAATTTTTCATGGATCGCCAACTTATCCGCAAGCATAGAAGCTTTTTTAGCATCGGTACGGAGTCGCCTGACGTACTTTTTGGCCAAGGTCAGTTGCTTTTCTGCATCATCGACAGTGTGAATTTTTTCAAGGCGTTGTATCAGGTTCATTATGAAGCTCCATCGGTAAGTGATGAAGCTATTGTCTCAGGCACCAGAAATGCGGCAATAAAGCGAGTAGGGCTATAACAGGTAAATCCAATAAGGAGTTCTATCTACCCGGCAAATACCTCAATACTACCGCGTCCTTTAAATCCGTATTTGACCACACGATCTACCTGGAAATTAATCCACTCTGCAGACGCTTAAGTAATGCCTGGCAACGAACTGACCAATGCCATCATAATGGCAACGCCCAATATAAATTTGACACACTTTGCCACGGTTCCAGCCAGTGAGTGCTTATCCATTGCAAGCGGCATTAATTCAAACTCGTGCTTCGCTTTTAATGCCTCCAGCAATTCAGGCTCTGCATTTTCACGAATATATTGAAACGCACGCTCCGCACATTCGACATCCAACACAGCCATTTGCATACCGGCGTGCTCCCCACTGTCAACTATCACCGGAATGATGCTAAAGCCGAAACGGGATTTGACTATAGATATAAGCTCCTCACCACTGTGATGGAAAATACACAGCATCGCTCCAGTTATCTTTTCGAGCTCAACTATAGCCAGGCGCCGGCCCTCGAGGCCAAATTGACTTGGGTTAAATTTGGTAATACCTGACATGATGCGCTCCCAGTTATTTCACTGTGGCCATCATAATTCTTCTGAATAATTGCGCTACAAAGCGGGTATAACGTACCGGTTCAACCATTCCTTTACGGACCAACACACACCTTACTGCCCAGCCCCTTACTTTTCCGACCTAAACCACAACCGGCTTATCGCCGGTGCAGCCAAGCATTGTCGCGTGCGCAGAACATTCACGCATCATCACCATCTGGATAGAAATATCCTTGGAATTCACAACTCTCCGCGGGAGGTAAATCTTCATACCGAGCATTGGAGTTAAAGCTGAATTTAAGCGGGTAGGGCAGCGTTAATTGCTTTTTGGTCCAAAGACCTTTTTCAATGTTGGATGTAGGGGTGGTTCCATCACTAAGCACCGAGCGATAATTTTCAAACATTACCACCGGCTTACTTACCCCGGGAACTACTTTAATAAATTCAACAGCACTGATATGCATGTTGCACAGATAAATAGCTTTATCATCTTCATGATAATGGCCACAGTCAGCGTTAATTGCCGCCGCTATCAAGCTGGCATCCCCAAAGTTTTGCTCAGCAAGCCAAGCATAGGCGTCAATCCCACCAAACTTACCGTAGCCCTGGTATGCAGTCTCCCTGATGGAAGGTAGACCGCCAGGCTGTAATAGAAACACCGGCCTCACAGTTCTGCTGCTGTGAATATTAGCAATTGACTCTTTCGTATCCGATGTTTTCCAACTGAACATGCCCATAACCTAACCCTTCAATTATTACGATAGGGTTATTCTCTCAAGGGCTGAAATTGGCGCTATAAATCAGACTTAAGCGAAGCGGATACCGTATTCGTTAATCCAAAACGGATTTAGAAACATCAATCCGGTGAACACAAAGTAAATCCTTAACGGAAATGCCTTTAGGCACATCCCGGCCTGGCCGATTAATTTTCATTTGCCAGCGTCTCCATCCCTGCACAACGGAAACCTGCTAAGAACATTTTAACGTGCTGCTGATGAATTACCTTCTCGACATTAAGCGACCAATTAAAGATGAATCAAGTGTTGGTCAGCCTATGCACGCATTTAAACGCGGACACGCGGCACCGACGGTAAACTGCCACCGATTGCGCGAACCCCGTTTCTTTCCAATCATAGCAAGTGTGCCCTGAGCATTATCAATAGCGGTTACTTCCATGCTGGAGTACCCTTCAAGACTTCGTTTGTATGGGCCTTTAATCACGCTACCGACACGAATGCCTTTCGCCAATAAAACGGCCATTGCTTCACGGTTCGCTGCATCATTGTGATGGGACAGGATAATCCCCTTTATATAAAATATTTCCATGCCAAAGGCCCCCCGTTCAGTGGGTATCGTAGCACTGTTGCGCGCCAGCAACTCCGGGGTCAGGATGTCAGCAAGCTCTTTGACAACAAAATCGTAAATGTCACTGTTGTACGTTAATTCATGCTCGAACATGGCTTTGCACACTGCTTGATAAAGCCTCCATTGATGGTAAGTCGGCACAAAGTGACCGAACATCCAATTACGAAAGCTTTCGCCGCAGTAACCCATTTTTTCAGGAAGCGGGTAGGGTTCGTGCTCTGCTGGCACCTGACAGGTAATGCCTTGTAATTCTGCATCATTGAGTAGTTCCATGTAGGCATCAAACTCCAGCACATCCCCTTCATACTCAAACCCGGCTGGCATACAGCCGAAGTGTGAGAAATGGTCTTTGCAAAACGCTTTTAATGCTTCAAGAAAACTGAAGGAATTGACGGGTGACTGACTCATGATTGCTCTCCGCTTGGCTAATGAGTGCATCATGAATCACTTTGACAATCCCGCAATAAAACTAAAGGCTGCCAGGCCCCTAATCCAAAGGGGGAATCTTACTGTTGATCGAATCGCATACGTTTTTTGGTGTAAACGCAGTCCTGACGCACAACATTCATCTCATCAGTACATGCCTGCGTCACACTTCTGAGATTTAACCGTTGTTCTGCACTCATCCCTGGTGTCATATACACCTGAGTTACCCAGGAACCACCTATAAAACCAACCACTGCAATTACGACAACCCAAACTAAGCCTACTTTTCTCTCAGCCATGTCTACTCCAATAATGACAATTAAAAAATTATTCTGCCGGCCAAAGCTTATCAAGAAAAGCATCAACAGGTCTGTAAATCCAATTCTTCCATTTGAACACCGCGGTCGCAACAACAATACCAGCTAAAAAGGGGTAACCTTTAACTTGAAGTGTTATTACAGTAAGCAATACCAAAATGAGCATGATTACTATCACCAAACAAACCACATCATCCTTATTGGACAATTTCGTGCAATCGATTTTCAATTTAGACTCCATCTATCCTTAAAACACCATTTCCCGGTATATTCCTTCAATCGCATCGCTATACAAATTATCAACACTTAGCGTGCGACTTAATTCCATTAACGCCGCTTTGTGCCTGGCATTAGTTAAGATCCGGAAATACTCCAGAAACAGGTCAATTAGAATAAAAGCTGCCGCAGAACCGACAGAACAGTATCGCGACTCAGCCATACTTTCTAAACCGGATTTACTAAAGTCTGACAATTCGTATGCACTTGAATACATCAGATCTAATCCGGCAAATGTGGCCGGCGCTTCAGATAGCTCAACCATTTCCAGCAATTCACTTAGGTGGTTACCCAGGCCCGTCCTAACATCAGTAAAGCCCAGTTTATGTTCAGCTAGAAAACGCTCTGCACTGTTCTTCTTGGCTTCACTTCTGCGGTATGCGTCAAGATGCTCCAGCTCACCCATGCCAGAAGAGTCCATTATGCACGTCGATTTACTGCAAATAGCGTGAACCAACCGTTGATTAGCATAATTTTCCAGCGCCAGCTTGCCTTTCACCGTTAACATCAGATCGCAAAACATCGCCTCAATACAACCTGCTGCACGTTCCTCATTCCCTTTTGGAATAGTGACGCCGGCCAGTAGAAATGCGGTTACATCCGCTTTTAACGCCTCCAGCGAATACCCCAGAATGTTATCTTTTGCGAAGGTTCTGCGAGGCATATACTGCTTAGGATCATCTTCAACTTTAGATTTATCGTTTTGGCGCTTTACCTCATCCTCAATGGTTCGAACAGCCTGCTCCGCACCAATGACATTAATTCCCCATGACTGCACCGCATAATAATCATCTAGCCATTCTGGATATAAAGGCCGATTAAGCGCTTTATCATTAAAGGAATGGACAAGCGAGTTTAATTCGCGGCAAAGGCTCATCGCCGCGTCATGGTTATCGCATATCTTAATCAGTATATTATTGACACGATGAAGCTCACCCGTAACCGGCGCAAAGGCTTTGGCTACGAAATCAATATGCGTGTCATGGTAAAACGATATACGAAGCGCACAGCGGGGTTTGGGCTTAACAATGGAGGCTTTCTCTAATTGGGCTCGCAGCACCTCGGTAAAGTCGTTTTGCGCCTGCTGAATATTATCCATCGTCACTGCCTGATTGCGTTTAAGTGAAGGGATTATCACCCGTTACCAAAAACACGCTACAAACCTGAAGCTCTGACCAGGCCTGTTCAATTAATGAAAAAACCGCCCGAAGGCGGTAGTTAATCTCGCCTGGCCAATCCGACAGCTAATCGGGAAGGGCAGGCCTGAGCGGTTCCATATTGGAAAGAGGGTGCCGCGTTCTTCTGGGCGGGTGGCCGGGGGAGGGAGCACAGTGCATGGATGCCAGTAGCGATGGAATGCCATATTGGAATTTACGGAAAATAAAATTCCAATACGCTTTTCAACCAACACTCCTCATATTTATATTTTATAAGCCGGGGATTTATAGTGGGGCGAAGCAGGGCGTCCCAAGACGCACAAATTAGGCGCCCCGGCGCTATTACGTTTCAACTTTCCTTCTCATTGGATGGAAATACGCATCAAGCATCATTGACCATACGCCAAGCATGATCACAACTTTATGGGTAGCTCGCACTTCCGGGAACGTTCGGTAGAAAAATGGCACACCATCAAAACTCACCAAATCATTTACATGCAATAACACTTCACTGAGCACAAGTAACAGGTGAAACACGCCCAAAAGCAACAACGTAGCAATCGCTTTAACTTGTGGTATGGGTAGCTTTGGCACCTCCACCTTAAATAACCGCCAAAGCATATCCGATCTGTAATGCCTCAATAGGACATAACAAAGGGCGCTATCAAATACTATTAGCATGACGATGTAATGCTCTACATTACCGAACTGCCAAAGACTTAAAGGGTACTCAACCAGTTTAAACACCAGGCAGATAAAAAGTGGTGGGAGGATTTCACGCCGGTTGATATTACTGATTGCCACATACAGAATAATTACCTCAGCCAACACCATGCTGATCAGCGTATTATTTCTAAACCAGTAGACGGCTATAACAGAAGCAAAAAAAAACCCAATATGCAGTAATGATATTGGGGTTATTTTCTTTGAGCGATTTTCAATTGTCATTTTTCTTTCTTAGGTGGCCAGGGTGGCAGCGTGGTCCCACCTGCACTCATTGGCTGCACTACATCAGGGTTTGTTGCTTCGTTTGATAGTAATGCTTTTGCTTCGCTTGAAATCACCACGGTATCTTGCTGTAAAGAGGTTTCAGCTGCCTTCACTGGTGAAGCAATTTCTGTTCTAGCTACATCCGGTGCTTTATAAGCTGATGCAACGTTGGATTGACCCAACCCATCTATAGCCATTGTTTATTCTCCAATCAGGATTTTAAATAAGCCAAAAACCTATTAGGTAACAATCTATTAATAAGTCTTACTGGCTGCGTTATATTACTATCTGTAGTTGCAGCAACACCTTCTAACTGCATCGCAGTCCGATCATCTACTAGAAGTCTAATCGCAATATTGAACCATTCCTCAATAGAACTGTCTTTAGGTTTGGTTGCCATTACCCACTTTTTAGCGACATCGATACTAGGTGTCGCAGATGGGTTGCTTTCTATCTTATAAATATTGGAACGACTAATACCTGACTTGTCTGCCAGCTGCTGTACAGACATCCCCGCATTAACTCTTAAGGACTCCAAAAGTTTTGCGCTTTCCACGATAGTAAACACTCTTGTTAACATAAATCAAATCATTACATGAAAATATCACGCAATTGTCAAGGAACCATCAGCGCCTTTCCACCATCGTGGACAAACTTTTAATTAACATTAGGTTTTGTGGTGTTAACAGGTACCGCTATGCGCAGTATAAAGATGGACCTTCTTTCCCAAGTTGACTCGCCAATTTATCTCCTCTCCATCAATGAGGCCGAGGCGCTTTTGTTTATTATCAGTGATTCCAGTGGCATGCCTATGACGATAAAGCAGGGTACTAATTATGCCTCAATGTCTTGCGGTACTACCTCATTCTACATTACGCCAAAGCACGGCTCTATCAAAGGGGATTGGAGTGAGGACACCTGCACCGACTATATCGTGATATATACAATCGTTAACTCAAAACGCATTGCGAAAATTGAATTCAGATTAGATTCTGGCATAACGCTGAAGTCTCTTATTAGCGAAATATTGCAAACCGTTATAAAGCCCATAGGCAAGAAGGCTAATCAAGAAAGCTCATCGTTCACCAATTTTAGACCGACAGAACGTATAGGTAAGGCCAGTAAGAAACTGACCCTGATTTTCCAGAACCTGTTTAATCCGCTCAACATTGCATAGCTCCAAGATTGAAGCTTTAAGTAGAGGGTAATAAGATGAAATACCTTTTGAAAATAGCGAGTTCTAAAGCTATCCTCCTTTCAAACATTGTTATCCTTGCCAGCTTTTCGGTCATCGTCAAATCTGACTATATGCCATCAACATCAACCGTATTTGAATATTATTTCGCCCTGGCCGGTAACGTGTCACTTGTGCTCTGCGCTATGTCACTAATGATATATCTTATTGCTGTTGTTTCAGATGTTTCCATTCGTTCAAAGGCCCTGCTGCCACCTGATAGCAAGGCCTCAATGACTAACCTATCATCATAAGGTAGTCAGCTTCAGTGATAACCTTCACTCCCAGCGCAGCCGCCTTGCTTGTCTTGGATACACCTACGTTAGCTCCGCATACCAGCACATTTGTCTTGCCGTTAACGCTACTTTGAATTTTTGCGCCAAGCATCTCCGCATTTCGCTCAACTTCATTGCGACTGCCAGAGCTTAGCGTGCCTGTAAACACCACATTCAAACCAATCAGCGGTGCATCATTGGAAATCACCAGCTTTGATGGCGTTATTTGAACGAAGAACTGTGCAAGGAAAGACAGTAACGCCTTGTTTTTCTCCAGACCGTCAACGATAGCAGTTGCTTTGGTGTCAGCAAAGCCTGATAGGGCGGTGATCTGCGTTTCTGTAATACCGCTCAGCAGTGCATTAAGCGGATACTCACTCAGCAGGTTTTTACTGGCACGCTTGCCTAATGTGTGGATACCCACGCTGGCCATAACTTTGAAATCTTCAATTGGGTTGGTTTTGACCCTGTCAATTTCCGACAGAATGTTCGCTGCCTGACCTGCACCAAAACCAGCTCCAATCAACTTTTCAGACGTGATTGATAAAAGGCCAACACAATCGACACCCGCCTTAGCCAGCTTTTCAGCAGCCTTGCGGCCAATTAAGTCAATGCCTAGTGTTTTGGTTAAGAACTCCAGCTGGGAGGCAATACGGCCTTCACAAGCATCGTTGTTGCAGTTGAGAAAATCACCTTGCCATACCAATTCAGACTGACAGCACGGGCATTCCTCTGGTAAAACCGTATTTGGAGACGGCTTTAAGACCTTTAATAATTTTGGTATCACCTCACCAGCTCTTATGTACAAGCCTACTGCACCGGCGCCAATCCCTTGTGCTTTGACGTTCCCAGCATGGTGCGCAGTGCAATTTGAAACTGTTGCACCTGACATTTCCGTCGGCACGATATTTAAAACCGGCGTTACCCGTCCTGAGCGACCAACCTGCCAATTTATTCCGGTAATTTCCGCCTCTACAGGCTCACCGGCGATCTTCTTAGCCAGCTGGGCGTGGTGGCTCCTTGATCCATGCCCCATAGATTTGAAGATTTGCTCGTCATGCACTTGCAGGATAATACCGTCAGTGCGATAGGGACAGTTGGCAATTAATGACGCTTCAACGGTATCCAGTAAGTCCATTACTGCACTGAGTGTAACAGTCACGTTGCCCGGATGATCGTCGTAACTAACAAAGTGTACCGCGCCATCTTTTAGGGCTTTCAGACCAATAGGGGATAAGGTGTCAGCCGAAATCAGGCCTGCTACGAAATTTCGAGGGTGAACCACACCTTGGGGCTTAAGTACGGATTGGAAGTAACCCTCATCGCAAATGACCTCGCCAATTTCGCCATAGCCCTTGAACACCAAGCCATGAGCAATCAAGTGCGTGAAGTCATTTCCAAAATTGCCATCACCTCGTGTAATGAGCTTGGCTGAAGCATCTTTATCAAAGCGTCCAGCGCAGCCGTCAAACTTTGGTGAAATACGAATGAGTGTCGTGCCATTAGCAAGCGTTTCGCCAGTGAATGTCGCTATTTTTTCCAGCCAGGATTTTACTTCAGCAGGCTCGTAGGATTTTTCTGTCGATAACATTGGGCGAGAGTGGGCGATACGGCCTTTTGAATCCTGTAGTGGTTCAGGCTGCACCTTCTTAACCAGTTCATGGTCTGGCTGGCGCTGCTCCAGCTCAGTAAACAACGCATCAAAGTGGGCGTCAGTTACCAATGGCGAGCCTTTACGATACTCAGTGTTAAGATGTGCGACTTGCGCAATCAACTCAGCATCGGTTGCGAAACAGCTAAATTCAGGGGTTAATATTTGCATCAATCACTCTCCTCGTTTTGATGCTGACACTGTAATCCAGTACTTAGATGCAGCAACAAAACGAGTTTACCTTTATTTGTGTTTAACCTCCGCAGTTACACCCCCCATAATCGCATTGTCTACCTATTCCTTTTGGGATTCGGCGATCATATCCGTTAAGGCTGAAGCCTCAAGAAGCAAAAAGGTTAAGCTTATTCTCTCCCTGCGCCTCAACGCCACTGGCCAACTCGTTTAGTGCAAAGATAATTTTCGCTTCCATCATTTTGTTACTCCCTAAATGATTAAATCCATTGCTTCATTCCAATAATCAACCTGAACAGCCTTGCCCATAAATGCCAGTCTCATACTGATTGATGGCCGACCTTGCTTCATCAGATATGCTGCAGCACCCGCACACATGGCTTCGTTACCGGACGGCTGATATTCACCATCTTCATCAAACTCGCCTCCACGCTTACTGTGAACGGTTTTATGGCAATGGAAACTCGACCCATCGTTAGACAGAAGATGCTCAACAATACCCTCCAACCGACCCGGGCTAAGTTTGATGGCACCTTCTTTTAGGAATGGACAGTTTGAACAAGGTTTTCTGAGCCGGAAATATTGATTGATGGGATTTTTAGCCGCTGCAGGCTTCTGGTAAACACTTAACGGTTTCTCCAGCACCTCGTCTCCATCTCTGTTATAGCTCATGGTCCATCTCCTTTAACTTTAAAACTCTTTAAAAAACTAGCCGAATGCCAATCCAGGACATAGATTATGCGAATGCTTAGGTGTCGCCACAAAAGGGAATGAACTCACTTAACTTCCATATTAGTAGTCACGTCTAATCCTGCAGTGCAAAACAAACAAATCCCAATAAAATACACAGACAGGGTATTTTCCACCCCTCTAACAACGCCAGAAGGCCTCGTACTGATGTAACCTTTTTTAAGAGGCTTAAATAACAATGAGTAATGTTACCAATGGACAATGCTATACGTGACTATAAAAATCAATCAGCTGACATCCGCCAACATATTCATGATGCTCATAAAGCGATAACTCGCCAGACTGCATCCCTTACTAAACTTAATGAAGAACGTCGAGCCCAATCCTTTTTGGAAAAACTATCGACGTATTTTACTCACAGAAAGCGCGCCCGGGCTATTGAAGAGACACTTATCGAGCAGAAGCACAAGTCCCGTAGATATACCAAGGAGCAGGCAAAACATCGCAAACAGTTTTTAGAAGCATTCTTCTTGGCCGGCATTTCTAATAGCGATCAGTCCATCCGGATTTCAGAACTAAAGAAGGCTTACTCCAGTGCATCAAAGGTAACCCAAAGCGCCAAAACCACACTCGAATATGCAAAAAAAGCCATTAACGAAATCAGCGAAGCAAGCTCTTCAGTGTCTTCAGCGCAAACGATGGAAGTCATCGATATGTTCAGTAGCAATAAAGGTATTGCTATGATGTCGTCGCTCTCAACCGCCAGCGCTTCTTCTGAAATAGATGATGCCTCCCGAGCCATAAAGCGCTTTACTGATGCCCTGGGCCAACACTCTAAAATGGTTGCTAAAATTAGCGATCCCATGAACATGGAATGGCTTGACCTTGGTTTTGACCTGGCCGGCGTCGATTTGGGTTTTGATTTTTCCAGTATCTTCTCTTTCTTAGCGTTATCTTCAGCTAGCAGCGATCTTGATGCTGCATCCAGAAAAATCAAAGAAACCCTGCCTGGCTTAAAATCACAACTTACCCGATGCTCTGATGCCAGTACCCAATTAGCCAAAGAACTCAGCGCCATCGCTAAAGAAGTCTGCCGGCCGGCACTGGAAACATTGCAATCAGCTGGCATCGAGGTTACAGAATCTGAACTGGCCAATACGATGAATTCGGTTTGCTTTGTCAGATAGGGATACCATGAACCAACTTTCAACAGAACAAGTTCAAAAAATTGTGGCCGAGGTTGCCATTAAGCCTGGTACTCTTTATCCATAGAGGCAGTAGCTTATGGGACCTCTAAGGTCGAACTAAAAGACCATCGCTATGAGGACCAAGGGCAGCTGGTATTCCGGTTAAATACCTTTGAGCCGAACTTTGAACGCAATTTGCGTAAACAATGAGGTTTTAGTGCAGCAAATTAAATATTAAGGAACCTGGTGTGAACACAAAAGAGTTTGCAGATCGGGCAGCCAATGCCCTCCCCGCAATTGCCGCATTTTTAGTTTTGACCGGATTTGATTTAGAGTCCATTTGGGGTGAGGTATTTTATTCACTCATGTATTGGTCGACGTTGGCCATTTCAGCCGGGATCACCTGCTACGCAGTGATTGGTTTGTTTGATAAACCCCCTTCAGCTGAAATCGTCAAATTAAGGCATGATCGTGACTAAGCACCCTGAGCAATCATGCTAGGCACTGTTGATGAAATGCAAGCAAGTTTTCAGCTTGTCGAAACCAGAACGAGTGATGAGTGTGGCTGCCCGGAGGAAGATTGGATCATCGGATTGCTATATGTAACCATTCACTTAGAGCCTGGTACCGGTGGTCATATATTTATTGACTGCGGAGATTGGGAAGATGAGAAACTGATCGAGTGCATCACGATGGAAGAGCTTCGCATTAAGGCCGTAGAGTGGGTGAGCTCATTCCCGGTAGACAACGAACTTTGACCCGTATATGGATTAGTCATAATTTCATCTGACATTTTTCATGATCGAGCTTGACCAAATCAGACAGTCAGCTTAGTGCCAAAAGCGGTCTTTTCTTATGATATTTATTAAATATTATTTACTGTAATTACGGACAGGTATCATCGAAAAATCGTCGCGATTTGTTAGTCGGGTTTTTCCGTATTTGTCACGAATATTAAATATTTCTGTACCCATAAGTCATTGTAAACAAGCCAAAACCGATGTAATGTCACCAACATGAAATTTACAAAGGCGGAAAAGTCCGTATTTAAATACGGATTATTCCGCTGAATAAGCATTAGCTATATCAGGGTGGGGGTAAGATTTGAATAGGGACGTTTTTCAGAAACAATACGACTTTGAGCTTGAGCAGAGAAACGGTATAGCTTCGGCGACAAATACACCTATTGTTGCATTAACGATACTCGGTGGGGCGCTTGCTGCTGTAATTACTGGATTCAAATACTCGAAAGAACCAGTTACATACTTGTTTTTGTTGTTTGCCCTTCTTGCTATTGGCAGCATGTTGATTTCTGTTTATAAGCTGGTTAAGACATTCCTAGGCTATTCATACCAAAAAATACCACCAGCAAAACAGCTAAGGGAACACCTAGAAAATTTAAAAAATTGGCACAATACAAATGAGTCAAGCGACGATAAGGCAATTATTGATTTTGCTGAATATTTTGACGAAAGATTATCGGAAGCCGCTGAGCACAATAGTGCAAATAATATAAAAAGAGGCAACTACCTACACGATGCAACATTATTCGTGGTTGTTGCTTTTGTCTTTCTATTCTGTGCCTCGCCTTTTTATATTTACGAGCGAGTTATTTCAGAAGACAAGGTCTACCAAGTAAATTTAATTGATAATACATCCAAAAAAGAGGAAGAAGATATGGCCGATAACGATTCAGGTGGAAGCAACCAAGGTCAGCAAGCCGCTCCAAGCACAGCTCCATCACAGACGCCTTCAGCTGCTCCTAAACCAGCAGGCCCACCAAATGTAGTCTTTAAGGGCAACACTGAAGGAGGTAAGACAAGCGCTTCCAATAGCGGATCAAAAGGCGAGAAATAGCTAACAAATCAAGCCAAGGGACGCAGCAAAGCTGCGCCCCTGCTTGAGGCGTTAACGTCCACTTTTCGCTCTTAGTAGCCGCTTAAAAGCAATCATTAGGGAAATATATGCTTTATAAGTTTTACAACTTTCACAGCATGCATTTAGAAGCAATTTCGAATGAATTGTTTTATTTCTCCCATAGAGAGCAGGTTAATGATCCACTGGATTGCAACCCTCCTATTAGAATTCCAAGTTTTGAAGAATTTAACAGTGTAATGCTCGGTTTTTTTAATCGTTCTAAGCAATTACCTAAAGAACTGAAAGATTTACTAATCGAAAAAAAGGTTGCCAGGGCTTTATACAGCCCCTTCGAAGACTACGCAAACCTTAAAAAGCTACTTAAAGAACAGGCAGGTGAAATCGGGCTGCTTTGTTTAAGTAAAGATTTTGAAAATCCGTTGATGTGGTCTCACTATTCCAATGGTCACAGGGGATTCTGCGTAGGTTATGATATTCAGTATGAAAATCACTTGCTTTGGGATGAAATTGACTTTTTGAATGGTAATAAAGTCATCCTAAGAGAGGTTGAATACTCAAACTCTCCAATAAGCACTATGATGATTTATGAGGTTTTAGTTTCATTGATGTTAGACAGGGCGATGGAATCTGGTGGCTATTTAAGTTTCGATAAAGGTTATGAGGTTTTTAAATTTGAAAATATATCAAGAGTACTATTTCAATATCTCAGTATATTTTTCTTATCTCATAAACATCGTTCTTGGAGCTATGAACAAGAAGTAAGAATATTATCATTACCGACTGCTGGCGAGAAAGGGTATGGTTTGAAATCACCTAAGAAATATAATGTTAAAAGATTATACCTTGGTGCGAAGATGCCTGATAGCCAAAGAAAGACATTATCAATGCTGTTGTCAAACAATGACTTAGAGATTTACGAAGCATACTTTTCGGATGAAAGTTTGGGGTTGAATTTTAGACAATTGCGGTAACCACAAGTTTAGGCTAATGATAAATATAAAAATTAATGTTGCCAATCGATAAAAATTCAACTTCTGCTATTCGCTCACAACTGACTGTAGGGTTAGATTGGAACCTCTCGGCTAAACTGTCAGATCAGATATGAGCCACTACACCGTATACCAACCCCGCCTCGCTTAAAACGTCAGTTTAGTTCCTTAAAATAAAATTCATGCAGTTACTTTTCCGCATTTGATAAATACATCTGTCAGGCAATTTCGCCTGCCCGAAATTTAAGGAATTAACGATGCTAATTATAAAATCATATGCCGGTCTGGGTTATCTCATCATGGCTGCATTTAAAGACGGTGTTCGGATCAGTGAACGTTACACAGTGAGCCATGAAACAGCCTTCCAATACCACCGGGAGACCGGCAGGAACATAAGCGAGTTATTGAAAGCTACAATAACGGATGACCATAAGAGGGGATTATTTTAACATTTGAAGCATAAGGCGCCTCATGGCGCCTTCTCTATTGTTTTGCTCAGCGAAACCACTCCGGATGCTTCTTTTTATCCATCAGCAGTACCTTTTTGGATAAAGCCATCATCTCCGCGGCCGGCAGCACCACATGATTACTATCAGCCGCAAAAGGTCTTAGCATCGTCTTTTGGGGACCTTGCCGTGACCGGTAAACATTGATGACAAAATGCAGCCTGTCTTTGCCTGTGGCCAACCAATGTCCAAACGTCTTGGTGCATTTAACATACCCAATTAACTTCGGCAAAAAACTGCTATCACGCTCTGGGTTAATGACGCCGGTGCTAATTTCCGCTAAGGAATCTGCGACCATAAAGGCAAGTACATGCGAAGGCACGCCGTCAGGCATTTGCACCGCATCCAAGTCCGTTTTAGCTACCGAGAATAGGCGCACTTCTTTGGAATCCAAATCATTAACGTAAACAAAATGGCACTCGAACGGGCTGCTGTGACCAAACGCGCCCATATTCCAACCTGAAGCCTTTAAATGCGCTTCGGAGACTGCTTTTTCAAATTCCATCAATGACCTGCCTATTGAACTTTTAGTTTATCCAGGGCCTTTGCTAATTCGCTTAAGGCCTCGTCCCTGTTTAAATGCTGGTGCCTATGTTTGTCGCACACCGCTACGAGGCCAGTTGCCTTATGAAGCACCTTTATTCCTCTAGGGACTATCCCAGTTGTCATCCCACCGTTTTTTGGCTCAGGGTAGCCGGTGACCACAATATCTAATGCGTCAAACCGATACATAACAGGATCCATATCGCTCTTTGATTAGAGGCTGCACAAATTAACCAACTTCCAATATACCCGCCTTGAACGACCAAGCTGCTTATCTAGCTGCGGGTAGTGAAATAACCACCCAATATCGTTTGGATTAACCTGCCAATTAATTTGATCGATTTGAGGTGTTACGATTTTCGCTGCCTGATTTTCCTGCGCATCAACCAGCGCTTGTAGCCGTGTAATAGCCATTTAAATTCCTTATTTGACGCTGAAACCTGATTGCGCTGGCGCTTCCTGATAGGCGTACTCATTATATTGCTTTATCGCCACCACAAGCACCCGCGATACGGGTGAGCCGTTCTCAAGCGCACCCACGGCCATTGCGCCTGTCGTAGCCAGGTTTGCCGCTATTGTTTTTAACTCAGCCAACTCGTCTTCCAATCGCTGCTGTTCATCCATCATGGCCACCATTTGCGCTGGCGCTAATGCTATGGGAAAGCCCTGCTTTGAAAGGGCAATAATCTGCGCCCGGTCCATCATGCCGCCTTTTGAGAAAGAAGCCGCTTCTGCGCCCGGGTAAAAACACCCATCTTGATTTTTTCGATAACTGCATGCCCGAATTCAGACGTTATTGTCACTTTGTATGCGCCAGTTTTGCGCTCAAAACTAAACGGTAAACCAACGGTTCTGCCTTTACCTGTGCTGGTCAGATAGCTGGCGCTATTATTATTAAGCGATAAATACAAAACGGCACCTTTGTCCATCGTAAAATCGGATAGAAGGATAGAGCCTTTAAACATCGGCTCCAGGCCGGTAATAACATCATAACCAAACCGGCGAAGAGCTTTACGGTTCGGGTTAAGTGACACCCTGGTTATCGCTACCGCAAGCTCCTCTAATGTGTATTCTTTAATAGAAAAACGTTCATCATCAGTGCTATGGATAAAAATAAGGAAATTACGGCGCTCAGGGGCGGTTGTAGGCGATAATAATTGCTTAACATAATCACAGTTTTTATTGGCTAACGCCAAGTAAGTGCCGCACTGCTTGACGCACCACAGCCATACATCACCTGACTGCATATCGTTTTTTACCTGATCCTTGTCATGCTTATAAAGGTCATCTTTAAAGCCAGTAAAAAGCGGGGCAGGGGAAGACTCAGCTATTTTCTTCATCGCATCAAATAGTGCTTTCATACAATTACTCCCTATTAGTTTGAGTAATCATCTCACCTAAATAAAGCCACGCTACAAATCAGATTTGAAGTGCCAAACAGATTAGCTCACAATATAAATACGTAATCAGGAGTATTAAAAATGCAAGACATAATTAAACAGTCGAAATCCTTAAGTGACGAGCAACTTTCTACACTCATTAAGAAATTATCTTCTCAATTAGAAAAACGGCAACTGAAAGCGAAAAGACGAGAGGAGGAACAGAAACAGCAACTAAAAGTACAAAACGAATTAATGGAAAAGATTAACTCTTTAGCAGCTGAAAAAGGGGTTTCACTGGAACAATTAGGTTACGTGCACCAATCCTCCTTGCAAAAGCCGGCAAAGCAACGCCGGGGCCGGCCAGTTATCTCTGCTGAGAACCAGACCTTTGTTTTGAAAGAGGGTGAACCACAGCTTGTTTTTACGAGAAAGGCAAAAGAATTATTGGATCAAGGCAAGGCGTATCGATTTAACCAATTATCACCCGACCAGCAAGCGATGGCCAGGGCTGCAACTGCAGCATATAACGCAAGATAATTTTTTGTAATTCACCGATTCTACCCTGTGACTAATGCTTCAGGTCACAGGGTTATTTAACAGACGACTAAGCGTTAATCCTGTTGCCCGATAAAGAACATCCATTACAACCTTAACACCTTCGATAGTTTTTAAAGCTGCTGCAGAAGTGATTTCGTCTAGTGAATAAAAATGCTCACTTCTATATGGCACACGCTCAAACGCGGGTTGAAGCGCTTTTCTGATTATATGCACCTGTTGCGTGTTTAAAGTCTTCATTAAGCATACCTTTTGTTAATTTAGTAAACGCAGCGGCGGGTATTCACGCCTCAATCGAAACATCAGCGCATTATTTCCCGCTTCCCGGTGAACTCCGGGGATCATTACTCACTCGCTGCAAGTGCAACCGGATAGCTGATTACTGGTGCAGTCTCGGTGAGCACGTAAGAAATACTAATGCTTTTCCTAAATCAGGCTACAAACCTTACGCAACCATTTCATTTCGCTGAAATATCCCATCTATGCCTTATCCGAACCTGCACTCGCCCAATATCATCGAGGTCCAAACATACATATAAATTTCAGTACGGCTGGTTAAATTAATGATCCCTAAGTCCGCAATCACGTGACTGACTTTATCGTTATGAATAACCATTCCTGGAATTAAGGAAGCTTGTTTTGCGATTTTTATAAATAAACCTGCAAAGGAAAAATTCTTACCCCTTTGCTGGAGAATAAGGTTATGAAAATCATAAGCAAAGCGATAAAACTGTGCAAAGCTATAACAGCTGTATTTAGTGCAGTTTCGGTACTGATATTTACTGCTGCGACCCATTTCCCAATGGGAATAGCAGCACTGATTTTGGTGTTAATATTTGTCACTGTCATCGTTATGACAATACGTTTTACCCGTTTTAAAAGATAAACGTCATTACCAAAAATGCTTGAAGCTCCAGCAGTATGCCTGATGGAGCCAGAGCATCTTGATTAATAACTATCTAGCGGCAAACCATGTTTGAAGCTCTACCAGTATATCTGACGAAGTTAAAACCTTTTCCAATCCCGTTCCACTCAGGCCGGGCGCGATATTGTAGTCAATTGCATAGAGGCCGTCTGCTTTAACAAAATCAACAGCCAATAGCGGCTCAGATAGTCGCATCATGTCCTCATTGGACTTTGGCCTTTCTTCACATAAGAATTCAATATTGACATCGCCAACATTTGAGCGCCAATCGTCCTTACTGGAATAGCGAAGCCAAAATTGCCGGCGCCCGACACGCAAATACCGCAAAGACTCACCAAGCCGTCCACCATTTGCCGGTATGAATTGGGTCGCATAGTGGCCAGGGTAACGCTGCATTGCCTCAGTAAGGCTAAGCTTTATCTTGCCTTCACCTCGATGAGCGTTTGGTTCCAGATAGACCACCACATGCATCAGCTCTCGCATGTAGTCATCGACTAACCTACTACTACCCAAGTACGACAACTGGCCAAGTAGTTTTTCACGTAGTTCGGTCACAGTCCCATGCAGTGGTACCTTCAGGTTTATCGATTCCATCATGGACAGCATTTCTGGCCTGGCCAACCCTGAAGTACTCACCCGCTCGTAGGTGGCATCAGCCTCTTGCCACGAACCGGCAAACACATGATCATAGTAGTCTCGAAAATCTGATGCGAGTTTGATCGTTAATGTGTTATTTTCCACTGCTTACCACGCTCAATTCACGGACCTCACGCCTAAGGTCTTTAAGCTGCTTATCTACTCCAGCCTTCCAATTCTGATTGTCCATATCCTTAACAAGATATTCCAAACTGATGATCGGCACTGCAATGAGCATTAAAATATAAAAAATGAAGTTTAAAAGTGAGGCATCAAGATCACTTCTTTTATACGGAATAGCCACATTCGTGGTGCCATCTTTAAATAATTGCCCAAAGAACGCGCAGCATGCAACAACTGCATCCCGCCATGCTTTAAAAACGGGCTTAACCGCTAAGACAGCTAGTAACAAACCAAACGAGAAGGCGGCTAAATAAATTTTAAAAGAATTTCCATTAACAAAATATTTCACTTCATCAGAAGCTAGCATTAAAAATAAGCCCCAAAATGACGCCCACGCAAATAACGTATTAAGCAATCTACCCGCTGGCTGCATACTTCACTCCACTAATTGAAGAAACCCATACTAAGTGAACCACCACGCGGCTTCGCTACGCTTTCACCACGGGGTTATCTCGGTCATAATACCCATTAAACCGCCTTACTTACGGCAATAGTAACCACATTTTTTACATCGCCATAATCATCTTCATCAAACCTCTCTTGCCAGATTTGTAAATCCTTATCGGATATTTCACGGCTATGAACCGACGCGACTTCAGCTTTCAAATCCAGGCCGGCAAGCCTCGCTTCGGTGTTTCGCAACAGGGAGGGCTCAATAGTGCTTATAACCAACTCTGTTGCTTCAGAGGCCATGAATGCCTCTAGCGCTCTATTCATCAAAATCTGAGCTGTAGGGCAGCGGTGCGCTTGTAAATTGATTTCCATTTGTGACCTCCTTAGGCTGCCAGGGCTTCACAAGGGTAGACGCGTAGCTCCCGACAAATCAGGCTGGCAATACGCTTATCCGTTCCTTTGATAATCTTTATGCGATTCTCATCATTAAGTGTCACTTTATTCACCTGCCAATACTTATCAATCTTGCTTAAAATTGGCAATGCCAGGGTACCCAGTGCGTCCCATGTTAAAGCCGGGTCCAATACCATTTCATCGATAATGCTTTTGCCAACATAGCCAAGCGCATTGCAGAATATGGCCTTTGTGAACATCAGCTTTTCGTGCATTTCAAGATAGTTATCGCAGTCCAGTTGCTCCATCGGCAAAATCGCGCCAATCCGGGCAAGGAATTGATTGCACAACGACAAGGCGCTTTGATATACCGCTTCGTCAGCCAGGTCTTTATTCAGTTGGGTAGGTGCATTACCTAACAATTTGCTCAACATCGAACAAAGCTGCTCATAGGTCCACACATTGCCGCGTCGGATTTTGCCGTGCAGGGCAATACGCCGGCTCAGCTTGACGCCACCCACATGGCAATTGAGCACATCGGCTTGAAGCCGTGCGAATGGCGTGCTGCTATCAAAAAGCTTACTTACTGATTTACTTGGTTTTTTCAAGTTACAGTGGAGGTCAGAAAATAATTGACGGATAACACTGGATGCGTGTTCATCCAAGAGATCCGCCGTATTTGTGACTACTAATTTGAAACTAATCGTATAATCCTTAAACTGTTGACCCTGTTCAGTTCCTAAAAGAAATTTGATAAAACTCGTCCGACCCTGACCATCAGCAATAAATCGGTCATTCGATGCAGGAAGAACCGCTTCCATAAGGGTTTTTCCGGCGATCTGATGCGTGGCCACAGTTTCAATGCCACAGCCAAACATGATCATTCCTGGTAATACAGGCCCCTCGCTAATAGCCCAATATTTCTTTAACCCATTTACACGAGCCGGATCAACATCACGCTGTCGCTTCAATTCTTCGGGAAGGGTGTCGGCGTTGGCTTCGATAGGGAAGTGCTCAACTAATTCGGAAAAACTAACCGTTGTTTCATACGTAGATACCCCGCGACGTTCGATGCCTTCTACTGTTTTGGTAAGCAGCAGTTTCAATGGTTTCCCGCTAGGGCTATGCATGTTTGCGAACTGCTTAATAGGTGTGCTTAATGACATTGCTCTCTCCTTCAAAGTAATGCCATCACTTTACCCGGAGTCAAAATTCACGCTATAAATCTGATTTTTTCGCTATGTTCGAATATTAATTTCACAGACACCCTAAAAACCATGGCTCTGTCTATCCGGCCAGTATCAATTTGAGGTTAATCTATCCCTAATTGATCGCAAATTAACTTTGGATACTCCCATGCAAAACCAGCTTTCTTTGCCCTTGAAAATCGACATTCAGAGCGTACCGCCAAGCTCAGATGAAATATCACAAATGCATTTCCAGTTAAAAAGCATCAGGAAGCGAAAAATCCTCCAGGTCGTCTTTTCATTTGTTGTGATTCTTTTCACGGCATTTGTATTGGCTTTAATTTTTGATGACTTGCGTTATATGTCCATTAACATGATTGGTCTTTTTTACACGCTATACCTTAGTCAAAAAGCAAAACCGATAGAAAACCAGTTGGACTCTCTACAACCCCTCACTCAGCAGGATCACCCAAGGGAATACATTAAACTGGCGAAGCATGCTGATGATCCTGTCGTAAAGCATTACCTGGCACAAATTGCAGTGTTAGACCGGCAACCAACCCTGCTTGAGTTTTACGCTGTTCAGGAGTGGCTTTCCAAGGCGGATATTCGTGAGGCTGAAAAACGCTTTGAGGCCCTAAAGCCCAGCAGCGTTTAAATTGTGGTGAGACAAGTGATAGCTGATATCGTTTGTCCAACTGACTTTATCTGTTCAACCTTTTTGGATTGGAAACTGACATGAAATTTACACCAAGCTTCGCAAAGTGGGTCTTCCTAGCCCTTGTTGCTGGCACCTGCTCTGCCGCGATATGCCTGGCACTAGAACTGACTTCAGTTTTGGCCAACGCAGTTCCATTTGGAATTTCAGCTGGTTTAATGTACGCCACCCGCGATAAGTGGCAAGCCTGAAAAATAGATAGAAACTCTTTTAACTAACACTAAAGGCGAGGTGATATTTTGGAAGCAAAACGATTAACAGCAGCGAAGACCTGGTTATTCACCAGCCATCTCGGCTTTTTGATTGGCTTGCTGCTTTTAGCAGGATGCATCTCAATCTCATTTTTTGCTCTAAATAGTATCGAGTTTGGAATACATCCAGCATTCATTGGTGGCGTTGTTGGCGCCATATATGGGGTTACATATCGAAAATATCAGAAAAGGTATAAGGCTAATGAAAAAGCTATCGGATAACATAATCGCTTCCATATTGTTGGGGCTGGGTGCGTTTGGCTGCCTATTGCTAACTAACCTTACAGCGTATGACGCTTCGATGGCCATGTACGTGCTATTAGCATTTTGGTTTTTATTTAACCTTAAATGGTTAGTTGTCCTTTACCGAACCAGAAAGAGCTTTTATGGTAACAATGAATACGAAGTCAGAGCCGCGGTCGAAAAAATATCAAACAAACCGAGCAGCTCCGGTTAGTTGCCGCTCCTTAAAAGCATGGTACATTTTGAGGATCAGATGCATGACATTTAAATGTGGGCTGGGATAATGACAGATTTTGAAATTACAGCCAGCCTGCTATCAGCTGTTTTCTGTGCTGGCGCACTCAGGGTTTATACGGATAAGAATATCCTTATTTTTTACATCACATCATTTGCAGCTTCCGTAATGGTTGGTCTGATGGTGCTTGACCACTTTGGTTTCCTTTTTGAGTGGGCTCTATATCTGGGCACGCTACTGCTTTTCGTTTCCGGTGTCGTCCTAAGTGCATGTAACACGAAATACGTAGGAGGTAATCAATTATGAAAAGTATGATTAAGAATATGCTGAATATCAGTGTCAAAGCCCAGCCACCAACAGAAAGTGAAATCACCCTTGAAGCCGCAAGGTTAAAGCATGTTTATAAAAAGTGCTTACTAATAGTATGGTCCTCAATTGCTTTTGGACTTATTTGTGCTTGGACGATTAACCATCTGCACGGGATCATTTTTTTATTTACGATGATTGGTATGCTGGTACTCGCATGCTTTGCTGGTCGCTTATCAGGCTTAAACGATAAAGGAACCCTCAATAAAGCGCTAAAAAATATCATGCCTATTACTGCTGAGAATTTTCCTGAAGCTTACTACGAATTATCAGTCCTTGCTGAACGAAACTCCGAAGTTAACAGCTACCTGATAAGCGTCGCTAAACTCGGTAGGGCTCCTATATATCAAGAATACCTGATGTTAAAAGACTGGGATGACCGAGAGTTTGAAAGAAACAGATTGAAAGTCGCTGAATCTTTCTTTGACCACATAAATAATCAAGCGGACCGCTCCTTCAACACTATCAATCCATCTGAACGCACCACTGATATCACCGTTAGGTAGCCGTGTATTTAATTGGCTACTTGCCGATGGAGCAAAATGATGTACAAATTTGTATTAATGATTTTGTTATGTGCAATTGTCATACTTGGGTTCGCCTTTTTGAACGAATATCACATTGCCAATTTGCCGGATGATGTTAAAGCGGAGCTCTATATAAAAAACCAAGCAGCATCTCTCCTGGCTGAGGAGAAAAAGCTCGAAGCACAACAAAGGCATGTCGAGATCACCAATAAGTCCTGGCCTGAGCTTCAGAGCGATGAACATTCAGATTGGATAGTGGCTAATGTACTCCCTGTATTCTTCTCCATTGCGCTTTCGCTTTTCTTCGTAACATGTGTGTTTCGATTTTTCAGGCAGCAGAATAAATGAGCTGCTTTCACTGTAAGACAAATTACACGAGGGGTTCCATGGAAATTGCATTCGCAAAATTGCTTAATAGCGCCGTCATTAACTGCATTTTGTCTATTCAGGGGGTTAGTTCTCCGTCCGAAGATCACCTGAAATTAGTAAAGTCGGCTTCACTATCAGAAATGTTGCACGCCAGTGAAATGGTAGAAATGTACAATGAAAGCGCAGATGATGGCGGCCCAATTTTTGTCACAACAACTGAAAGTGCCATTGCTGACTTGTTTTTGCGGCTTAGAAGCGAAAACTACTTTCACCCTGATGAGCTAGTCGAAGCTTGCCAGGCATTTGATGACATGAACCCAGACACACTGAATGGTCATGGAATGATGATTGATGGCTACGGAAACCACAGCTTAATTGAGCTAAACCATGGCGGTGATGGTGCTGTTAAAACGGTTGCTCAGGCCTCTAGTCTTCAAGAATTGATGGATAAGCTACATGCAGCGTTGGAGCATCCAATATGTTTAAATTAAGTAGTGATCACAATAATCCAAACCTGTTTAACAATACGCATATTTTAGTATTTTCCTGCAGCTCAATTTTTTTGGTGTTATTAATAGTTTGCCAAGCTTTGATGTCAACCTTCTTGTCCTCAGGCTTAATTCTTAGCCTGGTCATTATTACTTTTGGATATGGCATTTTTCTCGGCATGTTAAGAATGAAACTCTTACTCTTCCTCATTGGCTCAGCGCCAATAACGTTGGTAATTTTAGATAGAGTGCTTAACACATGATGGTCAATTTAGATTATCCGCTACAGACCGAAGCACATGAAGAACATAATATTTAAGTGTTAACACCGAAGGACGAACATTAATGCTACTGAGTAGAGCTGAATTCCCAAACCGTTTATTAGCCCATACCGTTTTTATGACCGGAAGCTTCTTGTTGCTTCCATTCGCAGCATTAGCTATTGCAAAGCTCGTGTTGAAATTTGACCTGTATCTTACCAATCATGGTCTAGCTGCATTCTTTATCGTCCCCATTGGCTTTATTATAGCGCTTTGCATCGTACTGATGGCGCTGTCTGCATTTTGGGACTACGTTATTTTACCCGTTGAAAAGCATCGTTCTGAGTTCACACAGATTCAAATGTGGATAAGCCGTTTTGTCGGCATTTCAGTGTTGACCTGTTCATCGATCCTAATTCATCAGCACATCTGGTAACATCATTGATTCTGAACCAGAAGGTGTCTTCCGTCATGCGCCAACAAAATTTATCTTTTCTTTTATGCCTTTTATTCTCACTAATGTCTGGCTGTGCATCTTATACCCATGAGATCCAAGGTCGATTTGAAGTTTATATATCACCTGACCAAGCCAGCTTTGATGGCCTGTATGACATGGTTCAGAAGCAAATTTTGTATGATATGAATGAGCAATTTGTAAGGCGCCCAATTGATGGCGAAAGCCACCCCGCATTTTGCACTATGGAAGAAGAAGCAGAATCAAAAAATATATTACAGTGCGCAGTGCTAATACCTTATTACGCAGCAAATTACTGTGATGATATGCAGGCAATGATCAACAACGTTTTCCTAACTATAGAAGCGCAACCTGTCATTCTGGATGACAGCCTTAACACCTGCTATCTGGGTGAATACTCCAATAGCCCTGGAGGCGGGAAGGCCGGGTTTATTCTGGCCTTTGGAGCGGACCTCAAAAGAGAGTATATTGACTGGACTACATTCAAACAAAACCTTGCTCGCGCTTTCTATAAAGGCAATTGTTATCTTCCAAGCGACATCGCTGCCGATGGTTCACGCTGCGGCGGTCGGGCTGCCACTGCCAGGCCAGGCGGTAAAAATTGAACAAATGACCGACGCAATCACAGTACATTAGTGCTGAGTAATTCAAAAGGCATAGCGACAGCTCTTACATTTTTTCAAATAGATTTAAGCAGCCTTCTATCAAAACCATATGGCCATGACTCAACGCTCTGTAATCTTTTAGGGAGATCGGGATGCTGTGGATTAATGATCACATTCTTTTCATGTCGTGTGATAACGCTCGGCACGACTAAAGCCAGGCTCTGTGTGGACGTTATCCAGCCATCACCAAGAGCCCGGGCCGCTCGACTCCCTTCTGGCTCGTTCCACCCCTTCGGTAATGCTTTATCTTCAAGATTCATCAAATCACTGTCCAACAGTTTAATGCGGGTGAATGTGTAAGCATCGAGCGGCGGTGATGCTTGCAAGTGGACCAGGACTTCAAGAACAGCCTGCGCTTCTGATTGTGTCGTATAGACACAAGCAATACCCTCGCTATTCCAACGACCACCAGCCATCTTCGCGCCAACGCCCGTAAATGCTGAATCCGAGTACTTCGTTTTTGCTAAGCGATAAACCCACATTAAGAATGCACACCGTACTCTAGTCGAGTTATGAGCTTTAAAACGGCTAAGGTATCTGCCGCGGTACCAAGCATCTCAATCGGTTTCTTTGCTCCAAGCGCCGGAATCGATTTTTGCATCCACTGGACAGCTGCATCTCTGTCACCTTCGAATAAATCAGTGGCTCGGTCTGTAACTTCTATAAGTCGGAATATACGATCACTTTCTTCACGGTTAAAGTGACCTTCTTTTCTGCGCCGGGCCAGCGTTGTATTGGCAATGTTCAGAGACTGGGTAACTAACGTAGAACTCAGGCCAATAATACTTGCTGCATGGGTCAGCAAATCAACGCTAAAACCAGAATTCACCATTGCTCGGATCTTCGCGTCTTCATCTGGCAGATGCAGCTCTGACCAAATATCTTTAGGGGCCATGGCGGGTAAGTATTCACGAATTGCAGTCATATTAATGCTCCAAGTGGTATTTAAAATTTATACCATACGGTTATTGTAGCACAAAATATTGTCGCCTGTAATAGACCATTTTACAGTCGAGACTTTCCAGGTTTGTAGCCTCAATTTAGAACCCATTTAGACTGAACCCAAGTAAGCAAATCAATTGGGTTTCAATCATGCCGGCCATAATCGACGCAAGTAATTCCATCGATATCAATGTGTTAGACAGCATTCTCTCTGCCGATCAGGCTGACTTAAAAGCTGTGCACGACAAATTCTACGCCGGCGTAGAAGAGCTTAAATTATTGCTCCTGGATAACGCTATCCTGTTCTGTCCCACCTCTATGGGGAAAGACAGCACTACGGCTCTCTTAATGGCGCTGGAGGCCTATCGCGAGCTTATCAGCACCGGCCAGATTGAAGCATCCCGGCCGCTGATCTCCTCAACGGTAAACACCGGAATGGAAAGTATTGTGATGAACCTGTATGTGGTCTATGCCCGGAAGCGCCTATTGGCCTATGCCAAGCAACATAACATCAATCTTCAGCACGAAATCATAATGCCACCGCTGAATGACCAGTATTTTGTGCGCTTTGTCGGGGGCCAAAAACTCATACCAAATTCAAGCCGGGCGGGTGATTGCTCCATTATCCTTAAAATCAAACCGTCTGAGGCCTTTGTAAAATCCGTATTGGCCAAAACACAACACCAGGGCGTGAAAGTTATCGCTGTAGTAGGAAGCCGGACAGAAGAAAGCGCCAGACGAGCCGGCAATATGCGCCAACAGGGGATAGGCTCAAAATCCATTAATGATTTACGTGACGAACTCACGCAAATCAATTTAGGCTCGACCGTACTGCACAACTTTGCACCGTTACGTGATTGGTCAACCGATGACGTGTTTAGCTTTCTGCGTATTGCTGGCGCCAAGCCACTGACGAAAACAGCGTTTACCATCCCTGCATTTTTGAGCAGCCACGGCCTGTTGGTTGAGTTGTACGGGAACGGCAGTAGAGAGACATGCTCTATCGCAATTGGACAGGCAACAGCAGGTGCCGGCTGCAATGGTAAAGCCAGATTTGGCTGCACTCAATGTTCCATGATAGGCGCTATAGATCAATCCAGTACTGCACTGGCACAATATGAGCGCTGGCGCGTGCTGGGCGTTGAAAATGCTACACGGCTGCGTGATTATCTGTTTCGGCTGTCTACCGATATGAATGCCCGGGCGTTCCATGCCAGAGCTTATGATTCTGCTGCGTTCAGCCGTATCGCACTTCAGCCAAATACGTTAAAACCGAAGCATCTTGAGAAACTCGTTCGTTATGCAGCGCAGCTAACCCTTGACTCGAAGCGTGCCGCTAAAGAATTCCGTGACCTTGTATCGCAAGGCAGAGAAATGGATCATCCTGGAATGCGGGAAATTGCAGATGATGTCAATTTACCGCCTAAGACCAAGGCCGCATTTTTAGAAATGTACCGTGAAGGCATTACAGACCCTCGAAATTTAAATTATCTATTCGACACAAATCACGCCATCCTCCTGAGTTTCAGATGGGCCATTGACGGTATTGGTGCCGCGCCGTTCCGGCCATTAGCCATTTTGCGCCAGCTGGAGTCAGGCCAAGGCTGGTTACCGTACCCGCAACTTAACAGTGAAATTGAACAGCGCACCGGCCAAAAGGTAAAAATCGTTACCGGTGACTTGCCTGAAGCGATTATGTTTCCTGTCTTTAAACATGAAGATGCCGCCCAGTTTGCTGCAGAGCCTATTGATGCGTTATCACTTTGGAGCCGGCCGGCTGACATCACCGACACGCTTGATGAAGAAATGAACTGTACGATTTCCCGCAAAGCGAGTCATCACGCCCGGGCAGACATTACATTTACGCCTGCAGCGACGTTCGTTCAGTCCTCAATGGACCGTGCTGACATTGTTACCAGCATCGATGGCCAAAATACCGGCTTTCGGTTGCGCCTGGGTGAGCACGCTGTTTTATCAGCGAAGCTCAATGGCAAAGTCCTATCCGGTCAAGCACTGGCGATGGTGCTTAGAACAGGCCTGACTCAAGCGATACAGGATCATGTTGAAAGCCGAATTGATGCCGTTCTGGACGCCGCTGCAGCGCTTGACCTTACCGGTACCCAAGAGCATGTTGAAGGCTTATTGGCTGGTGCCATTCAAACCATCCTGGGTGACACCACCATCACGCGCTCTGTTCGCCATCTTCGTACAGAATCATTATTCACCGGGTACCATGCACCAGGCCGCAAAATAGACCCGACCATTAATTTTACACGCCGGGTTGCCAGGATCCGAAAAGGGAAAATCCAGAAAGGAAACACACGGTTAAGCTTCTACGGGTTAACCCCCGATAGCCGGCTGCATCGTGCTCATGCGCAATACACTGATTTGTTGGTACCGGATTTTAATACCTACACCCAAAAACACGTTCAGACACATGATCTGGCTATTCAAGCTAATTACAATGAGCTGGTCATGGAAAATATCCATGTTAGCGAAAATGGCCTGGCCAGATGGATTGAGATGGACGGTTTGGATCGGGCAATCGCGACGCACGATGCCTTCTTTGAACGGAAAATATCACAACGCCATCGCCGGCATAGCGCCAGGCATCCACTTCGCGTCTTTGGCGGCACGTACCCGGCGGAGTGCCTGCTGGAAGCCGGCGTAATAACCGTGGCCAAAACATACTATTCGCAATACCAGTATATCGTGCGGAGAACTCAGTTTTTTGACTCGCTGGGACTGTTCTGCTTTCAGTCAATGGATCATGCTTCTGTCCTTGCACATACCAAAGGCCTTACGATGGCACAGCACAGGGCCGATAAGGCGAAAATACTTGCTCATGTCCGCGACTATCGCAACCTACAGCGCCAGCAGGCGCGGTTAGCCCTGCAAGCACAGCAGCAGGGTGATTACAGGGAAGTTATCGCGACGCTTAAGCATAACCTCACTCGCTTTGAACACATCGCTGAACAGTCGGTTGTTCAAATGAGCTCCGGCCTGGCGTCAGCGTTATTCCATCTTCGCTTTCACACGCATGATGTCAGCGCCGTGGATATGGCAAATATCAACCAGCTGTGGTGCCAATTGCACCTTGGCGCAACCACCGCAGACCAATTGTTAGCTTCTGTCCTAACGCCGGCCCAGCAACGTAACCTGACATCTTCAACATCAGATTATTTAGCCGCAACCAGCTTTGCAGCAGAAATGGCCAACCGGCTATCGCGGGTTATCGACTCTCAGTTACAGTGCTGGTCTGGAACGCTGGATAAGCTTAGCGCATTGCTAAGCAGGCCTTGCACGGATGGTAAGGCGCCCATTTCGGCTTATCGGGCGATCATTGAGTGTTCACCTTATGCACTGGATGGCCATGACAATATGTTCTGGAATCCCTCTTTGACATCCTTTAATCAGATGTTGGCCAAAAACCTCGCACGGATTACCGAGAACGTTACATTGCTTAGCGATATACAAGCCAATTTACGTGCGATTGCATCACAAGGCCGGCGCCAGGTTACCCGTAAACTGAGCCTGGCCAGTAAGTTGTCTGTGCTGACTCAAAGAGCTGCCTAAAAACTTACATAGAGGCAGTAAAATTCGTGCGTCTGTCAAAATATCAGGCTAGTAATTCGTGATATTTTTATTAAAAAAGGATTCAATATGAGTATCGAACAACACCACATTTACGCCGATGACGAAGCAGTCTCTAAAAACAGAAGAAATCTCATAATCTTTTTTGGATTACTATTTCTTGCTATAGCTATGTTTATGGCCGGCATGAATTTCTTAGGGTACAACATGCTTTATACCGCAGCCTGGTCATTCGCTGTTGCCATCATCTGCTTAATAGTAATGTGTGTGTATGGCATGTTTTGCGAAGATTTTAGTGAGCTGTCAGTTGACCAAATCAAAGAGCTGAGTGAGGCACTATCTGGTTTGCCAGATGAAAAACGGATTTTCTCGGAAGCACTTGATGAGGGGAAAATACTTCGTAGAAGAGACCTGTATTTCGTACAAGCTCGTCGTGCGCAGGTTCAAAGGGAGAATATACTCAAATCAATTCAGGATTTGTCATGAGTCTGCATGTTAACGATCCAATGATTGCTCAAATTATCCTATACAAAACCATTTCTTTTGCTGATACCTAAGCTATGACTATAACCCATGATCAACTCTGTCAAAAAGCCGTCAGATGGCTTCAGTCACCTTTAAGCAAGGCTGGCCCAGGGTGTCATACCGCGCTAACTGAGGCCAAGACTGGGTTTAACGGTGAGATATGTGATGCGATAGGCTTTAGAGCGTGCGGAACGCCTTATGCCGGCTCTGTGGTGATTGAAGTGAAAATGTCGCGTACTGATTTTCTTGCCGATCGGCATAAACCTCATCGCCAGTCTGGCGGGGTAGGGAACTGGCGGTACTATCTTTGCCCTGAAGGCATAATTAACCCAGAAGATCTTCCTGAAAAATGGGGCTTACTATGGTTGAGCGACCGCGGCAAAATCATCCCGGTGTCTGGCGCCGTCACAACAACCCATATCACTTACCATCGTGAATTACTCGACACCATGCGCTTTGATACTGACTACGTTAAAGAGCATTACATTCTTACCCGGGCGTTATCCAGGGTATCAAACCCTGATACGCTTAATCGCCTGCTTCGGGCAGAGAGAAACAAAAATACTATCCTGGCAAGAGATAATAATCGGCTACGTGAGCAGATCAGAAACCGTGAGATTAACGATGGTGCTGAGTGGAACTAACCACTCAGCTATTAGAACGCGTCATTGTCAAAACCATAATTCCCGCCAGCATCAATGCCGCCCCCAACCATCTGCAAGCCTGTAGCTGGATTATACTTGATCGTATGAACATCATTATGACCGACACTATGACGCATACGTGCTGATGACCCAGTACTGTTACCGGTGCATTGCATTCTGCCCTTGGTAACTAAACAGCAGTCTACCAACACGCTGGCAATAACAGCAAAGAAGAAGCCGAAAAACAACCCAGCAATTGAACTCAATACTAATAACATCACAACGAAGAAAAGAAAACGTAGCATTTGTATCTCCAGATAAACTTGCTAATTGATGTTTAGTATTTAAACACTAACCTGGAGAACCGCCACTTTTCAAACCGATGGATCAGAGGTTAATCATCGAAGGAAATTCAAACCCAATCCGTCAAGCCAAGCTCCCTGCGTTGTTGGTTCCACTCTCTGCTTTTCTCACATGCCATGACCATATCGCCCTTATTAGGTACTTTTCGTCCTAATGACATAGCAATTTGCTCGGCTGTAGCCAATTCAAATTCTGTGAAGGTTGCCTCTTCAAAAAGCGCCAAATTTTCTGTCATGCCGGCACGCCCATCAAATAATGTTAAATTAAACTGTTGCTTAAGCGCATCTAAACCATCACCAACATTTATGCTGCCAATGCTTTGATATATTCCGCATGGGATATTTTGCCCAGGTTTACCTGCTGGATAAGAAGTGTGACCTTGCTCCCAGCTGCCCAGTGTTCTGTAACGCAAAGCCGATTAAGCACACCCTTACACTCAACCCGGTAACCTTTGCTCCATGCCGCTTCCAGCGCCTCACCATAGGTTTTAAAGGTGGCATGCGCAAAGAAACCACTTTCGTCAAAGTTGGAGTAGCGTACAGCGCCAGGCACACTCGCATCAGGCAGGAAAACCACAAACTGCGTGCCGGAATCATTACCCATCTCAACACCAGTTAAGTCACCATCGCGTTCCGCTAAAATTCTTTCTCGCTTTGGTTGACCGTTGCCCTTGTTCAATATTCTGCGCGCCAACACACTAAGGCCAGACACTTCGGAATCAGTAAAAAAACTGGCAATGTCCGAAAAGACCGCTTCGGTCAGCCGGCGTGTAGCAGGGGACTGCTGACGCAGGAAAAAAAGCACACAGTACAACAATTCGTCAGACTCCTGGCCGCGAAGCAATGCCGTTTCGATATCTGCTTTGGTAGTGATATCCAGGCCGGCACAAACGTATGCGCCTTGTTCAAGTACTGCTGAATGTGCTGACATAAATGGCCCCCAATTAATGAGTCACCATTGTCTGATAAGTCTGTTTTTACACCACAAAACGGATTATGCCGGCTACCCTAAGTCAACTTTTAATCAAGCGACGCGTAGGATTCCAACCATTGATAGCTTTTTATGCCCTTTCGAAATCCATTTTTGAAGTTTTGCCTCTGGCTCCTGAATATAGGTGGCAATCAGCTTAGGGCGGCAAAAAAAACATGTCTGTTAAAAAACTGGCAATGTTCGAAAAAACCGTTTCGGTGAGCCGGCCTGTAACAGGGGAATGCTGGCGCAGAAAATGAAAAGCAAGCTGTACAGTAATTAATCTGCTTCAGTTAGTGCTTCTCTCTGAAGTCCTCAGCTATTAACTCTAATTTATACATTAGCTGATTGTCTCGGTCGGTATTCTCAATTACACGTGGTTTACTTTTATCCCAGTGCTTAATGATGGCAATAAGTAAGTAGTGATCACTATTCGTAAACCCGGGGCAGTAGACCAAAACATAATCGCTGGTGCGATGGAACTGCATTAGCCTGACAGGGAAACCTGCCGTTTTGAAGTGTAAATGTTGAAGCTCAAGGTATGAACGGTTATGGGTGTAATTATAAGGAACGTCCCTGCCAAAGGTGGCCGGTAACCCTTTATTTTCTTTGTAGGCTCTAAAATCGGCGACTAAGGCTTTAGTTTTATCCGTGCCGAGTGCATCTGTCAGTATAGGGTGAGTAAATAACCTTATCGGCTTACTCACTACCACTCAGTATATTCTCCCTGCTGGCCTTCTTTAATTTGCGTTGCCATGTCGGTAGTCGCTTTGTCCATGTCCAATCCCTGTGCCGTAAACCGGGCGTGAATACTGTCAAGCTTGGTGCTGCCGCGCTGAGCATATTCACAAAACGCGGTCATTTCCTCGTATAGAGAAGCCGGAACAACATAGAACTGGATCTGATTGTTGGACGACACGGCAATAGCTTCGCCTTTAGCTTCAGCAAGTGCTGCGCTTGGATTTGACTTGAATTTGCTTATGGCCGTTGTGTAGCCACACATGATCCGTTGTAACATAGTGACTCTGCCTCCCAATCCTAACCAGTTTAAACTTAGAGCTAAGTATAACCCTATATTTATACTTCTGCCAGCGCCAACCTCTCTTGCTCTATTCCCTGACACTGGTATGGTAATTCAGGCGGGTTATGCATTGCGGCGTTTAAACACGTCGCCATGTCACCGCTAACGCAAGCCTCGCAATACAAGTACCAGTACAGCGCATCCCTTCGAAAAATTAAGCATGTGCTTATTGTACAGCAATTTGACCCATCGCTTTTAAAGACGCCGCTTAAAATAAAAGGGGCAATAACTGACATGTTGCCATTATCATTAAGTCCTGATAATTGTTATCCTGAGTGATACGCAATCTATAAGGACGTTTTTACCTATGCGGTTACTCATTCTATCTATGTTCACACTCTTAGTCGGGTGCAACAAACTGCATGTCCAGGACAATCTTGATCCGTATCATTTTGAAGTGATAACAGAAGATCTTCGAGCAATCTCTAAAATTAAATCGTTATCATCAATAAAAGACAATATGGACAATTTGCGAGAATATCAGTCAACCTATTGTGCGTACGCCTCTGAGAATCATGTGCGTTATATGATTGCACAGGAGCTGATTATGGGAGACTCGATGCTGAATGCTCTGCTAACATCCGGCGACAGAATCACCGAAGGTGGCAGTATTCACCCATATTTAGCGATGCTTGAGAACTTAAAAAACCTTGATGAGCCATCTATGGATCAAGTATTGGAAGGTCTGGAGAAATCGAAAGCAGCGAAGGACGTAAATCGAAAGCAGCCCAAACTTTGGCGCGCGATCAAACAAGGATATGACAACCAAACACAACCTGATAAGTCAGCAGCTATCGAAATGGGTGCTGCATTTAATTGTGGATTATCATCTCTCTATCTTTTTAGTTTGAATCAGGATGAATCAGGTATCGTTGTTGACACACTAAACTCTATTGTAAGTCAGGCGATGATTTCGAGTATATCTAGCTAAAACCTACAGAGATACGGGCAATAATTATACAGAATAATTTTCGCCGCGGACCCTCTGCAGATAAACACGACACAGCTGTAGCTTCACTGGTTGCAGCCTTTGCTGGCGCTAACTGGTACCGCATTTTCTGCATAAACACCAAACACCGCGATGGCCAGCTAACCCCCTCACAGGTGAAAGGTACACGTTCAAGAATTTTAAAATCGTCCGGACGTTTCTTTAAATCATCAAGATTAAAATGCATAAAGGTATCCAAATGGGTTATCCATGTCGTGATGTCACTATCATCTCACGAAATATCACATGCGATACACAGCGGGTCAGCTCGTAAGCGCATTCAGCTTAATCCGTATTAATTTACTAACGCCCAAAAAAGTGGCAAACAATAAAGCGGTCAATATCACGGTACTAATAAGTAACGATCCTACAAATGTCAAAAGAGGACTGATGACCTCTAAAAACTGTTTTGCCTGTTCAGGTACTGCCCATATCATGGCAACCAGCATCACAACCAATGTCAGCACACCCGCACGACACCCGTAAAAATCGGCTTTGGACGGCGCACAGAATAGCAATAGGGAAAAACTCATCATCAACCAGAGCAATGTTATGTAGAACCCACCCTGGGAGACAATTTGTGCAAGCACGCCGATTAATCCCTCTTGGACACCCTTGTAGCTCAACACACCACCGTTTAACGCATAAAAAGCACTGATCACATCCGGCCGGAGCCAATACGTCAGGCCAATGAAAGCACCTACCCCCCCAGCAATGGGCGCCAGGCCAATAATTAAATTAGCAAAAGGGGAAAACCAGGTAACACGATACTGGTGGCTCACATATCCCAAGGTACCATCGATACATGGCTTATACAGGCTTAATCCAATAACTTTGTGGTTAAACAAGACGCAAAATAGCAAGTGGGAGAGCTCATGGACCGGAACGCCAACAATCCCAAGGCTAATGGTGGTGCGGTAACCCAATAATCTGCAATAAAACATAGACAGCATCGATAAAATACAGATGGGTACCCATACGACTGATGTGATCTGCAACAACATCAGCAGGTCCCAGAGCATCAGGCAACCTTGGTTTTTATCAGACCGGCATCGTCTCTTAACGCCAGCACATCCTCAAAGGATAGCTTCGTCTGCAGCGCAGACTGTTGCCATAACAAACCAGTCTTTTTGTCTTTAACGATACCGCCTTGCAATACTTCGTAACGGAAGCCTGCACAATCACCACTTTTCCATAAGTGCTGAGTCTTGATCGACGACACAAGTCTGGCTCTGCCAATATTCGCTTTACCTGCGAATCCCGCGAAGCCATCTCTAAAATCGACCACACGGATTTTATCACCCTGGCTTAATACATCAGAAGACCAATACCAATGACGACAGTTTTCAAAGGTTGTGGCATATGCGGTTTCAAGTAGCTCGTGCTGCTTACATAATCCAGAACCTTTTAATGGCACATCTCCCCATAACAGGCTTGATAACTCATCAAACGTCGGCAAACGCCACTGCATAGAACTCATAAGCACACCTCGTATTGCATTAGCATGAGTCTATATGACCTTCGCAAGCTCTCGTTGAGACAGAGGCCGTAAAATTACCCTCCCTGTGTAATCAGGTTGCCAATATCAGAATAAGGCTGCACCATGAAATAGCTAGGCAGGTAGAACGCCTGCGGCGGTCACGAAATTCGCGAGCGAAAACGGGTATTTAAAGCGTTAAACCTTAAAAAACCGGTCAATAGCTTTCCTGATCTCGCTTTTTCTGGCCAACGCGTAATCCGCACTTACATCCCTCTGTGCCAGGTATTCCGATACTTCCGTTGTATTATCATTGAAGAATATAATGAAACCCAAATCCTTTTCACCAGCAATCACGCACCATTTTTTTGCCAACGCGCCCGGGATTAGGGCAAGTGAATCTTTTGACATTAAATCAGTTGGGATCATTTCAAAGTAGGGGACTTCTAACTGAGTACTTAATGCCTGGAGTAATGCTGATTCTGAGATATATCCTTCCAGGATTAGGCACTCACCCAGCTTTTCGTGCGATCGGTAATGTCGTGACAGCCCCTTGAGTAACTGCTCTTCCGTCAGGAGCTTTCTTTGGATCAATAATTCGCCTAAGCGCATAGTGCGCTCCTTTTAGTGAAGCAAGGCTCCGTCTTTTTCATACACAGACAGTGCAGCTTCAACCTGCACAATCTGGTTAAGAAAATAAGCCTGTATTTGCTCGAAATCCTGAAAGAGCCGATGTAGTACTGCCAACCGTTTACGCTCTTCATGGAGCTTTTGCGGAATCTTTGCAGCAACATGGACAGGAATTAATACTGGTTTTGTGTGTGCTTCTTTTGCCAGCTGTATGTATTGCTTTAACATAAACACCACCTCAAATTAATTGCTCTTTACTGTTTGGTGCTCACAATACCTTCAGGCTCAAGTTTCACAACAAAACCGGTAAAGGCTCACCATGCAGTCAAATGCTGGATGTACTTCTGTCCGTTTTGGAGCGCGTTCACAACCCCGTCATCCTGGACATCTTTCCCAATAGCTTTTAATCGCTCTTCAACCTTGGTCAAAAGCTCAAAACGACGATCATGAGCCAGCCACTGATTGGCCGCGCGCACCGCTGCATTAATTTCTATTTTGTCTTTATCACGAAGATCATCTTCTGGCACAACCCGGTAAAGGGTTAATGCCACATACGCCATCTTTTCAGCCAAGTCGATGATGATTGGCATAGGCGGGAGGCCCTGGTCTACCGGTTCAATTGTTTTGATCAGCGCATTGTGACAATAACGCGCCATGCCGCCGGCAGCCGTCATACCTTCACTTTCAAATGACTCGCCGAACTGTACAAAAGTTTTTGTCTTTTCAACAAAACCATGTTGATACATCCGCATCTCTTGGCCCAAGCCTTCATGGGAAAGTTGAGACTGGATCTTCATTAAAAGCTCTTTCATTTCTTTCACGCCTGCGCGTTTTCCAAAACCAAACATGCGAATTCCTCAACGGTTAATCAATCACCTTTACTTTAAAGCAGAAAAGTGCGGCTCCTTTGAGACAGAGGGGGAAAAATAAGGGGGTCTACGTATATTTAAAAAATTACACAGACACCCTTAAATGACGGTCTCTGTCTTTACCGGTGAAGTATCGGATGAGTTAGCATTATTTTATTAACCAGTTCAGATTGGCCACTACGGGCTTGGGATTACACCCACTTCGTTTGGCGCAGGAGCCAACCTGCTCCAATCTGTAGCCCAGCGCTGCAGCTGAATTTAGATTGGTACTATCAATTATTAACCGACACAGGGATTACTATGGGACAGCTTGAGGTGGAAGCGGCCGAGTATAGCCAGGACTTTAAACAGACAATTGTATATTGTCCAAAATGTGGCGAACGTCACGTTCATCAAGCTGAGTCTTGGGCTGTAAATGCTAAAGGTGTTTTTTTTAATGGTACCTGGTATGGCTTTACATGTAATTGCCAGCAAGATGTCACGTTTATGCTGTCATTTGAGTCAGTACCAATGCTGGTTGGCAAGAATTATCTAGTTGTTCGACCCGCCCATTCATTTGGCGAAATAGATGGAGAAATTGTCAATTTTGAAGAGCAAAGAACTGAAGTTGAGGTCCTCCCAAAGCCCACAACCGTGATTGTCTGTGATGGTGAATCAGAGACTATTGAGGCGATACCAGAACACCTTGCCCGGGATGATTGGTATGCAGTACGCATTGTTGGAAGCGGTAAACGCCACTGGCTAAATACGAAAGGGTGCCAGGTCATTCTGTTATAAGGAAACAGCTTAATGAAAATACATTTTATAGTATTGATTTTAATAACCCTTGCTGGTTGCAGCGACATACCAGATCAGCGTTTGGCCTTAAATACCGAACTGGAAAGCAAGCTTTCTAAGCTTCAAACGGTTCGACTGGTAAGAAACCCCAACATATTTAGCATTGAGTGTAGATGGTTTGAACCAGGCACAGATATTGGCTATTACCTACTGTCCGGTGATGGAAAGCTCACAGATGATTATGCAATGTGGAAATGTGCCAACGAGCTTAAGTACTTGCCTTGTCCGAGCATGACTATTGAAAGTGACAAATCAGAGGCGATTATCTCTGTAAATTCTGGTGACAAGTCGCAATACTCAAAAGAGCAGGTCCAGCGGTGCGCCACCGCAGCAATTAAGCATGCACCAACCGAAATGACTGCAACCAGTGACGATGTAGCGAACAGGGACTCTTGGAATTAGCTTTGATAGAGGAAAATATGACCTTATTACGAGGCAAATCAAATTCATTTAATAGCGGCTGGGAGTCGTACTTCATTAATCGCGATCTAAGTGACAACCCTAATAAGCCCGGTTCTGAATATTACATAGAATGGGCTGACGGTTTCTCCTCTGCACAAGCCACCGACGCTGACATGGCCATTGCCGAAGTCATGGCCATGACCGATGATGAGGTTTCAGCTATGTTGGATGAAGCCGGTATTGACGCCGAATCCATCATTTCAAATTGCAAAGAGCTCGTTGCTGAACTTGGTCGGAAGCATAATTCTACAAAGCGATGCCGTTAACTAAGACATTTTAAAAAATAGAATCCGCAATAATGACCAAAAATCCATTACCGGCCATCGTTAGAGCAGGCTCGTAAAAATGAAGCTTTGGGACTGAAATCAAAGCAAACTACAAAAGTTTTATCGACTTGCAATTCTCGCAGACCACAACAGACTAACCCCCCACTGAGTGCGTGCATGCCAGTGTTAACCGTCTTGCTAATGGCTCAGCAAACCAATGACGCCTTGCGTTGACCAATATTTACACTAAAAGTCCGTTTTGCATTAAACGATGGATGGTTACAAAATGCCTCTAACCACTGGACCGGCAAATGAACACCCATATCATCACCACCAAATTTATAATGAGCTTGGTCATACCAATCCTCATACTTATCTGGGTCGCAGCCTTTAAGGAAAATAATGCAATTCTTGAAACTCTCTTTACCATGCTCCCCCACGTTTGACCCGAAATAGGCGCCATGGTCAACGGCAAAGAAAAACTCTTTTTGATTGTGTTCTTTGCAAAATGCCAGCAGCGTCTGTGCGTCTTTTCTTGATATGCTTGCAACCGGCATTATGCGACCTCCTGCTTCACGTGATCAGGGCGCTGCTCTGGCAATTTACTCAACCAGTTTGAATATTTTGACCAAAGCGCTGGCCGGCGTTTTATGTTTAACTGTAAGTCTCGCTTTGTCATACCAGAACGAACTAGCGCAAGAAACGTCTGATCAGCCGCGGCACTTCGCTCAACTGCAGCGTAATACATTTGCTCTTGCCCGGGGGGTGAAGCCTTAGTTCTTTGTCCCATTCTAATTTCCTTCGCATGAAATCAGTCTGCAGAATATGACGTTTCAAATATCCGGCAACAAAATGGATTTGCCAAGAAGGTGTGCTTGCCTATTCCTATGTGGATTGGCTTGCCTATGATGAGATAGGGAAGATCTTAGCCGCAAAATTGGTCGATGAAATTGCACAGCTATAGCTTGAATAGCACGTAAACCACTGTTAATCTTTACAGCGTTATCGTTCCATTGAGGATTTTACGTTTGCTGCCTACTGAGCTGAAATTGCACGTCCATATCGACCCGGTTCACAGCTTCATAGAAGTGTCTGCAAACATTGTCGAAGAACTTGGCCTTACTGCTAAGCTGAGCCGGCAAAGCTATATATCACCCGGTGCTGAGACATTTTATTTGGAATGCGATGTTGATGGACACTTGTTGGTGGATGCACTTTCAAATCACAACATTGATTTTGCATTTGATGAAACTATTCATGAGGAACTATGTATGTTCCGCCGCTACAGAACGATAGGGTATTTGCAATGATTGAATTCAAGAAATACTGGGATGCAGCACTCACCGAAGAGAACGCCTTTTTAGAAGTACCTTCAGAAGACGTTGAGATTCTGCTAAACGCTAATACCTGTCCTGAATCACGCCTGTCTGATGATATGAAATTGGTTTATCTTGCCAAAAGAGATCAGGAGCTATTTCTTGACGCTTTAAACCGCCACGCTATTAGTTACATAATTCAGCCGGAGATAACACCAACGCCTTGCTTCGTTCAAAATTACTCTACAATTACCTGGCAATGACTCTCGTTAACAACGCCATGCCCACATTCAGGACAAAGCAAACCCTGTCCTGAACGAACGCAATCATCTGTATCACCCCCAAATAAGCAAGACTGGCAAATCACGAATCCGCCCTCTATTATTTCAGGCATATCTATTGAAACGCCGCGCCATTTAACGCGAAATCACTGGCCTTTAGAGCCATTCGGGCTCCATATGATTGGCGAATAACACCGTTACTGACATCAACATAGCTTGCTGCAGTCATTCCGCTAGGCTTCATCAATATGATAGATACTGAGCCGTTTATTTCGGATAGTTTTCTGACCAGGAGATCCACCGTGTCAACATTCAACCGCTCCCTGCCATTTCTGATCTGATACATAATTCACTCCGTGTGGAACATGCTGTGATTACGAAAAACTGTCCTTAGTGCCATTTGGTGATCACTAAAAAGCCCTGGCTCAACAACGCCCAAAGTCACTCCTAACACTCCCGGACAAAATGTGCCCAGATTGTGGCCATTGCCAGCACTTAAATGATGCTCTACTTCTGCTATTGTCACATCAATCATCTTGTTGAGCCGTGACAAGGCATTTATATCCGATTTTGGAAATGCCCGTCTAACTTCAAATGTGTTCTCTATGATGCTAACGGCTGCTATACAGATCCGCTCACCAGAGCCGATAATTGGGCTTAGAAAAACCGGCGCAGTCAGGCCTTTCTTTTCTGGTAAGTCTGGGAATAGCGATTCTTCAAACATAGGTAACCTTTATTGTTATCACAGTAGAGCATACACCGAAATATTTAGGGTCTGCTATCAATACTAAGCAAGTTTGACCACCGAGCCTTCTTAAGAAATCAAGATCCCCAGCTGCCCATCTGGCTTAACAACTTTTTCCATATGCCCAACCCTGATTTGATGTGCTGCAATCGCATGACGGATTTCATCACTACTAACACCCACTGATAGGGTGCCACCCTCATCATCCGTGCCAGCCAGCAGCACCTTGCCGAAAATTGGCACTTCATTGCCACCAATGTTTGTGAAGACCAATGATGTCTGCATAGGCATAGTGCCCTTAGCTAAGAAGTCCTGGTCGAACCAAACATCCACTTTCTTCCCATTAATCAATACCGGTAGAACATCAACCATTTCACAGCCAAGCAGTTGGTAGGCCGCTTCAAGGAAGGGAGCGTTCTGAGGCACTTCAACGGTAGACATGCCTAATGTCGCGGTACCCATCCCACCTACTGGCACAGAAACATTATCAATTTTTAGTATGATAAATCGCTTAGCCATGCTGATCCTCCAGTAAGGATGTTAGCTTAACAATGCATCGTTTAAGCTCTGCGGAGTATCCATCCTGTGCTACATAGGGGGTTAATGACTTACGAAGCTCAATATAGCCATTAATTTCACCAATAAGCTGATGCACTTCACCGACTGAAGCACGGTCGCCACTTGAGTACAAGCGATAGCCTTTTTGCGCCAAATTACGAGCAGTAAGCTGCAGCTTATTCCGGATAAGATTGGAATTACGGTTTTCTTCTTTACGCTGAAACATCTGCTGAACCGGATCATAAATCATCTTATTAATCTCCTATCAGCTGAATTTCATCGCCCGTAAAAGGGCAGTTAACAGGATCATCGTCTGACAACGTGACAATGTAAGAGCTATCGACACCAAACATGGCGCCATTGCTCTCAAGCTTATATATCGCCACATCCACAGGAGCTTGCGTATCTGGGTCAACCACCTGAACCTCAGTAACAAAACGCGCAATATCCATCATCTCTCTCCGGTCATATTTGCTAATGGGTATCAGTCTCTCACTGTCACAAATTGGCGCAATAAATCGAATTTCAGATGCAACCGATAAGCAGCTGCGAACATTGGAACCCAAGCCTTTCAGAGGGAAAGAGAATATCTATCAAAGTGAAATCTGTGCCTTAAACCACACATCCTCTTTAATGGACAAAACCTGAATTAGTGAATATACTTTATGATGCTAGTAACTATTACTAAGGCGTTTGTATGGCAGTAATGAAAAAATCAAATGAGGATACCAGTTCAGCATTGGCTGATATTTTCATTTCAAGAGTTGAAAGTCGTAGTCCTCAAACCAACCCTGTCAGTCCAAAAATGTTTATCAGCATGCTTGACCAGGGAGTAAGCGGTGAAGTGTTACGTCCTGTGATTAAACATATCCCGAAGGGCGTCGTCGTTCGCGCGGTAGGTTCCGACAACACCAACTTTTCAAAACTTCTCCGACGCAAACGGTTAACCGGCCGGCATACTGAGGATTTAAACGATCTGACAAAGCTATGGGCGGAGCTAAGAGAGTTCTTCAATTGGGATGAAGAATTGGTTAAAGAGTGGATTAGCCAGAAACTCCCAGCCTTTGAAGGCGCAACTCCATCTGAGTTTATGGCAAGTCATGAAGGTCGTGAAATCATTAGAGAGCATCTTGAAGCCATGCGCTATGGGGATTTTGCTTAAGTATGATTTTATTTAAAGCCATACATTCCAACTACGTCAGTACATGGGACAAGTATAAAGAGACAACAAGCTTCAAAAACGGCGCCCGTTGGAACAGTCCTGGTGTACCGGCTATGTACACCTCGACAAACCCTCAGAACGCCATGCTGGAGATTGCTAATTACATCAATTCTCCGGCCATGGTCAACAAGCTTTACCGTATTGCCGTCTTTGAATTTCCTTCCCTGCGCCTTCATAAGATTGACCTGCCTGAGCTTCCAAGCAATTGGTATGACATATCTAAACCGGCAAAAGTTAAACTGGTGGGTGATTCGTATTTGAAAAATGCTAAGTATGACGGGATCCAGGTTCCATCAATTACCATTAACAGAGATATTGCGACGCATCCAATTAACGCCATTAGAGAAGCAGTGTACGCAAATGTAGTCGTAAACCTTGATACCATTGGAGTGGGTAATATTAAACTTATCGACAGCTACAGCCCGGTCTATTCGAGCAATATGTTCAAGTAAAGTGCTTCAATATATATCCGGACATTGAGGTATTCCAGGCTGAGACTGTCGCGATACACCCCGCAGTTCTGACAAATTCAACCGATACGTTAAACGATTAACACTTCCAAACCAAAGTCATGAGTAGTTAGGTGCTCTTGAGTTAATGCTATTTTGTGCTTAACCATCCACAAAGCCACATCCTGCAAACTCTGCGGCAACAAATTAAGTCTGCCCGAATAGGTTGAGTACTGCTTATGAAACTCCGTGTTTTTATTAAATTGTCCATAGAAATCGCTGGCAGGGATTTTAGCGAACTCTGCCGGCACTAATATCTTACTAAAGCCAAGATCATGGGCCATGCACAATCCTGCTAAATCAAAGTCAAAATATGCAATTAATGTTGACCGTTCGCTCAGTTGGCGGATGAATCGCTGATTTGTCCCATGACCTTTGTAAATCCATACCGGATCTGAAATTTCATCAGGTAACGAAATAATCGACCAGCATGACATCATTTGACCATTTTCTACTACGATAAACGTGTCCTGGCCCTCTGAATTTATGACCGATTCATTCACCCCAAAAAAACAGTTTTCGGGGGTATGTACCGGATGTTCGCTTAAAACGGGAAGGGCCTTGGCGTTGTTTCTGGCCATTAAAATAGCAGAACCAAACACACTCCCCTTTGTGATTTTTTCATTTCTTGCTGTTTTGCTTTGTTCTAACCTGGAATCTAATTGCACAGGGCCTTTACGTGGATCAACTGAGCTTTCCGTTTTCAATAAGTTACCAATAACTTCCAGATCACGCTCACTAATGATCCAGTTCAAACCTACCTTTGTTCCAATCCCTTCCTGCTCCAACAATGTACTTAAGGATTTGGACCCTTTATGTTTCTTCGGTCCCTCCCGCAATAACCTTGCTGCCAGGGTGATTTGCCCGCCTTTAAGCATGCTGCAGCACCATATCCCGGGCTATTAAGACATCCTTAAACTGTGGGTGAGCGTCACCAATGAATTCGTAATTTATGAGCGCCCGGGTAGATTCTGGCAGGGCGTTAATATAACTTTGAGTAATTGCCATAAAGTCGCCGACTCGTATATCGAGTGTCAGGCAATTTAGTACTTCACAAACAGTTACGCGTTGCTCATGATTGACCACCAGGTCAACCATTTCATGAATGGCAGTGTCGACTTCGTCAGGCTCTATTGATTCAATATTTCCAGCAATGGCAATTTCAATCTCGCCAGTGAAAGCCGCTTCAGGCTTGTCTTTACTGTCACGCCTATCTGGGATGGTGCTAATCAGATCTGAGAGTAGATTCAACTGATGCGTATTAATCGTTATGAGGTCGCAATAACCGGTCATCATAATTGCAGACGCTCTGCGTAAGCAAAATGGTAACTTTTCCGCATGGACATCACCAATACTTGGCATAAAGTTAGGGTCGCGGGAGTAGTGCCGTTCAAAACTGATAACCAGGTTGGTTAAGGCAGCATCTTTACGCAAAGTAACCAGTCGCTGGGTTAGAATATTAATAGCACTTGCCAGATTTTTTCTGGCGCTCTCCAGCTCCCGAGGCAGTATCTTCAGCAGCATTCGACGAAGAAAATCAACGCTGGCCAGTTCCTGAAGCTCTGCATATCTGAACGACTCAATAACATCATTAAGTCGTTTAGCCTGGTTGATGGCCTGCTCATTTAGCGTAATGCGAAGGTCCAGGCTTGTTACATGACTAAATCCCGTAGAAATGTAATAACTAAAATCAGAGGTGGCATTACCGATCTCCTCAATAAGCTCACCTAATATCTCTTGAATTTCATTCTCAAGCGTTAAAGCGTCTTCAAAGGAAATGGTTAGGGCTTTTTTGTAGTTTGCACAACGTACCAGCATGTCACCCCAAAGCGCGGCAATGGAGGCATCTGCACTGGCTTGTTTGGCCCGGCCCATTAGATGATGAAGTAACTTAGCAAGGACGTTTCTAATCCTGGCATTTTCATCTTCATCAAGGTGACTGATCAGGCGGTATTTTGATAGCGCCTCAATAGCCTTTAAATCATCGTCAGTGTCACCAAATCCTAATCTGGTATAAGCACCTATAATGGCGTCTGAATGGTTACTGATGGCTTTGAGGGCTCTTTTGGCGTCTGATTCGTACATTAGATCAGCTCCATCTGGTCAATTCGCTTATATTCCTCTTGCTCGCTATCGGTTGGGATAGACTGATGAGCAGCTATGAACGCCATGGTTTCGTAGACTAAAGACCATTTCGCTGTAGCAATAAATTTTGAACCCGTGGTGCTGGTTTGGATAAGGTACTCTTTGTCCCGTAGTTTCCCCAGAAGAGCACTCAGACGCTTTTTTGGCTCGCTTTGAGTACTCTTAAATACACCAGCGTCAGTCACCTTCATAAGCCGAACTTCATAATCCGGGATAGCCTCTATACTTGAAAGCAAGTCACCTTCGGCAATAATGTCACCGGCACTGATGGGCCGCTCACTGCCCGTTATAGACTGTACCAGTGACAGCCAATGAATTAGAGGTTCCAAGTCTTGAACTATCTCAGTGAACTGACTACGAATATCCTTAAATGCACTGTCAGTACTATGGTCAACATAGCTGCAATAGAAACCTTGCTCATCCTGGGTTTGTCGAACAGTCCTGTTAAGCTTCCCTAAGTACTGGTTGATTTCATCCAGGTTGGTACCGGATAAACTTACAAGCCATAAAAATTCATCACTAAAACTGGCTTGGCAAAGTACTTTACCACTTAGCAGTAGGGTAGTTACCCTTTCAAACATTGTTGTACTTTTAGCCATGACTCACCTCCACTGCAGGTTCATGGTTGAGCTTGGCCATTAACGAATTCTTTCCTTTGGCATGATCACTTATCTGAACAACTTTACCCTTCTCAAATGAGTAGGTATTTTTAAACGCCCACATCATGGCTTTACTCAGCTCAGGGGTAGCAGTGATAAGATAAATATTATCTTTCTCCAACATGTTGAATAACTTACTGCAGTTGCTGCTATCAATGGTACCAAGTTCATCAAGAGGCCATGCAATACTGACTGCACTCCCTTTGCAAAAATGCATAGTGATGGCTTTAAATATGATGATAATACAAAGGTAGCTAAGTCCATTGGAGCTGGAGCCGGCAAAATCTGCTGTGGTACGAATCTTCACTTTCCGCTGATTTTCTTCCATGGAAATGGTCATATCAATCATGCTTCTAATATCGCCTGATACCCTTATATACTCCAAATTAATAGCCACATTGTTCATTGCGCCTATTATCTCATCAGAAATTTCAGCTATCTGCAGCTCCTGACGTTCCTGCCACATTTCAGAGAAATTCCGTAACGGGCCCCAGCTGTCTGACTGCTCAAGCTTCGTTTCCAGATGAATTTGAATATTTTGAATGTCTGGAATGCTTTGGCCGGTGTTCAAAATTTGATGTAGTTTTCTCGACGTTGATTTCACCGCCGCCACCAAAACGTTCAGGCTTCCATAGTAATTATCAAGAATGTTGGCCTGGGCCCGGAAAGACTCATGAATTGCTTCTTGATACTGAGGCAAATCAGTTTTCATGAAGTCTTCCAAAATGGAGGCAATGATTAATTCTTTCTGGTAAGTGTCATCGATTTGACAGTTATTGATCCGATTTCGATATTGCTCAGCCAGTGTTGAGTCTGCATGGCGTGTCAGAATAATATCGGATGCATGGCTAACTGCTTTTACAATAGCTTTGCGAAGCTCATGAATGCGTTTTAACATTCCATCCAGGTGGTTGGCCTGCACACGGAGATCACCAGTGCCTAACCTTTCTTGAATTGGCTCAATTCCGTAGTCTTTAGCCCTTTTAACGGAGGACTTGCATTCCTCAATGGCGTCCTTGATATCATTTCGCTTAGTTTTTAAGGAAGTAAGTTGGGTCTGGAGTTCATTAATACGTCGCTCAAATTCCTGGCGTATCTGGGATTGCTGATCCCGAAGCTTAGAAACAAGGCGCTCTTTTTCGCTTTTCTTTACCTCATAGCTGTGACGTTTTGGTAATTCACTATCACGCCAGTTTTGGTAGGTAAATATTTCCGCCTTTTTACTATTAATGCGTCCAATCCGTGCTTCTAATTGCTCATGTTGCTGCCTGGCCGTTCTGATAACAACCGGGTCCAGACCATCAGCGGCTAAAGACTGCTCGTAAGCCTGACTTATTTCTTTAATCCGTTGGCGTCTAAGCTTATCTTCTTCATCAAGCTGGGTCCTTGCCGCATCAATTTGAGATTGAATTTCAGCCTCTTGCTCTTGCGCTAAGGCCTTTAATTCCATCAGGAGTGCGCTATGGCTTTCTTTCATGTCTGATAGCCGAGCTTTGTTAGTTTGACTTAAGTTGCTCAGTTCTTTTTCAGCTATGTGCAGTTCACTTTGCAGGTTAGATTTACGCTCTGACAAAGCTTTTTTCATGGCTCCCTCAAGGTAAACCAGATTGCTTTTGGCTTTGGTAACCTCCGTTTCTGCCATATGAATAGACTGTTTAGCCTGTTGCCTGGCATCATCAATACGCTTTATCTCATTAGTATAAAATGCCAGCTGACGATTTAGTTCAGACAATTGCGCCTCACCACTTCCAACCAAGTGGTCCAGTCTTGCAACCTCAGCTTGTAGCTCTTCCGAAGGCCTGGCCGGCATTGGAATATCCACTGAGCTTAATTCAAATTGCCAACCATAAACGTTATTCTCTGTAGTGCTGCTGGCTAAGTCCTGAACGCGTTTTGGATTCAAATCCTTGCGGGTAAGTAATTCCGGGTTTATAACTTTCCCCAAAGATTGATACCACATTGGATCATGATCACGAAGGGCGCAGAGTAAACTTCCATCTTTAGGGTTGAGCATATCAATGACCGTCTGGCGCTTGTCTTTGATCTTTTTCAGCTCCAGAGCCTGATGGTTGTGCTTATCTTCAATGGTCAGTCGTTTACGCTGCTGCTCGTTTTTTTCATCATCAAGTTTGCGTAAATCCTGACGTAACTCTGATAATTTTTCATTTGTTTCATCATACTTAGTTCTGGCAAGGTCGAGTTCATCCCGTTCTTGCTGAGTAAACGTTAGGTTAGACATCCGCTCTCGCAGCAGCGCGAGTGCTTTATCCTTTTTAGCTTCTTCGCTTTGAATATCTTCGCGCAGCTGCTCTAACTCAACTTGCTGGCTCCCGCGTTGCTTAATTTCCTTCTGGTGCAGTTCAGCAGTTAGTGAAGCCTTTTTAGAGCCAAGCTCATCCAACCGCTTACGAACCTTTCGTTCCATGTCGGCAAATTTTGTATTTACGGATTGAATTGCGTCATCTCTTTGATGCACTTTTCCAGCAACAGCATGCTCTAAACGTTGCATATGCGATAAGGCATCATTTAATTGCTGCTCAATCGAAGATAAATTCTCAAAGTCTGAGCTAAGTTCATCAATTCTCATTTCATCGTAGCGAGTCTGTTGATCATCTAATTTGAACAACGCTTCATTCAGCCGCTTGATGTCGTTACTGGCCAGCGTGATTTGCTCCTGGCTATCTGTAAATGATTCTGACTTCTTTTGTCTTTGTGTATCAATTTCCTCAGTTAATTGTTGAATTTGCTCGTGGTAGCGCACAGTTTGATCGGTTGCCGTTAAAATGGCTGAATGCAGCTTTTCAACTTCCTCAGTGGCCTGGCGCTCAAATGTCAGTCGTTCCTGATTGTCACTAATGCACTTTTGGAATGTATCTAAATGGTGCTTGAAATCCTGCAAGGCCCGCACGTTGCTGATGACATACTTAATATTCTTACGCTGCTCATCTTTCAAATCGTTTAAATGTTGCTCTTTAATGAGACTATCGCAAATGACCTCTTTGAGACTTTCCATTAACATCGAACGATGTAGCACACCGGTGGTGATTTTCTCAAGATGCGACAGATCAGTATTGGGATCTCCTAAACCATATCGCTCGGCATCTTCTTTCAGGCGTTTTGAGTTCTCCTTACCCCGAAGAAGCTCCCGGCTACGCTGTACAATGGCGCGATAATCACGTATCACCGTAATTAAATTGGACATGGGGTGCTGAATACTTCTAAGCCATGCAAATACATCAGATACCGTAGCCCCTGCGGCAAGCTTAGCCAACCCATCAGGACTACTAAGGTGAATTCCAATTGCCCCTTCAATAAAACGATACTGGACACGATCTGAGCCGCGAGAAAGCACTACGCATTGCATACCATGGCAATTACTGTACTCGAACACGATCATGGACTGACTCGATGGCAGGTAATAATCCAGAAAGGAATACTTACCCGAAGAGCGAGAAACCATTCGCTCCGGCTCCTGGCCGTAAAAAATGGGTATTAAAGAAATAGCTGACGTTTTACCAACCCCATTACCACCACCAATAGAGGTAAAACCATCAGCTTGTATACTGACAGTCTTACCCCTGAATTTTCCATAGCTATCATGAAGCGTAATACTTTTTAATCCGGAGTAGGCTTCTTTCACAATTCGTCCTTAATATCTGAAGGCCATCTAATCTCCTTTCAATTTAACTGATATAAGCTTCATTCAGAAATTAAATTAATGTAAAAATAAACACTGAGGCCTCAGCAAACCAAACGCAGAGCACTGTTATTAATAATGTATTAATTAAGGCCTTCCAGTTTCTTGATTATCCTTTTTTGATGGAATGCTCCAGACCAATCCAATTGATCCCTTGCATGAACAACCTTGCGCACCAGCAGAACGTTAGATTTACCGGTTTCCTCGAGCCACATCTTGCTATGTTCAGCCTCAACAGCGAGCATAAACCGCAAATCACCCAGCGCTTTTTTTAAGTCACGCTTTAGCGACTCATTCTTCTGCCGTGACTTATTGACCAGCAGCACAGCGACAGAGGGAACACCCGCGGCTAAAACAAGACCCCCCGCCTTAACAAGCTCAAGCAATAGTAATTCTGACATTGGCCACCCCCTTAATTGATGCAGCCATGGTATCAGTAACTCATTTTCTCGCCATAAATCAGCCTGCCCTGATACCAGAGGTATCCTTAAATGATGCGACATCGTGAAGAAGCCAGCACCTGACCGTTACAAGCCTGCCCTTTATATCCATGCGTCTTGTAAACCGGTGGGGGAGCACTCCATTTTCATCAAGCGATTTAAGCTTGGCGATAGAGATACCCAGCACATCACATACCTGGCCGCTTAATAGCGCCTCCCTTTTGAGTTGAATCACTGTAGCAGTATCACCGGCCGCCAATACTGCATTGCGCAGTTCGGCCGGCAATGAAACTGCGTAATACCAAAAGTCCATTCTTCCAGATAACGCTTCGAGTTTAGCCTTAACCTGGTTTGCATCGAGCACTGGTATTTTTGCCACCTTCTTCGTTTTGGCTTTCGCCTTTTGCGTAACCAAACCAGGCTCGACACCTTCGGCCATCCGCTTAATTTTGCCGGCGTGGCGTTTGTTAAATGCCACTGCATCTTCAATAAAACGCTGCTGGCGCTCGAAGCTTGTTCCGCCCTCTCGCATAGTAAGTAGTCGTCTTTTCAGTGTCCTTACAATATCAGCCATATCCGTTTAACCGGTTGCAGTTTTAACCCAATAAAGCATAATTCGTCATTCATACAACAATTTAGACGTAGTAAATATGATTGAAAATCTACCTTGCTTCTTTGGTACTCCCTTTGACTGCACTATCAATCAACACTGGATAGAACCGAGTCAATCGTATAAGCGTGATAAAACGAACGAAAAGTTTTTGAAAAACAAGCTTTCTAAACTGCCTGTTGAACAGATATCTAATTTATTCCGCGTCAAAACCGAGGCCGATATCCAATACTTTGCTGCCACAAACAAGGGAGCGGATGAACTTGTAGTTGGGTTATTCCAGGCTATGTTCAGCGAGAGAGAGCTTCAGCTAAAAATACTCTATAAAAAGGCTAACGACAGTGTGATTGACCGGTTCATCATATACCGAGATCCGTCCTATCATGAGGAGTACATTCACTACATAATGAATGCAAGTAAACGCCTTGAAAGTACATGGATGTTTAAAACGTTATCGCAATTCACCAAGTCACAAGCAAAGCTTCGTTTTAAAGACCTTTTGGTCACGCCAAACAACCCGACAGACTTCACCGAGATCATGAACGCCGTTCTAACTTCGCAAGGCGGTTCTAAATTTAAAGAACTGTCCAATTTTGTTCTTTATAGACCATCTGAGATACCCAACACTCAATCCATCGTACAAGCTCTACTCCTCATTTTTGCGTGCTTGGAGTCAAAAGAAAATGAGAAGGAGGCCATAGTTGCACTTTGGATAATTTCGTACCTGAGCCTTACTAGCTACCAGCTCTTTGGACTCGTTTTATACAACTTCAAAGACAGCTATCTTAACTATGCTGATGAATTCCCGTTTTTAAATCATTCATTTATCGAATTTTATTTTCGTTATCTTGACTCAAAACAGGAAGGCTGCCCGGTTACTAACTACGAGCGCCTCGTCATATTTGATACCTGTGTTTATCATCAGGTAAAGCAGCATGTTTGCAATGAAGACTCATTCCAAGCTTATGCCAGGATAAAGAAATTTATCGATGATGTAGCGATTGACCCGAGCGACCATATTCAAGGTTACATTATTCAGGGCATTAATTTTGTTCGTGAAGATTTTGCTATGTTCATGCCTGAACACACCAGCGCATCACTCAAAGTCTTTTTAGACGAAAGCTTTATGAGCAACCTTCACATCAACCGTGATTGCGCTAATTATTCAGATATTTGCAACCTGTATGGTAAATTGGAAGCGAAGGTTTTCAATCGATACACTCAGGTCATCAATAAATTCGCTGATAGTAGCCGCGAATATCAGGCGCGATTGGAAGAGATCGCGTCAGAGTCACGAATACTTGCTGCAGATAACCCGCTTGATAACCTTACTGCTTTACAAGCTCTTGCCCAGGAGCGTGAACAAACGCTATCAAGCATCGACTCCAATAAAAAAACCTTCATTGATATTGCTGAGCAGTTGGTAAATATAATTACCACCTCCATTGGTGAATTTAACGAAGTCCACAAGCCAGAGCCTAACCAATTGGCATCGGAGAACGACGATTTAAAAACCCAGCTTACGTTGGCCACCCAAAAGATTATGGCTTTCGAGTCGTCGAAAAAGGATCTGACAGATAAACTTTTGAAAGCCCGGGCAACCTATGTCACCCAAACCCGTGATGAGGGCGAAATCACCTTTGATGAGATGGCATCGCTTTTGGATAGTAGGGTACCTGTACAGGATATTGTTAATCTTATACTGGCTAAACGAAGCTGGGTCATTCCCTCTGATAAACTGCTTAAAACCCTATCTGCTATTAAGAACTTTACTCGTCCGGCTGAACTATGCCGCTACCTCGACACGTTAACTAGCCAGGCATTTGTTAAAACATATTCTGAGCAGGGTAGTGCTGGTGCCTTCAACCACTTCAGTAAGACCTCGCTCGCATTTAAAGAGAGTGAGACAACGATGTCTACGGCCACACTTCGCAAGGAGAGACAATTCACCTTTTCTGGTGAGCAGCGACTCTGTGAAGCTCATCTCAAGATTGGCGTGAATAACACTGATCAAGAACAGCTTCGCATTCATTTTGCTATAGATGATGGCAAAGTATATCTCGGCTATATTGGCCGTCACCTCCCTATTGGATCCTATTGAGGATTCATATCCGACACGGATACCCAAGCCCCTATCCCAACCCGCCTAAGCGTCCAACTTGGCTTGGCACCAGAATGCCCATAACAAGAAAGGTTAACCGCTTTTAAAACCGTTAACCTTTTACCCTTAATCCCGGTCATCAAAAATAGTTTTAACGCAGGGGTTGATAGTGGGGCGAAGCGGGGCGCCCCAAGACGCCTTTTAGAGGCATGGACGTTGCTGATAGTACCTCCATTACGGCAAACAAATTCGACCTATCTTGAGCAGGCATTGCAGGCAACCGGCGCATCGGTGATATCGATATCCGTGACCAGCTCATGCAATGCCAAAGGTTCATACAAAGAGCCATGCAAAACCTGCCCGGTTCGTTGGCCTTTCATGTTGAAAAGCTGTTTTTGGGCCCAGCTATCACCGCCGCGAGCGTCCTGCAGCAACCCTTCTTCGAGTAACGTCTGCTCAAGCAAATAAGATGCCTTCTTGATGAAGGAGATGGGCTGGCGGTCCGACTGCCATGTGTAGACGCCAATAGGCGCTTCAGGAAGTTGCTGTATGCCATCATGGATTTCCACAACATAGATACCGATTTTAAGCTCACGCCGCATTGCCTCCTCGCTCGTAATGCCAAAGAGCTCAAGCGTGTTTCCTCGATGCAACCAGTGATGCTTCAATGCGGTTTTAAGGCCACCGAGTGAAGTGGAGTAGGTGATCAAACGCTGATAGTAAACCTGGCTCTGCCCATTCATCCCGGTAGGCCCGAAATGATGCTCTACGGCAACAAAGAAGGTTTTATTGCCCGCACTGAAAAAGTCAGCTTGATGGCCATTCGCTTCACGGACAATACCGCGGTCGTTCGACCAATTCATTTTGGCACTACCCATGTCGGCCGGTACCGCCATTTTCAACCAGTTTCTGGCAATGCCAAGACGACCACTTAGACTTTGCGGCAAATCCTGCAGCACCGCTTCATACTCTGCCGGCAAACACTCTGACTGTGCCGCTCGGCGCATACCTTCTTGCTCAATATTGAACATACCGATGATTTCACTGCGTCGCTGAAAGAAGCATGTAAAGCAGCCTGAGCGGGTTCGTGATGCATAATAGGTTGGGATACCCACAACCTCATTGACTATCCGGTTCACATCAGCCTTCACCAGTCCAAGCTGGCGCAGCGGGAAGATAGAAGTGATATTTCCCTCAGTCCAACTTACTCCCTCCCGGGCTGATTCATCCGCTCTAATACCCACCAGGCTAATAAATTCACTATCGGGGTATTTCGCCTCCAGCGCTTTAATGAAAAGCTTGTATGGCTTGATTTTGGCGGTCTGAGTGCAAAACCGCTGGCGTGCTGATGGTAAGTAATTGCCTTGATCTTCGATAATTTGCAGTAAGTCTTTTGGCGGTTTTATCCGGATAACCCGCTTTTGAGTGAACTGCTCAATCTGATCCGTACCAACACTTTTGGACACTTTGCTAAGCGAGTACAATCGCTTAACGAGGTGAATAATGTCAACAAAGAAAATCCGCAAAACACATACCGCTGAATTTAAAGCTGAAGCCCTGAAACTGGCTGATAAGATTGGTGTTGCAGCCACTGCTAGAGAATTAAAACTGCACGAATCTCAGTTATATAACTGGCGTACGGCGGCGGAGAAAAAGTCTACCACCAGTGAACGAGAGTCGGAGCTTGCTGCTGAAGTTGCCCGTCTGAAGCGCCAATTAGCTGAGCAGGCAGAGGACTTGGCCATCTTAAAAAAGGCGGCCACCTACTTCGCGAAAAACCAAAAGTAGCCCGGTTTGAGTTTATTCTGGAGCATCAGCACCTGTTCTCGTTAATCAGAATGGTGGCGGTGCTTCAGGTGTCGCGTAGTGGGTATTATGCCTGGCGTAAAACGGGGTTGACGCCAAGCCCAATGGCTGTGAAGCGTGCCGAGCGTGATGTGCTGATAAAGGAAGCGTTTGACGCATCCAAAGCGCGTAATGGCTCCAGACGTATTCAGGTAGACCTTGCTGAGCATGGCAAGAAACCGGATATCAAAACCATACTGAACAGCATGGAGCGCCAGGGTTTAGTGGCTAAAGCTGCCCGCAAGTTTAAAGTGACGACCGACAGCAAGCATTCGCTGCCAGTCGCCCCAAACTTGCTTGAACAGGACTTTAGCGCAACAGGCCCGAACCAGAAATGGGTCGGTGATATCACGTACCTGATGACCAGCGAAGGCTGGCTTTATCTGGCGGTAATCATTGATCTGTACTCGCGAGCAGTCATTGGCTGGTCGATGAGCAACCGTATGACAGCAGATCTGGTGTGCAGCGCATTGAACATGGCTTTGTTCCGTCGCGGCTTCCCTAAATCGGTGATCGTTCATAGTGATCGCGGCAGCCAGTATTGCTCGCATGATTACCGTGACTTGATTAAAAAGCACCAGTTGGTACAAAGCATGAGCCGTAAAGGCAACTGCTGGGACAACGCGGTAGCAGAAAGCTTCTTCCATTCACTAAAGGTTGAAGCGCTGCAGGACGAGCCGATAATGGATCGGGAAACAATGCGCCAACACGTTTTTGAATACATTGAGGTTGATTACAATAAGACCAGAAGGCATAGTGCTCTTGGCTATCTTAGCCCAGAGAATTTTGAATTGAAGAACAGTGCTTAGTGAAGTGTCCACTGTTGCTGGTACAGATCAATCCGATTAATGGCCTCAGCTGTGCCGTCAACTTCAATTCCTGTGTCTGTATGAACAAACACAAGCGGTAGTGATGGGTACATAACCGTCATGACAATCGCCACCGCAGTGCTGTCTATCCCGCTAGAAATCGGGCAAAGTATGAACTGTTTTTTTCCAGGTGCAGGGGAGGGAATGTCTACCTGGCCGCACTTAAAATAACGACTTAACTGCTGATATAATGGGTGCGCCGTTGTTGGTACCATAATAACTCTCTCCTCAACCCGATAAGAGAATTATCCCAAACAAACGCTTTTGAACTACAAATCAGTATTTGCTCTCTCGCTTAAGCTTAGCTTCGTAAACACTAAGCATATCCAACAAGAATGAGTCCCATGACTGTTTTTTGGCTCTGGCTTTGACTGACTTCATTTTTTTGAACACATCCATACTAAAGGGGATTTGTGCTCTTTTTTTACTTCGGCTGGACCGTTTCTTGGCTGCTAGGTTAAGGCATTTTCGCCACTCATCTGCAGACACCCACTTATCAACCCAAGCCTGAAGGCTTACTATGAGAAGCGCCGGGACATCGGTACATTGCTTCTGCACTAGGCGTTCACGGTTGCTCTTAAGTTCCTTAATGGTATTTTCATACCAATCACTCATAGTAGTACCGAGATCAATTCTGGCTAGTGCCTGCTCGTGTAGTTTTATTTTTGCGTCAATTTCTTTTATCTGGCCCTTAACGTAACTCCCGGTCGAATAAAGGCTGGGGGCTTTGTAATAAATTACATCTAAGCTCTCACTTTTTTCGTGACTAAACGCCTTTTGTTTTTTGAAGTACTCCAATACATCAAAGAAGTTTTTATCCGTAACTTGTTTTCCAGGCCGACCAGGTTTTTTTCTTTCAGGGATAGGTAGCTCACCCGTAGAGGCGTTAAAAGGATCTTTCATAGTTGATTTAATGAGTGGGTCATGCATTTAATAAAATTACCATATTAAATTCCTTTTGGACAGCGAGCATCCCACTTAACAACTAAGCCTTTCACGCAACCCGATGCCGGCGTACATCCCTCGCAGCATCCATGCATATATCATGTGTCGGGCCGCAAAAGTTTGCATCTGCATAAACCCGGACATGAACCTCTCCGTCATGGAATTGAACCGAAAGCTGTGGTGCCGGTGCTGAAGAGTGATAACCACAGTGGCCATCAAACGACAGCTCTAAGCCTGAGGTATCCCCACAAAATTGTTAGCTAAAACAAAAAGATGAA
>TARA_R100000656_G_scaffold124969_1_pt1 | contig 82007 bp, 77 predicted proteins | sample TARA_R100000656 | Tara Oceans TARA_R100000656 (sample SAMEA2622517) | marine metagenome | biome: marine biome (ENVO:00000447); feature: mesopelagic zone (ENVO:00000213); material: "saline water (ENVO:00002010), including plankton (ENVO:xxxxxxxx)" | depth 350 m
CGTTTGCTGCGTTGCCGCTGCCCCGTCTGTGGATGCGCATTATAGGGAGTTTAAAATACTCTGCAAGCTCTATTTTAAAATATTAATTCGTTCGCCTAAAAAACAGACAGCAGCAACTTATAATCAGCTTGTTAATGCAAGTGATAAACCGCCGGCACGCGTGGTTTGCCGCTGCACTGCCGCTGTTAACTGGTTTGGTTCGGCACACACTAAGGTAAAACGTGCGGAAGCACGGGTAATTGCGGTATAAAGTAATTCACGGTTCAGCATACCGCTATCATGGTCGGCAATGGCCAATACCGTATGATTGAATTCAGAGCCTTGTGATTTATGTACCGTCATAACAAAAACAGTTTCCACCGCATTTAGGCGGGCTGGGATAACCCATTTAATTCCTTCTGCAACAGCAAATGCTACCCTGAGACTGGATGTCAGACTACCATCTGGCTGCAGTATCAGTTTAGGCAGACAAATCCCAATGTCGCCGTTCATCAGCCCTAACTGATAATCGTTGCGGGTAACCATCACAGGTCGGCCGGCAAACCACTGATGCTCCGGCTCAATAAGACTGGCTTTCGCTAGTATGTTTTGGATCTGTGCATTTAATTGCTCGACACCCCATTCGCCTTTTCGGGTTGCAGAGAGCACCTGAAAACAACTAAAGGCATCAAGTATTTTTTTAGCCCAACCATCTTGTTGCTCCGGTTCAGGGACTGTGCCACGTAATAATGATAAGTAATGCTGATAGCCATAGGCCGCGCTCAGGTTTCCGCCATTTAATACTAACTGCTGAAAAGTACTATCTGTATTACAGGCACATTGCGCCAATAGCAACTCTGTCGGATGCCGCTGCCAGATAGTTAGATCAAACTGTCCCTGATTAACCATTGTCGCAAGCTGGCCAATGCCACTATGTTGGCCAAAGCGGTGACTATGGCGCAACATTACAATATGTTGTGACAATAAACTGCCATCAGCATTTATCAGCTTATCCGGAATATGCTGGCCGGTTTGCTGAGCTAACCAGGCTGCCGAAGCAGGCAGGTAGTCACCTGCGCTGGCTTTTTTGCAAAGTTCAGCAAGTAACGCTCCTGCTTCAACTGAGGATAGTTGATCTTTGTCACCTAATAAAATAATGCGGGCAGCTTGTGGTAACGCCAGCAGCAACGCTGCCATCATTTCCACATCAACCATCGAGGCTTCATCAAGCACCAACACATCAAGGGGTAATGGCTGGTAGCGGTTATACCGCAAGCTTTTGCTACCGGCTTTTATGCCCAATAGTCGGTGGATAGTACTGACGCTCGTCGGTATAGCCTGCTGTATCTGGTTATAGCCGGTGATATCAAGTAGTGCTAATCGGCTGATTGCACCACTGATACTTTCTTTTAAGCGTGCAGCAGCTTTGCCGGTAGGCGCCGCCAGCCGGATTTCCAACAACGGTGCGTTCTGACGAAGTTGTAACAACTGCAATAACGCCAGTAAACTAACTACTGTGGTGGTTTTTCCGGTACCGGGGCCACCGGTAATCACGGTAAAAGCGCTGCGGCAAGCGACAGCACAAGCTAGCTGTTGCCAGTCTGGTTGCACATTATTTTGTGACGGGTTGCCGCCTTGGAATAATTGCTCAATTAACGGGCGCAGCACCGTTACCGGCAACCGCCCTGCTATTGTGTCCGTTTGGGCTAAACGCTGTTTAATCTCGCAGGCGATATCTTGTTCGTATTGCCAGTAACGTCGCAGATATAAGCGGTTGGCTACCATCACCAATGGATTAGTGCCAACGCCGCTATCTACTAACGCAGACTGGTTCAATGCGCCGTGCCACTGCTCCAGACTTATCAGGGCAAATTGTTGCAGTAATGCCTGTTGCTGGCTGAGCGTCAGTTCTGCAGTAAGACCGAGCGCTGATAAAGGATTGGCATGTAGTTTTGCCACATCAAGACAAACATGGCCTTGTTTTATCTGATAGCTGCAAAGCGCTGCTGCTAACCACACCAAAGGTTGAGCTGGTTCATATCTGGCAATAAAGCGGGCAAATGCCAAATCAAGTGGTCTTAGCCAGCCCTGAGTTTGCCAGTGTTCCAGCATCAAATCAGCCTGCATTTATCATCTCTCCGCGAAAAAGCTGATCCAGAGCATCGATTAACTGTAATGACGGCTTTAACCACACCATGCCATGTTCGGGTGTTGCTACGCCACGGATAAACCAGTGCATAGCGCCACCGGTGTCTCTGTCGTAATCATAGTCCGCAAGGCGGCTACGCAGCAGCCGGTGCAGTGCCAGGCTATATAACACAGCCTGCAAATCATAGCGCTTTTGCAGCATGATCTGTCGCAGCGCCAGCTCGTTATAGGCACTTGCACACAGCCCGGCCCGGTTAGATTTGTAATCACACACCACATATCGTTGTTGCTGGCAAAATACCAAATCTATGAACCCTTTTAACATTCCATTGAGCTGCCCCGCCAATAACGCAGGCCGAGCTTCGCCAGGCCAGATGTGGGTTTGCAGCAATTGATCCAGCTTTTGAATATCGATGTGCTGACAGGGTAACCAAAATTCCAGTTCTACCTGGTAAACGTCAAGCTGTGCCAGGCACAACGTGGTATCGGTTTCAGTCTCTGTCAGACTGAAACGACTGTGTAACAGTTGTATTAGCCACTGATGCAAGGCTGCACATTCTGCTTGCCAGCCTCGCAGCTGACAACGCTTGGTTAGTTCTGTAGCAAGTAATTGAGGGTACTGGCTGATATGAGCAAAGCCTTGCAAACCAATCCACTCTAAAATGCCATGTAAGAATGTACCGGCCTGAGGCCCCGCAGCAAATTGATACTGAATAGCCAGCTCCTCATTTTCGTCTAGCAATGAGTCACTTTGTAGCTCGCTATATAGCTCTGGCAGCAACTTGTCAGTGGCCCGCTCTGGTGCGCCTTGAACAAGAACACTGTTATCCCCCAGCTGCCGGGTTAGTGCACTATAACTGGCAACCCACCATAACTGTCGAAATTGATGGCTGATAGTCCTGGCCTCAGCCGTCAGGTTATGTTGTTGCTCTGGCTGATATCCCAGCATACTGACTGCTGGCAGACTTGTCCGCTCAATAGCCGGACAAGCAGCCCAGGCCGCGCTGACTTGAGCCAAAAAGTTATCCGGCGTTTCAGGGGTTGTCGCCAGTAAATAACTGATCGCACTTTGTTCAGCCAGCGGCGCCAAGCCCAACCAACAGGCGTATTTTGCGCGGGTTAATGCGACATAACATTTGCGCACATCTTCGGCCAGTCGCTCGCGCTCTGCCGCCGCCAGCGCCTGATGATCGGGCTGATAGCTAAAGCAGCGAGCACCGGCTTCATCGCGATAACTCAGTGGCAACTGCCGGGCGTTAACCGGCCGGGCGGCACAGATAAATGGCAGAAATACCAGGGGATATTCCAAACCCTTTGATTTATGAATAGTAACAACCTGTACCAGTTCTGCGTCACTCTCCAACCTGACTTTTTGTTGCTCACTGTCACCACTGGTCTGCTGCGCAATGTGCTCCGCCAAAAAACGCAGTAACGCTTGCTCACCGTCCAGTTGCTGGGCAGCCTGTTGTAACAACTCGGCCAGATGCAACAAATCAGTCAGGGCGCGCTCGCCATCGACGCTTAACCGCAAACGGGCTGGTATAGCAAAGTCGAATAATAAACTGCGAAGCATCGGCAACACACCAAAACGACGCCATTGTTGCTGATACGTTTTAAACTGCAGACATAACTGCTCCCACTGTAGCTCGTGTTGCTGCAATTGGTCCAGCTCAGTCAGGCTGAGGCCGATGATACGGCAGCCAATAGCTGAGCGCAGTAAACTGTCTTGTTCAGGCTCAGCACAGGCCGTTAGGATCAGCTGCAAATCCGTGGCAATACCTGAACTGTATACTGACTCCCGATCAGATAAATACACGCTGCGAACCTGTCGCTGCGCCAGTTGACGCCTGATAGCCTGAGCTTCATGCTGATTATTAACCAAAATAGCAATATCAGAAGGTTTAAGCGGAACCGTATCACCATTGTTTGCAATAAAGTAAGTTGTACCGCTGAGGGCCTGTTGCAATATTAAAGCAATAAAGCTGGCACAGGCACTGGCATATTGCTCCAGATATGCCTGACGACTTAATACTTTCTCTGTTTCGTTGTCAGGTAACCACGCTGTTAGTGCTGGCGCAGGTTGCTGGGCTATCATCAGACGATGTTCTGTACCTTTCGCCTTAACCGCCTGAAATGGCAATGGGTCACGTTTTTCTTGATCACGCTCGTGGTGCTCACTGCGCTGTCGAAATAAAAATGCACCACCGGCTCGTTGTTCAGCCTGTTCAAAAATATAATTAACCGCGCTAACCAGCCCCGCGTCTGAGCGGAAATTGGTGTCCAGCGTATAATGCCGGCCAGTTGTGGCATGTTTAGCTTTGAGGTAGGTATAAATATCTGCGCCACGAAATGCATAAATTGCCTGTTTAGGATCGCCAATCAGTAGCAGGGCATATTGTTCAGCTTCAGCTCTCTGCTGACTGACGTGCTCTGGGTATATCGCAGAGAAAATTTGATACTGAATCGGATCGGTGTCCTGAAATTCATCAATTAGCGCTACCGGATACTGGCTGCGGATAAGCCTGGCTAATTCGGCCCCTTGTTGGCCATGCAGTGCCTGATGCAACCGAAGCAGCATATCGTCAAAGCCCATCAGCGCCTGTTGCTTTAGCTCGGTTTGAATACGTTTTGCCAGCCAACTGGCAGCATGTTGCATTAAAGCCTGGCGTGGTTCAGCCAGATTTTGCAACGCGTGTTGTAATTGCACAATGCCAGCAAAAGCCGGATGATTCGGAGGCGAACCTTGTTTCCAGCACTCAGTTATGCCATCGGGCGATAATCGATGCCAACCCGAGCCCAAATCGAGATTGGCGTCGGGATTTTGCAACCAGCTCTGCAGCTTTTGCAGCCAATTATCCAGATAACGTTGCTGCAGCTGCCGGCCATTGACGACTTTTTCGGCTATAGCCTGCTGTAATATGTCAGTCATTTCCGGCAGCCAATGCTGCCATTGCCCGCTAAGTTGCTTTAGTTGTAAGTCACGTTCAGCCAAACATTGGGCAATGGCCTCTTTTGGTGTCGCGTAACCAGAATTATCAGTTGACGGCTCTGCCAGATAATAACTGGTAAGGCCGGCAACGCTTTGCCATAGCTGTTCGGGTGTTTGCCAATAATAAAGACAGGCCGTTAGCGCCTCTTCTGCCAAATCATAATAAAAACTTCGCCAGTAGTCGCGCGAGGCTTGCAGTTTTAAAGCACTAAGATCGGTACTTAATTGCTGACTAAACAAGCTGCCACTGGCAAAGGCATGCTCAGCTAACATTCGGTTACACCAGCTATGAATGGTCGAAATTGCAGCTTCATCCATCCATTGCGCGGCCAACTCAAGGCGCCTGGCACAGTAAGCAAAATCTGCAGCGGGATACTCTGCCAGCAGGGATGCCAGCACACCGTCATCGCATTGGCCCTGCCGGAATGCCTGCGCCGCCTCAGTTAGGCGTAACCGTATCCGGTCTCGCAGCTCCTGGGTCGCCGCCTCGGTAAAAGTGACCACTAAAATTTCCGGAGGTGTAAGTGCACGGGCATACGCGTATTGTTTGCCATGACCTAACACCAGGCGCAAATACAAGGCAGCAATCGTAAAGGTTTTCCCCGTGCCTGCACTGGCTTCTATTAGCCGGTTGCCGCTAAGTGGTAATGTCAGCAATGATAATGCTTTGGCTCGGCTCATTCTGCCTCCTGTGCATTATCGGCCTGATACACCGCACAATACAAAGGTCGGTACAATAGTTCAGCCAGCTGAAAAAAGTCACCACTGGCGGTCAGTTGATTAAAGTCAGTAAACAGTCGCTGCAGGTAAAGGTTTTGCTGGACGATTCCCGGGTTATAACTATCGCCCTGATAGCGCTTTTCGCACTGCTGAAAAATCTGTTCAGTAGTGTATTTATTCTTATCTTGCTGCTGCAGATACAGCATGGCGCTTTCCAACTCCAGCGGCCAGGGAGTCTGATGAGCTTGCAGATAGTAACTCAGCAGCAGATTCAATCGCTCAGTAGCCGCCACGGTTTCCAGGGCAGTAAAATGCAATTCACCAGCCTGACTTAGCACAATACTCTGACACGGTTGCAGGGTATTGGCCAGTAAATGGCTGAGCCAGGGTAATACCAGATGCCGCCACTGATATTTACGTTCTTTTATAATAGTGCTGCCACTTAACAGCAATTGACACTGTTGCCCGCTACTGTTTTGTCTTAACTGGCTAAGCCAGTCTTGTAGCTTTAGTCCCTGATGTTGCAGCTGCACTGCCCGACTTTTCTGCGGTAAAGGATAAGCCTGCTGCCATTGCTCCAGCCGTCCGGCGAGCGCCAGCACGGGCTGAGCCAATTGTGCCGCATGCAGGCTTACCGCTGCGCCCATACCAAGCGCTCCACGGCGCTGCATTTGCGCTAAACAATTACGTACCGCATTTTCCAAAGGCTGATCATCTGCCAGAGCGTGCTGTGCACTGAGAAGCAGTTGTTGCTGCAGCTGCCAGCGACTCAACCCATCCAATGCGAAGGCTTCGTCATTTTCTGCTATTGCTTCAGGCTGTCCAAACCAGATCGACAAACGCTGGGTAAAAAAGCTTTTTACCGGGTCGCGAACAAAGTCACTCAGTTGACGCAGGCTGATTGCCTCTGCTGGGTGCCAGTCGCTCAGTTTTCCGGCAGAGACTAATGGTATCGATTTGGCAAGCCATTCACGCTGATAACTAAACAACCGTGGTGCAGCCTGATCAAAATAACGGGCACTAAAAGGTTGTAGCGGATGAGCTGTGGTTAACATGGTTAGCAATGAATCCGCATCTGTCCGTTTATTTTCCAGTCGCCAGCACTGCGCCAGATGATCACGTAGCTGACCAATTAACATTGATGGCGCTCTTTCGCTGTTGTCATGGATACTGTGGCCGATCCAGCTGATATAAAGCCTGTCGCGCGCCGATAATAACGCCTCCAGCAACAAATAACGGTCATCCTCACGTCTTGAACGGTCACCTGGACGCATATCCGTGCGCATTAAATCAAAGTCCTGCCGGGGTTGCTGTCGTGGAAAGGCGCCGTCATTCATACCCAGCAAGCAAATATGCCGAAACGGTATTGCCCGCATTGGCAACAAGGTAGCAAAGGTTATTCCACCGGATAAAAATCGTTGCTGCACCCCAGGCTGTGCCACTAATGCCAGCCAACTTTCAGCCACGATCGGCGCCGGTAACAAAGACGTCAGTGCCGCTTGCTGACAATGGCTATGCCATTCATCCAGTGCATCATAGAGCTGCGCTAATAACGCCTGTTCATCGGTCTGCTGTGGCAGTAAGAAGTCTTGCAACATTGCATTAATTATTTCTTGCCATCGCTCTGGATTATGCGTTTGCTGGAGTAAATGCCAATAATGCTTCAGTTGTGCCAGCAGTTGATACAACGGGCCGATTGACGCCGCATCTAAGCCACTGATATCCGTAAATGGTTCTATACCGTACCATCCGGCATCAGCCTGTTCTGTCGCAGGTACCGGGCCTGTAGCAAAACCCAGCAACATCCGATCGATGGCAAACTGCCAACTAAACTGATGTAAGTCGGCAGGCAAATCAAGACTGTGTCGCTGCGCTGAGTCTAGCCCCCAACGCGCCCCCGCAGCATACAACCATTGGTGTATCAGTGGGATTGCGGTCTCCTCTATCGCAAACCGTTGGCGTACAGCAGGCACCTCAAGTAAGTCCAGAATGTCGCTCAGTTGAAACCGGCTTTGTGGTAATGCCAGCAATTGCTCAACTGCTTTAAACATGGGTTGCTCAGTACCGGGAGGTAAGTCGGCAATGGCAAAAGGTATATAGCGCGGATCATCTGGTTTTACCGAGGCAAATACAGCCTGGATCAACGGTGCATAGCTGGCGATATCAGGCACCATAACCATAATCTCGCGTGGGCTAAGACTATGATCCTGTTCAAATGCTGCTAACAGTTGATCATGTAAAATTTCAACTTCGCGCATCGCACTGTGCGCCATATGAAACTGCACAGACTGATCTGTTGGTTTAATTGATGGCCAGTGCTGCTGGCTTTCATGTACAGGTCTTAAATCATAAATATCATGCTGCAGCATACCCAGTAGGTGATGGCTGTCTGGCGGCTGAAACAAATCAATTTTCTGATTTAAAAACAGGTTTCTAAATCTGGCAGTTTCATCAAATTCGTCCAGCAATCTAATATAATCTCGTCCCTGCCGCCCCCATGACGCTAATAATGGTTGGGCATGAACATAGAGTTGTTCCTCATCAATGTTTTGTGGCATTCCTACTTTGTAGCTTTGACGATGCTGTTCTGCCCGCAACAACTCTTTCTCACTGACAATATCAGCCCAGTAGTGTTGACAAGGGTTATGCACTGCAAGCAACACCTGACAAAATGGTGCTATCGCAGCAAGTACCTGCAAACTTTGCTGGGGCATTGCTGAAATACCAAATATAATTAAACGCCTGGGTAATAATCTAATGGCTTGCGCATACGATAACCTGGCCAATTTATCGATAAAACGCTGATGTATTTCTGCCCGGCTATCACCAAGCTGCTGCTCGCTAATTCTGGCATGCAATAAACGCCACAATTCACTTTGCCAAAGTTGTTCCGGTTGCAGCGCACTCTGCTGTCCACGGGCATTTACCAATATATCCTGCTGCTGTTGCCACAGGTTTAGCCAGTCGGCCCGATACACCTGATACTGATCATATAGTGCGGCTAACTGCTCTGCCAGCTGGTAAGTTTTAACTAAAGTGGGGTCATCGGCATAAAAATGCTTTAATGGCGCAAAACATGGATTATCAGGCAATTGTGGCAGCAAACTAAGTAAATGCCAGCGCAGTAGTTCGCGGCTGTAAGCTGAATGCTCGCTGATTTGATCAGCGCCAAGCACCTTGCGATAAAGTTGCCAGATAAACCTGGCTGGCAATTGCACGTTGATTGCCGCAGCGATCCCACAACCAGGCTCTGAGGCATCGGGTTCGCTGGCCAAAGCCAGTTTAAGCCACTGGGCAATGCCATTGCTTTGTACCAGGATCTGTTCCGACTCCAGCGGAGATAGCGGATAACGTTGCAACCAATTCACTACCACTGCACGTAATTGCTCGGGTGCATTGGCGTGAACCACCAAAAAACCAGCTTGTAAGCTACTAGCCTGAGACATAAAAAGCCTTTGACGACAACAGGCTGCCACTATAGCCGATTTTAGCGCGGCATTAAAAGCGGCTTAACACTATGCCTTAACAAGGTTCTTGCGCCGATTATACTCCGCTATCATCAGCTGCATTTGGGTTTCTTCATAGGGTTGTAAGTTACTGAGGATCATTCGTTTCTTACCACTACCAATTTGCCGTCCTTTTTCTGTCAGCACAAATTCAAGCAACACGTTGCCACGCTTACCTTCGACCTGCAATGACGAGGCCGCCAGGCTAAGTTCAACAGCGGCAGTGGGCAAGCTGTCAAAAGACAACGCCATACTTTCATATATCACCAACGGTCGGCCCGGATGGATCATCACATTATGCTGCTGCATCAGAGGCTGCAAAATATGCGGAAAATTTTGACCGGAAAACCGCACATAGTCGCGGATCAGAGGCTCTATCACTGCTAAATCGTGACTCATCTCACCTTGTTGTTGCAACGCAAGATACACTTTGCCCTGCTCATCACAAATTCGTAATTCATTTTCATGTTGCTCGCAGTGCAATAACACATCCGCGCTGACCATGCCCGCAAATGTACAACTCAGTTCTTTAGCCAAGCCGTAATGACTCAGTAAATAGGCAAACAACAGATCACCCGGCACACAAAATCGTTTGGCATCCACGTCATGAATGGGATTAAAGTCGGTGGCAATTTGCTTGGCAAAACGGCAAGACTGTAGCCGGCTGAAACTAAAACCGTTAGCAGAACGGGTGACAAAATCGTCTAACAACATCAATCAGGCACTCACTTTTTGACTTAAGCCGGCCATTCTAGCCTAAATTAGCTAACAAATGGTCCAGCCAGTAATAAATAAGTAACAGCTGCGATAGAGGTTACTGCTGAATCGGCCTGGGATTGATATTTGCAAAACATCGATAAAAAATACTTGCCTTTATATTAAACAGCAACTACTGTATATTCATACACTGTATATAAACACAGCCGGAGAACATCATGTTGCCAATGCCATCCTCTACTAATCTTAGCTCAGACGCCTCCGTGCTATCGGTGACACGTGCTACCGGGCGCTTACAGCGGCTAGCATCCGCAGTTGCTTCTGCCACTCCTTTTTATCAACAGCTCAGTGCAGAATCTCCTGCAAGCTCAGAACAACTGTTAATTAAGTTGTTGCAGCGTCATCGCCACGAAACAGGCTGGATTGTGTTGGTTGCACCAACGCATCTTCCGTCAAAAGCTCTGGCTAAATACCTGCAGCTACCGACAGATAAGATAATGATTATCCATGCCAATGCGATTAAAAACCTTGCGACGACCTTACACCAGTTATTACATGCCATCAGTTGCAGGGTAGTGATAAATTTTAGTGACGCTATATCAGAACAATTAACGCAACAACTTAGTCAATGTGCCGCCAGTCAGCAGCGATGGTTATATCAGTTTTCGCCCAGAACAACACAGGCGCATTAACTGTCCTGCAGGAAAGCCTTAACGTAGGGTATAATGTCGGATTTGTTGTGATTGTTCGTGTTAGAGGTATTTGTGTACTGCTATTGTTGCTCTGGAAAGCGTTTCAGTAATTGTTGTCAGCCCCTGCTTGATGGAAAGGTTAAAGCAGAAAGTGGTATTGAGTTGATGCGCTCACGCTACAGTGCGTATTGCCATAAAGCTATTGATTATCTATATGCGACCAACTATCCGGACCTGCGCAAAGCTAATCCAAAAACACAAATTGCAGAATTTGCCACTGCAGTGCACTTTATTGGTTTAACCATTACCAATATTACCAGTAGTTCAGACATCGATAATTACATTGCAGCACATAAGAGCCAAGTTAGTTTTGTAGCCAGCTATATCAATGGTAATAAGCTGGAAACTCTGGCAGAGCAATCCCGATTCATACTAACCGACCAGTGGTACTACAGTGATGGTGATATTGCTGCCACTTTACCGAAAACCATAGGGCGTAACGATAAGTGCCCCTGTGGCAGTGGTAATAAGTTTAAACATTGTACGTTGCATATGATTTCAGGCAATAGTGAGCATGGCCCAAGGCATACCTTAGCTTGAGATCATGCTGCATTGGTTCGCTGTAATTCCTGCAAAATTTCATATAATGCCGTTGGGTCGGCCTCGGGTCGCTCCATTTTGCCGCCCTCACGCCGGCGTTTGCTGTGTGCATCTAAATTTTGCATCAGCTCCGGCGCAAGCTTGCTTTTATCATCCACAAGTACCAGTGGCCCTGCTGCTAAATATTGTTGTAATTTAAGTTGACGAAGTCCTCCCGAACTCAATGCCGCGCTCTGACTGGTTAATTTTACCAAGTCATGCGCTTGCCAACCGAAATCCCTTGCTCTAATCAAAGATAATCTGGCATATAAATCAGCTTTTTGCTTGGGGGGTTCAAACTTTGGCGTCTGAAATTCTGCCATTTCATCAATGGCAGGTGACAAAAACGCCAACCATAATGAAAAGTCTGATCTGTGGTGCTGATTAAGTGCTTTATTCAGCCGGCAATCCAATTGCCATTCATTAATAATAGTTGTCATAGCAGCTTAGTTAACAGGCGTTGTTTGGTTTATCGGCAGTTGACTAAAAAAGTTAAGTAAAATGCTTTACATCAAAAGACAGTTTGATAAGATGCGCGCACTCGTGGAGGGGTTCCCGAGTGGCCAAAGGGATCAGACTGTAAATCTGCCGGCACTGCCTTCGAAGGTTCGAATCCTTCCCCCTCCACCATTTCTTGCGATTTTACCTACCTCTCACGTTTTACTACTTTGCACTTACTGAATTAACTTGCTAAACCACGCTATATTTCCGACACTTAGCATATTCTGGCTATGGTGTAAGGCGCTAATGCAAACTAAGACTTTGGAAAATCAACGAGTACTGATTGTTGATGACCAACGAGCATTCCAGTTAATGTTTAAAGGGGTGCTTTACTCAATGGGTGCAACAAATGTTGCGTTTGCACCAACCGGTGAGCAGGCGCTAGCTAAATGCAGTAATGTTGATTTCGATATACTGTTCGTTGATTACCACTTGGGTATCGGTAAAAACGGTAAACAATTACTCGAAGATCTGCGGGAAAAGAAGCTGCTAAAACCCCATAGTATATTTATGTTAATCACCGGAGAAAATTCAGTACCGGTGGTTGTTAGTGCGGTTGAACTCGAACCTGATGATTATCTGGTAAAACCGTTTTCTCAAAGTGTCTTGCGAAGCAGAATAATTCGGATCCAACATAAAAAAGAGCAGCTGGCCAAATTATTTCAAGCTTTATATGACAACGATTCCGAACAGGTTATTACGCTTTGTCAACTCGAAATCGCTGAAGCAGGTCGCTATCAGCAGTTCTGTAAACGCGTACTTACTGAAAGATTTATATTATTAAAACGATTTACTGAAGCAGAGCAGGTATTGCAGAGCTGCCTTGAATTGAGAAGAAATGGCTGGGCGCTACTACTGATGGCCAGGTTGTGTTTTGAGCAACAACGCTTTGCTGAATGCCAGACATTGTGCGATGAAGCACTGGAAGAAAACCGCTTATTTGCGGAAGCTTATGATATAAAAGCACGTAGTTATCTGGCTGAAGATGATCCTGAGCAGGCATTCGTTAGCATCCAGGCTGCGGCTGACATTGCCCCCTACTCTATGCAGCGCCAGTATTTATACATGGATATCGCTCACGCGTTAGACGATACCACTGCTAAGGTGCTAGCCAGTAAACAGCTGTATGAAATAACCCGTCGCTCTATTCGTCAGGATATTAGTCATTTATATAACTACATTCGAAGTATCATCGCCGCAGCAACTATGAGCAACGATCCACAGCAACGCAATCGTTATTCACAGGAAGTAGCAATTGCTTTGCAACGGGCGCGTCGTGATGACAGCTTGATCAGAGAAACTGACTTTGATCTTTTTGAAATTCTATGTCAAGCCAGACTAGACTCAGTAAATGGTCAGCAGTTTCAGGCAAAAAAAACTTACGCTTCGGTAGCAGAAGTTGCTGGCACACAGCAACAGGTTTTACCTGATACCGTACTACTACTTAATCAGATAGGAGAGTTTGAACAGGCGGACCAGCTGGCAACTCTTATTAGCGCTGAGCAACGAGAAGATCCGGTGCTCGAGCGTGTATTGTCAGAGCAAGAGCTGCAGAAACAATCTCAGCAGCAATATTTTGCTCAATTAAACAAAGACGGCATCCGGCAATACAAAGAGGGCCAGCATCTTGCGGCACTTGCCCTATTCGAGCAAGCATTGGAATTGGCACCGATGAATACAGGCTGCGCCCTGAACGTTATTCAAACCAGTCTGCAATTGCTTAAAACCCATAGCAAAGCGCCAGGTAATAGTATGTTGGAGCGCTGTAAAAAAGCGTTCAGAATTGTTGATAATATGCCATTACCTGAACATCACCGTAAACGCTATGAGGAACTACTTAGTCAATTTTCGCAGTTAAAACAGGAAAAAAGACGTTAAAATGTCAAGAAAGATAGCCTTCAGTTCATTAGCACGCGGCAAGCTGTTCCGCTAATTCAGATACCAGTGTGCTGGCACCAATCCGCATCGTTGCGCTGGTAGCAGTAATTCCGGTTATTTGTTCATAGAGGTCTATCAATTGCAATGCCTGGCCCACAGTGCGTACACCACCCGAGGCTTTAAAACCTACAGGACGGTTTGCAGCAGCAATTATAGTCAGCATAATCCGGGCCGCTTCCTCTGTTATTCCAACGGCCACTTTACCGGTTGACGATTTAACAAAATCAGCACCAGCCTCTATGGCCAACTCAGTTGCTTTGGCAACCTGCTGGGCAGTAATAAGCTCACCAGACTCAATAATCACTTTCAAGCAATGCGCACCGCATGCATGGCGTACGCCATCCAAAAATGTACTAACATACTGGTGTTCGCCGCGCATCAGCGCTTGATAAGGAATAACACAATCAATTTCAGAGGCCCCGGCTGACAGCGCTTCATCAATTTGCTGACAAACGACTTCGAGCGACGCATTGCCATCGGGAAAGTTTACAACTGTGGCTAAATTACTCGGCTGTTCAGACTCAGAGCTAACAAGGCTAACCTGAGTTAAATACGAGGGGTAAACACAATATGCAGCAACAGCTACCGGCAACTGTGGTAGCTGCTCTAACCATTGCGCCATCTGCTGAGTATCATCAGCATCATTTAATCGGGTAACATCAAGCAATTTACTCAGTTGCAATAATCGTAGTCGATTGGTCATGTTTACTTCCATTATCTGTATTCTGGCCAGAACAACGACCTTAGGGTCACCAGCCTAAATTTGCCAGGAAGAGTAAACCAAATACACGTGAAAATGCAAAAAGAGAAAAAAAATATTATTTTTGGAATCTTTTTAAAATTGGCCGGTCTCAGTTAATAGTTGTAATGTTGTGTTTACTTCTCTCCCTGAAATTGAGTTGTCCTTAGTTTATCGCCGGTATTATACCGGCGCTTTTTTTTCTTCCCGTCACAGCATGAGAACGGCGTTATTTTACCAACTGTTGCTGATAATAGCTCAGCCAGGCTTGTGCCTGTGGGTATTCCGGTACGTAACGGTCAATGATCTGCCAAAACGCTGCTGAGTGGTCCATGACCTCGCGATGAGCTAACTCATGGACCATTACATAGTCAGAAACCCACTCTGGTGCCATAATAAGCCGCCAATTGAGACCGATTACACCATTGCTATCACAATAACCCCAGCGCCGTTGCCACTGCCCGAGCTTAAGTTCACGAAAAGAAATGTCCATGGTTTGAGCCCACGATGACAAACGTGGCTGAAACACCATATTGGCCTGCGTTTTTAACCACTGACTGAACAGTTGATTTTGCCATGCTGACAGGTTGACGCTGGCAACCCGATCGCTAACCTCAATTAATAGGTTATGTCCGACAACAGAAATGTTACTTTTCGCTGCTCTGCTGCACACCACGTTCAATAATGTTCCCTTGAACAGCAATGTCCCCCGTTGTTGCCAGCTTAATGCTGCAGGTTGAGACTGCTGATGTGATAAGTGGCGCTGTATCCAGGGCTGTTTAGTCTGTATCAGGTGCTCAATATGCTTGATTTTGCAACCCAGCGGTGCCCGAACGGTAACCAGGCCATGGCGAATAACGATAGCCAGTGTTCGACGACGGCTGTAGACAATTTTATAATCAACCCGCAATGTTAATGTTCTCCAGGTATGGTGACACTTACCGTCTGACCGCTTCGCATGCTATGATGCAAGCTTGTTCCAGGTTGAGGCATATAGAGCAACATGAAAATAATCTCTTTTAATATTAATGGCATCCGCGCAAGACTGCATCAACTGCAGGCTCTGATTGATAAACACCAACCCGATATTATTGGCTTGCAGGAAATCAAAGTCCATGATGATGAATTTCCGATGACACAGGTCATGGCTATGGGGTACCACGTGTACCATTTCGGTCAGAAGGGACATTATGGCGTAGCTATTTTAAGTAAACAAGCAGCCACGGATATGCAATATGGGTTTCCCGGCGATGCAGAAGATGCTCAGCGCAGAATGCTGATTGGTCAGTATTTGCTGGCCAATGGTAAAACCCTGACCGTCCTGAATGGTTACTTTCCCCAGGGCGAAAATCGCAGTCATCCGACCAAATTCCCTGCGAAAGAAAAATTCTATGCTGACTTGCAACATTATATTGAACAACACCATCGCCCTGATGACTACCTTTCAGTCATCGGTGATATTAACATTTCACCTGTTGATTCTGATATTGGTATTGGCGAAGCTAATGCCAAGCGGTGGCTACGTGAAGGTAAAACGTCTTTTCTGCCAGAGGAACGAGAATGGTTACAACGGCTTAAAGATTGGGGCCTTATTGATACCTATCGACATTTGTATCCTGATGACAATAGTCAGTTCAGCTGGTTTGATTATCGTTCAAAAGGCTTTAACGATAACAGAGGACTGCGTATCGACGTGGTGATGGCCACAGCACCACTCACTGAGTGTTGTATTGAATCTGGTATTGATTATGAGTTACGGGGCATTGAAAGACCGTCAGATCATGCACCGGTATGGTCGGTGTTCAAACTGGAAAAGTAACTGCGTTTAATGTTTATGCGCCCTATAGCCAGGGCCGCATAAATGTTTTATCCAGTTGTTTATATGCTGTCGCCAATGTATTGGCTAAATCTAAATAATTACGCGGTTCACTAACGAGCAGCGGTTTGACGCCCTGCTCTTGCATTTGCTGACGAATTTGCCGGCACCAGCTTACCAGCGGTGGAGGCAACTGCGTTGAGGCTCGAACCCCAAGCCAATACCAGCCCTGTAGCGGCAAGGATAAAATAAATAACATCATCGCTAAAATCTGTCCGGTAAAATCGCTGCCAAGAAACGTTAGCTGGAAAAACGCGGTCAGTACGGCAAGTCCAGGCAAAAACCGCAAGCCAAGATTGGTTAGCTGAATAATCTTATTTTCCGGAAATAATGCATTAAGCTCCGGCTTCACCGGCCACACCTGACTGTAGTAACGCCCTTCCTGTAATATCGCAACTAATTTCATCATCAAAGCCTCTACCGATTACAACGGCTAGCTATTACTTTAGCATATCTGCTTTACGTTGCGCAGGACAAAATGTATCAGTGCATCGTCCGGCGGCAAGCTCAAGCACTTAAACTGATCCTCATAACACAGCAACTTTTGTTTTTAACTTAAATAGCGTTCAAATTGAGCGTTAAAGACTTTTGCAACTTTCAGGCCAAATAATATATTCATAATTTCCATAAGCTTAAAGTGATTCCTTGGTGTTACCAACAATCTTACCCACAGAAGCTGTGGACAAGTTTTGCAGCTGAGACGCTTAAAAATCATGTGCTGTCAGTATTTTTACCAAAAAAAAACGACGTTTCGACAAATATTCATCATCAAGTCATCTTTCTGACATGTTAAGAGAAACCAGACAGGTCAGAGCCTTTTATAATTCGATATTAAGCGTAACTAACTACGGAAAATAAATTATTATTACGATAGTATTGCGTAAGATTAGAACCGGTTGTGAACAAGCGAAACGCTAAGTGTTGCTTTTATTAAGCAACCCAACGCGAAGAATGGACGAATTTTTATGATTAAAATGTACGGTATCAAAAACTGCGACACCATTAAAAAAGCCCGGAAATGGCTCGAGCAGCATCAACTGGACTATCAGTTTATCGACTACCGGCAGGACGGTTTGACAGCAAAGCAACTGGCTGACTTTAGTCTGCACCTTGGGTGGCAAAACCTATTAAACACCCGCGGTACCACGTATCGGGCGTTACCGTCAGACACCCGCAGTAACCTTACAGAACCCCTGGCTCTGAACCTGATGCTACAACAACCCGCCATGATTAAGAGACCACTTTTGCAAGTGAATGACACCTATATTCTTGGCTTCAATACCGAAACCTATCAACAACTTCTGGAAAACTAAAATGAGCTGGCTTGATCCACAACAAAACCCGGTGCTTTCATTGGCAATGGATTTAATGGCAAGAGAATCGGTTACCCCGTCAGATGCGGGATGCCAGCCATTAATGGCAAAGCGGTTAGCAGCAATCGGTTTTGACATAGAAATGCTGGAATTTGCAGACACATTAAATATGTGGGCCCGGCATGGTAGTGATAAACCACTTTTTTGTTTTGCCGGCCATACTGATGTTGTGCCTAGTGGGCCCTTAGCACAGTGGCATACCCCACCCTTCACTCCCTCAATTATTGGTGATAATTTGTTCGGCAGGGGTGCAGCAGATATGAAAGGAAGCCTGGCGGCAATGGTTGTTGCCACCGAGCGCTTTTTAGCGGAATACCCCAACCCTGCGTTCAACATTGCGTACCTGATTACCAGTGACGAAGAAGGTCCCTTTATTAACGGAACCGTTCGGGTAATTGAAACCCTGGAAGCCAGAAATGAAAAAATAGACTGGTGCCTGGTGGGCGAACCCTCCAGTGGTCAGAAATTAGCGGATGTAATTAAAAATGGCCGTCGTGGCTCACTAACCGGCCATCTGACAGTGCACGGTATTCAGGGTCATGTAGCCTACCCGCATCTGGCTGATAATCCGGTGCATAAAGCCGCACCGGCGCTGGCAGAATTGGCTAATGAACAATGGGATATGGGTAATCGCTATTTTCCAGCTACCAGTTTTCAGATTGCCAACATTAATGCGGGTACCGGTGCCTCCAATGTTGTACCCGGCGAGCTGAAAGTGATGTTTAATTTCCGTTACAGTACCGAAGTGACAGCAGAGCAATTACAACAACGGGTATACGCAATGCTGGACAAATATGGGCTCAATTATCAGTTAGACTGGACGCTGAATGGTTTACCCTTTCTCACCGATAGCGGCAGTTTAGTGGAAGCCGTAGTTAATGCCGTTGAGCAGCTGCAGGGTTTCAGTCCTCGGTTGGAAACCACAGGTGGTACTTCGGATGGCCGATTTATTGCGCCAACGGGTGCTCAGGTTGTAGAGCTCGGGCCCTGCAACGCCACAATTCATAAAGTAAATGAATGTGTTTCTATCCATGACCTGACCGTGCTCGCGGATATTTATCAGGCCTTATTACAACAGCTTCAGCAAAAACTCTCAGTATGATTACGCCACAACCCAGCACGGCTATATTAACTGGTTGTACCCAAAGCCACCTGATAGCGCTGGAAGATGGCGCACTTATCCACAACCAGATGCAACGTGCCTGGCGCAACCTGTGTCAGGCGGCTGCAACGAACGGCATCGATATTAAAATTGTCTCTGCATTTCGAAGTTTCGAGCGTCAGGCCGCCATCTGGCAGGCAAAGTGTGATGGCTTGCGCCCGATATATGATTTGCAACAACAGCAAGTCAGGATCACAAGCTTAACAGGGCTGGCTAAACTTCAGGCTATTTTATTGTATTCTGCCCTGCCCGGTGCCAGCAGGCATCATTGGGGGACAGAGCTGGATATCTATGATGCCGGCGCCGTTGCACAGGATTATCAGCCAAGCTTACTGCCAGATGAATATCAGGCCCAAGGCCCCTTTGCCAAATTAAACCAATGGCTAAGTACTGAAGCGGTTAAGTTCGGTTTTTTCCGACCCTACCGCCAATACCGCGGCGGCGTGGCCGCTGAACCATGGCATTTGAGCTACGCCCCCATTGCTACGCCATATTTGCAGGCATTTAACGTTGCTACATTAACGTCCTGCCTGCAACAGTATCCGATTGCAGAGCAACATAGTGTGCTGGCTAATTTACCGCAACTGTATCAGACTTACGTTATCAATATTTGCGAGGAAACCTGATGAACTGGCCACTATTTTGGGCACTGCTGTTTGGCTTTGGCATGATCGTCGGCAACATTATGCTGGTTAAACATTCTGCCAACATGAAAATGCCAAGCCTTAAAGATGCCAAAGAAACCCAACCCCGACCAGATAGAGCTGCAAACAATGCTACTCATCGTCAGTCTGGCGCTGAAAAGCAGAATAACCCTGAATAAAACGTTGCAACTGATCTCTTAAGTTAGGTGGGGTACCTTTAATTATCAGGGTGTCAGTACCAACATCGTACTGCACCCGATCACCGATCAGTTTCTCATCAAAACTCAGCGATAAACCGCCACCAGCACCATTGAACTTGACCATTTTCTTCAGCTCTTTGACTTCAACCGGAAATTGATCGGCTACTTCAAGCTGCTGTTCAGCACAATAGTGCAAAAAACCATTTTCCTGCTCCGGATCAACCACTGCTGAAAGCTCAGCTAACACCACATCCTGACCAGCCTTAGCCCGCTCTTCACAATAATCAAACACCTGACGTCGCGCGGAGGTTTTTTCACCTTGTTCAAATTCAGCGGCAGCAAAATATTCTTCAACGGAAGATAGCACTTTCTGGCTGTTCTGACGCGCGTCGGAACCTTCAACACAGCCGAGAAAATCAAGAAAAAAATCAGCCACTTTTCTGCCAGCACGTCCGCGAATAAAACTGATGTAATTGCCTGCCTGGGCATTAACATTGTATTCAGTGAGATCTAAACGCGCTGCCAATTGCATTCTGGCGATATCAAGATGGCGTGAAGTCGACAAATCCAGCTGTTCGGTAAGCGCAAAGTGATCTTTACTGCCCAGTAAACAGACTAATAAAAATTCGCTAGCCAGATATCGGTAATGACCCAACAATAAATATCCGGTTTCGGGTAGCTGGTGCGTGCTCAGCTGACTTATTAGTGAATCGGTCATCGCTTTAGCAAAACCGAGATAATCAGTATCACCGCTTTGCCAGCTGGCTAGCGCCTTTGGCACCGCGGGATCTTTTTCGTCGGTAAAACTGGCATAGCCTTTAGCGGGTTTGCTATTGTAAGCTAGGTGCAACTGTTCTAGTAAAGTGGATACCGACCGGTCCGAACCGATCAATTGCTCGCGATAATGAGCGCTGTGTTCACCACTGGCTGACAGGTCAATATAATTAATAGCTAAATGCAGTACATCGACGGACATAATTTTTCCTGTTTTAACTGAAATCTGATACTATTCTCTAGTCTTAATATCATCTTAATCTGAGTGACGCATGCCCATTGTATCAAAGTATTCCACTGCACAAATTGAAAATCTGGTAAATCAGCTTCTGGATACCTTTCACGCCAACAATGCAACAACTGAACTTAGTCTGATGTGTTTGGGTAATGCCGTTAGTCATGTCATAAACAGCAGTGTTCCCGCACCACAACGCGCCGCTGTCGCCAGCCATTTTAGCCAGGCGTTAGCCGACGCTATTAACAGCAAAAGTAACTAATCCAGAATGGTTATTGAACAAAACTTATCGCTGGTTAAAAAAGTCAATCGGCTGCTAAGTTGGGGACACTGGTTCAGCTTTTTTAATGTTTTACTGGCCCTGGTAGTCACCAGCGTCTATTGGTTATCTGAACCCTCGCCTGCGACCCTTCTCGGCTGGATATATCTGGTCTGTTATTGGCTGGGTCATACCGCTTTTTTATGCTTTATGTTTTTTATCATTACAGTGTTTCCTTTATCACTGATTTTTCCGTATCAAAAACATGTCCGGGGTTTGGCGGCCCTGCTGGCTACCATTGGCATGGTGATATTAATTTTCGATGCCTATGTGTATGCTAACCTCGGCTACCATATTGGCAGTACCTCCTACCATCAGACGATAGAACTGCTGCAACAGCAGATCGTTACAAACCTGCGTAATTTTATTCTTATTGTCAGTTGTGTTGCGGCAATACTGATCGCTGTTGAGCTTACCATCAGTAATTACTGCTGGAAAAAAATTGCCCGGCTGAAACAAAGCCGCATCAGCCGGCCATTATTGGTACTCTTTATTGGTAGCTTTATGTTAAGCCACCTGATCCATATTTATGCTGACGCCCGTTTAAAATGGGACGTGACTAAGCTTGATAATGTATTGCCGTTTTCCTACCCGGCAACGGCAAAAAGCTTCCTGGCAAGGTATCAACTGGTCGATCTGGCTAAGCGAGCACAGCGCCAGGCAGATAAGCTCAGCATCTCCAGCCCGGAGCTCAGTCTGCGCCAATTACGGTGTGCAGCAACCCAGGTTGAACCGATTCAGATAATCATTGCAAACGAAATTTCAAGTCAGACCACTGAATTTATGCGCCAGCAGGGTTTACGCAGGCATCAGCAACACTTTGCGCCGAACAACAGCACTGAAGCATTGTTGCATTTACTGTATGGCCAGTTTTTACTAACTGATCAAAGTCAGCAGCAATTACATGACTCTCCAGCATTTATTCAGCAGCTACCGGCAGGCACCTTACATATTGAGAGTAAATCCTCTTTTATAAGCAAGCAATTGCCATGGATAAATTCTGAATCGAAAACGACTGACGCACTCGTTAATATTAGCTTTGATGACACACCCTCAGCTAACTGGGAACAATATAAGCAATATAAATACATCGTGTTATTGCCGCTTACCAGTGAACAGCCAACGTTTGTATTAGCACCGGTTACTGCCATGATCCGCTGGCCACAATTAGATGAACAGTTAGGTTCTCAGCATCTTGATTTACTCCCTACTGCACTTAGCTGGGCCGGATGTGACACTGAAAAAAGCTGGTTAGGTGATAACCTGTTGCGCGCCCCCACCTTACCAAAATTAAGTATCAGCAAGCAGGATATTGTCAGTATCCGGAAAGATAAAATGGTGGTATTACGCCAGGATGGTAGCTACGGTGTTTGGTCCGCTGGCACGCTACTGCCATTAAACGAAAAACTGGATATCCCGATGTTGACTGACGCTTTAAAAAGGCTGGATAGCTCAGCAGAGTAAAGTGCTGCGACTTCTGTACTACCAACAAAACCCTGATGTTATTGCAGGGTTTTCGGCGCTTTGAACTTTGGCCTTTTGCCCGCAAGCTCCAACTCAGCCAGATGAAATAAATTGGTATAAACAATAGGCGGCACCGGCTCATGAAAACGTTCCAAAAAAGCGATCTGCGCCGCTTTAATTAACTGCTGACACAACTGATCATACTGGCTATATCCGTCATAAGCATAGGGTTCATCCAACTCAGCCAACCCTACCTCCTGCTGCCTGCGCATAAACCAGTTAAGTAAAAATTCATACTGCTTTATATCAAGCCATTGCCGACAATCCATTTTGCTACCTTTGTTATGTGGTTAAAACATGTCCGTCAGTAATAATCCTGTACCACCGCCTGGTAATCAGTATTTACGATTAACAATAACGCTTTATTTCACTTTAAACAATAAATAGCCGCGCTATTATCCTGATATACCTTACAGGAGCTTACCTTATGCTAAAGACAACCACTTTTGCCATTATGCACTTCACTATTGCTTTTGCTGTTACTTACGCTATTACCGGCGATTTGGTTCTGGGCGGCCTGGTGGCGGTCATTGAGCCCGCCGCCAATACCGTAGCCTATTTTTTTCATGAAAAAATATGGCAACGGCTGCAACAAAAAAATACAGTACAGAAAAGCTTAACAATTTTTAAAAAACCTGCCCTTAAATGGTAGGTCGTTTTATCGTATAGGGCCGATCAAATAAGCTCTGCAGCGGCTAATAAAAGGAGTTACAATACGCACATAGCAACTTAATTTGGAATACTGATGATTGCACTTGGCACCCTGAACACTCTAACCGTCAAAAAGCAGGTTAAATTTGGTTTTTACTTAGACGGATTAAGTTGGGGAGAAATTTTACTACCCAATAATGTGGCGCCGGCGGGTCTGGAAATTGGTCAGCAGTTAGAGGTTTTTCTTTATCTTGATTCAGAAGATCAACTTATTGCAACTACAGAAAAACCAGCAATAATGGTCGGTAAAGTGGCAATGTTGCCAGTGGTTGCAGTGACAAAAGTTGGCGCTTTTTTAAACTGGGGTCTGAAAAAAGACTTACTGGTCCCTTTCAGCGAGCAACAGATCCCCTTAAAAGAAGGCCAGAAGTATCTGGTGTATTGCTATGTCGACGTCAGTAACCGAATTGTTGCCTCTACAAAATTAGATCGCCATCTGCATAAGACAGAACCCCGATACAATATCGGTGATAAAGTCGATATCATTGTCAGTGAACAAACCGATATAGGATATAAAGTGGTAGTAGAACAGTGCCACTGGGGCGTTTTGTATAAAAACGAAGTATTCAAGCCTTTACGCCGTGGGGATAGGTTAACAGCGTACATCGTTAAGGTTAGGGATGATGGCAAGATAGATTTGCGTTTAAATGCCACTACTCACAAACAGGCACTGGAACTTACCACACAAATCATGACAAAACTTGCACAAAATGGCGGAAAACTGGCACTGACCGATAAAAGTTCACCAGAGCTTATTTATCAGGCGTTTGGTGTCAGTAAAAAAGCCTACAAACAGGCGATTGGTGCGCTTTATAAAGATAAAAAGATTGTTATTTTAGATGCAGGTATCATGTTAGTTGGCAGCTAAACTTGAGGAAAAAAACCCACTGTTAAGAATACAGGGGGCGTTTCATTGGCTTGTCGAGCTGTTCCAGCGCCACTCGGGATTAATGGCAGTATTAGCCTTTGTTTCGGGGATAGCCAGCTATGTACTGATAGATCGCAAAGAGTCGGTAGCCCAGTTTATTGCAGCATTTATGCTGGTGAGCTGGCTGGTGCTGGTTGCAGATAGTTGGCTAAGAACTACCTTAAAACAGCGTTTTGGCTGGAGCTTGTCACCGATATTGGTGCGCTTTCTAACCCAGTTAGTGCATCAGGAAAGCTTATTTTTTGCATTACCTTTCTTTTTGGCAGTAACCAACTGGGATCATGGTCAGGCGGTATTTACCAGCGTCCTGTTGTTGTGTGCATTAATATCGATTATCGACCCGCTGTATTACAAACACTTAGCCACCCGATATGCTTTATTTGTCGCTTATCACACCTTGGCATTATTTGTGGTTTTGCTGGTGGTTCTCCCTTTATTGCTGCAACTGACTACCCAGCAGAGCCTGATTGCTGCAATTATAGCAGCATTGGTGTTCAGCTTACCCAGTCTGGACCGGATTTTACCTCCCGCTCGCTGGTGGCGCTTACCACTATTGCTGTTGATGCTGGCTGTGATGGCCATCGTATTATGGCAGATACGAAGCTGGATCCCTCCAGCTGGCATGCGCCTGTCTGACATTACAATTTCGCATCATGTTGACACCGCACAACGCAGCGCAGGAATAAATATTTCAACCCTTGACGTGACAGAACTGGACCGGGGATTATTCGCGTGGACAGCGGTCAGTGCACCACGTGGGCTAAGAGAGAAAATACATCATGTCTGGTTACTAAACGGAAAAGAAGTTGACCGTATTGTACTTGATATAAGAGGCGGCCGGGAAGCAGGCTACCGTGCCTGGAGCCATAAAATGGTGTTTCCGCCCTATCCTGCTGGAAAGTGGCAGGTTCAGGTGGTAACAGAATCCGATAGATTAATTGGTCTGACCCGTTTTACCGTAACCGACACGAGTTACGAAGATAAGTAGTAAGATGGCCAGCCAGTAACATGAAAAGTCCGCTGGCGGTGCCTAAAAACAGCTCGGCAACATATTGAAACGATTAGCGTAAAAAAAGGGCCTTACGGCCCTTATCATTAATCTGCGTCGTCGATGCTAATCTTTAAGTCTGTTAAATTCTTGCTCAGCCTGATCCCGGCTCATACCGTAACGCTCTTGCATTTTACCGCAAAACTTTTCAAAATTACCTTCGACTTGATCAACATCATCATCAGTCAACTTGCCCCATTTCTCTTGAACAGAGCCTTTCATCTGACGCCATTTACCTTCTGCAATATCACTATTCATAATCGGTCTCCATTGGATCATTAAATAAAAAGCCTTGCCGCAGGGGTTCAGTGTAATCTCATACTACGGCAACAACATTCTTAATGTTGCAACGGTCATACCAACTAGATAAAAAAATTATCATGCTGAAATTAATGGATATATTGATAAACAGAAATTCAAAATTAACTTAAAATTAAAATATAAAGAACAATTTACCGGTCAGTCTGAAAAAATTGCAGGCTGACCGGGCAATATCCTGTACCTTACCAACTACTACGATTATCTGGTTTTGACAACACCATATGGACGGCGCTGGTAGCGCGCTCCAAAAATCCGCCTTCGCAATAGCACAGATAAAAATGCCATAATCTGATAAAGTTATCGTCGTAGCCTAATTGGTGCACCGCATCACGATGATGCATAAAATTATCGCACCACAACTTCAGTGTTTTAGCGTAATCAAAGCCAATATCCTGAACCTGACGGATCACTAAATCTGTTTTGCTGCTGACTGCAGTGGCCATTCTGCCAATAGAAGGTAAACATCCCCCGGGAAATACATAGCGTTTTATAAAATCAACTTCACGAACATACTGTTTATAGCGTTGATCAACGATTGTAATTGCCTGCAATACCATTAAGCCATCTGGCTTAAGGAGACTGGCACATTTCTGAAAATATTCATCCAGATAATCGTCACCCACTGCTTCAATCATTTCAATTGACACTAATTTATCGTAGTGCCCGGACAAATCACGATAATCTTCAAACAGCAGAGTTATTTTATCTTCTAGTCCCAGGGCTGCTACTTTTTCTTTAGCGTAAGCCAGTTGTTCGGCGGAAATGGTGGTAGTGGTTACTTTACACCCATAGTGTTGAGCGGCATAAATTGCCATACCGCCCCAACCAGTACCAATTTCAATTAAATGATCAGTGGGTTTTAACTGTAACTTATCACAAATCTGTTTCAGCTTATGTTGCTGAGCATCAGCTAAATCTGCCATTTCTGTCGGAAATACCGCACTCGAATACATCATGCTGTCATCGAGGAACAGCTGATACATTTCATTGCCAAGGTCATAATGTGCCGCAATATTCTTTTTTGCCTGCTGTTTTGAATTGCTATTCTGCCAGTTTAACGCTTTTAAAAATGGCCGGCTTAATCTTGCCCAGGTTGAGTCCATTTTATCCAGCAGAACTAAGTTTCTTCCGAAAATTCGTACTAATGCCGTCAGATTGTCACAGCGCCAATATCCCTGAATATATGCTTCGCCACCACCAACAGAGCCTGCCAGTACTAACTTCTGATAGAAGGCAGGATCCAATACGGTAAGGGTCACTTTCAAATCACTGCCAATCTCACCGAGCTGGAATCGTTGCTCGCCCTCAACAAGGGTAATATCCCCGTGCTTCAACTGTCCTAAAAATGATAAGGTGAATTTCCGGCAAAGCCGGTCAAACCAGCCCAAATTTGTAAAAACCGCCTGGTCGGTAAGCGATAGACTCATAACTACTTTTCCCTGGATTTTGGATGTTGATGCAGCGGTACCCGCTTCAAATAAAGTTTTAATGCCTGCCAATATATGCGCCACACAACCTGTACGTTTTGCCACGGATGGCGGATCAAGATCCGACGACGGTTAGCCTTAGTCAGGCTGAAGCGCTTTAGTTTGACCCAGGCACTGAACACTGACTGCTGCTCTCTAACGTTAGTGATACTACAATATAACTCGCTGGCAGGTGCCGGTATTTGCCAGCGGTATTGCATATCCATAGGGTTAAAAGGCGATACATGAAATGCTTTATCATGCTGATAAAAACCAGGATTACTATTTTCGCCGATAATCGTTTGCAAATAATAATGCCGTTCATTCCAGGGGGTATTGCTCACCTCGGCCAATAAATAGCAAAACGCCCCGTCGCTATCGTAACAATAGTACAGTGTTATCGGACTAAAATAATAACCCCAGTTGGCCAGTGGGGTCAGTAAATAAACGTTAGCTATTGGCTTTTCACCGCCCAACTCACGTACTTTATGCTGGACAGCGAGCGACAACTGATTATCACCCGACAAATAGTCACGACGCCGATAACTGATAGCACCGAAAGCTTCATAGTTGATACCAATAGGTGATAAACCTTCTGGCGATAATCCATCACAATCAAGCCAATAAGCGTTATAAGAATAACTGAAACCATGAGGTTTCGGAATAAAGCGTTTATGGCCGACCGTACCGCAGTACACCGCATGCCCCGCTTGCATTAGTAACTGACTCCAAACATTTCAGCAACATCAACCGCGCTTCTGGCACCGTCTTCATGAAAACCGTTATACCAGTAGGCGCCACAATAAAAACTATGGTTTTGCCCATTGATCACGTTGCGCTGTAACTGCGCTGCCATGGTCATCATGTTGTATACCGGATGAGCGTAATGAAACGTTCTAAGGATCTTATCTTTATCAATAGCAGCAGAATTATTAAGCGTAACGCAAAAGGTGACTGGCGCATCCAGACGCTGCAATATGTTCATATTGTACGTCAAGGTAGCGCGTTCACGCTCTGGCGCATCTAAATTGTAATTCCATGAAGCCCAGGCGCTACGTCGTTTTGGCAATAAAGTTGTGTCTGTATGCAGTACCACTTCATTTTGCTGATAAGCGATAGCCCCCAGAATTGCCTGCTCATCCGAAGTGGCTGCCTGTCCAAGCAGAGCCAATGCCTGATCACTATGACAAGCAAAAACGACCTTGTCGAACTGTTCCTGCTGACCGTTGGCGAAATTCAGAGTAACACCTTGCTCATTCCGGCCAACGGACAAAATGTGTTGTGATAATCTCAGGTTAGCAGTACCGAGCCTGGCAAGCAGCGCCTCGACATAGCGCTTCGAGCCACCCTTGATCACCGCCCACTGTGGCCTGTCAGTGATATTCAGTAAGCCATGATTATTAAAAAAACGCAGAAAGAATCTAACCGGGAAGGATGGCATTTCAGTTAAACCAGCAGACCAGATAGCTGCCCCCATCGGTAATAAATAGTTGTCCCGCATACCACTGCCAAACTTATACTTGAGTAAAAACTCACCCAGTTTTAAATCAAGATCAGGATGATTTTCAGCAACCAATTGCTTGCCCAACTTATTAAAACGGACGATATCACGGAGCATTCGCCAGAACGAGGGGCGAAAAATATTACGTTTCTGGGCGAACATACTGCTGATTGTGTTACCGTTGTACTCTAGATTCTGTTGCGAATTCTTTACCGAAAAGCTCATTTCAGTATCAAGCTTCTCTACCGCTAAGTCTCTAATAAACTTATTAAATACCGGATAAGTCCAATTGTTAAATACTATAAAACCGGTATCAATAGCATAAGACTTACCTGCCACTTCTACATCAACAGTAGCAGTGTGGCCCCCCAGATAATCATTTGCCTCAAACAGGGTGACATCGTGTTTTTGCTTTAATAAATACCAGCTGAGCATACCAGAAATGCCCCCGCCAATTACTGCTATACGCATTCACGCTTCCTTAATCAGGCTTTTGCCATTTTTTGTTTTACTACAGAAGTTGCCCAACCAAGTATAGGTAGATGTTGGTAAACAAGTTCGGTCAGATCATAATAATCGCGGTGATACCAAATGTGCTGCCCCCGCCAGCGAAGCTCAGTACAGCCATGAACCTTAACAGGTTTACCTTTACCGATCGCCGGATGAGACAACGTCATAATCCAGCTTAGAAAACTCAATTGCTCACCCTCAGTCTGACTTATTGCATCGAATTTACAATAGGTTAGCCGCTGATACGCGTGAGAAAAATACTCGGTTAGCTGCTGACGCCCCTCTAGCTGATGAACCGGATCAATAAAAGTCACATCCTGTGCATACAGTTCGTCAAGCTGGTTTAAACCATCATGCGATAACCCATTATAAAAATTTAAAAAACGTGCCAATTTACTTTCAGTACATTCATTCATCTGATTTTTTAACCTCAGTAAACAGGGCAAGGGTTATTTTTCGGGCTTCGCTATGATCAACTATCGCTGGCCAGTAACTACCAGGGGTCGCTTTTTTATGCGGCCAGTGAATTTCTTTATTATTGAGGTGTGCCAGCTCTGGCATAAAATGGCGGATAAACTCGCCTTGCGGGTCAAAACGTTCGCTTTGCGTAACTGGATTAAAAATCCGGAAATAAGGCGCGGCATCAGTACCGGTTGACGCTGCCCATTGCCAGCCACCGTTATTTGCTGCAAATTCGCCATCAATTAATGTCGACATAAAATATTGCTCACCCCAGCGCCAGTCTATCTGCAAATCTTTGACCAGGAAGCTGGCGGTGATCATTCGCAGTCGGTTGTGCATCCATCCGGTTTGATTAAGCTGCCGCATCGCTGCATCGACCAGGGGGTACCCGGTTTTACCATCACACCAGGCGTTGAACAATTTTTTGCTATTACGCCACTTGATGTTCGCAGTATCGGTTTGAAATGGTTTATGCTTGATCAGATCTGGATACGCAACCAGAATATGTTTATAAAAATCACGCCAGACAAGCTCCGATAACCAGACACTGGCACCGCTTTTCTCCTGTTCAAGTACTTGCCCAGCTTCCATTTGTAGACGATTAACGCATTGCTGGGCCGAGACCACACCACACGCCAGATAAGCAGATAATCCTGATGTACCTTTTTCTGCCGGTACATCCCTGGTTTTCTGATAATCATCAACATGCTGCTGACAAAACGAGCGCATATTATCCAGCACTTGTTGCTCAGCCACAGGCCAGTCTGCAGAGCTATCATCTCCGGTAGCCATAGCCGGCAACCCCAACTGCTCAATCAGATCGTCTGTCGCAAATTCTGAAGTACTTTTTACCCTGGGATAACAATGAACGCCCTGCTCCTGCAGCCTGGCAAGCCAATTACGTTTAAACGGTGTGAATACTTTATAAGTATCCCCGCTTTGCGTCAGAATACTACCAGGTGGCATAACACATAGTCGGTCATACCAAGTCACGTCCACACCCACTCCCTGTAATTGCTCCGTTATTTTTTTATCCCGTTGCTGCTCTCTTAGCTCGTATTCGGTCTGACCATACAACGCCACCATACCCGCGCGCGCTATAGTGGCGAAAATTCCTTCACAATCCTGATAAGTATCTGCTTCCAACGCCAGTAACGGTATACCTTGCTGGGCCAACTCACGTTGCATTTGTTTAACCCGGCGCCGGATAAAGTCTTGCTTAATAAGCGCCATATTGTGCTGCTGCCATGTGGAAGCCGTGGCAATATAAATGGCAACTACAGCACTGTTGTCATTTTCAGCTGCATTCTTGCAGGCATGATACAGAGACGCGTTATCAAACGACCTGAGATCGTTGCGTAACCAGACAATATGTAATGAGGTCGATTTAGCCATATCAGGCTCGCAATCCAAGTTGTTCAGGATAAGGGTTAAGATAACGCTGAGCAGCAACATACCGGTTAGGATATTGCCGTAAATGATGACTTAGTAAGGTAAGTGGAGCCATCAAAGGTAAAAATCCCTGGCGATAGCGATGAATTACATCAGTCAGTTCACCTTTCTCAGTGCTACTCAGAGATTTTTTAAAAAAACCTTGCAGGTGTTGCAACACATTAGCGTGCTGTTTACGACTGGCAATATTTTTCAGCGCCTGCATTAAATCATTCAGGTAACGTTCCGCTAAATGCGCCGGATTAAATAAAGTTGCGCTGGCTACCAAACGACCCAGCTCGCGGTAAGCTACCGGACTATGCGCCATCACTAAAAACTTATAACGGCTATGAAAATCCACCAATTTGGCGACATTGAAACCGTCCTGCATTTGTTGCTGATAATCATGGCAGGCAAATATCCGGGTGATAAAATTTTCGCGCAGTGCTGGATCAAGCAAACGGCCATCTTCCTCTACCGGCAACCAAGGATAACGCTGCATAAGTTGCTGAGTAAAAATACCGGTCCCGATTTTACCCAATTGCTGGCCGGCGTCATCGTAAACCCTGACCCGCTCCATACCACAACTTGGTGATTTAGCACACACCACGTAGCCACTTAAAGTGGACAATGTCGGCAGCAGTTTTTCAGTGTAATCCAGCATTTTCGCAGTATGATCAATGGCATTGTCACGGCTTTGTACCAACTTTATTTGCTGTTTTTGATCACGTTGCAAACGGATCGCCGGCCTGGGTATACCTAGCCCTATGGCCGTCTCGGGGCAAATTGCGACAAATTTAACCAGCGTATTCAGTTGCTGCAGGCAAAAACTTGATGCTTTATGCCCGCCATCAAATCGCACAGGTTCGCCCAGCACGCAGGCACTAATACCTATTTTAATAGTCATTGTTATTAACTCTTAACATACAGTTTCAACTCTACATTGTCGCTAAATAAATAAACACGGTAGTGAACTCTTTTCTTTACAAGTAAAGCGGAGAAGCGGATCAGTTTGTAGTATTTTTTTGACAAAAAAAAACGATAACGACCCGGCAGGTAGTTATCGTTTTTTTATCGAGAACAACTCTTAATAGCTTTTACAGGCAATACAATACTACTTAGCCCGCTAACCAGTAACCTGCACCAAGCTTGCTGAACGCTTGTGAGACTGAAATCAGGCTTTGCTGGTACCCGTTTCAACCCTGGCCTTTAGCTTCTGCCCTGGTCGGAATGTGACGACACAACGGGCAGAGATCGGAATATCTTCACCCGTTTTGGGGTTGCGCCCCGGCCGTTCATTTTTCACCCGCAAGTCAAAGTTACCAAAGCCAGATAACTTTACTTGTTCACCCGCTTCCAGCGCGGTACGGATTTCTTCAAAAAAAGCTTCTACGATCAACTTAGCGTCACGTTTGCTAACGCCAAATTTGGTAAACAAACGTTCTGCTAAATCAGCTTTGGTAAGCGCCATTCTTAATCCCTCAACGTTGCGTCGAATTCGTCTTTAAGCACGCCAACTACTTGATTTACAACAACTTGGATATCTCTATCCTCAAGCGTGCGTGTTTTGTCCTGCAAGGTCAGTGCGATAGCAAGTGATTTATAACCGTCTGCTACACCCTGTCCGGTATATACGTCAAACAATTTTAGGTCAACCAATTGATTTACGCCAACTTTTTTTATACTAGCAGTAATATCAGCAAAACGCACATCCGTTTTCACTACCACCGCCAGGTCTCGTCGGTTGGTTGGGTATTTAGATAAGTCTTCTGCTTCAACAATAGCACGTTGCCCAAACGCTGCCAGCTCCAGTTCAAACAGATAGGCTTTACCTTTAATTCCTAGTTTACGTTCAGCTTCCGGATGCAATGCCCCCAGATAACCAACCGTTTTACCAGCCCTGCTGATGTGAGCCGTCTGCCCCGGATGCAAGGCACTGTGCTCACCACTGCCAAATATAAATTCACTTGCAGCTGAGGTCATGCTAAGCAATGCTTCAACATCACCTTTTACATCGTAAAAATCTGCCGGGCGCTCATCAATTGCCCAGTGCTCATTACTCAATGAGCCAACGACAACACCACCAATTACTTCAACCTGACGAACGCCGCCAGCAGCCGCGGCATCGGGTATAAACTTAAGGCCGTACTCAAAGAAACGCAGACGTGTTTGTTGTCGGTTTTGATTATGCTGCACAGCCTGGATTAAGCCGGGCCACAAATTTAGCCGCATCGCCGACATATCGGCAGAGATCGGATTCGGCAACACTAAAGCGTGCTGGCCAGGAAATAAAATATGCTGCACTTTAGGATCCACGAAGCTATAGGTAATCGCCTCCTGATAGCCGCGATCAGCTAACAGCTCTCGCATGCGTTGAATATTCAACTCAGCCTCACTGAACCTGCGCATGCTTAACGCCGCTTGCGGCGCAACATTGGGAATATTGTTGTAGCCGTATACCCGGGCAATCTCTTCAATCAAATCTTCACCGATCTGAATGTCGAACCGGTAACCCGGCACCGTTACATCCCAGCCCATGGCAGTTTCACTGACCGTTAAGCCCAGACGGGTCAGAATATCGCTTACTTCCGTTTTGGCTATTGGATGGCCCAACAGACGAAGCAATTTTGCTTCTGTCAGACTTATCTCAGCAGTTTTTGGTAAGTGCTCTGCAGAAACGGCTTCAACAACCGGACCTGCTTCACCCCCTACTATCTGCAACAGTAAAGTTGTTGCACGCTCGATAGCGGTGCGTTGCAACTGTGGATCGACACCGCGTTCATAGCGGTGGGACGCGTCAGTATGCAATCCATATTGGCGGGCCTTGCCGGCAATTGCCAGCGGTGAGAAAAAGGCACTTTCCAGAAAAATATGGCTGGTTTTCGTGGTAACGCCGCTTTGCAAACCGCCGAAGATACCTGCCATGGCTAAGGCTTTTTCATTATCTGCAATCAGCAGGGTGTTTGCTTTTAGTTCAATTTCAGTTTCATCAAGCAATACTAGCTTCTCGCCATCGCGAGCAAAACGCACCTCAATATCACCCGCCAGCTCATCTAAGTCGAAGGCGTGCATCGGATGGCCTAACTCAAGTAGTACATAGTTAGTCACATCGACTACCGGATCGATACTGCGTACACCACAGCGGCGTAATTTTTCAGTCAACCACAACGGGCTGCGCCGGCTCAGATCAACATTTTTTATAACCCGGCCCAGATAACGCGGACAAGCTCCCGGTGCCGACAGTTTAATGGCTTTTTGCTCGGAAATTGTTGGCTCTACTGCAGCCATCTCAGGCTGACATACTGACAGCTTATTTAGCACTCCAACTTCGCGGGCCAGCCCCTTAATACCCAGACAGTCAGCCCGGTTTGGCGTTAAATCCACTTCTATTGTATGGTCATCCAGTTCCAGATATTGCCGGATATCAATACCTACCGGTGCATCTGCCGGCAATTCCATAATACCGTCAGAATCATCTGCCATACCCAGCTCAGAGAATGAGCACAACATGCCATGTGATGGCTGACCGCGCAGCTTGGCCTTTTTAATCACGAAATCGCCGGGCAATACCGCACCAACCTTTGCTACGGCAACTTTTAAACCTTTGCGGCAGTTTTTCGCACCACAAACGATATCCAGCAATTCTGGCTGGCCGATATTTACCTGCGTGATCTGTAACTTATCAGCATCGGGATGCGGACCACAGGCCACCACTTCACCGACCACCACACCGCTAAATACACCGGCAACCGGCGCTATACCATCCACTTCCAGGCCAGCCATCGACAGTTGTTCAGATAAGGTTGCAGTATCAATCGCCGGATTAACCCACTGCCGTAACCACATTTCACTAAATTTCATACTTGGAATACTCCGCTTATCTGAACTGCTTTAAAAAGCGTAAATCGTTTTCGAAAAAGGATCTGAGATCGGTCACGCCATAACGCAGCATCGTCAGCCGCTCTACACCCATACCAAAGGCGAAGCCACTGTAGATTTCAGGGTCAATGCCTACTGAGCGCAACACATTAGGATGCACCATGCCACAGCCCAATACTTCCAGCCACTTACCATTTTTGCCCATCACATCCACTTCAGCCGATGGCTCGGTAAAAGGAAAGAACGATGGCCTGAACCGTACCTGTAAATCTTCCTCGAAAAAATTCTGCAAAAAGTCATGCAAAATGCCTTTGAGCTCAGTAAAACTGACATTTTTGTCGACCATTAACCCTTCAACCTGGTGAAACATCGGCGTATGAGTTTGATCGTAATCGTTACGATATACCCGCCCTGGCGAAATAATCCGCAGCGGTGGCTGCTGTTGTTCCATAGTGCGGATTTGGACGCCTGAGGTCTGGGTACGCAGCATCAGTTTCGGATTGAAATAAAAGGTATCGTGATCAGCCCGCGCCGGATGGTGCTCAGGAATATTTAACGCATCAAAATTGTGAAAATCATCTTCGATTTCAGGGCCATGTTTAACCGCGAAACCTAACTCAGTAAAAAAGCTTTCAATCCGGACAATAGTGCGGGTAACAGGGTGCAGGCCACCATCATCAAGCTTACGTCCTGGCAGGGTCACATCAATTTGTTCCTGAGCCAGTTTTGCTGCTAACTGCGCCTGTTGCAATTGATCCCGCTTTTGATTCAGCGCATCCTGCACCTGCTGTTTAAGTTCATTGATTTGCTGACCAGCCAGTTTGCGCTGTTCAGGGTCCATTGCACCTAGGGATTTCAGCAGCTCAGTGATACTGCCTTTTTTCCCCATGAAGGTTACCCTAACCTCTTCCAGTGCCGCTATGTCTGGGGCAGCAGCAACAGCTTGCAGTGCATTGTCTAATATTGCAGTCAGATTCATCTTTGTCCTCAAAGCAGCCAAGATCGTCAGTAAGATTAAAACCGCTAATGATACACCAAAATGGCAGCTAACAGGCAGTAGCAAAGCGGCTTTTTTCCGCAAAAATAGGACTTAAGTTGCTAAATGAGAATAGATTTAACGAAGGGGATAGTTAATTTACGCTGATGGACAATAGATGCCTTATCCAGTTGATCCAGGATCGCCACCAATGACCGAATATCCCGCTCATAGCGGTTGAGTAAAAAACGGGCTACATCGTCGCCCAACTCCATACCACGCTGATGGGCTTTCTGTTTTAACAGTTTCTGTTTATCGTCGTCAGTAAGCAATCGTAATTGTAAGCTCTGACAGGCGTGAAGTCGGGAAACCAGATCAGCCAGTTTAAAACCCAGTTCAGAGGGCGTCTGATTTGCCACGATAATTAGCGCTTTGCCTTGTTCAACCATCCGGTTGTATAAATCGAATATTGCGATCTGCCAGCTAAGATCATCAGCAATCGCCTGGATATTGTCCAGACAAACCACATCCAGCTGCTCTAAATTATCGAGCAAACGCGGACTTAACTGCTGATAATCCTGTAACGCCAGCAACTGACTGGTTAAGCCGTGCTCCTGAGCAAAAATACAGGAGGCATAAAGTAAATGAGACTTACCACTACCACTGGCACCAAACAGATACAACGGCGGCTGACCGGCAGGTTGCTGCAAATAGCGCTTTACCACACTTACCGCTTCGGTCTGGCCTGCAGCATAAAAACTATCTAATGTTTCATCATCTGGCAGCGTCACTGCCAGGGTGTATTGCAATGGTTGCATTTAACGTCTGATAAACATGTATCTGGTATCGGCCCGCGATTCCAGGTTTAATTCGACAGCAGGCTGTGACCGTTCAGTCATACCTGTCACCATGCTCTGTGTCGTCGGCGATAATATTAACGCCGGCTCCCATTGCAGAATCCGGGTTAACTGCAAAAGATCAATTTGTAAATTAACCGCGAACCGAGCTTCATTTGCCGAGTATTCGCTTAACGTTACCGATGCGACACCAAGCACGCGGTTTAATAACGTCTCTACCGCCACCACATCAGCCAGGCTTTGCAAGTTAGTGACCGCCAGATGATAAGTGTTCGGCTCAGCCTGCAACACAACAGCCTGCTCTGCCGCCAATTCGCCCGTTAACGTTGCACTGAATTCACGCACCAGATCTGAACGTTCAGCTGCGGTAATTTCATTGCGAACTATCCGGGTCTGATTTGTGCCAGGCACCGGACTTTGCCGCTGCCAGCTCAGCCGCATCAGCTTCTCTCCATCCTCGCTTACATCATCAAGCGCCAGGGTCATTATCATGTCTGGGCGATATCGGTTACTAGCGTGCCCGATAGCTTGCCAGAATCCCGCCCAAACATCGGTTTCAGTCAACACCATCAGATCATCCATATCATAAAGCGGTAATGTGACCGGAATACCATGTTCAACCAGACTTTGCCGCAGCAACTGCACCAATTCATTATCTGGCTGGCGCAAAAAAAATCGGTTACCTGCTTGCTGCTGGACAATCCAGACCAATATTTCAGGACGATGCGCCCCCCAGATAGCAATACCCTGTTGTTGCAATAACACATTAATCAATTTGGCATCAAGCAACACTTTTAAACGGCTGGTGCCATTCGAACGGACAGATTCAAATTGTTTAACATACTTACCGGCATTGTCCAGTTCATTGGCAATCGCCGGGTAGGCTGACAGGTCAGTCATTCCGGTTAAACGGGTGATGACCTGAGTGAGGGCATTACTCTGCCACTGACGCTGGGATTGATCTGCACTGACATCGGCAACATATAAGTTGCTAACTTCAACAGCAGATGCGAGATTACTGCACAGCATAAATAGCGTTGCCAGCAACAACTTAACCGCTTGCGTCCGTAATGCCATCTGAACTCCTCAATTATTGGTTAGCGACCTTATTATGATGGTATAACGCAACAAAGCCACCTTTCGGTGGCTTTGTTGCAGACTTAACCTAAGTTCACACCGAGCCGGTTAGCGACTTCCTCGTATGCCTCAACGACACCACCAAGCCCCTGACGGAACCTGTCTTTATCCAGCTTTTTACGGGTTGCCTTGTCCCACAGACGACAGCCATCTGGCGAAAACTCGTCGCCAAGTACTACCTGGCCGTTAAATATGCCAAACTCTAATTTAAAATCAACTAACAGCATCCCGGCATCGGCAAACAACGTCTGCAGCACATCGTTTGCTTTAAATGTTAAACGTTTCATTTCGGCTAATTGCTCGGCGGTTGCCCAGCCAAACGAAGTTGCCAGAGACTCATTTACCATAGGGTCATGCAATGCATCGTTCTTTAAAAACAACTCAAACGTGGCGGGCGTCAGCGCAATGCCTTCAGTTACGCCTAAACGACGAACCAGCGAGCCAGCGGCATAATTACGGACCACGCATTCAACCGGAATCATCGCCAGTTTTTTCACCAGAACTTCATCATCTGAGAGCAAGGCTTCAACCTGTGTTGGTATACCTGCCTGCTCCAGCTTTTGCATAATAAAAAAGTTAAATTTGTTATTTATCATGCCTTTGCGATCAAGCTGCTCAATACGCTCACCATCAAAAGCTGAGGTATCGTTGCGAAAGTGAAGGATGAGTAAGTTGTCATCAGTCGTGTTGTATACTGTTTTTGCCTTACCGCGGTACAATTCTGTCGTTTTTTGAACCATTATTCACTCCAATCGCCTGGCGAAAAAATCAGGCGAAAGTATAAAGATCTTTATGCTATTGGCAAATGACTTTTTATGCCTGTGCCTTAAAGTTCCACTTTTGCTGCTCTGATTGCAGCAACAAAAGGATCATAGGCTGCAGCGATAGTGTCAGCCGACAATGATTGGCCATCTTTGCTCAGCAGGTTTATCACCGTGCCCGCGTCACTGCGCTGCAATACAATCTGATAATCGTTATCGGCAATAGGTAAAACTGGCGGTGGTTCTCTGCCCATCAAAGATGACCACATACCACGACTCGGCTTTTTGTAACTGACATAGTACGTGTATACCGAGCGATTAATATCATTAATAGTGAAATTAAGCTGTTCAAACACCGGCTCTAACTGCGACCAGGTAACATCAATGGATTGCGTTGTAATAAATGCCGGTTCACCTGCTTTATTTAAGCCAGGCTCAAGCCCCACTTCCTGTACCCGATCCCGGTTTGCAATAGCTGTTTCTATTTCAGCCACTGAAATCTGGTTAATCAGTCCATTTAACAACATCACCTCATTATCACGTGCAGCAGCTTTACTTAACTCCGCCTGCTTATCAAAATACCGGTGTTCCAGCAAGTTAACTGAGACAATTGCAGTTCTGCCATGTGGCTTCGGATCAATGCTTATCGCATACCGTGCTTCATCTAACTGCTTGGCATCTTGCCAAAACCAGAATCCTTCTGTCCGGAAACGCTTGATCCAATCGGTTTCAAAACTGAGATCCTGACTATCCGTTGCCATGAGTTCAATATTTTGGGCCGCAAAATAGTCACGTATTTCGGTTTGTAAAAAGGGTAGCAACTCACCAGTTAAATCGTTGCGTTCGAACATTACCCGGGCCCGCTTTTCAGCTTCATCCGTTATCCTGCTACTGGTAGCGGTTGCTAACACTAATACCGGTGACTTATCGGCTACCTCGCCTGTAGCACCGTTAATTTGCGGAATATCATATTTACCCGGCTGACGCGGCGTTGACAGATCGGCAGGAATATCCAGATTAACGTGTTGCCGTTGCGCACGAGTATCGGGTTCGTCCTTAAATACAGAACAGCCACTTAGCAATACAGCGCTCAGCGACAATGTGATACAACTTTTTTTCCAATAATGCACCTGTACTACTCCTGAAAGGTATTTCCATAAACCCGGTATATTTTGCCAGATTAACTAAATAAACTAATAAAAAAACCAGACATTAAAGCTGCAGGCCAGCCTGTCGCAATGCCTGTTCGATTGTGTCGTGATGAATTGGTTCCAGCTGTGTCAGCGGCAACCGCATAAAATCTGAATCAATTAATGCCATTCGCTGCAATGCCCATTTTGTTGGAATGGGATTAGATTCAATAAATAACTTATGATGCAAACCCTGGAGCATATTGTCCAGTGTCCGAGCCTCTTCAGTTCGTCCTGTCCGGACCAGACTGCATAAACGCGCTAACAACGCAGGAACAACGTTTGCGGTAACCGAAATCACCCCATGGCCTCCGGCCTGCATAAAATCAAGGCTGGTGGCGTCGTCACCACTTAACAACGCAAACCCGGCACCACAGTGTTGCTGTAATTCAGCCAGCCGGGTTAGTGAGCCGGTCGCTTCTTTAATGCCGACTATATTATCGGTCATCGCCAGTTCGGCAACAGTTTCAGGCAGCAGATCTACCCCGGTGCGGCCTGGCACGTTATATAACAACAAGGGTTTAGCCGTCGCTGCTGCCACCTGTTTAAAATGTGCCAGTAAGCCTTTTTGCATGGGTTTATTGTAAAAAGGGGTTACTGTCAAAAAGCCATCAATCGCCAGTTTGTCAAGTTGCCGGGTCCGCAAAACTCCCTCAGCAGTAGCGTTAGTGCCATTACCCGCTAACACCGGAATTTGGCCACTTACCTGACTCGCCACCCTGCCAATTATCTCAAGCTGCTCAGTAAAACTAATGGTAGCGGCTTCTGCTGTGGTGCCCATAATAACCAGGCCATCCGTTCCTTGCTGCAAGTGAAAACTTACCAGCTGTTCCAGCCCTTTATAATCAATTTCACCATCCGGCAGCATAGGGGTTACTAAGGCAACAAAACTTCCACTGAACATCACAGTCACGGGCTCCACAACAGACAAGGGCAAGAACAAGGCGCCCTATGTTAAAGAGTGCGGCAGACAAACACAAGACGCCAACCCGATAATGCTAATAGTTCGTCTAAAGGGCTTATGATAGACTTAACACCTTATTCAGTATCGCTATATGTTCTGAACGGAGTTTTATGTCTCAGCAACTTGTAATTACAGCTATCGGGACTGACCGCACGGGCATTGTCAGTAAACTGGCCCGGCTGGTAACTGACTACAACGCCAATATAATCGACAGCCGAATGGCGGTTTTTGGTAACGAATTTACTTTTATTATGCTGATACAGGGCGACCAGGCTGCGATTAGCAAAATCGAGTATCTGATCCCAGCCCTGGGATTAGAACTTGATCTGACCACAATGACCAAGCGTACTACTGCCCGGCCACGAACACAGGTTGTCGCTCACTATATACTGGATTATTCAGGGCCAGACCGGGTTGGTACACTAGGTGCAATAACCGGGCTGCTTGCCAGCCACAATATTTATATCGGCTCTTTGCAATCGGCTACTGTCGTTGACAGTGACAATACAGTGCAATTACACAGCCAGATAACGGTGGAAATACCTGAGGGTATCAACCCTTCAGATATCGAATCTGAAGTGATGGCATTGTTAGGTCAACTTAATCTCAGTGGCGCTTTCGTGATGAGATAAGCGAACGAGCACCAAAACGTCATCCTCGGGCAATAACATGTTGAATAAGGAGTTATCATGCAAACATTAACCACTGGCCAGCAAGCCCCTGACTTTACCCTGCCAGACCAACGCAACCAACTAGTCAGCCTGAGCAAACTGCTGCAGCAAAGCAAGGTACTTGTTTATTTTTACCCTAAAGCGATGACGCCGGGCTGTACCGTTCAGGCATGTGCGCTGCGAGACAATCAGGCTTCGCTAGCTGAACTTGGTGTGCAAGTCGTCGGTATCAGTACCGACGCCCCTGCCAGGTTGGCAAAGTTCGTTGAGCGCGACCAACTTAACTTCACTCTGCTAGGCGATGAGGATCATCAGGTTGCAGAACAATTTGGTGTTTGGGGTACCAAAAAATTTATGGGTAAAGTGTATGACGGCTTACACCGGTTAAGCTTTCTGATTAATCAGGATGGCACTATCGAACATGTATTTGATAAGTTTAAAACCAAAGACCATCATCAGGTTGTTCTGGACTATCTTAAACACCGGCAATAACACCAGTAATTCAGTCAGAAAGCGACATTAGTCGTATCGGCTGGCTATTCTGACCTGTCTGACTGCCATTTGCTGATACAGCAGGTAGGATTATAACTATTTTAAATGGAGATGCTATGAAAAAGCTGACCAAATTACTGTGCGCAAGCACTGTGCTATTGGCTTTTAACACCTTAGGCCAGACGCAGACGACCGAAATTAAAACCGAAAAGGTCACGCTGCAAGTTGAAACAATAGCCACAGGCCTGGAACATCCCTGGGGACTGGCCTTTTTAGCTGACGGTAAAATGTTGGTTACTGAGCGCGCCGGCCGTTTGCGCTATGTAAACGCCGACGGTAGCCTGAGTGAACCAATCGCCGGACTACCGGATATTACTGTCGCGGGTCAGGGCGGTTTACTTGATGTGGTTCTTCACCCCCAATTTGCAGATAACAACCAGATTTTCTTTAGCTTCAACCAACCTGGTGAAAATGGCAGCAGCACGGCTGTGGCCAGCGCCACCCTCACTGGCAATACTCTTAGCCAGGTGCAGGTAGTTTTCAGTGCTCAACCTAAAATTGAAAGTCGCCATCATTTTGGTGGCCGTTTAGTCTTTGCCGCTAACGGTGACCTGTTTATTACCCTGGGAGATCGAGGCAGCCGCCGCGACGATGCGCAAACATCAGATACTCATCACGGTAAAGTCGTCCGGATTCAAACTGACGGCAGCCCGTCAACTTTGAATCCTTATCTGCAGCAGGAAAATGCCCTTGCTGATATCTGGTCTTATGGCCACCGGAATATTCAGGGTGCAGCCTTGCATCCGCAAACGCAACAGCTCTGGACCCATGAACACGGCCCACAAGGCGGCGATGAAATAAATATCACCCGGGCTGACGTTAATTACGGCTGGCCGGTGATTACCTACGGTGAAGAATATGGCGGTGGTAAGATTGGTAAAACCGAGCAAGCAGAAATGGCGCAGCCGTTGCACTACTGGGTACCTTCAATTGCGCCAAGTGGCATGACATTTTATAGCGCCGATTTGATTAAACCCTGGCAACAAGACCTGCTGGTGGGATCATTGAAGTTCGGTCAGCTTGTCCGGCTGGAATTAACGGGTGAAACGGTTAGTCATGAGGAGCGCATCATGATAGGTCAGCGGATCCGCGATGTAAGGCAAGGGCCTGAGGGTGCTGTTTATTTGTTGACCGATCAGAAAGACGGTCAGATTTTACGTATCACTCCAAAAAAATAACAGGATATCTGCTTTGTATTTTTTTAAACCTTTAACTACCGCCAGTTTACTGGCGGTAGTGCTTAATGCTCCAGTTATTTATGCTAATGAGCCGGTCGAAATTATCGTAGTTACCGCCACCAGTGCCAGCCAGAATTGGCTACAAAGCCCGGCTACAGTCGATATAACCTGGCCAGAACAGTCAGGTTTACTGTTCGACAGTGCTCAGTTATTGCAGGGAATTGCCGGCCTGCAGGCAGATAGCAGAGCTAATTTTGCGCAGGATACCCGGCTGAGTGTTCGGGGCTTCGGTAGCCGAAGTCCTTTTGGGATCAGAGGCATATATCTGCAACAGGATGGCATTCCGCTCAGCGCCCCTGACGGCCAGGGCCAGTTAGCCAGTGTCTTGCTTGATAACGTTCAGAGTATCGAAGTATTGCGTGGTCCGTTGGCGCTGCTTTACGGAAATGGCGCAGGTGCGGTTATTTCGTTAACCAGCCGCCAGCCAGACCAAAACACCCTGGCAACCAGTATTGCCGTCAGTGAACAGCATCAACAACAACAGGTTAACCTCGGCGTTGTAGACGAAAAGCAAAGCCTGCAGCTTGCATTAAAACAATTCAAGACCGATGGTTACCGGCCCCACTCGCGAGCAGCAAAAGATCAGCTGCAATTTAATTGGCACCGGCAATTAGCCAGCACCCTGCAACTCCACGTGCGTTATGACTGGTCATACGATCCTTACCTGCAAGACCCGCTTAGTTTAAGCCCGGACCAGTGGCAGGAGAATCCCAAACAAACCCTTGCTGGTGCAGAGGTTTTTGATACAGAAAAAACAGTAAAACAGCGCCAGGCTAGTGTCAGTTTAACGGACGACGGCAGTAACCCTTTTCAAATCGCGTTATGGCAGGGCCAGCGCGATATCAACCAGCGCCTGCCTTTTCCGGGGTCGGCCATTACATCCTCTGGCGGCGAAGTTCTGTTAAATCGGCAATACCATGGCATAAAGGGTCAGTACCAGTTGATCCTGGCCGATAAAGTTAACGCGGTTATTGGCGGCAGTGCGGTGCAGACTGACGATCGACGCTTTGGATTTATCAACGACTTTGGGCAACGGGGCGATCTGCGCCGGGACGAGGATAATCAGGCCAGAAATATTGACGGCTTTATCCGGTTAAACTATCAACCGAGTGCCGCAGTTAACTGGCACGGCGGCTGGCGCTATACCGATTTGGCATACCAGATCACAGATTACTTTACCGAAGGTGAAAACCCGGATGATAGTGGACATCGCAATTATTATCAGCAAGCCTATGCTATAGGGGTAAACTGGCAGATAAACCAGCAACTGGCCTGGTTTGTCAGTGCAGGTAAAGGTTTTGAAACCCCTACCCTTGCCGAGCTGGCATACAGCCCTGCCGGTGGCATAAATCTGCAACTGGCCGCGAGCACTAATCAGCAATGGGAAACGGGCCTTAAATGGCAAAATAGCCAGCAGCGCGCCAGTTTAAGTCTGTTTACTATTGCAACGGACAATGAAATTATTGCTCAGAATAGCGAAGGGGGACGCACCAGTTTTGCTAACGTCAGTAAAACAAGCAGATTAGGCCTGGAGTGGCAATGGCATTATCAACTTTCAGCGCAGTGGCGCTCTGAGCTGTCTGGTCACATGTTACACGCCGAGTTTGACGAGGGGCTAAGGGCTGATAAGCAGTTACCCGGGGTTGCAGCGGCAGAAGTACATTGGCAATGGCGCTACACTCCCCTGCTCGCGATACCGTTGCAAGTAACCTTGCAAGGCCACTATCGAAGCAAAGTATACACCGACGATTACAACAGCGATGCGGCACCGGCTGCAATTTATTTCAATGCCGGTGTTAACAGTCAGCAGCAATACCAGCAATGGCAGTTTACGCAGTGGCTCAGCCTGAACAATATTACCGACAAACAATATGTTGGTGCGGTAGTCGTTAATCAAGCAAATGGGCGTTCTTTTGAACCCGCCGCAGGCCGTGAATTAGCCGCCGGCATTACCATCAGTTATCGCTGGTAATAATCTGTGCTGTTTTGCGGTCAGGCCGGTTTTTTCCGGTTATAAAAAAGCGAAGCAGCAACAACAAACCTATACTTTGCAGCCGTGTCGCCGGGTTATTTACCCAACCCGGCCGCATTTTTAAGCCCTTGCAAACTTGATTCTCTGGCACCACCGCCTTCGTCCAGCACACTAAAAGAACCATCCGTTTCCAACACTACTGCTTTGACTTTCGTCAAATCATCTAGTCCTGCCGCTCTGACCGCAGCGGTTACTTCATCTTTGGTTACTCTGCTTTGTTTCATTGCAACAGTCAGATAATGCCCATGAAAAAATAATAGCGTTGGCTCACCAGTAACCAGCTTTCTAAACCAAGCTGCGCGAACACTCGACCAGGTTACAGCAAACTGCATCCCGATTAGCAATGCCAATGCCAGTGTTCCTTCAGCAAGGGTAACGTTTTTATTGAGCAGAATAGTAGCCAATGTTGAACCGAGTGACACTGTGACAACAAGATCAAACGCATTCATCTTTGCCAGCGTACGCTGCCCTGAAACTCTTAATAATACCAGTAAACTTAAATAGGCCAGGATCCCAATTACCACGGTTCGCTGTAATGTCTGCCAATTATCAAAAAATAAGGATTCCAAATATTCACTCCTGATAATTTTCACATATCATTGCAGAGACTCAGCGTCAGCCTCCGGCTGCGGATGAACCCTGCTCGACCAGGCTTTAATGGTCGCTTTAACTAATGAGGCCAGCGGAATCGCGAAGAAGATGCCCCAAAAACCAAATAAGCCGCCGAAAAACAGCACGGCGATAATGATGAAAACCGGATTAAGATCAACCACCTCGGAAAACAATAACGGCACCAGCACATTGCCATCTAACGCCTGAATAATGCCGTAGGCCAGCATCAGATAGCCAAATTCGGCAGTCAGCCCCCATTGAAACAAGGCAACCAGGGCAATGGGCAATGTCACTAATGCCGCACCAATATAGGGTACCAGCACCGAGAAGCCAACACACACGGCAAGTAATAAAGCATAGTTCAGACCAAACAATGTGAACACAACAAAGCTGACCGCGCCGACAATCAGTATCTCCAGAATTTTACCCCGGATATAATTCATGATCTGACCGTTCATTTCGTTCCAGACCTGACTAATCAGCTTGCGTTCAGTAGGCAACAGTTCAACAAAGCTTGCGCTTAACGATGCTTTATCTTTAAGCATAAAAAATACCATTACCGGCACCAATACCAGGTAGATGAGCACCGCCACCACATCAAATATCGACGCTAATGACAGTGACAGGATTTCCCGGCTGAAGGTCATTAACCGCTCATCCGCGGTTTGGATCATTAAGTAAATTTGTTCAGCACTGATAATACCCGGAAATAACTCTGGCAGCTCTAGCAGGTAGGTTTTACCGGAAGCTATCATACTGGGCAAGTCTTTAGCCAGATTTCGCCCCTGTGCCCAGGCCGCCGGAATAATTGACATAACAATCAGAGTTATAACCGAAATAAACGTTACCACCACAACGGTTGTACTGATGGTCCGACTGCAACCCAGACGGCTCAAGCGCGCGACCGGCCACTCCAGCAAATAGGCAAACGCAATTGCCACTAATACCGGCCCCAGCATGCCACTTAACCAGTAGATCGCCAGAAACCCTAAAAACAATGTTAAAAACAGCGTCACGACCTGAGGATCTGAAAACTTATTGGCATACCACTTCTTTAACCAATCGAGCATAGTGCCACTCCAACCCTTTGCGTGCAAAAACAACTTATTGGCTCAGTATAACTAACTTAGAACAATTTTTGTGGCTTATCTGTCAGACAGACAGCCGAATATGCTAGATTACCCCGGCTTTCGGGTAAGCATGTCGATTGCGCAATAATACTGCAGTCAGTCGCTTACTATTGAACTAAAACTTCAGTTAACAGACCAATTATGCAGTTAACGCCATCAACTGACACTAAAATCGGGGCAGTATGTCATATCAAGCGGTCCAGCAATTTATTATAGGGTGCATCGCCAGTGTAAGCCTGCTGATGGGCTCCGCTATAGCACAATCAGGTTTGCCTGATATTGGCGGTAATGCGTTTTCGACCATCACACCTGAAAAAGAAAAGCAGCTGGGCGATGTGCTGATGCGGCAAACCCGTGGCAGCTTACCGATGGTTTATGATCCTTTGCTTGACGAATATATAAATGATCTGGGCAATCGGTTGGTTGCCCGGGCCAACGATGTTAAATTTCCGTTTAAGTTTTATTGGGTTAACAATAAAAATATCAATGCCTTCGCGACATTAGGCGGTAATATTGCCTCACATACCGGTACCCTGGCAGTTTCAGAATCTGAAAGCGAATTTGCCTCAGTGATGTCCCATGAAATTGCCCATGTTACACAACGTCATATTGCCCGTTTTGTTGAAGCACAAAATCAGCGCGCGCCGGTGTCGTTGGCCGGTATGTTGGGCGCGATAGTGCTGGCGACGGTGAATCCGGAGGCTGGCATGGCAGCCATGATGGCAACGCAAGGTGCGGCCCAGCAGAGCGCAATAAATTTTACTCGAGGCAATGAGCAGGAAGCAGACCGGATAGGCATGAAAATCCTGGCCGATTCGGGTTTTGACCCCTACGCTGTACCCGAGTTTTTTTATAAACTTACCCAGCAAAACCGCTTCGTTAACCAACAATTAGCCTTTTTACAGACCCACCCTTTATCACAAGCCAGGGTTAGCGATACTCGCTTGCGGGCAGAGCAGTTTGAAAAACGTTATGTCCCTGACAGCCAGGACTACATTCTGGCGAAAGCACGGGTATTAGCCCGATATCAGTATCCGGCTAAAGAGACGATAGGTATATTTGAACAACGTTTAAGTCAGCCCGGGGGCAACACCAAAGCCAATTTGTACGGTTTGGCGTTGGCTAAACTCGACAACAGTCTGTTTGTTGAAGCTCAGAAAATTATCGAAGAATTACTGCAGCAAGAGCCACACAATTTGTATTACGTGGACGCTTATACCGATATTTTGCTCGGCCAGAATCAATTTAACAAAGCGCTGGAGATGCTCGAACAAGAATACCTGCTCAGACCCAACAATCAGGTTGTCACCCTAAATTACGCCAATGCGGCGATAAAGGCCGGTAGCTATCGGCTGGCCATTCATCTGCTTCGTAATTTAGTGTATTACAAGAGCGACAATATTCTCGCTTACGATTTATTATCAGATGCTTATAAAAAATTAGAGGATTATCCGAAATATTACGAGGCTCAGGCTGATCTGTATTACCAATTAGCCAATTATCCTAAGGCGATAGATGATCTGAATGAAGCCCTTAATCATATTGGTGAAAAATCCCGGCTTGAAAACAGACGGGTTGAAGCAAAAAAACAACAATTTCAAGCCGAGTTTGACCGGTTAAAGCAAATGTAAGCGGGGCAGCCACTAAACCTGTTAAAATTTGAAATGATTTAGTTAGTTAATGGAAAAATTATGATTACGATTTACCACAACCCACGCTGTTCAAAAAGCCGAGAAGCGTTAGCGTTGTTGCAGAAAAATGGTGCTGATTTTACAATAATTGAGTATCTCAAAACACCACCGACCGCAGCCGAATTAGCAGCAATCCTAATCAAGCTGAATATTCCTGCCCGACAGTTGCTGCGCGACAAAGAGGAAGAATATCGTAGTTTGCAACTGAATAATCTTGCATTAAGCGAACAGCAATTAATTAACACCATGGTTGAGCATCCAAAATTAATAGAACGGCCAATTGTTATTAATGGTGAGCACGCAGCTATTGGTCGCCCGCTTAGCAACGTAAGCGCTATTCTCTGATGAGCGCTCAGGTTCTGGTAATGTACTACTCAAAGCATGGTAGCGTGGTAGCCCTGGCTGAAAAAGTAGCCATTGGCATCGCTCAGGCGGGAGCTACTGCCGTTATCCGCAGTATCGCCGGATTTGACAAGGAGCAGGCAAGTCGACATCCATCAGTAACGCTCGCTGATCTTAGCCAGTGTGACGGCTTAGCTTTTGGCAGTCCTGTGCGATTTGGTAATATGGCGGCTGAAGCCAAAGCTTTCTGGGACACGACCAGCAGTATCTGGCTCAAAGGTGAGTTAATTAACAAAGCGGCCGGCGTTTTTACGTCATCGGGCAGTATGCATGGCGGCAATGAAGCGAATTTATTGAGTATGATGTTACCACTGCTTCACCATGGCATGGTATTAATGGGTATTCCTTACGCTGAACCGGAATTGCACAACACCCAGACCGGTGGCACCCCCTATGGCCCTACTCATATAAGCGGGTTGCAAGGTGATACCAAACTTAGTGTTGACGAACAACGGTTGGCCGTTGCTTTTGGTAAGCGTTTGGCACAACTTAGTATGTCTTTAAAATCTGCAGGATTTGACAAATAATGAATGAACATGCTGAAGTTGCGATGGCTCCGCGGACTAAAACCTACCTGGCTCTGGCCCGATTCGGCTATTGGGGCTTATGGCTGCTGATTCCAATATGGCTAATCTGGCTTTCCCCTGCTACCTATGGCAGCGCGAATCAGTTAACCGGTAATAAATTGATCAGCACGGCCTTATTGTGGCTGCCGTTATGGCTACCGATGTATGGCATTATCAAAGGCAAAGCCTACACCTTTGCCTGGGCTAACTTTATCGTGATGATTTACTTTTTACACAGTTTAACTAACTTATGGGTCAGTACCGGGCTATATCAGTTATTAGCGCTTATTGAACTCTTGTTGGCATCAATAATGTTTATAGGCTGCACCTACTATGCTCGCCATCGTGGTATAGAACTCGGTTTGAAAATTCCCAGACTAAAAGACGACCCGCGACAGTAGGCTTCTGAAAAACTATTCTGTTGTTTCGCCTTTATAGCGCCGTAATTGCTGGTCGATAAACTGGTTCTCTACTAAGGTGTGCAAGCCGCGTAACAGGTTTGCTGCACGCTGCGGATTAAATCTGCTAATAGCGCAGTATACTGATGGCGGTGACGACCAGAGTGGATCGGCTGCAAAGTTACCCATCCCACCATTTGTCATAAAAAAATAGTAAGATAAATCGACACTCATTACCGCATCTAGTCGTCCCTGTTCCAGTCGCTTCAGATTACGTTCTAAGGTATGAGCATCGTCACGGATAACATCACCTAATGCGAATACCTGTGCAAGTTCGGGATAGGTAAAACCAAGTGTGGTCCCCACCCGTTTGCCAACCAGATCAGGCAAGGCAATAATGGGTGAGCTGTCGGCGCGGCGAATCAATAATTGCCGGGTTGCAAACAGTGGCGGGCTCCAGTGATACAGTGCGGGCTCTGCTACCCAATCCGGATTCAAAAAACAAGCCACATCAGCCTGCCCGTTGACTAACCAGCTTTCTATTCTGGCTCTGGGTAAAGTAAGATACTGTATATCAAGCTTACTTAGTATTGCCAAAGCGTCCAGAATATCTTTACTTAAGCCTGAACTTAACCTGCCTGTCTCATCAAAAATGGCGTAGGGTGGCATATTGGAGTCACTCACCACCGCTCGCAGTACCTGTAGCTCACTGGCAACCGCACTCCATGCTTGCAAGAGCAATAAAGACGAACTGATACCTTGGCGCAGGTTTAATCGCATAAATGCCTTGAGCGCCGCTCAGGGTAATGACTGTAGTTTTAAATTTATCATGTAATACCAAAATAGCCAGTGCGCGGCTTCTGAGAAATATTAGGTCGATGCCGATCTGATAAAGAGCGCTGGCCGTATTGTTAACATAATCAGAAACAGAGCGATAGTGAAGTGCAGTATGAGTAAACAATTGGCATTATTTCCATTGAGCAGTTTTATTTTACCCGGTGGCAAACTAAAGCTACGGGTATTCGAAAAACGCTATATCAGACTGGTTAAAGAGGCCGGACTGGCAAAACGTAGTTTCGCAATGGCATTGCTTAACCCATTTGCGAGCCAACATCATCGTGACCGGATCTTACCGCTGGCAACCGAAGCGGTGATTGATGATTTTGAACAACTTGCAGATGGCTTACTGGGAATTACGGTAAGGGGAGTAAGCCGGGTTGAAATTACTGATCGCTGGCAGGAAGAAGATAAGTTAAACGTTGCTACGGTGACCGAATTAAATAGCTGGCCGGAAATCCGTCTTAGCCAGCGCTTTCCTGATTTAGCCCGTTCATTTTTGCAATTGCTGGCAGAATATCCTCAGTTGCAGCAACTTTATCCGGAGCCAGAGCTTGATAACGCAAGCTGGCTTGCATCGCGCTGGCTGGAGCTGATGCCCATGCAACCGGGATTAAAACAAAAACTATCAGCAGAGTACGACCCGTTAATATGCCTGGAAGGTCTGCAAAACTGGCTTGATCACAACGCCTGATCGTTTCGCTAAACCCGCTGGCCTCTATGCGTCCGGGCCACTACTCAATACCCAGATATTTATGTACCTGAACACTCAAACGCCAGTTATGCTTTTTACAATAGGCAATAGCTAACGCGGTCGCCTTAGCCTGTTGGCTAATTGGTTGTAAATAAATTAATTTGCTACCGATGTCCGTTTGCTTTAGCAACTGCAACAGCTGTTCAATGTGTTTGTCCATTGCCACCGGGTGTTTTATTTCATTGGCCCGGTCCAGTGCACTTTGTAATACTTTATAGCCGCCTTTCATATTTACTTTCGGTGATACCGTTACCCAGCTTTTAGAGGGAACCAAAATCTCAAATGTGCCGCTGGTTTCAATCTGGGTCTGATACCCCACCGCATGTAATGTATCGCAAAGTGGATTTAAATCGTACATACAGGGCTCTCCCCCGGTGATTACCACATGCTTGGCCTGGTAACCGTTTTCCTGAAACAACGCCAGCAATTGCTCAGCAGTAAACGTTGACCACTGTTCAGTCTCAGCTGATTTTGCCATCAATGTCTGAGGAGCAACCTGCAAATCAGGGTTAACAGTCCAGGTATGTTTGGTATCACACCAGGCACAACCAACGGGACAGCCCTGCAGCCGGACAAAAATAGCTGGTGCACCGGTAAAGCTGCCTTCGCCCTGAATGGTTTCAAATATTTCGTTAACCTTATACAACAAGCCGTGGTTTCCTTAATGCCAAGCAGGTGATCTGACCGCAATGTTCAAGTACAATGCGCGGCCACTTTGCCCGCTATTATACAGAGAGAGACAGTAATGAGCCAAAAAGTTGTGGTTATTTATTCAGGTGGTATGGATTCCTTTACCGTATTACAGAAAGCAGTCGCTGCTGGCCACGACGTATATGCCTTGTCATTTAACTATGGTCAGCGCCATGTTAAAGAGTTGATATGCGCGGCTAACGTCTGTAAAGAACTGAATATTAAGCATAAGATAGTCGATATTTCAGCAATAAATCAGTTAATCGCTGGCTCGTCACTGACCAGTGACATCGACGTACCTGAAGGTCACTATGCAGCCGACAATATGAAATCAACCATAGTACCGAACCGCAATATGATTCTGTTATCGTTAGCAGTAGGATATGCCGACTCTATTGGCGCCCGCGCCGTACATTACGGTGCCCATTCCGGTGATCACTTCATTTACCCGGATTGCCGGCCGGAGTTTGTCCAGAAAATGAATGACGTCTGCCAGATTGCTAATTATCAGCCAGTCGATATTGTCAGCCCGTATTTATATCAGACCAAAATTGAAATTCTGGCCGACGGCCTTGCCATGGGTCTGGACTACAGCAAAACCTGGACCTGCTACAACGGTCGCGATAAAGCCTGCGGTAAATGTGGTTCATGCCAGGAACGCTTAGAGGCGTTTAAGCTGAATAACGCCAGCGATCCGCTGCCATATGAATAACGTTTGCGCACCCGCCGGGCTCTGAGATAAAAGAGCCCGGCTTGCTAGTGCTGATCAGCCGCTGAATAAGCTGGAGTGCAATTGTTTTACTACGCCTGGCGCATCGGCATCCTGGACTAAAAAGCACAAATTGTGCTTAGACGCACCATGGCAGATCAACCGCATATTAATCCGCTCCAGCGTCTTAAACAGCTCACCGGTAATACCTTTGCTACTGTGCAAATGGTTACCAATAACCGCCACCAGACTTAAGCCCTGCTCTACCACCACTTCACAAAATGCTCTGAGCTCCAAAAGCGCCGGCTCTACCGCATGGCTGAAGGCGCTGGTCATGCCGCCTTCATCCAACGTTAACGCGACACTGATTTCTGAAGTGGTCACTAAATCAACAGAGATTTGATGCCGGCTTAAAATATCAAATACCCGGGCTAAAAAACCGGCAGCATGCAGCATATCCGGGCTTTTTACCGTAATCAGGGTTTGTGATTTACGTAAAGCAATGGCGCGGTAAGGTGGTCGCTGTTTTACTTCTTTAGCAATCCAGGTGCCACCAGCTTCAGGTTCACGGCTAGAGCCGACAAACACCCCGATATTGCGCCGCATCGCCGGAATCAGCGTGGCCGGATGCAGCACTTTCGCGCCAAAGGTTGCCATTTCAGCCGCTTCATCAAAGCTGATTTCGCCAATGCAGCGCGCCTGATCGGTTAGCCGTGGATCAGTGGTGAAAATACCGACCACATCGGTCCATATTTGTACGGTATCAGCCTGTAACGCCTCTGCCAGTAAGGCCGCGCTATAATCTGAGCCACCTCGACCCAGTGTGGTGGTTTGCTCAAACTCGTCCTGACCGATAAAGCCCTGGGTCACAATCCGCTGCTCGGCGATTAATGGCTGCAAATGCACTTGTGCCAGCTCTGCAATCTGTTTTACCTGCGGCTCGGCCCGGCCAAACCGGCTATCGGTGCGCATTATCCTTCGAATATCAAAACAATGGGCAGCGGCGCCGCGCTCGCGCAAAACCTGACTGAATAGCGCCGAGCTTAAACGCTCACCGAATGACTGAATCAGATCTTTATGAGCACTGCTATACACCGCACCGCCATTTTCAATCAGCGCTTTTAGCTCGCCAAGCAATAACTCAATCGCCTCTGCCACCTGCTCTGGCTGGCTCAGGCGGTTAAGTACGGCTAAAGTAATGGCTTCAATACCGGCATAAGCGTCATAACGCTCGGTAACACTGGTGGTTTTGGTAATATCGACTAACAGGTTGGTAACGCCGGAACTGGCACTGACCACCACAACCCGGATGGCGTTGTTAGTCAGAATAATATCGGCACAACGGCCCATCGCTTCAAAGTCAGCGACACTGGTGCCACCGAATTTGGCAATAATAAGATTGGACAAGGGTGTCTCTCCTTACAAATAAAATAAGCAGAGCATGGCTTTTGCTAATTGCAGCAAAACGGAAATGAATACAGACCGTTGCTATCGATAACAAAGGCCAGAAGCTCTCCACCAAACAAACAGGTGACAGTCGGCAGGATTCAGCCTGCCCAACCGAAAGCACACACGCTATATTGTGCACTTTCTCGGCGTTAATCCCCCTGGCCCGCGCTGCGAAGTATAGTCTTCTGTCACGGGTTACCTGGTTAACGCGCCTCTTCTGGTCTATCAGATATGATTGACGGCGGCTACTTTACCTTGTCAGCCGCCAGATAGCAATAGCCTTGTAGCCGTCTATCAGCTTGGCGCACGTCTACCGATTTTCCATCGGTTATTTTGCGCCGCATCATAACAGCTATAACTGAATACTGCCTTAGTAAGGATAACTTTAATTAACTGTAATGGTTGTTAATATGCTTAATCAGCTCAATAAAAGCATCCATATCTTTTTCATTCTGGGCATCACTGTGCCACTTATGATGAAAGCCCAGGGTAAGTTGCACTTTCGCTGTCTGAAAATACACTTCATAACCATCAAAACCCTGGCTGACAGTCAGCCCGTCCAGGGTAAAACCGGCACCGTGGTCGGTATCAACCGGTTTACCATGCTTTTCTACTTTGGCGTAGACATTTAAAAGTAATTTACCATCCAGTTCATTATGCATAATCAGTCCGTTTTAACGCTGTGGTCGGGGATGCTGTTTAGCATAGCAGCTAAAAGCCATTGGTTTGATGAGATTACGCAATGCAGGTATAGTATGGTTGTCTTATTAGGAGAAAAAAATGCAAAAGACCCTGATTGCTGCCTTGCTGTTAGTCAGCCTGGGCGCAAGCGCCAATATTGTTCAGGACGCACCGCTGGTTTCTATCGCAAGCCATGATGCTTTTTTTAATCAGTTAAAAGCGCTGTGCGGCAAAGCTTTCGCCGGCAATATTGCGGTCGATAATCCACCGGCCCCAGGCTTTGAGGGTGCGCTGATTATGCATGTCAGAAAATGCACCGACCAGCAACTGCACATTCCGTTTCACGTGGCCGACGATCATTCCCGTACCTGGATTATCAGCAAAACCGGCTCTGGCCTTACCCTGAAGCATGACCATCGAAATGCCGATGGCAGCCATGATGAGCAAACCATGTATGGCGGCCAGACACTCGATGCAGGCTGGGCTAACGTCCAGTCGTTTCCCGCCGATCAGTATTCAAAAGAGCTGTTCAGCGCCCGCGGTATTCCGCAGTCTAATACCAATATCTGGCAAATGTTTATCTACCCGGAAAAATTCAGCTACCGGCTTATCCGGGAAGGCCGGGAATTCCGGGTTGATTTTGACCTGACCCAACCAGTCGCGTTACCGCCAACCCCCTGGGGCTATGCTGACTAAAAACTGTCACTCTTATAATTATAAATAACCTTCAATAACTGGAGCCACTATGAAAACGTCTGTAAAGTTTTCACCACTTGTTATGATCCTGGCAGGCGCACTGACCCTTAGCGCCTGCTCTAAAGAACCGGCAGTGCCTGCCAGCGACAGCCAGGTTAACCCTGAACCAACTGCTGAACTGGTCGATACTGAATTTAACCCACGGTTGGGCGAATATATTAAAACCCTGGCCTCGGATGAATTTCAGGGCCGCGCGCCAGCAACCAAAGGTGAAGAACTCACCGTCGCCTATCTGGAACAAAATTTTAAACGGATTGGCTTAAAGCCAATAGACGGCGACAGTTACAAGCAACCGGTATCGCTGGTGCAAATCGATCCGAAACAAGTATCGGATATGACCTTAACCGGTGAAAACCTGCCACAAAGCTTTAAATACCGGGATGAAATGATTGCCTGGACCACCCGGGTTACCGAGCAGGTATCGGTAGAAGACAGCGAGATGGTATTTGTTGGCTACGGCATTGTAGCCCCCGAGTACAACTGGAATGATTACGAAGGCCTGGATGTAAAAGGTAAAACCGTGGTGATGTTTGTTAATGATCCCGGTTATGCTACTCAGGATCCGGAACTGTTTAATGGCAATGCCATGACCTACTATGGCCGCTGGACCTACAAATTCGAGGAAGCAGCCCGCCAGGGTGCGGCGATGGCCCTGATTATTCACGAAACCGCACCGGCCAGTTATGGCTGGGGAGTAGTAGCCCATGGTTCACCAATTAAATTTGACCTGGTTAATGAGAACAAAAACATGGACCGGGCCAAAGTCGAAGGCTGGTTAACCACTGAGTCTGCTGAAAAACTGTTCGCCAATGCGGGCACTGATTTAGCCACCATGCATAAAAAGGCGTTGGATCCCAATTTTAGCCCGGTAGCGCTGAATGCCAAAGCATCGGTTACCGTTAACAATAATCTGCGTGAACTGACCTCAAGTAATGTGGTTGGTTATATTGAAGGCAGTAAATATCCCGACGAATACGTACTGTATATGGCGCACTGGGATCACCTGGGCATGGATTTTTCCAACCCGGACAATAAAGTGTTTAATGGCGCTCAGGACAATGCCAGTGGCACCGGCGCGGTGATTGCATTGGCCGAACATTTTGCTAAACAGCCGCAACCCGAACGTTCTATTGCTTTTGTATTGGTAACGGCAGAAGAACGGGGCTTACTGGGCTCAGCCTGGTATGCCGCCAACCCGGTATTTCCACTGGAAAAAACCGTTGCTGCCGTTAATATGGATGTAATGAACATGTATGGCCCGATGAAAGACATGGTTATTGTTGGTTTGGGCAATACCGAAGTAGAGCAAATTCTGGTGAAGTATACCCAGCAGCAAGGCCGCTACGCGGTGCAAGAGCCAAATCCGGAAGCGGGTATTGCCTATCGCTCTGATCACTTTAATCTGTCGAAAAAAGGCGTACCTATTTTATATGCAAAGGGCGGCAATGACCACTATCAGCACGGTGCTGAATGGGGCGCAGCGCAGCGCGCTGAATATAACCGCTGCTGCTATCATAAGGTAGGAGACGAATGGCGTGCCGATTTTGACCTTCGCGGCGCTCAGCAGGATTTGTTTCTGTATTACCGGGTAGGTAACGAACTGGCAAACAGCCGGCAGTGGCCAAACTGGTATCAAGGTAACGAATTCAGAGCTATTCGTGATGCTTCTGCTGCAGCTCGGCAGTAAAGCACCGCTAACTGAATAGCAACTCAGATAAGGGCAGCCCGCGGGCTGCCTTTTTTTTCAACGCGTTTAGCGGCAAAGAGCAAACTTGCTAATTCAGAACTTATTCAGGTAGGCTAAACTACAGTAACATTTATTGTTGGCAGTTAATAACTTAGCTGATGGGTGCCATTGGACAACCTATGAAACGTTTTTTAAAAGCACTGCTGATTTTCGCAATTGGGTTACCGCTACTCGCTGCCGCGGGCTACTGGTATTTACAGCAACAAATTGCCCAGGCCGGTATTAACAATTTGCAGCTGGATTTTAGCAGAGTAACGCTGCGTAGCGCGTCATTGGCCAGTGTCCGTTTTCAACTGCAGCAAAATGGTGCCCTGCATCAGATAGACTTGCAAAACGTCGAGCTGAACTGGCAATGGCCGGCTGCATTTAAACCGGCTTTGCAACACATCAGCTTTGGCCCCGCTGACATAACACTTGACCACTCCGTTGCGTCCTCCACCCCGGCGACAGACAACGCGTTAACGCTGCCCGCCACCTGGCAGCTGCCAGACTGGTTGCCAAAACATATTCAGCTAACCGATACCCTGCTGCACTTGCCCTGCCCTACAGGGCAATGTCAGCTGCGGGTAAACGGCTATCTGAGTTATTTTGCAGATCTGCAGCATACACCGCAGGAGCTAATACAGGACACGATGCAGCCTGACACCGCTTATTGGCAAAGCCAGCTGACTGTCAGGCCACAGCTGCAGGCAGCGAGCGCAGTACAGGATAGTGATTCAGCTATTAGCAATTTCTTAATCGATGCCCGATATCAGCCAGCACCAGAGCCCGAATTGCAATTGACCTTACAGCAGGAAAACCAGATTGGTCTGAGTATCAGGCAGCAACTTAACCCGGCAAGCGGGCAGGCAATAACTGAAATTGTAGTAGCGCTCTCACCACCATCATCTGCCAACCAGACAGTGTTGCAACAATGGGGGGTTAACCTGCCAGCAGCCTGGCTGACACAGTTTCAGCAACCGGTGCAGCTTTACAGCAAATTACATTGGCAATTACCGGCTGATGGCGATCTCAGCACCTTATTAAGCAGCCATGATATAGAGGCGACGCTTATTGCCCGTGCGCCCGATCCGTTTTACCTGCCAGCGTTTGGTTTGATTCAGGGCGAGCTTAATGGTGAGCTGCGTCTGAAGAACCAGCTTGTTGAGCGTTGGCAATTTAATGCCGCAGGCCGGCTGTCTGAGCTGGAAATGTCAGCGACCCTAAGCGAATACGGCTTGAGATTGAGTCCGCTGCAATTTACCGTCAGTGCCAATGCCGCTGAGCCGCTTAATCTGACCGCCCTGCCTTTGCAGCTGCAGTTAAGTAGCGACGGCGACAGCCGTTTTACCCTGGACAGCGAGCTTACTGTTGATCTCAGTGGCAGTCCGGCGTTCAGGCTTGAAAAGGCGGACTTCAGCGCCAATATTGCCCGCCTGGAGTTAGCAAACAAGGCGGTAACAGTGACATCGCTTGCCGTAGAAACCCAGCTTAGTGGTCATTGGCAGGCTGACAGCTGGCAGTTTCAGCTCTCTGATAACAGCAGCCTCAGTGGCGGCTTTAGCAGCGACACCTTCTCTGCACGCGACTTTAGATTATTGCTGCAAAACAGTCAGTTCAATGGCGATGAAACCGGCCTGACCGCTTTTAGCAGCAAACTGGATCTAAACGTCAATACACTTAGTGTTCCGGCCCTGCCTAGCCAGAACTGGCAATGGCAGGGCCTGCTCAGGGGTAAACCGGCGCAATTAACTATTGAAGACGGCCAGCTTAGTAATGATGCCGGTATCACGCTGGCACACCAACTGACATATCAGCCTGCAACCAGCAGGCTGACAGGACAATGGCAGCTGGCTGAAGTATTTTTACTGGCCGGCAACCCGCTGACAAAAACCATCAGTGACTGGCCTGAACTTCTGACATTAAACCGGGGCAAACTCAGCGCCAGTGGCCGTGTATTGCTGGATAATAACCAGTTAACTGGCAGTAGTCAGTTGCAGCTGGGAGATGTGGGCGGCATTTACGATCGCAGTCTGTTTGCCGGTTTAAATGCCACTGTTGATGTCACAGTTAACCCTAATACCCTGCAACTTAATTCCGATAACTTACGGCTTAACCGCTTAAATCATGGTATTGAGATGGGGCCGCTGAATATCAGCGCTGCAGTCGAGCTGCCGCTCGCGGCACCGGAACAGCTAAGCGTTAATATACGTCAGGCAGAATTACAGTTAATGCAAGGTAAAGTCACTGCCAATCAGCAGCAACTGGATTTCAGCAAGTCAGAAAACCAGCTTATTCTGGAACTTCACCAGATTGACTTAGCCAGCCTGCTGCAGCAGCACCCCTCCAGTGACTTAACAGGCAACGGCAAACTCTCTGGCAAAGTCCCCGTTGCGATCAATGCCAAAGGAATAAGTGTTAGCGATGGCAATATTGCTGCTGAGGCACCGGGTGGCCGTCTGCAATATCAGTCAGCGAGCGCAGGTGCTATGGCGAAAACTAACAGCAACATGAAGCTGGTGTTTGATGCGCTGGAGAACTTTCAGTACACCGTGCTTAGTAGCACAATCACTTATGACACCAGTGGTAAACTCAACCTCGGCTTAAAATTGCAGGGCAGCAATCCAAATCTGCAGCAAGGCCGTGCCATTAATTTAAATGTCAACCTGGAAGAGGATTTACCCGCCCTGATTACCAGTCTGCAGTTAACCAACAAATTAAATGAAGTTATCACTAAACGGGTACAAAAATATCTTAAACAACAACAGGCGGCTGCCGCCAACGGAGAGAAGCCATGAGACGATTAGCCACAGTGCTGGCAACAGCAAGCTTACTATTGCTAGCGTGTACGCCAAAAGTTCAGGTAGAGCTACCTAACGAGCCAATAAATATTAATCTGAACGTCAAAATTCAGCATGAAATTTATATTAAGGTAGATAAACAACTTGATGACTTATTCAGTGAAAACAGTGGCTTATTTTAAGGAAACAGCAATGAAACACATAATTAGCAATACCAAAAAACGATTTGGCAAAACCCGCCTGCTGCTTGTCGGCTTGGTGTTTGCAGCAAGCTTGCCGGTAATGGCGATGAACTTACAACAAGCCATGGCCGCATTAAGTCAGGCTAAAGTTCAGGGCCTGGTGGGCGAGCAACCTAATGGTTATCTGGGCGTAGTCGAAAGCTCTGCAGATGCCGAAGCGGTGGTAAAACTGATTAACGATGCCAGGCGGGCAGAATACGTCAGAATGGCAAAGCAAAATGATATTGCGGTAGCCGATGTCGAAGCTATCGCTGGTCAGAAAGCCATTGAACGAACCGCCAGCGGCCATTTCATTCTGATCGATGGCAAGTGGCTGCAGAAGCGTTAGTCTGAGCCTGATGCAACACAAGCTTAGCCCCTGCTAAGCTTGTGTTAGACTTTGGTCGCATGCCGATCCTACCTTCACTAATGTACTATGCTTAGCAGTCTTAGGTCTGGTCAGAGGGTGTTGAATGAATGCGATATTTTTGATGTTGATGGGGCTTGGCGCCATGGCGCTGGGCTATTTCGTCTACTCTAAGTTTATCTGCGAGAAAATATTTAAAGTCAGCCCGCATTTTCGCACACCAGCCCATGAAATGCAGGATGGTATCGATTACGTTCCTACCAATAAATATATTTTATGGGGCCATCATTTTACCTCTGTTGCAGGTGCAGCACCGATAATTGGCCCCGCTATCGCGGTGATCTGGGGCTGGGTACCCGCATTTTTGTGGGTAGTATTTGGCACTATCTTTTTCGCTGGTGTGCACGATGCAGGTGCCATCTGGGCCAGTGCCCGCAACAAAGCGAAATCGATAGGTTCATTAACAGGCGACATTGTCGGTAACCGTGCCCGCAGCATCTTTATGATCGTGATTTTCCTGGTGCTGCTGATGGTTAATGCCGTATTCGCAGTGGTGATTGCCGGTCAGTTAATTAACTTTCCCAGTGCCACTCTCCCGGTCTGGGGTGCCATAGTCGTTGCCCTGATTATTGGCCAGTTGATCTACCGCAAACTGATTAATCTGCTAATGGTCACCATCATTGGCGTGGTTGCGCTCTATGCGATGATTTATGCAGGCCCGATGTTACCACTGGCCCTGCCTGAAACACTGGGTCCACTGAGTGATAACCAAAGCTGGATTATTATTTTATTTGGTTATGCCGCCATCGCCTCATTACTGCCGGTTTGGATGTTACTGCAACCGCGTGACTATATTAACGGTATTCAACTGTTTATCGGTTTAATTCTGTTATATGGCGCCGTGCTAATTTCCGGCCCGGAGTTAGTGGCTCCAGCCTTTAATACTGATTTGCCAGAAAACACCCCGTCAATGATCCCATTGCTATTCGTCACCATTGCCTGCGGTGCCATTTCCGGCTTTCATGGTTTAGTTTCCAGTGGTACCACTTCCAAACAACTGGACAAAGAGCCCGATGTTCGTTTTGTTGGCTATTTTGGTGCCGTCGGTGAGGGCTCCCTGGCCTTAGCCGCTATTATTGCGGCTACCGCGGGCTTTGCGTCTCTGGCTGACTGGCAGGCTATCTACCACAGTTTTGGTCAAGGTGGCGTCTCAGCCTTTATTAATGGCGGCGCCAATATTCTGCAGCAAGGCGTTGGCCTGGATACGGTGCTGGCGCAAACCCTGTTAACGGTAATGGTAGTATTATTTGCCGGCACCACCATGGATACCGGTCTGCGACTGCAACGTTATATTTTTCAGGAGTGGGGCCATATTTATAATATTGGCTGGATGCAAAAAGCGGCGCCGGCAACCATGCTGGCAGTAGCAACCTGTTTATTATTGGCGTTTGGTGCTGGCGGTGATGGCTCGGGTGGTATGTTAATCTGGCCTCTGTTTGGTACCACAAACCAGCTGCTGGCGGGTTTAACGTTATTGGTTATTACCGTTATGCTGGTTAAAAAACGCCGGCCTATGTGGTACACCCTGGGACCATTAGTGTTCTTGTTGGTGATGACCACCCTGGCTTTGCTAACGCAGTTAAAAAGCTTTTACGACAAGGGTGATTGGTTTTTGTTTACCCTGGATTTAGTGGTGCTGGCAGCGGCAATTCTGGTATCTCTGGAATGCACTTCGACGCTAACAAAACAAATTAAAGCCAATAAAGCCAGTCCGGCAACAGATGAAACATGAAGCTAAATAGCATAAAGGCCTGGCTGCGCCAGGCCAGTTTTTACGCCGAGGAAGCCTACAACGCGCCCTATCGCAGCGCTATCGCCCGGGCAAAGCGCGAGCAGGATGATTTATTTATGTTGCTGATTTTTTCAGAAATGATGGGCGTGCCTAACCCGGCCAGTTATTACACATTGGAATTGCAACCGGTTCTGATGGAACGGTTTCACGACTGGCATACCCGGATGGGCATGGAGCACTCACCGCTGGATAATATTAAATGTTGTTAACCGATAAACGCTTGCTATTGGTGGGTGGTAAAGGCGGGGTTGGTAAAACCACCACGTCTTCCGCGCTGGCACTATTGGCTACAAGCCGTGGTAAAAAGGTATTACTGGTATCAACCGATCCCGCGCATAGCCTGAGCGATGCCTTTAACCGACCGATTGGCGATACCATCACCCGCTTAGCCCCTGATCTGGATGCGTTGGAGTTAGATCCTGATCGCGAAGTAGCCCGGCATTTAGCCAACGTCAGTGCGCAGCTGAAACGCTTTACCCGGCCAGAAATGTACAGCGAAATAGAACGGCAAATGCGTTTAACCGCCCAGTCGCCAGGCGCGCAGGAAGCAGCGATGCTGGAGCGAATGGCGAATGTCATTGAACAGGGCTTAACAGATTACGATTTAGTCATTTTCGACACGGCTCCCACCGGCCATACTTTGCGTTTACTCAGCCTGCCTGAGGCCATGGCGGCCTGGACTCAGGGCCTGCTTAATGCCAATAAACGCTCAGAAAAGCTGGCCGACGTTTTGGGTCACTTAACGCCCAAAGCCGGCCGCGACGTGGCTAACCCGCTGGCAGACCCTAACGAGCATGCCACTGCCGGTATGAATCAGCGCAATAAAGCCATTACCAAAACCTTGTTAGCCCGCCAACGTTTATTACAGCGCACCCGCGAGATCTTAACCGATAGCCAGCGAAGCGCTCTGCTATTTGTACTGACCCCGGAAAAGCTGCCAATTCTGGAAACCAGCCGTGCCGTACAAAGCCTGATGCAGGAAAAGCTGCCACTGGCAGGTCTGGTGGTAAACCGTATTTTGCCAGACCACGCTGATGGTGATTTTCTGGCGGCACGTCGCAGCCAGGAAAAGCAGCATTTGGCGCAGATAGCGCAAGATTTTGCCAGCCTGCCTCACTATAAAGTGGCGTTACAAGCGACCGATATTCAGGGACTCACGGCATTGCAGCAGATGGCGAGTTTACTAAACGAGGCAGGTTTATAGCTGATTTTAAACCTGAAGTCGGCTATGGTAACGTTTTTAACAACAGGTTTATTTGCATGAAGACCCGCTATCTGCTGCTCACCTTATACTTTAGCTGCTGTGGCTGCAGTCTGGCTGCATATGGCGCCAAAGCGCCACAAGTAGCGGAGCCAAATCAGAGCGCTTTTAAAAATGCCATCCTGGACAGCTATTTGCAACGTTGTGTTGAGGTGCTTAACGGCAAAGGTTATAGCAGCGACGCCATTAAAGCCGAATGCAAATGTGAGCTGGAGCAGATAGATCAGCACTTTACTGTTTTTGAGCAAATGCTTGCGGCTGATCAAACCGCCAACCCGCAGCAGATTAATGCGTTAAAAAAACAATTACTGCAGTGCAAGAATAAGCCGCAAACCACGCAGTAACAGGCTAAGCCCAAAGAATACTCAGCACAACAAGGCTTAACATAGCGCTGATAACCAGCACGGTATAAACTGTGCTGGTTAACCAGAACTTCAACAGTGTTTTGCCCCAGCTTTGTTGATAGTATTTTTTCTGACAAAGCAGCAAGTACAGCGGGATCCACCAAAAAATGGCGGTTTCCAGCCCGGCCAAAACCAATCCCGTCGCCAGCCAGTTCCAGCCTATGCTCTGTTGAAGCAAGTCAATAGCCAGATAAACAACTAACATTTGCAGAATAAAAGTATGGCTATGCAACGCGACAATCAGGTGCTCCATATAATATCGATTGGAGCGGATATACAGCAGTTTCAGCAGCAGGGCAAAAATGGGCAGCAACAGAAACATCATTTGCGGTGCCAGACTGAAAAACTTATTTATCGCCAGTTTGGGGTTAGCAAGGATGGTATCCAGTTTGGCACTAAACTCTTGTTCTGCTTCATCAGACAAAAAAGAGACCCGGACACCGGGCTTAGCTGCTTCAGGTGTCGTCTGTGGTTGAGTTTGCGCTATCTCATTATTCAGCTCAGCTGCTAAGTCCGTCAGGTTTTTACTATCTGGTATCGCATTGTCAGTGGCCATTACCACCACATTGTCTGGCCCTTTGGTAATAGGCGGGGTTTCCGGCACCAGCCTGGCAAAAATCAGAAAAGCAATAATCGACGTAAACAGATAGAGTCTTAGCGGCGGTACATAAGGCACCCGGTGACCGGCAACATACCGAAGGCTTAGAAAGCCCGGCCGGAACCATAGCGGTATCAAGGTTTGCCAGAGCCGGGTATCCCAGTTACTGAACTCGCCGAAAAATTCCGTCACCACGCCACTGACATTACGGATGTAGCTTTTTTTCTCCTGACCACACTGATGGCAAAAATCGCCATGTAACGTGTTGTGACAATTATCACAGGTCTGTGCTGGGGTATCCATCCTGAGCTTACCTCATGTTTTCCGACTTGGTTGATTCTACGTTAAGCATTTGTTTTAGCAACAGTTGTCCGCATTAATGTCGCGGACACTTTTTCTGTCCGCGGACACAGTAAAAATCACTCCCATTCATTTTTCCATATAAATATCAATCACTTAAATATTGGCATTAAAGCTGCTATATCGTTGCAGCAAGTATGACTATAAAGGCCGATTATGATCCAGGGTACCGAACAACAAGATACTATTATGCAGCGCCCCGTTAAAAGCAGACTGCGCCGTTTTTTGCCGGCAGTCGCCGTGGCAACCCTTGCCATTATCCTGATCCTGGCGCTGTTTCAGACCTTAGCAGATAACAATGCCAGTATCGTGGTAGCGCGCAATCAGCTGCAGTTTGCCATGGTACAACGTGGTGATTTAGTACGGGATATCGCGGTCCAGGGCCGGATTGTTGCCGCTAACGCCCCTACCCTGTACAGCCAGGAAACCGGCCAGGTGCAATTATTCAAACAGCCCGGCGAAGCGGTAAATCAGGGCGATCTGGTCGCTACGATTACCAGCCCGGCGCTGCAAAATGATTTACAGCAGCAGCAGGCGGTGCTCTCCGGTATGACATCAGAAGCAGAGCGCGCGGTACTGAGCGCCCGCGAACAACAACTGGATATAGAGCAGGTAATGAATACCGCCCAGGTTAATTTACTGGCGGCGCGTCGCGAATTACAGCGGGCTACCCAGTCAATTGAAATGGGCGTTATCCGGGCGCTGGACTTTGATATTGCCAAAGACAACCTGACCAAAGCAGAGCTTGAGTTTGATCATGCCAAACGTAAAGTTGAGCTGGCCCGCGATAAACTGGCGTTTGAGCAAAGCTCGCGGGCGCAGGATATTCACCGCCAGCAACTGGTGGTAAATGAACTGGAGCGCAAAGTGGCGGCGCTGAATATTACCGCCCCGGTAACCGGACAGTTAGGTAACTGGCTGGTAGAGCAACAAAGCCATGTACTGCCTGGCCAGGCGTTATTAACCGTGATTGATTTAAGTCAGTATGAAGCCGAACTGGCCGTACCGGAAAGTTATGCCCGTGATTTGCTACCCAACCAGCAAGTCGAGATTGTGATAGCAAACCAGCAACTTAATGGCGTGATCAGCTATATCGCACCGGAAGTTCGCAATAATCAGGTCAGTGCCCGGGTGCGCTTCGACCAGGCCGATAGTCTGGCCCTGCGCCAGAGCCAGCGCCTGACCGCCCGGGTGATCCTGGAGCATAAAACCGATGTGCTGAAAATTGCCCGCGGCGACTTTGTCAGCTCCGGCGGTGGTCGCCAGGCTTATCAGGTACTCGACAATCAGGCCGTGCGCAAAAACGTCGAGCTGGGTGTCCTGTCTGTGCAGTGGGTGGAGATCTTAAGCGGTGCCACTGAAGGCGAGCAATGGGTGATCTCAAACTTAACTGATTTTAAAGATCAGAGCCGGGTACACCTGAATTAACCACCCGGCTGCCGATCAGCACAGTATCTAAACTCAATTTAATTAAACAGGGATTAAAAATGATAACGCTAACCAACTTAAGCAAAATTTTCCGCACCGAACTGATTGAAACTCATGCGCTGCGCGATATTAACCTGCAGGTAAATGAAGGTGAATTTGCCGCACTGACCGGCCCATCGGGCTCAGGCAAATCAACGCTGTTAAATATTCTGGGCACCCTGGAAAACTTTGACAGCGGTGATTATCAGCTGGATGGCAAGTCGGTAAAGGGCTTGTCTGATGCGGCCCTGTCGCGCCTGCGCAATGAAAAAATCGGCTTTATATTTCAGAGTTTTAACCTGATTAAAGATTTCAGCATTTATGACAATATTGAACTGCCGTTACGCTACCGTGGTTTAAAAGCAAGCGCACGTAAACAACGGATTGAGCAGGCACTGGAACTGGTCGGCCTGCATGCCCGGCGTGATTATCTGCCCGGTCAGTTATCGGGTGGTCAGCAGCAGCGGGTGGCGATTGCCCGGGCCATTGCCGGTGAGCCGCGCATTCTGCTGGCTGATGAACCTACCGGTAACCTCGATTCATTAATGGCGCGGCAGGTTATGGAGCTGCTGGAGCAAATTAACCAGCGCGGCTGCACCATTTTAATGGTGACGCACGATCCGGAGCAGGCCCGCCGGGCCGGTCGGCATATTCAGATCATTGATGGCCAGTTACATGACAGCACGCTTTATCAGCCACTGGCCCCCCAGATTGTCCGGCCGCAGGCCGTGGCACAGGGAGCCTGAGATGGATAATCTATTACATAGCTTTAGCCTGGCGGTTCGCAATATTAAACGTGCACCGCTGCCCTATTTGCTGACCATTTTAATTTTAAGTCTGGGGCTTGGCATGTTTTTCTCCAATGCCACCCTGTATTACTGGCTGAACCACGATCCGCTGCCGCATAAAAGCCATAGCCTGTTTCATCCGCAGATAAACGCCACGCTGCAACCCTGTGATACCTGTACTTCACCTACCAGAGTGCTGAGTTATCAGGATGTCAAAAAACTCAGTAGCAGTGGCATTCCTTCAGCTCAGGCAGCGATGTTTCAATCAGCCGGTTATGCCCGCCTGCCGGGTAAGGCCGACCAGAGCCCAACCCCGGTTAGGCTGCGGGTGACCCAGCGGGATTTTTTCAGCCTGTTCGACGTCCCTTTTTTACATGGGCAGCGCTGGGCCGATAATACCGCCAGACGTGAGCTGATCCTCAGCAAAGCGACTGCCGAGCGGTTTTTTGGCCGAAGTAATGTGCTGGGTGAAACGCTGCAGTTGGGCAATGAATTATTCACGATAAGCGGTGTTTTACAGGAGTGGGACATGTTGCCAAGGTTGTACGATGTCGCCAATGGCCTGGCCAGTAGTCAGTCAGCCGATATCTATCTGCCGTGGGAAACAGCCTATGACCTGGGGATCAAATCTAATACCACTACCATGTCGCGGGATAGCCGTGATTACAGTGAAAACTTTGCCGTTAATGGCCGTGAAGGCGATTTTTATCAGGCGCAGTTCTGGGTGCAGCTCGACTCGCCTGAGCAGGTAGCCGCTTATCAGCAATTTATGCAGCAGTTAGTGCAAAGTGAAAAAGAAGCCGGCCGTCATCCCCGCCCCGAAGCTAACCGGTTGACTAATATCCTGGATATTACGGAGCACTTTAATGCCCGTAACCGCCAGCTGGATGCATTTGCGCTGGTATCACTGCTGTTTTTACTGGTCTGTTTGTTTAACGCCAGTCATTTATCTCTAAACCGTTACCTTGCCAGCCAGTATGAGTTTGGTTTGCGCCGGGCACTTGGCTGCAGCCGCGGTCAGTTACAGCAACTTATTCTGGCCGATGTCGCTGTCAGTGCCTGCCTGGCACTGGTGCTGTCACTGGCGGTGGCAGCTGCCGCCATGACATTAATTGCCAGCCTGCTACCCGCAACCCGCAATCTGACCAGCTGGAACCCGGTTATGGTAATAACAATGGCTGGCACCGCATTAACTGCCTGCTATCTGGTAACTTTATACCCAGCCCTTCGCGCCTCCTTTGGCAGCTTAAACCGTCAGCTGAAATAACGGAAATGATCATGAGCATATCCTTACTGTTTAAATCTTTGCTGCAACGTAAAGTCATCACTGCCTTGCTGCTGGTGCAGTTAACCCTGACCCTGGCACTGTTAAGTAATAGTGTACTGCTTAGTACCCAGGCTTATCAGCTGAGTAATCAGCCGACCGGCCTGCAACTGGACTCAACGCTCGCAATTGAACTTAAACCGACTGATGACAACCTGATTGTGCATCCGGCACTGGGCGAACTTATCCAGCGTCAGCTCGCTGCGCTAAAACAGATCGCCGGTGTCCGTTATGCGGCTTTCAGCAACCAGACACCACTCATATTTGGTGGCACCAATGGCAATGTTTATATTGAAGGCAAAGAAGACACTACTAATGTTGATATGGTGCCCTATAACTTTGCCGAAGCAGAATTGTTCGATACGTTGCAAATGACCCTGTTACATGGCCGCTGGTTATCTGCCGAAGATAAAAACACCGATAACGTAGTAATAACCGACAAATTGGCTAAACAACTATTCAGCGAAAGCCATCTGGCCATCGGCCAGCAAACAAATGGCGGCACCATAGTCGGGGTGGTCGCCGATATCATGTACCAGCGTTTTGCCAGTGATCAGTATTACGGCCTGTTTTTTAACCGCGATTTAAACCGGGCCGACTATGGTTACCGCTTGCTGTTGCAGGTAGACGCTAAGGCGGTAGACGCCGTGCGCCAGCAAATTAACAGCAGCCTGCGCCAGGTTGAACCGGAAATTGATATTCAGCAGGTGGTGAGCTTGCGCCAGCTGCATCGGGATTATTTCGAGCAGGAACGTGGTCTGGCTATTTTACTGTCGGTATTAAGTGGCCTGATGCTGGTTGTTGCGATGATTTCAGCATACAGCCATGCGCTGTTCCACGGAGTACAGCAGCAAAATGAAATTGGGGTTAAACGTGCGCTGGGGGCCAGTAAACAGCGGATCCTGCTGGAGGTACTCAGCGAAAGCTGGCTGACAACCGGCATGGGCGCGGCAGTTGGCTTACTGGCCAGCTATCTGTTGCAACAGCAACTGGCCACCGTGATTTCGTTACCTGCGTTGCCGCTCTGGCTGCCGCTTTGTGGTGCGTTGATGCTTCTGCTTTGTGTCACCATTGCAACATGGTATCCTGCGGCGATTGCTACCCGGGTCTCTCCGGCCACTGCCACTAAAGCGTTATAAACTATGCTTAAAATATTGGTAATTGACGATAACCAGCCGATCTGTCAGGCCCTGCAAACCTTGTTTTCGCTGCAGGGCTATCAGGTATTTTGCGCCAGCGAACCGGCGCTGGCCTGGCAGAAACTGGCCAGCAATGACATTGATTTAGTGCTGCAGGATATGAACTTCAGTGCCGGTGAGATGCATGGCGATCAGGGCAAAACGCTGTTTTATCAGTTACGTCAGCACTATCCTGATCTGCCAATTGTATTAATGACCGCCTGGACTCAGCTGGATATGGTGGTGGAACTGGTAAAAGCCGGCGCCACCGATTATATCGCTAAGCCCTGGGATGACCAGCGCCTGTTGCTGACGGTGGCCAATGCCCTGAAGTTAAAACAGCTTGCTGTGCAGCAGCAACGGCTCGAGCGCGAACGCCAGGCCGCGTTTGCCGGCAAAGAGCTATGCAACATGGTATTTGCCAGCAGTAAAATGCAGCAACTACTGCAAATGACCCTGCAACTGGCTCCGGCCAATGCCGCCGTGTTGATCACCGGCCCCAATGGCGCCGGCAAAGAAGGCATTGCCAATGTGCTGCATGCCAATTCACCACGCAAAAATAAGCCATTTATCAAAGTAAACATGGGTGCCCTGCCAGGCGACTTAATGGAAGCCGAGTTATTTGGTGCTGAGGCCGGAGCCTACAGTGGTGCCAGTAAAACCCGGATAGGTCGTTTCGAAGCCGCAGATGGCGGCACCCTGTTTCTGGATGAAATTGGTAATTTGTCGCTGGCCGGCCAGGCCAAACTGCTGCGGGTGTTGCAAACCGGTGAATTTGAACGTTTAGGCTCCAGTCAGACCCGCCACACTGATGTCAGAGTCATCAGCGCTACTAATAGCGATTTAACCGCGGCAATCAGCCGGGGTGAGTTTCGCCAGGATTTGTACTACCGGGTCAACGTCGTGCAACTGCAAATACCGGCGCTGTGCGAGCGGCCGGAAGATATTCCGGTGCTGGCCCGTTATTTTCTGGCCGGTAAAAAAACGCTTAGCCGCGCTGCCGGGCAGCAGCTGCAAAGTTATAGCTGGCCGGGTAATGTGCGGGAGTTACAAAACGTCTGTCAGCGGGCGCTGCTGCTAAGTAGCAATGCTGAAATTCAAGCCGATGAGCTGGGCCTGCCTGATAACCCCATCACAGCAAAACGTTCGCTGGACGACATCGACCGGCTCCAATTAGAGCAGGCGTTATTGCAGGCTGGCGGTGTGGTATCGCGGGCAGCAAAACAGCTGGGGATCAGCCGTCAGGCGCTGTATCGCCGTATGGAGTTTTATGGCATCGCAACCCCATGAAGTGATACCTGAACCAGCGCCTGAACCAGTGTCTGAATCAGGGCAGGAACCACTGCTCTCGCGCGGTACGCTGCGGTTATCCAGTCGCGGCCGTCTGGCATTGTGTTGTTTGTTGCTAACCGCACTGGCCCTGGCTGCGCTGGCCCAATTTTATACGTTAAATATACGGTACAGTGCGGCAGTTATCGCTACAGGCGCCGGGCTGTGGCTGCTGCTTAGCTGGGCCATTGCGCCACTGCGCCGGGAAATTCTGGCACTTAATCTGCACGCCCAGAACTTGCAGGATGGCAGTTTTAATACCAGCGCCAATCAGCTTAATGTTAACGAGCTTAAACCACTGGCAAACCGCTTAACCAGCATGTCGGCGCAACTGCGTACCGAGCGCGCCAGTCTTTATCAGCGGGAATTGTTGCTCGATACGGTACTGCAAAGCAGCCCGACTGCTTTTATTCTGACCAACCATACTGATACGGTGTTAATGGCTAATCCGGCTGCCTGCCAGCTGCTGCATCAGGGTAAAAAATTTAATGGCAGTAAATTATTCAGCCTTAGTAACCTTAACCCGCAGCTACATCAGGCAATGGCAGCTAAGCAACAGGGGTTACTCCGGCTCGATAGTAGTGTCCAGTCGGTCTGGCATTTATCGGTAAGCCAGTTTCAGTTAAACCAGCAACAACACTGGTTATATTTGCTTAAACCGCTTACCCGGGAAATTCAGCGCGAAGAGCTTAACGCCTGGAAAAAACTACTGCGGGTTATTGGCCATGAATTAAATAATACCCTGGCGCCGTTATCGTCGCTGGCTTTCTCCGGCAAGCAAATTGCTGAGCGACAACAGCAAGCCGACTTATCTCAGTTGTTTGACACCATTAGCGAACGTTGCCTCCATTTAAACCAATTTGTCCAGGCTTACATTAATTTTGCTAAATTACCGCCGCCACAACTCACCAACGTAAACTGGCCGCGCTTAGTTAATCAGTTACAGGATCAGTTTGAGTTTGAACTACTCGGCGACTTACCCAGGCGCGACTGGCTGGCCGACTCGCAGCAACTGGCCCAACTGATGTTAAATTTATTAAAAAACGCCCACGAAAGTGGTTCTGCGCCAGACCATATCAGCTTGCGTTTTTTTGAGCTGGCCAGTGAGTTACAGTTGCAAGTCAGCGATGGTGGCGGTGGTATTGCCCAGCAATTACTCGATCAGGTACTGATACCCTTTTACAGCAGTAAACCGCAAGGTTCAGGCATTGGCCTGACCTTATGCCGGGATATTGCCGAAGCCCACGGCGGCAGTATCAGCTTACGCAACAGCACCGTAGTGGCAGGCAGCCCCGCGGTCAGTGGCCTGGAAGTAACCGTGCATCTGCCTGCTGTTACTGACCAGGAAACTATTGCCACATCAGTCCGACATTAGCCTGCTGGGCTTTATGCAACAGTTTTAGTAACGGCTGTGCCCTTTGCTTTAAACTAACCTTCTGTGGCTTGTCGTCTTCATCCTGCTGCGTTTTTCCGGTGCCTGTTTGATTATCACTGGCCACTTCATCATCATCCAGCTCTGCCAGTGCTTGCTGTAACCGGGTTAATGCTGCAGGCACATCATCAGCAAACATGGCGCTCGGTACCTTGTTGTCCCGGCCCATCATTTTCAGCAGCTGCAAGCCAACATTGGTATGGTAATCAACATCTCTGCTGGCTTTGCTTTTAAAGGTAACCATAGTATTGCTCCGTTAATAATATTGCACTGTTATTAATAGTATTGAGCTGTTAATAGTAATAATCCGTTATTTGCTGCTACTCTGACACCAAGCATAACCTACTTTTTTTATTTTATGGCAAACAACACCAACTCTGACTACATTCTGGCAATTGATCAGGGCACCACGTCCAGCCGGGCCGTTATTTTTAACCGGCAAATGCAAACCGTGGCCACTGCACGGCAGGAACTGGCACTAAGTTATCCGGACTCTGGCTGGGTTGAGCAGGACCCGGAACACATCTGGCAAAGCGTACTAGATTGTATTACCCAGGCGCTTGCCAGTGCAGGTTTAACGGCTGCTGATATTGCCGCCATTGCCATCAGCAACCAGCGGGAAACCACTATTGTCTGGGATAGGGAAACCGGCCAGCCGATAGCCAATGCCATTGTCTGGCAGGACCGTCGCACTGCCCCTTATTGCCGCCAGTTACAACAGCAAGGAGCCGAGGCCACAATAAGTGAAAAAACCGGGTTGCGGGCCGACCCGTATTTTTCGGCCAGTAAAATTAACTGGTTGCTGGATAATATTCCGGATGCCCGCAGCAAAGCCAATGCAGGACAACTTTGCTTTGGCACCGTAGACAGCTTTATTTTAGCGCGGCTAACGGCGGGCAAAGCGCATGCAACTGACGCCAGCAATGCCAGCCGCACGGCACTTTACAATCTGAGCAGTCAGAACTGGGATCCGGAATTACTGCAATTGTTTGCTATTCCCGCCAGTATGTTGCCTGAAATCAGAGACAGTGCCGGCTTGTTTGGCATCAGTTCAGTCGCAGTGCTCGGTGCAGCAATTCCGGTGATGGCGATGCTGGGCGATCAGCAGGCGGCTTTACTGGGTCAGGCCTGTATTAGCCCGGGTATGTTAAAAAGTACCTATGGCACCGGCTGTTTTGCCATGGTCAATACCGGGTCCACGATTATCCGCAGCAATAACCAGCTGCTATCTACCCTGGCCTGGCAACTGAATGGCAAAGCTACTTATGCGCTTGAAGGCAGTATTTTTATGGCCGGCGCTACCGTGCAGTGGCTGCGCGATAAACTGGGGATTATTAACCAGGCCAGTGATACTGAGCCGCTGGCAGCGCAGAGCCATTATCAGCAATCTGAATTACTGATCCCGGCCTTTACCGGCCTTGGCGCACCTTACTGGCAGCCTGAAGCAAAAGCCGCGCTGTTCGGCATGACCCGGGACACCGGCAAAGTACAATTAGCGACGGCGGCGCTTTGCGCAGTAGCCTACCAGAGTGCTGATTTACTGAATGCGATGCACCAGGATGGTATTGACGTTGCGCAGCTGCGGGTCGATGGCGGCATGACGGCTAACAGCTGGTTTTTACAGGCCCTGGCCGATTTATGCCAGCAACAGGTGCAGCGCTGTAACACCACTGATGCCACAGTATTGGGTGTCGGCTTTTTAGCCGCGGTCAGCCTCGGGTATTTTGAAGACATCTCCGCCATCAGCCAGCTGTGGCAGGCTGATCAGCAGTATAAGCCGCAAATGAGTGGTAGCGAGCAAGCACAGTTATACACGCGCTGGCAAACAGCAGTTGCTGCAGTGCTGAGCCAGCAGCTATAGTAGTAGCTAAATAACAGTAATAACTAAACAATACTGATAACAGAGGTAATAAAGATGGCAAAGGTATTGATCACCGGCTTCGAGCCCTTTGCCGGCGAAACACTGAATCCGTCATGGCAGGTAGCCAGTGCCCTGCACGGCTGGCAATTAGATAACGAGGTCACAGTACACGCGGTAAAACTGCCCTGCGTATTTAAGCAAAGTCTGCTTACCCTGGAGCAAGCCGTTAATCAGTTACAGCCCGTGGTGGTGATTATGCTTGGCCTGGCAGCCGGCTGCAGCCAGCTTATGCTGGAGAAAATCGCCAGCAATTTTATTGATGCCGCAATTGCCGATAACGCTGGTCAGCAACCCCGTAATGCCCTGACCGCCTCGCATGGCCCTGCAGCTTACTTTAGTAATCTGCCCCTGAACGCCATGATCCGCGCCCTGCATTTACAACATATTCCGGCCCAACTGTCATTGTCTGCCGGCAGTTATGTTTGTAACCATAGCTTTTACGGCCTGATGCACCTGATTAAAAATCAATACGCCAGTATCAAAGGCGGATTTATTCATTTGCCTTATTTGCCTGAGCAGGTACTAAGTAAGCCTGGCACCGCCAGTATGGCGCTGGCAACGCAGGTAGAAGCACTGAAAATTTGTATTGAAGTGAGTTTGCAGCAACAAGCTGATCAGCTAATTGCCTGATAAATTTTGTCAGGTTGCTGAGTTTTAAAACGGAAAAAAATTTTTAAATTAAACGCTTGCATAAATTTTAAGCATTCCTTATGATGCGCGCATTCGAAAGGCAAGTCATCTGAAAAGATGATCACGCAAAGCTTCAGGTCTAACGGGGAAACCCTATGATAGCTGGGCTGCCGTCGCAAAAATGCGATGTTTTATTCTGTTTCGTCCAGAGTTAAACGCAGACCTTTCGTGTACCGCAACCCAGGTTGCTAACAATGATCGTCAACTGACTCAATTCGGAGCTTGAATATGAAAACCAAAATTATCGCTTTAGCCGCTGTTATCGCTGCCACCTCTTTTGTAAGCACTCCTGTTGTCGCCAACGATCAATTAGCTATGTCTATTTGCTCCTATGTTGCAGCAGATAGTCGTAACAACCTGCGTAAAGTTTTAAGTGACAACCGGATCCGTCTGTCAGCGGTGTATAACGGTGTGATATGTGATGGTTTACCATTAGTGCGTCATGCCATTAAACACAACGCCAATGAAACGGCTGAGTTTATGATTAAGCAACTACCAGGTAGTGTGGTTGCTGCCTCTGGTGATGCTGAGTGGGCACAAAGCAACGGCTTTGCTGCATCACCTGTTATTAACGCCATTAAAGAGCGTAGCGCCAGCTAAACTGCGTCGTAAAATTTATCAGTTTCCCCATAAAGGCGCCTTATCGGCGCCTTTATCTTTGTCAGACTTTGCTGCTAAAACACTGTTGTTTGACGTGTTCGGCAATCCCCACTCCGGCTTCAGACATCGTTAAATAGGTCTCATCAGCTCCAGCGGCAATAATATTACGGGCCTCGTCATTGTGCATACTGTGAGAAACAATAAAGCCATTAAAACCCGACGCCCGCAACTTTTTAGCGGCAATAACCTTAGCTTCTACGTCATTCATGCTGAGGATCACCGCTTGTACATTGCCGTAGTCCAGCCCTTGCCAGAACACCTGATCTTCAGCATCAGCATAAAAGATATTGATCCCCTGTTGTTGATGGTCAGCAACCTTTGCCGGATCGGAATCCATGGCAATAATTTTTCTGCTGGCTTTCAGATAATTATAGGCTGAGGTACCCGTGCGCCCCATACCCATAATAAGCACATCAGCATCGCCTAATGACACTGGCTGCTCATCCGGATGATGAATATTGCGCTCTAACTTCAGCAACCGATTACATAAACGCTCGTATAGTGGATGGGCTAAGCGATTTAATGGCGCCGAAATAACAAATGAGATGGCCACGGTTAATGCTAGCGGTACCAGCCATTCGGGTAACACCACACTTGCCACAATTAAACCGAACTCACTGTAATTAGTCAGGCTCAGGCTGGCAAGAAAGGCACTGCGGGCACGGAGCTTAAATAGCACCAATAACAAGAAAAACAAGATGGCCTTAAGTGGCAATATAAGGGTCATTACCCCGGCAAATAGCCAGGCATTGGCATCCGGCAAGCCATCGATTCCAATTTGTAAGAAGAAACCCACCAGAAAAAACTCTTTGATACTCCACAGCGATTTTGACAACTCGCCGGCTCGCGGATGTTTTGCCAGCATTGCCCCAAATACCAAAGCGCCAAGTTCAGAGCTTAATCCCACCAGCTCAAAGCCCTGTCCGCCCGCTACCAGCGCCAGCAATAAACCAAACAGGATCAGCAGATCTTCATGACCGCTGGCATCCAGCAATTTAAACAACAGGGGCCGAAGCAGAGGTAACGCAAACACCAGCAGGGCCCAGGCCGACGGCACCGTGCCGCTGGCCAGGCTCATGACCAGTAGTGCCAGTAAATCCTGAACAATAAGAATACCAATTGCTACCCGGCCGTGAAATGCCCGTAGTTCCCGCTTACTCTCCAGTACCTTGGCCGCCAGCACCGTACTGGAAAACGCTAAGGCTATGGCCAGCATCAATGCCTGATACCAGCTAACCTCAAAGATAAATAGGACAGCTGGCAGGGTCAGCAAAATCGATAAGCCAAAATGCAAGGTGCCGCCACCCAGCACCTCCGCTTTTGCCAGGCTGCGCACGTTTAATTTTAAACCGACGGTAAACAGTAGCAGCAGAACGCCAAGATGCGCCACATGGTGAATAATCGACGGTCCATCCGCCGGCAGGTTCATTTCACTGGCAGTAGCGGAAATAACAAAACCTGCCAGCAGGTAGCCAATCAGTGGCGGCAACCCAATTAGTCGCACCAGTAAGCCCAGTGAAAATGCAAATCCTATCCAGACAGCTTCAAGCATCGTTATTCCTAATCTTGCCTATATTCATTATGATGATAACTAAATATCCGAAACCGTTGTTAATGTGGATCATCAATATCGGTTCTTCCTGGCGACGTTTAAACATCCTATTATTGGTCCTTTGCACCCACTCGTCGCAAGTACGGTGCCCCCCCATGGGTTAGCCAGCTGGCATAGTGTATCCTTTATTTTGCCCGAACCAGGGCTTTTGCCGCCTGCCACTCAGCCTGAGTAATAGCCGTTGTTGCTTCAGCAGTAACCGGCTGTTGCTCTGCTTTTGCCTTTCTCTGAGCAACCTTTTGTAATATAGCGTAATTTTCAGCGTCTGAACGCCTGTTCCAGTCAACAATTTCAGTGATGTGCCGATAACAGCCCACACATAACTTTTCACTGTTTAAGCGACAACAAGCGACACAAGGTGATTCTGGCGCAGGCAACCCGGACATATTCTATCGACTCCTTCAGCACTCTGGTCGTATTGAATGCAACCAGAGCTTAACTTTATCAGCGCTTTATGCCAATCTGGCACAGTACATAACTATAACGAAAACCGCCACGGGAACCTACCAATGACGAAACTTAAACCTTGTTTACTGGCGCTGGCTATTGCCAGTGTGACGCTGCAAGCCGACGAAAAAGCTCCAAGCTGGGATGTTAATGCACCACAAGGCCAGTTCGAAACTGTCGATATCAACGTGCAGCAAGGCAGTTGGATGAACATTACGGTTAGCCCGGACGGCAAAACGCTGGCGTTTGATTTATTAGGCGACATTTACACCATGCCCATTGCCGGTGGCAAAGCCACTGCCCTGACCAATGACATTGCCTGGAATATGCAGCCGGTATTCAGCCCGGATGGCAAGACCATTGCCTTTACCAGCGACCGCGACGGCGGCGATAATATCTGGCTAATGAATGCCGACGGCAGCGAGCCCCGTGCCGTGACCAATGAAACCTTTCGTTTGCTGAACAGCCCGGCCTGGAGCCCGGACGGCCAGTTTATCGTGGCACGCAAACACTTTACTGCCAGCCGCTCGCTGGGCGCCGGTGAAGTATGGCAATACCATGTTAGTGGCGGCAATGGCGTCATGCTAACCGAGCGGCAAAATGATCAGAAAGATTTAGGCGAACCTGCGTTTTCTACTGATGGCAAATATATCTATTTTTCCCAGGATGATACGCCAGGCAAAACCTTCCACTATAGTAAAGACTCAGAGTCTGGCATTTATGTCATTAAACGATTCGAGCGCGAAACCGGTAAAATTGAAGAGCTACTGGGGGGCGCCGGTGGTGCAATTCGTCCTACGCCCTCACCTGATGGTAAATATTTAGCTTATATCCGCCGGGTAGATTTTCAGAGCACCCTGTTTTTATATGATTTAGCCAGTGGCGAACATATTAAACTGTACGATGGCCTGGACCGCGACATGCAGGAAACCTGGGCCATTCATGGCGTATACCCTACCCTGAGCTGGACACCGGATAATAAAGACTTACTGTTCTGGGCCGGTGGTGACATAAAACGGCTGAATATTGCCAGTAAAAAAGTGGCTACCGTGCCGTTTGAGGTAAAAACCAGCAAACAGATCCAGACTGCGCTGCGGGTAAAACAGGATTTAGATAGCAGCGACGTTGACGTGAAAATGCTGCGTTTTGTCAAAGTATCTCCCAATGGCAAGCAGGCAGTATTTACCGCCCTGGGCCATTTGTATATCACAGACTTAAACGACCCGAAACCGCGCCGGCTAACCAAGCAAACGACCGATTTTGAATTTTATCCCGAGTTTTCCCGCGATGGTAAAGAGCTGGTTTATGTCAGCTGGAACGATCAAACTCAGGGCGCGGTTAACCTGCTGAACCTGCGGAACGGCCGGGTAACGAAACTGACCAGCGAACCGGGAAAATATATAGAGCCAACCTTAAGCCCGGATGGCAAAACCGTGGTATACCGTAAAATTGGTGCCGGGCGATTATTGCCAAGACAATGGTCACTCAATACCGGCCTGTATAAAATCAGCAGTCGCGGCGGTGACAGTGAACTGATCGCCCGCAATGGCTATGCGCCGATGTTCGGCAGCGACAATAGTAAGGTGTACGCCATGGATTTTGGCAGCTCACCCAGTTTTATCAGTATCGATTTACAAAAGCATAGTCAGAAAACCTTATATACCGCCAAATTTGGCACCGAATTTAAATTATCGCCCAACGGTAAGTATCTGGCATTTGCTGATCGGTTTAAAATATTTGTTACCCCCTTTATTGAACGGGGTAAGGCCATTGATATCAGCGGCAGCGATAAGCAACTGCCGGTAAAACAACTGTCAGTTCGTGCCGGTGAATATATCAGCTGGAGCGGTGACAGCCAGAATCTGTACTGGAGCCTGGGGCCTGAGTTATATCATGCCAGCATTAATGGCTTGTTCGAGCACAGTGCCAAAAGTGATGATTTTAAAGTAGAAAACGGCATTAATCTTGGCTTCAAATTTCCGGCAGATATTCCACGAGGCACAGTCGCCTTTGTTGGTGGTCAGGTGCTAAGCATGAAGGGCGATGAGGTCATTGCCGATGGCGTAGTTATTGTTGAAAATAATAAAATCAAAGCGGTAGGTAATCGTAGCGATGTCGCCGTACCAAGCAATGCCAAAGTATTTGATATTACGGGCAAAACCATCATGCCAGGGATATTCGACGCGCATGCCCATGGCAGTCAGGGTAATCAGCAAATTACCCCGCAGCAAAACTGGCAAAACTACGCCGGCTTAACCTTTGGTGTTACCAGTATTCACGACCCGTCAAATGACACCCGCGAAATTTTTGCCGCCAGTGAAATGCAGCAAGCCGGCCAGATTGTCGGGCCGCGTATTTTCTCAACCGGCACCATTTTATACGGTGCAGAGGGTGCCGGTTATACCTCGCATATTGATAGTCTGGATGACGCTAAATTTCATTTAGAACGTCTGCAAAAAGTCGGCGCGTTCAGTGTTAAAAGCTACAACCAGCCACGGCGGAACCAGCGCCAGCAGGTGGTGCAAGCTGCACGTGAACTGGGCATGATGGTGGTACCGGAAGGCGGCTCGTTAATGCAGCATAACTTAACAATGATTGTCGATGGCCACACCACCATTGAGCACGCACTGCCGGCAGCAAAAGTGTACGACGATATTAAACAACTGTGGCAGGCCAGCGGCACGGCTTATACCCCTACCCTTAACGTGGCCTATGGCGGTATCTGGGGCGAGAACTACTGGTACGACAAAACCGAGGTATGGAAACACCCGCGGTTAAGCCAGTATGTACCAATGGACGTATTAGCCCCGCGCAGTATGCGCCGGCCCACTGCGCCAGAGCACCATTACAACCATTTTGAAGTGGTAAAAACCGCTAAGCAATTACAGGATATCGGCGTAACTACCAATATCGGTGCCCATGGTCAGCGGGAAGGTTTAGGTGCCCACTGGGAAATCTGGATGTTTGCTCAGGGCGGTATGAGCCCGTTGGAAGCACTGAAAACCGCGACCATCAACCCCGCTAAAACCTTTGGTATGGACCATCAATTAGGCACTATTGAACCGGGTAAACTGGCAGATTTAATCGTTATCGATGGTAATCCGCTGGAGAATATCCGGGTAAGCGACAAGGTAATCTACACCATGGTAAATGGCCGCTTATTCGATGCCGCCAGTATGAATGAAATTGGCCTGCGTGAACGCAAGCGCCAGCCATTTGAGTTTGAACCAAAGTAACCGTTAGCAGCTAGCTATTAACAACAAAAGCCTCTGCTATGCAGAGGCTTTTTTATGCCTTATATTCTAGTGCGCCCCCCCCCCTGTTTTCTGCTCCTTTATTACTGATTAAATCAACAGTAAACCGCTCTGAGTTTTTTATCAGCAACTCGCGGGTTCTAATCCCGTATTTTGCAGAAGTAAAAATGTATACAAGAAAAAAACGCTTGATTTACATTCAGGTACAAGAATAGACTCAGGCAATAAAATAAACTCAAAGAAAATACCAGCAGCAACTTGCGGGCACAGATCCTTTGAATAAGCTGTTCTGTCTCGCCGGAAGCTCGGTTAGATTAAAATGTAATTTAA
>TARA_R100000656_G_scaffold106173_1_pt1 | contig 81087 bp, 88 predicted proteins | sample TARA_R100000656 | Tara Oceans TARA_R100000656 (sample SAMEA2622517) | marine metagenome | biome: marine biome (ENVO:00000447); feature: mesopelagic zone (ENVO:00000213); material: "saline water (ENVO:00002010), including plankton (ENVO:xxxxxxxx)" | depth 350 m
TTCATCTTTTTGTTTTAGCTAACAATTTTGTGGGGATACCTCAGGGTTGGACCCCTCTTGCTCTCTATCAGTGTTTTAGGGCTAATTTTTATTCAAATTTACGACCTTTACGAGCCAGATAGACTTCTTTTTTCCGGATCTCTGTTTGGTGTGCTGGTCGGCTTTTTGCCAGCCTATCATCTTAATAAACCATTAAGTATCCTACTGGCACGCAATTGGTTCAAAGCCGATGGGTATATGAAGTTAGCTAAATATTTTGAAATCCAATTAGATAAATATAGAAAATAGGAAACACCGATGTTCGGAAACCAAATAGAAAGTTTTTACGCTTCAACTGAAGGGATGTTCCCTTTTTTTGCTTACTGTTTTTGCAGTATTTGTATCGACTCCTTTGGTGCTTATGGTATTTAAAGGCAGGACCGCCAGCGGTATTGAATCACTAGGTAACATGCTGCTTGGCTTTATGGCCATGATGAGCATTATTTTCTTACCGGTAGGGATAAGCATCTTTTGGGGTGTATACAGAGAAGCTCTGTCTCACTACGTCGTCAGTGAAGAGACTCAGAATTCATGATAACTAAATCTAAACTAATAATTTATGTGCTTGTTGTAGCCTTAATTCTTTCTTTTGCTCTTCACGGATATACGCTAGGTCAGACTAATGCACTTACAGAACAAAATATGCTGCTTTTAAATTTAGCCTGCTCTTTGGATTCAGCTGAATTCAAAAATCTTCTGGACGCCATGGATTCAACAGATGATTTTAAGCAGCTATTAGGTGAAAAACATGAGGCAGCGTGGGCATTTCACAAAGACCGGCTCTACGCTACGTGTTATAACTAAAATTGATTTACTGTTAAGAGATACAGGAAGCGGATCAGTCATGGAAATAGAATTATAAAATGGGGGCAGCGAATTTGTATCAGCATATAAAAATACGTAAAGGTATGGGCTATGACGACGAAGATATTGAAAGGCTGATATTTTTAGCAAGCGTAGCAATGGGCATGGACTATGCTGATACACAAGTTTCATTTTTTACCGAATGCGCGTTAGCCTATAACACCAATATTGGTGCGCTACACATGCTGGAGCTCAGCAATCGGCGCCATGCATTCTGCTTTGTGCTTGATAAGTTCAAAGGCAATAAAGGGGCGCATCATATACACCTGCTTTCGGTTTTTGCAAACAACAGAGGTAAAGGCGCTGGCCGGGTCTTACTTGAACATGTCTTACGCGATATCGGTAACGAACCTATTACGCTCGAAGCATTTCCTGCATCAACACCGTTTTTCACGAAAATGGGATTTTTGGCCAGACCACAGAAGCTTGAGCATGGCCTTACCTCCATGTTCTTAAATAGCGACGGGACGCATGATGTGTTCCAAAAAGTCGGATACGACAGCAATGTTAAAAAGCAGTACACTGAAAAATTTCTGGAAATCGGGAATTTCTTCAATCTCTAGAGGAAATATTATGGCAATTGAATATGAGCTGCATCAATGCGAATTGTGCCATAACACCTACACGGATGGTCGTAACATTCATGAGGGTCATAGGCTTAAGTCGTATGGGGATATTATCGTTTGCTCGTCGTGCTGGAAGTACAACTGGGACGGCTGGGCACCCCACAAGGCTGTTCTATTAGAGAAGATTATGGCTGAGAAAGGTCTACCTCTACCCCCACGAAATGAGCAGGGCTTTTTGCCACGGGAGTGATACCTACTCTTGAAATAGCAACCGAGCTTAGCGTTAAGCAAAGTACCAATAACTGAGCACAGCAAGCACGACGTCTAAATCGGCAGACCAACGAAAATAGCCCTGTCTAATTTGTTGCGAGGAATTTGACCGGTGGTAAGATCTTCCTCAGTGAACCTATCTAATAAAGGAAACAGATATGCAATTCGTACCAGGCAAAAGCGAGGCGTATAACGCAGGTTGGTAATCGTTTTTCATCGACCGTGAGTTGGGCGATAACCCGCACTTAGCTGGCAGTGAGTCTCACAACGATTGGGTTGACGGCTTTATCGCTGCTCAGGCCAGAACCGATAACTGATATAGGACACATCATGAAAGAAGTTAACGTCGAAATGCCAACCTCACGATTTGCTGCCCCCACTGTGGCAAAGAAGATGATCATTCCAATCGCATCTGGAATAACTGTGAGGGGTATGCGCTTGCAACTGGTAAAACCTACTGCGAACATTGTGAAAAATGGTTCGAAGTAAATCTGGTTCTTTAGATAAACAGGCCAACTAATTACGCAGACCGGCCATTTTAATCTGGTCTAATTTGTTTTGGTCATAAAGAACTGCGCTAGGATATACGCTATCGACACTTAACTAATAAAGGATGCATCATGACAAAGGCGTACATTACCAATAACCGTCAAGTCACAATGAATGGTATTACCTTTGGCTTTTTGGGTGCTTCAGTTTTCTTTATTGCGTTATCAATAAAGTTTTTCGCTAATTCTGAATTCGTCCCTGCAGGCCTTTTATGCTTTCTCGGATTAGGCATGATTGCAATGACAGTGCTTAATCACCAGCAACGAGTTCAGGAAGCGTCGACTGCTTCAGGGCCTTTTCAGAGGCAGACAGAACAACATGACACGAACGAGTAGGAAAGCAATTCGATGCTTAATAGACAATATGCTCTAACTGCACTTAGTAAAGCCCTTTTTCTAACCAACGTTGTTTTAATTCTGCTCGCAGGTTTCGCACTCCTTGGGTTCGCCTGGACCTATTCAGAACTTATAGCAAACAACACGGAAGGTCTTCGTGATAATTCTGTTGGTACGTTAATTAATGCTGGATGTGTTTTGGTGGTCACTATACCTCTTCAATTTTTAATTTTTAAGAGAGCGTTCTTGTGGCAAAACCAAGAAAGCTATGAAAAAGCAGAATAGGAAACCCCAACATGAGCCACAAACTGGCGTTTGAAACAGCCCCTTATGATCAGCTCTGCAACTGCTTGACAGTTGAGCTGGCACCGGAGCAAGAGCGGTTGATTGATGCTTGGCCAGAGAAAGGTCAGTCTATCGTAAAGGCGGCGATGATGAACGGCCAGCAACGTCATGTTGACGGTGAGTGCCAGCACTGCAATGCAACTGGCTTAATCGTTGAAAAAGCGGCATAGGATACAGCATGTTTTCAAAGATAAAGGCATTTTTCTGGTCGACTAATGCGCCAAGTACAGTGCCAAGTATTTCACATCAAGATGCTACTGAATTAATTTTCAATCATGAGCTCCTACCAGAGAGGTCGAATGATTCACAAACCTTAGAGCAGTTCCTAGAGAGTGGTAAGCCCATTCCAAAGTCGCTTAGGCTCAATGAAGCTTTTCGTAGGTTGGAAAAAGCCCCTGCGGCTGATTCTAGAGAGTCTGCTCATAAGTTAGTTAGAGATACGTTAAATAACGTGGAAGATGAGTTTACAGACTTGCCAATGCATGACCCAAACAGAATGACATTTTTCAGCTTGGAAATCGATGCTTGGAAGGATTTGAATATGAACCCCTGTTCGATAAATCTAAATAGCCATGTGGCTTATCTGTACGATGATGGTTCCATTAGAATAGATAGACTCAATGACTCTGAATGCATATTTAAAAAACCGGGTAAGGGATAGGAAATAGATGATGAAGATAATCACGATAAAATCAGAGGCGTTAGTCATCGCATCCATAGCTGCAATATGGATAATCATTATGTCTCAATTCAAACCGTTGACTGACTCTGCAGTATGGCTTGTTCCAACTGGCATAGTAGGTGTTTATATTGCATTCGAGCTTTGGAACTATCTTCAAAAAGTGCTACCAGCGCCTGGTAAAAATCGCAACCAAAAGCAAACTGTTTTAAAGCTAACAAAACTACAAAATGTTGTGCAAACTTTTGCTTATGTGGTCATTTCCATGTCTACCACCATGCTCTTAAAGGCTAGCTTTGACTGGTTTAATAATTGGCACATTATTGGAGTCGGTTTAGTGTGCTTTTTCGCAGTGACATGGGTATTCCAAAGATTCTTCTGGAGCAAAAGAGTCCCAAAATTATCTGATAAGGTATCCAGTCTTGAGGCAGATAGAACAATATGACGCTAACGAGTAGTAAAAGTAGCAAGCTGCTGCAGGTGACCGGTACGGCACCATGTACACCGGCACTTGAACCAGGGTCTTGTCACTCTCAGTAAAGGCTTATCATCAATGAAGACACTATATGTAATTGGTAACGGATTTGATCTCCATCATCGCTTACCAACGTCGTATGGAGGATTTAAGGAGTTTGCAAGGTACAGCCCTTTTGCCAGGGCCTTTGAGCGGTACTTTGCCTTCAGCGTTCGCTATAAAACATTAGATGAAGTGTGGAATGAGCTCGAGCAAAATCTTTCCGAGTTTAGTGTTGATGATCTGATTGACCATAAAACCGATTACTATGATGACGACCCGCATGAAGACCAGTTCAACTATGAGGTCGATACTGAAATCGACAACCTGACAGTTGGTTTGGTCAAAGCACTTCACGATTACCTTACGCCAGCTGAAATACACCCGATACGTGCTGGCACCTATTTGGAGCTAGACCATGATGCCCGTTTCATCAATTTTAACTACACCAACACGCTACAACGTATCTACCAAATCCCGCCGGCCAACATTTGCCATATCCATGGCACATTGAGTGGTCCAACGCAGCTGGTCATCGGGCATGGACTTGAGCACAGTGAATATGAGCCACCCAAGCCAATTGATGAGTCACGCTATACCGACGAGCAGTTATCGGATATGTTTGACGATTTCTCACAGAAATCTCAAGACGCTATAGAGTCTGCTCACTGCTATTACAACTTGAGCATCAAAGACACTCAGAGCTGCATTGCGATGCATCATGATTTTTTATACGCACTGCACGACATCGAGAGAGTAGTTGTTCTCGGCCACAGCCTCGAAGAGGTTGATTACCCATACTTTGAGTTGCTGAACGAGTTGGTAACGCCAGGCTGTTTGTGGCAGGCGAGTTACTATGAGGAAAAGGAAAGGCAATCAATCTGGAATAACCTCAAATGTATAGTCAATGATGTCACACGAATGGCGCTATTTGAAATGACTGATTTTACACTTAACCAAGCGCAGTAACGTGCATTGTGTTGACGGTTTTAAGTATGAGGGTTATGGCGGTACAGCTAAAGCAGCCCGTGCTGATTATGGCCATAAATTCGATGATAATTTTAACGAAATTAAGCGATAGGAAACAGACTACATGGAATATTTAGTTAACTATTGGGCATTTTTTTTAATCGCTACAGTATTTGTATTTGCGATAATCCTAAATATAACGGTCTTTTCTGATCGAGACGTTAGACCGGAAGGGAACGATATTGGTCAGGCCGGCATTGGTACATATCAAGACAAAGAGCATAATGTTAATAGAGCTTGCAAGCGTTCAAACTGCATTAGATTAGCTATTCTAGCGTCATTTATAATTTTTTTAGTCTCATTATTTTTGTAGAAAACCCCTTAGTATTTTGAGCCATAAGTGCTAGTTATGAATATCAAAAATTTTATAAAAATATTTTTTGTCTGCGCTTTGAGTGTTGTGTTTCTATTCCTTTATAACCTTTACAGCATTGGCGATCACCATCAGAAAGCCGCCATCTCTTTCTGGGCGATCAATACAAGCCGATAACTGATGAAAACAACATAGACTGGGGGTTCATTGGCAACATACTCATCCCCAAAGGCGGGCCGTTGATTGCGACAGATATTGCTGGGTGCACCGACACGCCAATTGCTATGGTGCCCGGTTGACATCTCAGAAATGGGCAATGTCCGTGTTATGTGTGGTATTGGGACTGACTCTATTATCACTAATTTCTGTCTGGAACATATCAAAGACGATGAAATACGCCAGTCGATCACTAAAGTAATGGCCAGTACTAGATAGGAAATTTTAGTAAGCCGGCCGGCAACGCAAAAAACATATCTGGCTTATGGTCTGGTGTTTCATATATCGTAAGCTATACCCAAACCAAATTAGGGGATAAGTCACTATTTCAGTGATGATTTGAGAAAGGGAAAACACCATGGATAAAGAAATCGGATACAGAACGGATGCTATGCTGCATCAGGCTAAAAAGTCGGTTGATGCCCTTTTTGGTGAGGGCTACGCAGAAAAACACCCAGAACTGGTCGCTGGGTTCTTGGTAGCAGCATCAAATAACACAATGGCCGTTGCTCTTGAAGGTGTCGCTGTTGAGTTAGTACGCAAATCTAAGCCATCGTAGGAGAGCCTGGAAGCGAAAATAGTAAGCCATTACCAGTCCATGCTAAAAAAGAACCGGGCAAGTTGCCCGGTTAAAGATTAGGATTAACATTCAGTTTCCACTGAAATGTCAAAGCAATCATAACCTGAATACTCCCAATGAAAAGGCCTTTACTAAAGTTTTTACACAGGGGTATGTTTTTTTCATGCTCTGCCAAATTCCACTGAATGAAAAGTTGCTACCTTATACACATATTCCGCCATAACGACGCAACCATGACTGAGCAAACTACCCAAATAGCACATTCAGAACCATTGCAACGCGACTCATTAGAGCATTTTGATAATGGTAATGTGCCGGATGTGCAACTTGCAGGTGACGTCTACCAACCTGAAGCATTTGAAGTTACCCCTTGCTTTAAAGCTTCCTCTGGTAACTTCGTTCTTTTGGCTTTCTTCATTTCGGCTATGGTATTAGGCAAGCAAATTCTTCTTGAGCTTTACGTGCTTTCAGGAGCTGATGCTATACCACCAAATCTTTTTGTGGTTATCACCAACGGCGTTGTATACCTTTTTGCATTTATGGCAATCGTGAAGATTGTCAAAATATTTCAGACAAGCTATAGCCATCGAATTGTTGTGACCCCTCATCATGTAGAGTTGATCCAGGGAATAGCAGACAAGAAATCAACTAAGATTAACATTGCTCATATCAGAGCGGTTGATATCGAAAAATCAGCTGCAGATCGCATTATTGATGTGGGTACTATCCGTATCGCAGCTTCATCAACCGAGGGTTATGAGATTGAGGCGTCCGGCATAAACCATCCAGAAAGGCTGCGAGATTTCTTGAAGCATCGTATAGGCGTCCTTCAATACAACGAAATTCCTGATCCATCTATTCGCTACTAGCCTGAAAACTTACACAGAGGACTTGTTTTTCATACCTCTGTGTAAATAAGCCCTACTGAATCCCCTTTATACTGACCTCAATCAACAGAAATGGGATTTATTAATTATGAAAAAGTCGTTCTTACGTACATCACTTATTTTGGCATTAAGCTCATCATTCATGGTTTTGGCTTCACCAGAATTAAGCAAGTCGGAAGTGAGTCTGAAGCTACAGCAAATATCAGCAGCCCACCCTGCCCCACTTTCTGTTCAAGATGTTGAAGAGTCACCTCTGCCTGGCTTTTACCAGATAATCACTGATAAGGGCATTATCTATGCTTCAAAAGATGGAAAGCATCTTATGTCAGGCACGGTACACATGTTTGAACCTGGCATGCAAGATTTAACCAAGGAGCGTTTATTGGTTGAACGTGAGCGTGAAATTGACGCAATAAAGGGTGATTTCATTACTTACCGCGCGCCAAATCAACAGCATGAAGTTATTGTATTCTTCGACACTACCTGTGGTTTCTGTCACAAAATGCACAAAGAAATAAATCAATACCATCAGCAGGGTATAACCATTCATTATGCAGCATTTCCTCGTAACGGCGTATGGGACCCACGTTCTCAAGGTGTTCAAACAGAAGGTTACAAATTGCTGCAAGACATCTGGTGCACGGAAAACAGCAATAAGAACCTTGCGTTTAACCTTGCAAACAGTGGAAGCGCACTACCACGACGTCAATGTCAAACGACCATTGAGCAACAATTTAATTTAGGCGTGAAACTGGGTATCCAGGGTACACCTGCGATCGTCAGCATGCGCGGCGATGTATTGGTCCCAGGCTATACGCCTGCACAAGCTCTGAAGCAGCGTCTGGAGCAGGCCGGCATATGAAGTACTTATCACTACTCCCTCTAATTGTAGCTTTGCATGTTACCGCAGAGCCTGCCTCAAAAGATGATGCTGGCCCTGATGCTTCAACATATCGACAGGAAATAAAAGGCCAGCTTGAAGCAAAAGGTCAAGTTAAAGGCATTCAGGAAATACCCATTTCCAAATTGTTTTTTGTTGAGGCTGAACAAGGAAGTTACCTCATTACATCAGATGGCCGTTTTGTTTTTGAAGGTAAAATGACTGATGTCTGGTATCGAAGGACAATTAAAACTTTAGAGGATGCCCGGGCGGTAGAGCGCACGCCAGTATCGAATATTGGATTCAAACCTGAAGAGCAGCTTGCTTCTTTTAAAGTCGGTGATGAAGAAAAGCCTCGATTAGGTGTTGCGTTTGTTGACCCTACAGCTGACTACACATTGCAGTTCTTGGAACACATCTCTCAAAAAGATCTCGATGGTCATTGGACGATTGTGCTTATGCCTCTTATAGGTGGTACCGCGGCTGTTGACCGCTCGCTTCGTCTTTGGTGCTCAGTCGATCGTGAAGGCGCCAAAAAGGATTTAATAGCCGGCACATCAGACTCATTTGAAACGATGCGTGAAGGCTGCAATGACGAGCGCATCATTATGGGCATGATGTTAACAGATGTTTTTAGAATCAAATCCCTTCCTCATCTAATTCGAGAAGATGGATTGATATCTGAAGGGTACCCGAAAGACTTTGATAAATGGTTTAGTAAGCCCTAAACCATTAAATAAATAGTCAAACATTCACAAGAACAGGCAATCGAACATGCAAAAACTAATCAAGCTTTCTATCGTAACAACTGTTTTCCTCTCATTGCAGGCCTGTATGACCCCAATTGGAAAAGAGGAGTACGCCTGCCCTAATCAAAAAAAGGGGGGGGTGTGTGCCGGGCCACGTGATATTTATCAGTTAACTAATACCCGCGAGAATCTAGAAAACATTGCCAATGAAGAAGATTACGAGGGGTATGTTATAACGACGGATGAAGACGGCAATACCGTTGCAGTCAAACGAGAAAAAACTCCGTCAGGTAATGCACCAAATAAAACTATACGAAATGTCTCTGATCCGGACCCTATAGTATTCGAACCCCGGGAGCATTCACAGCATACTGCTGGTAACTTCCAACCGGCTAAGGTCATACCTCAAATTCGCAGCACCCCTGCATCGGACGATCCATTTTCTGCCTGGCCTCGCTCCACCGAACCTTTGGCGCCAGAGCCTTTAGCGGTTTTAGAGCCTCCAAAAGTGATGCGCGTACTATTAGCATCTTATAAAGATGCTCGTGGAAACCTGAATATGCCAGGTTACGTATATGTTCAGGTTGAGCCAGAAACATGGTCAATTGGCGAAGCGGCTAACCTTCGGCCGCAACGCGTGGTACCAACTCAGGTTAGAGAGCAAGCTAACCGGGAAAACCAAGCCCGTGAACAGCGTCAGCGCGGAGTATCACCATTAGAAACTACCACAAGTAATGGAGGTAAATAGCAATGTCTATTTACGCTAAAAAACTCCAAAAAATGCTTCAACACGAGCCTTTCCATCAGTTGCTCCCGGTAACTGAGTATCTTAAGGAAGATAAAGTTTTCATTCTTGAAGAGCCGGCTATCGCGGCCATGATCATTTGCCAACCCACTGCAGGTTGCAGTGACGAGATCAGGAACTCATTTAATACCATTTACAAATCTGAATTTCCAGAGGGCGCGACGTTGCAGGCTCAGTTGGTTTGCACGCCTGATATTGAAGACTTTTTATTTGGTTACCGTGCTGTTCGTGGCAATCGTATGAAAAATTCGGACCAGGAGCAGTGTGAAGCGTTATCAAAAACTATTCATGATTTTTTCCGTTCAGGTACGGCCGAACCAATAAACAACAGTGGTTTTAAGTTCAAAAATTTCGAGTTTTGGTTCACCATCAAATACCCCATAAAAGAAGCGGTCCCTACCAACAAAGAAATTGATGAGCTTAACGAGATGGTTAATCAGACCGTATCACGTTTGAGTATATTTTCACCAATCATTGCCTCTGATCGAGACTACTATCGTCGTATGCGTGTATTGTTCAATATGTACGATGAAGATGGCTGGCGCACTAAGCCCCAACACGTTGAAAAAGAGTTCCGGACCCAGCCGTTAGCTCAACTATTGCTAGCCCCGGGTAAGCGAGTAGAAGTGCAGCGTGATGGTGTTTCTTTCCATGATCACAACGACGAAGAGGTGATGTTTGTAAAGCCTATGTCTATCATGGAAATGCCAGAAAATATGTTTTATGGCCAGATGCTTAATCTTATAGGTGACTGGCAGCAAGGTGCTGATGGTCTCTTTGAGCCATTTATACTGACATTAAACATTGTCATGCCAAATCAAAACAAAGCCAAAAGTTCTTTCTTCAAAAAGCGAACCTTTATCACGAACCAAGCCCAGGGGCCTCTACTTAAGTTTGTCGATAAATTGGGTTTTCAAAAAGAAGACTATGATGCCATTGACCGCGAGTTAACCCAGGATAATGCTAAGCTTATTAAATATTCGATGCAGATGACGCTCTTTTCAAAAACGCGTAAGCAAGCATTGAAGTTCGCGGAGCGCGTTACAGGATTTTACAGCCGACTTAATGTCAGGGTTTTACCTGATAATCACTTTGCCCTACCCTTCTTTTTGGGTGCGCTTCCATTTGGTTTGCATAAGTTATTCATTCAATACAGCCAGCGATTCCAGGACGGCACTTCCACCCTTGCAACATTCCTAACTCCTCATATGGCGTCGTGGAAAGGTAACACCGCATACTCGACGTTTATGATGGCTTCCCGCTTAGGTCAGGTTGTAAACCTAGATTTTTTTAATACGTCGACAAACTATAACATCTACTGCGCAGCAACCTCTGGTGCTGGTAAATCATTTTTTACCGGTTACCTGGTCAATAATATGCTCGGTGCCGGCATTTACAAACATCCTAACCCTGATGTTGCTAAACACATGACAGCTTCCCCAGACGATGGCAGCCAGGTATTTATAGTAGATGTTGGCCGGTCGTATGAAGGTCTTGCAGCGCAATATGAGAATGCAAAATTCCTGGTATTTGGCCGTGATTTTAAATATTCAATGAATCCGTTTCCGAATGTTGTGGATATGTTTGGACAGGATGGCGAAGCCAATATGATCCGGACCATTTTAAAAGCCATGGCCTGCCCATCCGGAATCGTGACGGATTTTCAAAATGCTGAACTTCTCTCTATTCTGCAGGAAGTGTGGACTGACAAAGGCAATCAAGCCACTATCACTGATGTAGCCAATATCTGCCTTAATCATGCAGATGAAGAAATGGTTCGTTTCGGTAAGCAGTTAAAACCCTTTACGGATGGTGGAGTATATGGTCAGTTCTTTTCCAATAAATACCCGCCTGTAGACTATGACTCCCGCTTAATAGTATGCGAGCTTGAGGAGCTTAAATCCGATCCACACTTGCAGGTTGTGGTGTTAATGTCACTTGTAGTGTCAATACAGAAGCAAATGTATCTAAGTGGTACAGATAAACGGAAAATGCTTATTGTGGATGAGGGCTGGCAATACCTGAAGGACGAAGGTTCTGAAGCAGCAATTCTGAAATTCTTTGCTGAGTTTTTGGAAACTGGTTGGCGTCGATTCCGAAAGGTGAATGCTGCAGGTGCCCTGGTGACTCAATCTGTCATGGATGCATACGAGTCGTCAGCAGGCCGGGCTATCATCGCTAACTCCGCCTGGCTGTTACTTATGCGTCAAAATGATGAGGCAATTGACAAACTGGAAGCTGAAAAGGCCTACGCTGGCTCACCTTCAGATTTCAGTCTGCTTCGGTCTTTAAAGACCGTCAAACCAAAGCCTGGCGTTTCTGATGAGGCATATTCCGAAGTGTTTGTCCGTTTTGAAGGTCAAAAGCAAGTCTGTCGTCTATATACAGACCGGAAACTGCAACTAATCTTAACGACACAACCGGATGAGAAAGCGATCCGTCAACGCTATATGGATACTGGGTTAACAATGATCGAAGCTATTAACAAGATGTATGAAGACGAAGTGGCCAGTCAAACCCGGCGACGAGCGTCATAATGTTACGAGCCCGCATAGCATTATGCGGGCTTTAGTACATAAACGCATCTACCCCTTTCCCAGCGCTTTTCACCGTCAGATAGGATATATTGGGCAAGAACGCACCTTCAACCTCACCCAAGTTCTCTAATGTTTCATCATCTTGAGCCATATATTTGCTACCCCAGGCTCCACAGAAATGCACTCGCCCACACCATTTACTCACAACAAACCGTATATTTCCTTTTTCAATAATGGCGCCTTTAACATCCCCGAAAATAACGTTTGTCACCCCACTGGCACTGACGCGCACTGGCAGGTGAAAATCGCACCCAATTTTATGCTTTCTAATATAGTTTACTAGCGCTGTATGACGTGACTCACAAGGGTCCATATTGATCCAGGTATCGTGTAGAAACAGAACGTCGATAACAGTAACCTTTGCGCCATTAATCACCACCTCTAAGGCAACGCCCCGGGTGCCATCAACCCTTTTAAAAGCGTCAAGCTTATTTAATATAGCGCTTCCCGCCCTTTCCCATTCTAAATTTCCATTATCGCAGCTGGGCTTAATCCATATATTCTCATGAGGATCCATCACAACATAACATCGTAAGCCGGCAACGACTTTCTGGGCACGGACGTATCCGGACCCAATAAGCTCGTCAATGTCGGAAGGTTGAATCGACACAAGTGGTCGAGACTCATTCAACACCACATCGATGTAGTGGCGCACATTAAGAATTGGGCTGCAACCATCATCCAGGTAAACCCACTCATCTTGCTCAAGCAAGGTAACCTGTTGCTCAATCGCCCTCTTGGCTTCAAATTCCTTTACGAAAACACCAATCTTATTCCTAAAAACAGTCTTATTAATATCCTGGACAAACAGTTTTGCTGACCATGCTTCAAATAGCCCATCAGCATTTTGTTTTACTGTTTGTCGGACAAATTCGCCCGGACCAGAATCCTGATAATGGTCAACCCAATACGTGACAGAGGGTGAGGCGCATGCGGTTTTTAACGCCAAATACGCATTTTCCTTTGCACCTTTAATAAAGCTTAGAACGCTCAGAATCGCCCCCAGTCTTGCATAATGTCTTCTTCATTGTGTGATGAGTTTGATCTGGCACTATCAGTCACACTCTCATTATTAACTACAACAGCCAGGTGTTTTTTTGGCTTAGGCATTTCAGCCGTTTCCGCTTTCTTGGCATCAGTTATGTCAAATGCACGATATGCGACGCCAATTCTTGCGCCCCACGATGAAAAAATTGGGAGGTTATCTTCAACAGAGGCTGATATATCTTCCGATGGCCATACCAAGCCTTTTACTGCCCGGTATACATCAGGCCACTCCATTTCAATTTGAAAGCCGATATCGGAGTCAATAAGCCGGTAAAAAATAGACTTTAAGACAAATTGCCCAATAAGCGCTTCATCTGCTACTTCAACACCATTAAACTTTTCTGCCCTCGCCACGCGGAACAGCTCCTCCAGTTCTGATGCATTGTAATAAAATGAGAAAACATCACCGTTAGCCAGAGTGCCATTGAGATACAGACCACATAACGCGCCTTTTTTCCGACCTTTCTTAATAACGATATGCTCACCCGAATCTTTAATGGTTGCTTTATCATGTTCAGACCAAAAACCATACTCCACAACCATGGCCTCTCCGAGCATTTTGGCTAGAAGTGACGGCATAGCCATAACCTTTACCAGTAGGTCCCGTTTGTTGCCGGCCAGGGCTGGAATGACTGCAATCAGTTTTAAATCACCAAATTGCAAACCAGACTCATCAATATGCGTTTCAAGCACCTTGACAAGGTAGTCCTCACTGACATCTTTTAGCGACACTGACATGTCAAACAGGGTGTACTGCTGCGAGAACCATTCAGACACCAGCATATTGATTTCGGCGTTCAAATGACCGCCATACTTATTCACAAGGAATTGTGTGATTTTTCGCATTGTATCCACCAAATCAGTAAGAATTAATCCATGCCACCAACAGCGCTCAGCGAGCCAAATACATCACTCCCCTCACTGCTTGTTATTTCAATAATGTCACCGCAGTGTCGAAACAACGCTTTTAATGCTTCAATTTCAAACATCCGCTTGCGCCAGTGAGTACGATACAACGACTGATTTTCATTGCCATAAAACTGGATGGCCCGTTCTACATCCATACGTTCAATACTCAGCAGCTCATCTGTATTGAGCAGTACACTATTGATGTCACCATTTCTAAGCTCCATCCAGCCGTAAGCAAAAATCACGTTAGAGGAGTTACCATTGATTATGATGTTTGGCCGTTCGCACTCCCCACGCCATTCAAACTTATCAACGTCGTGAACCACCTGTGATGAAAACCGCTTTACCTCCGGGTTTCTAAGCATTAGCCGTCGCAAGCCCCGGTAACAAAAGCCAAGTTTAAATGAACCGCCCTGGCCTGCCCCATCAATCCCCACATAGCACTCTTTGGCATTCCTGTGTAAAGACAACCCCAACTCTGCCGAACGCATTACAGCGTGTTTTAGGCTGGTTAAATCGCATGCAAGATTTCGCACCTGGCAGTCATACTCCACCTGCTTCATCGCATCGACCGCACCTAACCACGCCATGTCGACTTCTGTATTGGTTACCTTCTTGCGGTTCTCCATGAGGTTTATTAAAAAGTCAGCTTTGAACCCATGGTCATTTATTACCTGCATTGATGTACCACTCATTCATATTCTCCAAAAGCAATGTATCCAATGCCCCCATCCTGCCATGGTTTATTGTTCTCGCTACTTTTCAGAAAACACCTATAACCTCACCTCAATCCAAAATGGATATAATTTCAACTCAATAAAAAACAACAACATAGCACTTAATTCTGATTTATGGCGCCAATTCCTAAGCATGATTTAATGGACACATCAGATGAAGGAGACCTATATGCAAGCGCAAAAAATCACTAATGAGATGAGTAACTGGTTTGACCGTGCATTACCTGCATATGATCAAAACGGTACCCCCACCTTTTTAGATGATAAAGGTGATTTAGTTGAAGGTATTTATCTCGATATGCCCAATGAGGTTTATCACGGATTAAGCGCCCTATCTTCATCTGCCCTTAAGACGTTTGTGTCATGCCCTGCCCGTTACTACCGTGATTATTTATCTGGCGTGACCAGGAAGCGCACCTTAGCCATGACCCGCACGTTCGATGCCGGTACTTATGGGCATGAGCTTTGTTTAGAGCCAGCGGGATTTTATGACCGTTATTTTCGTGATCCTATTGCTGCCGATCACCCTGATGCCTTAACTACGGTTGAGCAAATTGAAAATGCGTTAATTGAAGCTGGCTTACCCGCAAAAGAAGGTAAAGGTGAGAAGTTAGCTCGCTTGCTTCGCTTAGCCCCAACCATTGATGCGTCACTTGTTAAAACGATCGCCGATATTGACAACGAGTTAGCACGTATTGGTGCGAGCAAAACAGAATCTAAGCTGGATAAAGCCGTGCGACTTATCGACGCTAATCCGCAGGCTGAAGTTTATGATTTGATTGTAGAGCAGACCCGGGCATCACATGGCCAGATGAGCGTAACTACATCAGCTGAAACCGGCAAGGAAATAGTAACCTATGGTGGTAAATTGCCTATAGATGGTGTTGTTTGGGACGATGCTCACCGAGTTCAAAAGACTGTGAGAAAGCACAAAGAAGCCAATTTATATATTTCCAATGGTCTACCTGAAGTCGCAATTATTGCGCGTTGTAACATCACTGGCATGATGCTCAAAGTGAAGTTTGACTGGTTGCGTTTTGATGATGATGCCGTTGATTTAAAAACATCAGCACAATCTGTTAAGCCTGAAGATTTTCGCCGTCAGATTTTCAATCTGCACTACGACATTCAGCAAGTATTTTATTGTTATGTGGCGTCAATCGCGCAGATCCATATCAATAAGTTTGTGTTTGTCGCGTGTGAGTATGGCACGGCCGATATATGCCAGCCTTATACGTTAAAGCGAAACCGTATCATAGAAGCAAATAACAAAATGCACAGTGCACTGATTGATTTTAAGGAGTGTTTGGCCACGAATAATTGGTATGGTTATACCAAGGAGGATACCACCATTGAACTAATTTAACACAGGACACCTGTATTTGAGCCCTCTGTCGCGGGGTTTATTGCCAATTATGTTGTAAAGTACAGAAAACATTTTCATATAAGGATCAGCAACATGAAAAACACGTTTAAATTTGCCCTAATAGTGAGTATCTCTACCCTCCTTGCCGTTGGTTGTTCATCTAACCCCGATAAAGAGATGGCCGAACGCCTCGCAACACTTGAGAAAGCTGAACTCGACCGGATAGCGGAACGTCAGGCAGCCCAGCAAGCTCAGCGCAAAGAAGAGCTTGAAACATCACCTCGCTGGTTTCTCTCTCCACCAGAGGCTGATGGTACTGGCTTTTACGGGGTCGGTTATGCCCGGTCAAAGCAAATGGGTCACGCGTTAAAAGCGGCACGTTTACAAGCCGAGTTTGAACTGGCCAAAATGTATCGACAGGAATTGTCAGGCTCAGAGCGCGCCTTTGAGCGCGGCAATAATGAAGGTGATGTGATTGCCCAGACCACCTTCCTTATCGATAAAATAGTCGATGCAGTCCCGGTTGTTGGCTATACCGTCGTTGAACAAAAAATGGTGCCGTTAAACGGTGTTTTCGAAACATTTGTACTTTTGAAACTGCCGTATGACGAATTTAACAAAGTACTTCAGTCACAACGCGAGCGTGAACTGGATAAAACGGTTCAGGCTAGCTTTGATGATCTCGAGCGGCGATTGAATAACCGCCGGGCCCAGCGCGAGCAAGAAGCTCAGGCTAACTTCGAGCGGGAGCAAGAAGCCATTCGTAATCGTGCTGACATGCTTAACAAGGGTGTTGAAGCTGGTGAACCCAAGGCTAACCCTAATGATGACCAGGTTCAAAAGCCTGCTATACCAGCCAAAGCACCCTTAAGTGCACTTCGTTCAATCGTGGGCGGCTAACGCCCACTTTATTGGAGGTGTAATTTGGTTAGAAAAACATTTTTTGACGAACCGGGTTCATCTGAATCCATCGCCGATAACTTATCTCAAGTTATCGGCACTCGAGATGGCAGCAATATTGAAGACCGGTTAAATAGCGCCGAGCCTCTGGTCGATCTTCATCAAGTTGTTCATATGTTGACGCCAAGAGAGTTACTTGATGCCATCAATGTCATAACAGATAATTCGACTTTTACTATTCATAAAAGCACATTCACGCACTATTTGTCTGTTGAGTTTTGGTACGCAAATGCTTTGATAGAAACGGCGACCCCTCAGTTCGCCTGGGATGAGAATAGTGCTACTGAGGATGTTGTTTTTTCATTGACCTTAAAGTCAATTTTGTTTAACGATGCCAAGAGGATAAATCGGTTAAATTTCGATTATCCCACTGTGCAAGTCAGCATGAGCGACATGGGTACTATTTCAATAAAGTCATACCAAACCTTGAAGGGTGGAAGGACTTTGGAGAATTTATTGTGGACAGCTATCCATTTCTTTCACGATGCTGAAAGGATTTACAAAGACCTGACTGTGTTCTCAGGAGAAAATGGATGACACGTTACCTGATATCTATATCCCTTCTCCTTGCGCTTGGCACTGCTTTTGCTTTTCCTCCATCGTTTGAGCAGACAAAACAGCAACTTCGTCAAAAAGTTTATTTTGACCAGAATGCCGGTCAAGGTGGGGACCTTTACTGCGGTTGTGACTGGGTTTGGCAGGGGCGCTCTGGTGGCAGCATTGACACACAAGCGTGTGGATACGCTATCAGGGCGCAACCAACAAGGGCCGCAAGGATAGAATATGAGCACGTTTTGCCCGCGCACTCCCTGGGTCACCAGAGGCAATGCTGGCAAAATGGAGGTCGTCAAAATTGCGCTGCAAATGACCCGGTCTTTCAGGACATGTACGTTAATCCCTTCAATCTTGTTCCCGTTATGGGTGAAGTTAATTCTGACAGGTCAAACTACCGGTTTTCACCTATATTAGGCTTGATTAATCAATATGGTGCATGTCAGTTTAAAATTGATTTTAAGTCTCGCATTGCAGAGCCGCCAGATACCGCTAAAGGCAAAATTGCACGGATCTATTTTTTCATGCACGACCGATATGCATTGCCTATATCCACTCAGCAGGAAAGGATATTAATGGCCTGGGATAAGCAGTTCCCTGTTACCCCAAGGGAAAGGCTTATTCACGAGCGTAAAGCGAAGCTTGCCGGTTATAGCAATCCTTTTGTAACGGGTGAAAAGAAATGGTTTGCAGGCTACAGGTCATCAGGCCAATCACCAACCGTTAGTCATGGCCAGTTGTCATCCACACGCCCTACCCTGCCTGTTCAATCAACCTGGCAAACAGAACACTCTGATCAGGCTCTGATACGGGGCAATAAAAATAGCAATGTTTACCACCTTTCACACTGCCCTCACTATGGCAAGATTTCACCGCGGAACATTGTCGAGTTTAGTTCAGAGTCTGAAGCATTAAATGCTGGTTTTCGCAAAGCAGGCAATTGCAAATAGCAGCTCTTGTGAGTATGCAACGCGTTGCATACTCACTTCTTTCATCAATCATAATCTTGGATTTTACCGTTCTGCCTTTACATATTCGCGGCGCTCTGCATTTATTAACCTTTGTCATCATCCCTAAACACCGATTATCTCACAATCCAAAGCAACCAAACTCTTTTTAACTTGAGAGTGTGCAACGCGTTGCAGAAGTAATCTTTATAACCATACTTACCATCATCAGCTTGCATTACCTAAAGGATTTGCTATATTCATCTGCAATTTCAATATGCAATGGTGAGTTTATGGTTATTTTGTTTGGAAATAAAAAAGGCGGAGTCTGGAAATCGTTGACTGCTATTAATTTGGCTGGTGTGGCCGCTAATTTAGGGATGAAAGTTTGCATTATTGACGCAGATACTAACGAAAGCAGTAATAACTTTTTACGCCGTAGAAATGAAACCAATTCCCGACTGGAATCTGAAGGCAAGGCGCCCTACCCGTTTATTAAAGGCGAGTTAAAGCGTCCAGAAGATACGCTCAATAAAGATGTTCAGGCATTGGATAAAGATTACGATTTGGTAATTGTTGATACGGGTGGTTATGAAAACCAGGCGTTCAAAACGGCGATACAGGTTGCCGATATTGTTTATTTACCCTACCAACCCTGCCAGGTTGATATCGAGCAACTGGCGCCAACCATTAAAGTTATATCGGAAACCGAATCGTTTATCCGCAATGTTTATCCAGACTTTGAAATAGATTCTCGACTTCTAATAACTGGCGCGGATCACAACTCACGTGATCTGGTAAAAGATGCCAAGGAAGTGTCTAAATCCTTATTACCTTGGTGCTCGATTTCAGGCTCACCAATTTCTGTTGTCAAAGCGGTTAAGACTTGCCAGGACGATGGGTTGACCCTGTCAGATATAAAGCACCCAAGACGCGCTATGTACGAATTATTACTCGATGAAGCGCTTGGTAAGCGTCCAGTGGCAATTAAGCGAGGCGAACATGGCTAAGTCAATCAATGTTGATATGATTAAAGGTGCTGACTCAGCAGCAAAGTACCCATCAGAACATCAAATCCCGGTAAAGAAAACGCCGGTTGCGGAAGAATACACCATTTTTAAAACGGTACCTGGTGCCGTTCTCAGGGGGCGTAGGTTAAAAGTTAAGGCGTCCACGACGACATTATGGGCAAGCAATCCAAGGAATTTCTCGCCTAATAAGGACATATCCGATTTAAGGCCTTTAATCAAAGAGTCTGGTGGTAATACGCAGGCTGTCGATGCACGTCTTGTAGAGGGTAAAATTGAAATCATTGCGGGCTCTCGTCGCCGGCAGGTGTGTATAGAAGAAGGATTAGATTTAACGATTGATCTCTATGAAGAGGTATCTAATGAGCAGGCTCATTACATCGCTTACACAGAGAATGTTCGCAAAGATGTCGATTTGTTATCTCAAGCTTGTTATTTGCGGTCCCGGTTCAATGAACTTAAGGCTAATGACAACACAATGACCGTCGAAATATTTTCAAATATGCACAATATGAAGCCCAGAAATATGCATTACTATCTGGCCGCCTCAAATCTGCCTGACTCCATACTGTCTTCCGCTAATCAACGTGATCAATGGTCATTGCGAATGGCTAACAAGCTGAAATATTACTTCGACGCATTAACAAAGTCGGGCATGAAGGAAGACGATGTTGTTAAACAAGCCAAATTGCCACTAAGCACGCCATCTTTAGTGCTTAATGCATTAAAAAAACTGACACTGCAGTTTGAGAATTCAGGTGAACCAAAGCATGAGGAAAAGTATACGCTTAAAACTGATAAATCAGGCGTGTGCAAGATAGTGACTCCGAAGCTTTCAGAGGAGCAGGTAAAGAAGCTTAAGGCATTCCTTGAAGCGCTTTAGTATCTCATAACTTCCTTATCCCTCTTGTAAGGCACAACAAATAGGGCAGTGTGCAACGCGTTGCACACCAGCTCTTCCTCTTTTCAAATTAGCCAACACTGCGTCAACCTCGGAGACTAACAGGTTAGTGTGCAACGCGTTGCACACCATCTTAAAAGTACACTCCTGCACAAAGGGCATCGCCTGATTTATTGCTGATGTAAATAAATACGATAAAACTAAATTATTTCGATAAATAAACTATGAAGATAACTAAAAGGTTACAGCAAATAGGGCTTTCCAACATCGAGCAGGTTCCGCTCTACTTGCCAACTCACACTAAGGGGACGCTTGGCCAGGCATGGCGGGGAAGGGTGGTTAACGCTCTTTTAGAATCGGGATATTACAAACCCGAAAACAATTCAGCGACTCAATATCCTTGTTCAGTCGAATGACGGGTTTTACATTTCTGAGCAAGATTTGCAACTTCGTGGGGTAGGAGATCTTCTTGCTGGCTCGTCTCAGCACGGGAACTACGTCGGACTTATCCGTAATGTACGAGTAGACATCTCTCAGTTAGAATCGGCTATAGCAGAGCTTTCAGACTTTAGTTGATGAACTTTATTTAAAAAAATATTTTTTTTAAAAACTAACGTGGGTGAATTCGATGGTGAAAATACAGGGACTTCTTGAAAAGCTTGCCAGCTATCCACAACAGGAAGGGGTAGGCAACCCTTACACTGAGCAATATGCACTCGATAACCTACGTCATTATTTTGAGTACATGTTTAACCAGCCTGGTAAGAGAATACTTTTGGTTGGTGAGGCACCCGGTTACAAAGGATGCCGAATAACAGGCATTCCTTTTACAAGCGGTAGGGTATTTCAAGACGTGCCGCACCCGATGCTAAAAGCGCTAAAAGCCAAAATCTCACTACCCGTAATATCAGGTGAAAATACGGCAACGATTGTTTGGAAGTATTTAGCGGAACAAAAGACAACGCCATTGTTCTGGAACGCTTTCCCATTCCACCCTCATCATATCGGAAACCCAGAGAGCAATCGGCCTCCCACAGACATTGAAGTTAAATATGGCTCTGAAGTGCTTGATGATATAGTGAGGATATATAAACCAGACCTTGTAGCTGGAATTGGCCACAAGGGGATTAAGGCATTGAGAATGGGAAGCCCTCATAGTGAATTCACCTACGTGCGCCATCCATCGAACGGTGGAAAACCAGATTTCATTACGGGGATGAATAACCTCCTGGGTGGGTCCTGACAATCGCTCTGTAAAGCCCGTGAGCAGGTTCAAGCGGTGAGATAGGGGTTTGATGCGCCTTGCTCTTATGCGTGTGCTTGCGAGGCGATCTGATGGCTTTAACGGCTGTCTCAGTGTTTCGAATCAACCCATTGGCAATTAACTTGTCCAGCTCTTTTCGCGATGTAACCCTTACAAAAGCCAAGGTGATCCCCTAAAAATAAAATTAAGGTACTATCGGTCATGATTATCGATACAATCTGGCTATGTTAATTACATTGGGTGGCTTTGAATGGACCACAACTTAATCGCAAAACTCCAAGATCACGTTTATAAACTGTCAATCACTGAAGTGACATTTAACAACGGCTGCTGGTTTTCACTGGTCCATGACGAAAATATGTATTTTGGCACTAATCCTTATGGAATAGACTGGTTCTGTGATGCCTCCCGGATTGATTCAGCTTTACCCAAATGGATTGAGTTTTGGAACGCCCCCCGCGACGAGAGGGAGAACCTGCTAACCATCTGATCACATTTCAAAATCAAAATGTGGCCAAAATCGAAAAATCCAGTAATCTACTAAGAAAAATAAAGGGATTAATGAGTTAGCATGACGACAAAACTGAATATTCTTGATATTGAACAGGGTCTTGAGTCCTTATCGACTAAAAACGTCACACCATCTCAGCTCGGTTTAGAGCTACTTCTATTTTTCAGCTCAGCTAATACCGTTAAGCGCATCACAGCCACTAAAACATCACTTTCAGATCTTCCAGATGGTACGCTTTGGAAAGAAAAATTCCATTACGCTCCATCTGCGCCTGGTAATGTAGACGTTACGCTTACAAAGCTAAAACAGTCACAGCAGAGCAATAAAGGTAAAGTTCGCCTTCTGATTGCTTTCGATGGCCATTCTATCCTTGTCTACGATAGAAAGTATGACGAGCTCACGCAAACAACATTAGCTGGCTTGAAAAACGAGCCTCAGTTGTTTTTGCCCTTAATAGGCGAGGAAGGCTTTCGTCAATCTGATGAGAGTAAGGTAGACATAAAGGCCACTGCAAAGCTGGCAAAACTCTATGATGCTATCGTAGAGCATTCTGAGCAGTGGCTAATCGGTGACAAACGTCATTTGATGAATCACTTTATGACTCAGATTATTTTCTGTTTTTTTGCAGAAGACACCGGCATATTCCCGTTAGACATTTTCACACGAACAATTAAAAACCGTGCTGGCCGGGAAGGGCACGATGCTACATCAGTCATAGAGACTATCTTCAATGCCCTGGATAAACCTCAGGAACAACGCAAAGACGCGCCGGCATGGCTCGCTGAGTTCCCCTATGTAAATGGCGGTTTATTTTCTGGAGAGGCCCAGGTTCCGCCATTATCACCAAAAGCCTACCGATACCTGTTAGAAGCTGCATCACTAGATTGGAAATATGTAAACCCTGACATTCTCGGTTCTAGCATTCAGGCCATTGTTGACCCCGAGCTCCGCGGTGATCTAGGTATGCATTACACCTCTGTGCCAAACATTCTAAAGCTCTTGGACCCACTGTTCTTGGATGACCTTCGTCAGCAGCTATTTAACGCACGGCACTCAAAAAAGAAAATTGATGAGTTTTTAGTGCGCCTTTCTAAAGTTGTCATATTTGACGCAGCAGCAGGCTCGGGAAATTTTCTTGTCATAGCGTACCGGGAGCTTCGTAAACTTGAACTGCAGGCCATGGACGCTCTTCGTGATTTAAACCAAGGCGCCTCTATGTCTTTCGGTTTTACTTCAGTGGTATCACTTAATCAGTTATATGGCATTGAGTATGCAGATTTTGCGGCTGAAACCGCTAAGCTTGCCCTTTGGATAGCGGAGTATCAACAAAACGCACGATTTGCAGCAGCATTCGGTACCAGCATCCCGGCGCTGCCACTTCGCGACTCAGGTAACATTCTATGTGGAAATGCTCTACGTCAGGACTGGAGTGCCTTTTGCCCAATCAAAGAGGGGTATGAGCATTACATAGTAGGTAACCCGCCTTATCTTGGCTCAACTAAAATGGGGAAAGAGCAGAAGGAAGATATGGCGATTGTATTTAAATCTCATACCTCGTCCTTCAAAACGCTCGACTATGTGTGCGCGTGGTTCTTAAAAGCCGCTGAATACTGCCAGGGTAAAAATGCGTCATGTTCATTTGTTGCGACAAACTCCATTGTCCAAGGCGGTCATGTCCCGCTTTTATGGCCACTTATTTTCGGTAAAGGGTTAGAGATAGGCTATGCATACACTTCGTTTAAATGGAAAAATAACGCAAGTAATAATGCTGGGGTGACCTGCGTGATCATTGGTATTCGTAACCAATCTGGTCATCCGAAGTACATTTTCTCGGGAGATGACAAGAAAGTAGCTTCTAATGTAAATGGTTATCTGCTAGATGCTTCTAATATTGAAGTGAGAAAATCGTCTTTCCCACTTTTTGGACTTCCATCAATGGATTATGGCAACAAACCAGTTGATGGTGGTAACCTAATTTTATCATCATCTGAATCTAATGCTCTTACCTCTTTATATCCTAACGCAATAAAATTTATTAAAAAGTTTGTGGGCTCTCAGGAGTTGATAAAGGGTTTAGATAGGTATTGTCTTTGGATACAAAGTGATCAGTTAGATGAAGCTATGTCTGTTCAACCTATTCGTTCACGTATTGAGGCATGTAAGGCGATGCGTCTTTCAAGCCCTGATATAGGTGCGAACAACCTTGCGTTAAGACCACATCAGTTTCGTGAGTTCTCTTGTAGCGATAAAAATACAATTGCTATTCCTCGGGTAAGCTCAGAAAACCGCGAATACCTCCCTGTTGATGTTTTGACACAAGGGGAAATTATTTCAGACCGAAACTTTGGCATTTATGATGGCCCATTGTGGGCAATGGCGCTTATCGCATCAAAGATGCACCATATATGGATTGCAACTGTTTGCGTCAGGCTAGAAGAACGCTTTAGTTATTCTAATACCATTGGCTGGAATACGTTCGCTGTGCCCGACCTGACTGATGAACAAAAAGAACAACTAAACCAATCCGCCAGGGCAATAATCCTAAAGCGTGAAGAACATTTCCCAAAAACAATCGCTGATTTATACGATCCCAAGAAAATGCCCAAAGATTTGCTTGAGGTTCATCAGGCAAATGATCAACTTATCGATAGCCTATATCGCGAACAGCCTTTTGCTGATCAGAATGAGCGGCTAGCTCACTTATTCGAGCTGTATATTAAAAAGACACAAGGAAAGTAAGTAAATGACTCAGACCATCACCGCGGTTGAAATCAGCCATGAAGGGCGTTCTCCAGATATATACCATGACCCACATGGTATGCGCCCAATGCAGCGTAGAGTCTTTGATAAGCGTACTGAAAAGCATCTACTTATAAAGTCTCCTCCTGCATCTGGCAAGTCACGAGCGCTTATGTACCTTGGTCTTGATAAAGTGATTAATCAGGGCTTAAAGAAAGTCATTGTTGCCGTACCTCAAGTCACTATTGGTGCGAGCTTTTCCAATACCGATTTAATATCTGGCGGGTTTTTCGCAAATTGGTCTATCAAGCCACAATGGGATTTGTGTTCACCTGGTGCTGATCATGGCGCCATAGCAAAAAGCAAAGCGACAGTCCTATTGGCTTTTATTGAGAGTACTGATACCGCCCTGGTTTGCACACATTCAACCTTGCAATTTGCTTATCAGAGCGGTGGTGCATCAATCTTTGATAATTGCGTGCTGGCTATCGATGAATTTCATCACGCAAGCTCAAGTCAGGAAAGCCGATTAGGTGAGTTACTAGCGGATGTTTTGGCGCGGGATAAAGCACAAATCATCGCCATGACCGGGAGTTATTTTCGTGGGGATGATATAGCGATATTACTTCCGGAGCATGAAGATCAGTTCACTCATGTGTCTTACACGTATTGGGAGCAGATGTCGGCTTACAGCCATCTTAAAACACTAAAAATTAACTATGCGTTTTATAGTGCTTTGGATGGAAGCTACTTGCAGGCTATCCCAAGAGTGTTGGATTTATCCCGTAAGACAATCATACATATTCCACATCGAAGTAGTCCTGAATGTGCCGGCACGAAACATGATGAGGTTGATGCCATTGTCGATGCTATTGGCCATTTAGAATCAGTCGAGCAGGGTACTAATTTTTTTATTATCAGAGATGCAGCTGGCAAGAAGTATGTCGTTGCGAACCTGGTCGAGGATGATTCTGAATTTAGAACTACCGTTCAAACGGCATTACGGAATCCGCAAGAGCAAAGTCGTGTCGATATTATCATTGCACTCGGTACTGCGAAGGAAGGTTTCGACTGGCCGGCTGCAGAGCATGCTATCACCATTGGTTACCGCGGCTCTCTTACTGAGATTATCCAAATAATTGGCCGGGTCACCCGCGATCACCCTGGTAAATCCGTTGCAACCTTTACCAACCTGATTGCTGAGCCAAAAGCTGATGACTCGCAAGTGGTTGTGGCGGTGAACCAAATGCTCAAAGCAATATCAGTGTCCCTCGCTATGGAACAAGCACTGGCGCCCAAGTTCAAATTTGTGCCAAAGCATTCAGATAATGATCCTACAATGCAGGAAGACCCGGTAACCGGTGATATAACTATCGCTATCAAGGGCCTTAAGCAGGCGCAATCTGATAAAGCCAAAGCGGTCATTGAACATGAAATGTCAGAACTTATTGCAAAGGTTTGTCAGAACTCAGATGTCATTAAGGCCATGGCCAACGACGATATTCCAGCTGAGCTTCTTCAGGACGTTTATATCACTCGGGTTATAAAAGAATATCTCCCAAACGAGTCAGATGAAGATGTAGAGGCTATAAGGCAACAGGTAGCCGCGGTAATGGCGATGTCATCTGTGGGTAACGGCAAATCCTTATTGGATGATACAGCACAGTCAGCAGATATTACGACTAAATCCACAGACGTTGGTGCGAATCATTTTATTGGTTTGGTTCGCAAATTTATCAATATCAATGAGCTTTCTGTCGATCTCATCGATAGCATCAACCCTTTTGGTCACGCATATCAGGTCCTAAGTAAAGGCCTTACGGCGGACGTGTTACAAAAGGTGCATGGCGTTGCAAAAACACAGCGGATACAAATGACGGAAACCGAGGCCCTCGCGCTTTGGCCACGCATTGAGGTGTTTGCAAAAGACAATGGCCGGCCGCCAAGCTTTGAGTCGCCAAATCATCTGGAGCGACGACTGGGTGAAGCACTTGAATGGTTAAAAAATAAGAAGCGAGAGTCCTTAAAGCAGGGGACAGCGTAAACCATGCCAAATCGAACCCTGCAGGATATATTTGACAATGACTCACTGAGCTTACTCGATGTAAGTTTGAGTAAATCCACTCGCCATACAGAAGAATCTATCTGGTATGCAACGCTTAATGAGGTAACCCAATTTAAGCGTGCCAATGGTTATTTGCCCAGTCCAGATTCTGAAGCTATCCATGAAGCAAAACTTGGTACCCGGTTTCAAAATATTTTAAGTAAACCTGAGCTAATCGACACCCTTCGTCCCTTTGATACTGATCTACTGTTACCGGTGCCGGCATCATCGGAAGACACACATGCTCCTCCATCGACCATAGATGCGTTATTCTCTAGTAGCTTATTAGCGGTCGATGACCCGATATTTCAAATTAACCCTCGCCATGAAATGACGACTAAAACACAGTCAACAAATGAGCACATGGCCAAACGCAAACCATGCAAAGATTTTACAAAGTTCAAACCGCTTTTCATGGCCATCCAGCATGATCTTAACAACGATATTCGCAAGACCGAACCCATATCCAAAATTGCAGACATTAAACCTGGCCAGGCATTTATCTTATCCGGACTTATTGCTTATGTAGCAGAAATCGGGGAAAAATATGAGCATCGTAAAGGCCATCACAATGCCAGAACCAGGATAATTTTCTCTAACGGGATGGAAAGCGACCTGCTCTTAAGATCGTTCGGCGCAGCGCTTTATAAGGATGAAACAGCAAGAGCTATTTCGGGCGAGACGCTAGGGCCTCTTTTTCAGGGAATTGATGACGAGAAAGTGTCTGGTTACGTTTATGTTTTGCGAAGCCTATCAGCAAACCCCGATATTTCTCAGCACAGGAACTACCTGCATAAAATAGGTGTGACAAAAACCTCCGTAAAAAATCGAATATCACATGCGGCCAAAGATCCGACGTATCTTTTAGCAGATGTTGAAGTTGTCGCCGAGTTTTCGTTATACAACTTTAACCCAATGGTTACAGAGCAAATATTGCATACATTTTTTTCAAGCGCCCGGGCGGACTTATGTATTAAAGACCGGTTTGGTAACGATGTGAAACCAAGAGAATGGTTTTTTATTCCGTTAGAAGAAATCAGAAAAGCAGTTACGTACCTATCTGATAACACGATACTCAATTATGTTTATAACGCCGAAAAAGCACAAATAGAGTCTAAAAGCTAACGCTTATCAATTTTGTCCAGCAGCGTGCCATACCAGGTCAATAATGATGTATAGCTATAGAAACTCTGGTCAAAAATGAACGTTGTCATGTTGTCGATGCTGACCACTGACATTGTAATTTTATCGCCATGCTTGTCGAATTTAGGAAGGCTAATCAGGCTTCTGCCCATCGCGTTCCATTTTGAAAGTTGCTCTAACAGCTGCGCCTCATTCACAAATTGCTTATTCATTTATCCATCTGTCCTGCAAATTAATTGAGATTATTATTTTTGAGAATAGGCCAACCATCACCCATCACTGTCAAACGAGTATCGATAACGCTATACTGTACATATAGACAGTATTTGTGATTTTAATAAATGAAAACTAGCCGCTTAGAGCAAAGCCAAGAATCCATTTCTATCCCGTTTACTGGGTTGGGTTCACTTTACGATGTTACATGGCCAGACCGAGAGAACTCTGATTTAACTATCGATCTGAATGACTTCGTTAATAAAAACCCAACTGCCAGTTACTTCGTTCGTGTATCTGGGGCGTCCATGTCCGGCGCAGGAATACACGACAATGATATACTACTTATCGACCGGACCCTCGATGCAAACAATGGCGATATTATCGTCGCTGCCATTAACGGCGAATTTACCGTCAAAGAAGTACGCTTTCATCCACTACGCCTGATCCCGCACAATCCAACCTTCAAAACCATCCATGTGAGCGAAGCTGATAACTACGAGCTTTTTGGTGTCGTTAGTTGCGTTATCAGACGACTTAAATAGCACAAATGCCTGCCATTATTTTCGTTCTTGAGCCTGCTTGTATGCGCCCTGGCTGAATAGTTGGCTTGCCATTCTTGAGATCACTTCCAGGGCAGAGTCAGTAGTCAGGCCATTAAAGTTTCGCGCATATTGTGTCAGAGCCATTGTCCCGAACATAAACGCATCGGTTATCGGCACTGGAGCCACATGCAGATTCTTTCCTTGACCGCCAGTTTTGAAATACAGATTTTTCCCTTGATTTACCACTTCAAAAAACTTTGCATCGCTACCGTGTAGGTCAAACCTGGCATTAGGCAGCATACCCAACATGACGGCGCAAAAAATCGGTAACTCGCTTCGTGTCATTTGGAGCACCGTTTTTTGGTTCCAAAGATAACGTTTATTCGATTGATCGTTCGGATTTTCTCTTGCGGCCGATTCAATATTAACCGTAAACCAGCCATCTTTCGTGCTGCTATTTTCTACCTGAAACGCACATTTCGAGCCGTAACTATTAATCTGCAACCACCATTCCGGCCGTTCAGCTTTAGGTTTTTCGCCGGCATAGTTTGCTGGTGCTTGCTGCCGTGCGTTTGGCTGTGTTTCATTATTCATAGCCCTTACCAGCTGCTTGCCAGGCTGTTGCCTTGCCGCCCCGTTGGGATGCGGCTGATTGTTAAACCCATGATTCGCAGGACCTGTTTGCATCGGTTGCCTTTGATTATTAACCGGATTGTTATAACCGGAATTAGCACGCTCTGGCGCATTAAACTGTCGATGTTCATACATAAAAATAACTCCCAAAAAAACGATGATCCAACGTATCATCATTTTTTAGTATCGCGACAAATCACGCAGCCCTCTGCTTGTGCTCTCGTAAGGTTTGGCAGTCTACACAGCACGGGGTATCCGGTATAAGCTGAAGTCGTTCCTCCGGTATCTCAATACCGCAGTCTTCGCAAAAGCCAAACTCACCCATCGCTACTTTATTTATAGCGACGCTTAACCGCTTAAAGTAGTTAAGCTTAACCTTCAACTGAGTTTGTAGCGCGACCTGCTGCTCGACAACACTGCCAGCATCGTTGCTATCGGGTACCCGATCACAGAGCTCTTTCATGGACTGCTTTATACTCGCTATGTCACTTGATACTTTCGCGCTAAGCGCTTTTAAGTTGACCATCTTCCCACCCAATTAGACCAAAGTGCTCACAATTCTGAACGCCGCACGAACAGCGCCCTAAACGAAAATCAATTAGAAATTGATTTCCCCCGGAGTCGATAATGACTGCATACTTTTTACCAACTCTCACTTCAGTACTGAGCTGATGTGCGTCGATGTCATCACCACTTTGTTTTTTGGATAAAGCACCAGATACACCGCATGCAGGGGAGGGCGTGTGACTGTCCACCTTTGCACCGCTTTTGATGTAAATCTTTTTATCTTCCAACGCCAGGCCACGCTTTGATAACGCATCCGCTCGCCGGTTTTTTCCCCGCGGCACCCACTCAAATGCAATGAAGTCAAAATGCTTTATCAACTCATTGATAGAAGTCAGTACGTTTTCAAATTTATCAGAGGCTTTCCACACCCCGTTTACTTGCCGAATAATGAGCTGGCTATCACCTAAAATCGTTATTTCTTTTATGCCCAGTTCAACCGCACATTCAAGCAACCAAACCAGTGCGTAATATTCAGCTTCATTGTTGGTACCAAAACCAGAGGGGCCGGCGCCGATGGCAATTTCTTTTTTGTCTTGGTAAATACAAAATCCAATACCGATGGGCCCCGGGTTCTGCCCGGCTGTTGCGCCGTCAAAAAATCCATAGTGCATGCAATATCTCCCGATACCATTTTGCACATCATTTCATCTTTAATATTTGGCGCCACAAAACGGAATTCAGGTTTGAAGGAGTTCAAGCTTGTGTTTGATGTGAGTAATGGCTTGCTCAACATTAACAACCGTATTAAATCCGTCTGTGATCACAGAATCAGTCAACGGATAGGTAGAGAGCACATTCAAAGCGTTGTTCAGTTTCATCTGTGTATACTCCTTACCGGCACAGCTGCCCCGTGTACACATGGCATCGCGATAAATGTCCCCGGCATTATTAACTGCCTTCATAGGTCCCTCTAAATAGCTGCATTTCTTATCAAAATTAATTTAGCATGCGATTTTGCAAATAATTTACACAGACCGGTTAAAAAAGCACCCTCTGTGGATCCTTATTATTTGTGGTTTTATTAAACTATCGTCAACTCTCTAGCCCAAAAACGAATCATGCGAGCCAATAATGAGAACACTATTAACCTTATCCATGCTTTTCTCATCAGCTGCGTATGCCGCGAATATGGACTATTGGGAAAGTGTTTTAGCGTCAAGCGAGCTGGCAAGGCAACGAGCACATCAGGTCCATCAACCTATAGAGGCGCCAAAATCCTCTGACTTTGGGTTACGTTTTCATCCTATCCTTCAGAAGGACAGGCTTCACCGGGGTGTTGATTTCGCGGCAGAGGAGGGCACACCATTTTTTTCTGCTGGAGCCGGCGTTGTAATGTACGCTGAAGCTAGAGGTGATCTCGGGCTAACTATTGCCATTAAACATGAAAACGGGATGATTACTCGCTACGCTCACGCCTCATCAGCTTTAGTGCAGCAGGGCGAACAGGTCGACCGCTACACCCCAATCGGCCGGGTTGGCACGTCCGGCTTGTCCACGGGGCCACATCTTCATTTTGAGCTTATAAAAGAGGGTAAACACGTCAATCCAGAAGAGATCACGAGCTTCTACAACCCCAATGAAGATAACCTTACCCTGGAAGAACGCATAAACACGCTACTTACTGACCAGCAAAAGAACGTCCTAAGCGAAACCGAATTCTCACAGATAGCCCAATACATCTCTAAAGCGACAACACCCCATCTGTTATATACAGCGCAAAATGACGTATTAGTTAAAAAATCAAGAAAGACTACCTGGGCTATAGCTGCAGATCTGGTATCTGGAACTGAGCTGACCGTCTACCAATCCCTCTACGCCATAATGGAAGCAAACCCAGAATTGTTTCCCACCAAGAATATTAATCTGCGCTATGAAGGTGAGTTATTAGTACCTGACGTTGACACGATCGCAAAGCAGTGTCCGGAGGATTCCAAAGCGAGGTTTTACGGACTTGCGCCTGACCAAGGCTTTATCGCATCAACCGAAATGCTTAAGCCTGATAGCTAATTTTTAACGGCTACCGTCGATTGCATTTCCTGTGAATACCCGTATTTCCAGCTTTTAGGTTTATTTAAAAGCTCTTCAACCCGGCTATACCAAACCTTATACAGGGGATACTTAGCAACCCAGTGCTTGATGCTGGAGTTATCCGCTGTGAACTTTAAATTTTTCGATAGTACCATCATGGCGTTGGCCATCTTGTACTCATCAGAATGCTCTCCCATGTACTCTTCAAAAAAATTCCGGTATCCGCTTAGCTCATCAAACATGGATTTCAGCTCACCCGTCGTAAACTCATTATTAACCAGCTTACGACCATACGTTTCAATAATAATGAAGGGAGAATTTGTTCCATGGGTTGAATGCATACTATTTATCCTATTCCTGGCGGACTAAACATTTTTCCATAGTTTAGCCTTTATCAGATATCGATTAATTACACAGACCCCCCTTTTTTACCTCCTCTATCAAAATAAAAATACTTGACTCCCCTTTACACTATCAGCAGATCACAAGGAGCAAATGAACATGATTGCATTAAAACACCTTTTGTCAGTCGCAATGGGGACCGCGCTACTCATTTCACTTAACGGGTGTGGAAAAAAACCAGAAGTTGTCCCAGAAAAGACATTGGTTACCCGGCCTGCTTTAAAACAGTTACCTTCAGCGCTGATTCCGAATGGGCATTGGTTAGTTAATCCGTTGCACTGCTCCAAACAGCTCCCTAGCCAGGGTGTCTTCGATTTTAAAGTCAATGGCCATGAAATCGTAACGTTTGGTATTGAACAGAAAGGTAAATGGCATCAGTTTGATGACGAAGCTGTGAAAGCGCAGGCCAATAGATTCCTTAGTAGCGATAAAGCCTCATGCCTGACCTTTCCAACTGACAACCTTATCTATGCATCATTTAGTGCACCTGGCACAGAATATACCCTTATCTATGCAAGTGGGAGCGACAAACTGCTCTTAATCGACGGCCAGAACACCCATCTTGCCTCGAAGTTTGATATCGAGGCGTTCCGCACATACGAGTTTGTAGAATTGGAACAACCAGATGATGTCGATGTGGCTGACCAGCCAGTCACCAATACCAACAGCCTTATTGAGGTGATACATGAGCAGGGTTAAATTATTCTTTATACTCCCATTTATTCTCTTTGCCGCGGCCCTTGTAGCAAAGCAGGTCTCTACACCAGAGCCAGAAGAATTTGTGCATACTGGGGAGATAAAATTCCGGTCAGTGCGTGATTTCCCACCAATTTCAGACCAATCCATTTTTTACTCAGGCTCCGATTACACGCTGCCTGACCAGCGATCAATACTTCAACTATTCAATACCCGGGGGTTGGTCGCACTTGACCAGGAATTTAATCGGTATTACTTGCCTGGGAATGTTGATGTCCGCTTGTCAACATACCGTTTGGAGCAAAGCAATCTTGGCAACTATCGTGCCTGTATCGATGACATATGCATACCAATAACCGAGATCACTCCCGGGTACAAATTTCGAAGTTAATACGATTACTTCATAATCGAGCCTCATGGTTAAAGCAGGGGAAACAAGCTCGCCAGCATTTGCGAGCAACCCTGCTCCATTATTATGTGGTGTTAGCGGCCCGTAGTTAATCTCAAAGTTAAATACACAGGCACCTGTTTTTTTCGCCCTCTGTCAAAAATAAGCCATTGCAAATCAGCTTAGAATTCCAAAGTGGATAATTATGCCCTTGCCTTGCCCATTGGCATCTCGGCTATTTAGGAGCCTTAAATGCGAGTAACTGAAAGTAAATTAAATAATATAAGAGCCGCAAAAATAACTGCCGTCCTTTCAGTTTGTTTATCTTTAGCGGTGTATGCAGAGCAGGTTACTTTTATTGGCAAAGTTAAAACTGAATTGCCGCAAGTCACTATTACAAATAGTCCAGATCCCGTTTCAGATGTGAAGCGATTTACCCTCAACGTTAGCCCAAGCGGTGGCATCTGCAGTATAGATGTCAACCAGACCAATGCAATGAACCATAGTGTGACTCCAATATGTCTTTTGACCTGGGATGATCCTAAGGGGCTTGACGCTCATTTGCGTGGACTTCGTGGAGTGGTGCAGGGCGCTGGTGACCATACATTTACATATAAGCTCTCAATGTTTGATAAAGACAAATTTGAGTTGTTATCTGAGCAAAGTTACAGCGTAACGTTTGCGGAACCGGTTCCCTCTGATACCCCATCATTGTTATCTCAGTGGCGTATAAAGGAGCAAACGCCTGAATTGGTTCATAACATATACAATCGTAACGAAGAAAACACCTCGGTTATATTTGACCTAACTGCCCGCAATTACGACCAAAAGATCGAGTTCGGAGAGCACTCGTGCGTTATACCCGAAGGGAGAACAAACTGTACCATTGTATTAAATAAAAAATTTACTAACGTTGATATACAGGGTGAAAGTGCTCTAGCACTGCGTGCTACTGATAATTACGGTCATTTTGATAATGAAGATGTTACTTTCCAATATGTATGGGATTTTCGACCTCCTCAAATAGAGGGTGTTCATGTCAATTCCAATGAAACAAGATTGCCCCTTGTTATTACCGACTACAGTGAAACGTTGGTACTTCTTCATGACCAGGCTGCTGTTGTAGTTAAATCGCCACATGCAAATATAGCGGATGACTGGTGGTTACCCACCGATCCAAAATTGAACATTATTCCAAATCGCACTTTAAATATTACCAATTCACTAGCTATCAATAATACCAATGTGAATTTCAACATAGGTACCGTTACCCCTAATGCCTATCTTTCAAACCCCATTGCCAGACCAGCGCGGATGGGTGAGTACTTAGTTTATGTTTATGATTTCAGTGAGATCAATGATGGTTTATACAGCTTCGAATTTTCTACCCAGGACAAAAATGGAAATGGTCAGTTAGAAACCTTAGATGACATTTATGTAGACCGCTTCCCGCCTGATATTCAGTTTATTGTCAATGGCCGTCAGCACAGAAGCCGCGCGCCGGCCAATGTATTTTCATTGTCAGATATCACTGTTGCTGCGTGGGGTGGCTGGGAAGATGGCAGTGAGGTTATATCAGCGAAAATCAACGATGAACCAATTGATTTTGCTGGGGGTACTGAATTAGTTAAACGTCTGAATGACATTGAGTTACCTCTTGGCTCCTTAAATAAATTAGATGTCATTGCTCAGGACAGAACAGGTAACCAGGTTTTAAAAACACTGGATTTTCATTTTGGAGAGTATGAATTTAAGTCGTATTCACAGCCTGTTATGGCCATGGTTCAGCCAGCTGAGCTAATTTTAGAAAACATTCGTGGCGCTACCTGTATAGCTGCATCCAGTGATGAACTTGCTCGCTTATATTCTGAAACAGCTAAAGGTCTTCGCCGCGGTTGTACGATTGAATGGATCACTAAGCCAGAAGGCTTTTATGCAGATCAAATAGCCACTTTGTCTACTCGAAGAATGCTAGTAGCCTCGGGTACTATTCCTACACCAGGTTCGCATGACTACGCCTTCAATGTCATTCAACATGACGCCTTCGGTTCATCGCGGCTAGTTCACACTGCAGAGGGTGTAATTGAGGTTTTACCATTAGAAGCCCCTGATCTCATTGTCGGTGTATCCCACATTGCTCAGAACTTCCCGGAAACGTATAAATATAAGCTTCCTCATGGTCGAAATCTTACTTTCCAGGCAGTGGTCAATCACTCCAAAGCTGCTGAAATTGTAGTTGAACTACGCGATAAGAATGGTGTAATTGTTGAAACGCGTGAGTCAAGTAACAATAGAACAACCACCCGTATAAACTTCATTAGAGACACGGAATACGCTCCTCTTAGTGACCAGCTTTATACTGTTCGCACATACTATAAAATCAATCCAACTCTCTATACAGAAAAGCCATACCACTTTTATGTGACACCACCCACTATGGTCCGTTTAGCATTGACGCATCCTCCAGTGGCTGTTCAAGGTTCAGATATCCCTATTATTGCGAATATTGGTTTGATATCTGGAGCTGGATTTGAGTACTCTCCATCGCTCGGTCAATGGGATATTCATCTGGCCATGTTTGATGTGGCGACAAATCAGTATGTCAATGTATCAGAACCGATAACAACTGACTTTGCCGGCAAAGTTTCACTGTCACTCCCTGCAGACCAGCTGCTTGCCAGTAAAAATAACGTTATAGCTTTTGCTAAGTTCAAGACGCCTTACCCAGAGGTCGATATCACCCTTCGGGCAACCTCTCTGGTCAAGGTACCAATTCTGACAACCGGTAACATTTCGGTTCAGTTATCAGCAGCAAATACGTCCTCACCTGTCCCAGCTAATTTCCTGGTACAGTTATCGTACGAAACACTGTCAGATAGAAATTCAGCGGAAACGGTAATCTGGGAAGAATCACCAGATGGTGTCGCATGGACGCAAATAGAGCGCTCTCGCAATCAGCATAGCTCCTTTATCCATTTACCAAGCGCGCAAGACCGCTATGTGCGTGCATCTATCGGTCATAAGCTTTCTGACGACTTTGCGTATACCAACGTTATTAAGCTAAATGCCTATGATGAAGCCATACTAACGCTGCGCGGTGACCGTCGCGTACTTTCAGGTGCAATAGGACGTTATCACTTTGAAATCAACCAGTATGCCATTGACAACTCAACGTCCGATGTAGAGTGGTCGTTTGATAATGGTGTCACATGGTTGCCAATGAGCCCGACTGATGAAACCGTTATCGAACACGCGCTTGATATTCAGGCTCGCCTATTAATTAGCCCGCCAGAAACGCCACCGTATTATGTCTACGATACCTTTACAGTTGAACAGCTAGACCCTACAGCCCTAAGTGCAGTGGTTATGCAGTCTGATCGCAAAGCAGAGATTGGTGATGAAATAAGACTTTCAGCGCGTTTCACATCCAGAGATGCACATACCAGTGATCATCATCGTTTTCACTTCGTTAAACCCGATGGGAGCATTGCTGAAACGCTATCGTTGACGCATGTGCTAGCTGAGAATGATTTCTCAAATAATAAGGCAAAGTTCCTGTTTAGATCGTGGCTAGATGGCCATCAGATGCAAACTATTTCCACCCGGGAATTAAGCATTGATCAAATCATTTACGAATTTCCTCAAACAGGTGTTGCACTATCGACCCCTGAGCGGGTCATCCAAAGCAATATTAACGTGAATCTTATCAAGCCTCTTGAAAACAACCTTCCAAAACGGGTGACCATCGCAGAGGAGGTGATATTACCGCCTGAGTTAGAACTGCATCGCCATATAGGTCGGGTGCTAACGCTCGTTGCAAACGAGCCAGGCCTTCATTCCTTTACTGTTCGCTTCTACGATAACCGCGGTAATCAACGTGAACACGTTACATTTGTTGAGGCTCTTCATCCCGAGGAAATGACGATTACTTTAAACAGTCGTCTTGAAGGACAGCATATACGGCCTCCAATTCGACTTGTATCCAGGTTGTCTGCAAGGCCAGGCTCACCCCGGGACAAGGTTACAGCGGTTAACTGGTACCTTAATGATGTTTTGTTATCTGACAACATCATGACTACTCAGCGAGCGATCATTGATGAGCCTGGTGACTACATATTGCGAGTCGTAGCGGAGACACATTTTGGCCAGGATGCCGAAGAGCAGTTCGAATTTACCGTTGCGCCGAATAAGCTCCCATATTGCGATCCATTTTGGGAGCAGCGAGAAAATACTGTCACCTTTAACCCTAATTGCTTTGATGACGATGGTCGCGTTATGCGGGTCGATGTCACCTATGATGTCGATGAGGAAGTGGAAAGAACCATAACTCGTTACACCGTCCACCAGGTGACATTTATCAACAACCTTTACCTTCCAATCAGACCCTTGCGCGTTGTTGTCCTCGATGACTCAGGTGCTGAGATCAGCTTCACATTCCCATGGCCGAATTAATAGGAATACAAGAACATGAAAATTTTAATTAAAATATTAATCGGCCTGGCAGCGCTATTTGCCATTTCATCACACGCTGAAGTGGTTAAGTTTGAGCAAATCCAATCGGATTTTGAGCCAAAGGTGTTGGAACAACCATACATTCTGTCATCGCCGTCCGCTCGTATTTATATTTCATCTGGTACAGGCCGGTCAATTCGACTCTACTTTAAAGACATAGAGGGCAGTATCGTTGTAGCGAGAGAGAAATTTAATGTCGACTACGACGATACCTTTCAAATTGATGGTACAACGCACTATGGCGCTATTTTTGAGGTTGAATCTCTCCCTGAAGGGCCGCTCACATTAACTGTAGAGCGCGGCACATTTGATGCCGTTAATGATTTCATCACCAATACCTATGAGGTGATTGTTGATAAAACGCCCCCCTCTATAACCGGGAGTTTTTTTTGGGATGCCCATTCAACCGCATACTGGACGACTCATACTGATGGGAAGTTTATTGTTTCGCTTGCTGGTGCCAGGCAAGCAGGATTTCCCATCGGGATGGCGGGAATTTCGGGATACTCCCACTCCACCTTCACCTCGGAATTCTTAGACGGCCCAAGAGCTGGTGAAAAGCATGCAAATGAATTACCTGCTCAATTAACGAATGACGGCCGTTTGATAATTGGTACCGGTGTAGATAACTCTATAAGCACTGCATATGTTCCCAGCAACACTGCAGCGCAGATGCGTTTCACATTCCGACTATTCAACAAAGCCGGTCTTTCATCAGAGCGTTCAGTTGATTTGTATGTTGCAACCCAGGCCACGCAGTCAAAACCTCAGCCTTATGGTGTATTTACGGGTCAGCCAGAAATGCTTGATGGTATCCCAGCATTTGCCGGATTTGCTCCATACATGCCAAACATGGACATCAGTACTAATCCAATAAGGATGATTTACCGGGCTAACAAAGAACACTATTTAGGTGGCGGCGGTGACGCTGACATCTACGGTGGCTGGGTTAATGGAACTCGTGATACAAGCCATGTTGTCCATATTGACGATAGTTATCTTTATTTCGATGTTACAGGCTCAACCAATGGGAACCAGATAAGCGAGGGGACATTCTACATACGTGATCTTGCATCATGGCGGCGCCATTTTTTTGAACATCAATTGACACTCTCTGAAGCAATAATGCCACCAGAGGCCACTGAGATTGCTTACTATCAAGAAGGTGCTGATCGCTGGTTTTCTCATCCATCTTCGTTATCTACGTACATAACGAAAGATAATATTTCTAGTGATAATGACGCCATTACGAAGATAAGGGTAGGGGTTAAATCACGTTCATATGATCAGCGATTTTCATACGACTTCAACCGGGATGGTACTCGCCATCAAGGGAGTTGTATTATCCCTGCAGCTCAAACTGAATGCCTTTTAGACGTTAACCTCCCATATCCTGGCGATGACATCAGTACGTACCACAATCGTCACAGAATTCTTGGTGTAGGCAATGGATTACTTTCTGATGAGCTGGTTACAAACTGGCAATTTGACGGTGCCCCATCCTCAATTGATACACAAAGCATTATTCATGACCCACTCATGAAAACAGTAACATTTACTGTTGTTAAACCCTATGCCACCAGGATTTGGGGCAATGCACAAATCCGCGTCGCGAACCTCAATGCGTCACCTGTATCCAGCCCTGCACAACGCTTAAGCATGGCGTTAATAAACACCCAATCAGAGCAAAAAGATGGTAGCCAATACAACACATATACCTATAGCTATTCAAGCTTAGCGGATGGGGAATATGCATTTCATGCATATGTTGAAGATGGATTTTCTAATGGCCTTTATCGCCACAAACAAGAGCGCGAAATCCTGTCAGTGACCTCTCTTGATTTGGCGCCCCCTGTTATAAACACCAACATCAATAGCAGTCCAATAACCTCTTTGACCAATATTCGCATTAATCTGACAGACGCTTCTAATGCGTTTATACGCTCACTGACGATAACCGGTGGGCCTGAGAATATAAATTTAGCGCTACCCTACCAGTTGATAAGCTTAAAGCAGTTTAGAGGAGAATTTATATTCCTTAATCCAACTGAAGATTTACCCTATCAACTTACCATTAATGCAGTTGATGCAGCTGGTAATGAATCAACAGCCAGCATTCCATTTTTCTACCAGCCACAAACAACCCGACTACCAGATGCACGGTTGCCTGCCATTGCTTCGCCACTTAGGAACCCGGAAGGTAAACCACATAATGTGATCGTAACGCCGCAAATTAGGAATTCAGAAGGTGTGACCGCACGGGGTGTTCACACAGTGTATTTCACGCTCACCCCTTCAGCGGAAGTCGATTTGGTTGTGAATGGCGATACGGTTACACCTGGCCAAACAATCTCATTCGATACCAACCTCAGTCTATCGAATCACAGATTAAGACTGGAGGTGTATCCAGCGTCAGGTGGCGATGTAACTGAAAATGACTTCCAAATTCACATACCCAATATCAAGGTTACCCTTTGCCCTGTGACATTTGTCGAAACAGGCTCAAAGTGCATTTTCCTTAATTTTAAAGAGACAACCAAAGTATGCCCTTCAAGTTTTACCCTTAACGGTAATCAATGTGAAAGTCAGATCACTTATGAACCTATTACAGGCTGTGCTGAAGGTTACACCCTGGATGGTTTAAGCTGTAAGGGTTCTTACTCAATTGCTCCGGTTTCAACATGCCCAACCGGATATGGGTTGATGGACGAAACAACCTGCCGTCGCCATGATACTGTCAAAGCGTCACCATGTCCTGCTGGTCAAACGCTAGAAGATGGGATGTGTAAATCTTCTGAAGGTCAATTGACGAATACAGCACTGTACTGTTCTGGCCAAGATGTCTCATCTGGGCCTCATTGTGAAAATGACATCTGTACCATGTACAATCCGTCATGGAATGCCTGTGAAGTAATCACCCCTTCGGTTGCAAATCGTGTTTGCTCATCAGGGGAATTAACATCCGGGCGCTGTGTTGTGCCTCATCAATATACGCTGAATGTTTCATGCCCTTTTGGTTATAACAGAGAGGGCTTGAACTGCACTCGCTTAGAAATAGTCGAGCCAATAAAAAGCTGCGATGATGGCTGGGAATTATCATCTACTGGTTGTATTCAACAAGAATTTGCACAATTTGAATCTTGCCCTTCTACCCATGCCCTAATCGACGGCCGTTGCCACCATTTACAAGATGTTACCATTACCTGCCCAGATACATTCAACTGGGACGGCGCTCAATGTTCAAGAGTTGTTGTTGATTCAGCTACGCCAGTATGTCCTGACTCATATGAGTGGACCGGCACGACATGCCGTCGTATGGAAACAGAAGATGCAACACCGGTTTGCGATGCCACTTACCTATGGGATGGTGAGCAGTGCTCGCGTACTGTTACTCAAGCAGCAGAGCCTATTTGTTCGGCTGGGTATTCCTGGAACAGTGCGTTAGCAACCTGCGAAAAGCCAGAATTTGTCGAGCGCCTGGCAATTTGTGAAGCCGGACAAACTGCAGACGGTGAAATCTGTCTTGAAGATGCCACACAGCCTGCAGTGATTACCTGTAGCTCTGGATATACTTGGAATGGCACATCATGTACTCAAACCCAAATAAATCCAGCTACCCCCGTTTGCCAATCAGGTTATACATGGTCATTAGTAAACTCACGTTGCGAAAGAACTGAGACGAATCCTGCAACGGCTGTCTGTCCTTCAGGCTACTCTTGGTCGACAACTAATACCCGGTGCGAACAGCCACAGACGCAATCCGCTACTCCTGTTTGCCAAACTGGATATTCCTGGTCTACCACTAACAATCAATGTGAGACCACTGCAAACCAATCAGCGACTCCAGTGTGTCCATCAGGCTACTCCTGGTCGACCACAAACACCCGTTGCGAACAGCCACAAACGCAGCCGGCCATCCCTATTTGTCCATCAGGGTATTCTTGGTCTTCATCGAATAGTCGTTGTGAAAGAGGCTTAACTCAATCCGCCACTCCTGTTTGTCCTTCTGGCTATGCTTGGTCCTCATCGAATTCAAGATGCGAGCAACCACAAACTCAAGCTGCCACCCCGGTATGTAATTCAGGCTATTCATGGAATGGTAGCAACTGTTCTCGAAGTGAAACGCAATCGGCAACGCCGGTTTGCGCCAGTGGGTATTCCTGGAATGGCTCGGTATGTACTCGGACCGATACCAATGCAGCTACACGCAATTGCCCCTCAGGCTATAGCTGGAACGGCAGCACCTGCGCTCGCAATGAATCTCAATCGGCAACGCCAGTTTGCGCCAGCGGGTATTCCTGGAATGGCTCGGTATGTAATCGGACAGAAACCAACGCAGCTACACGCAATTGTTCCTCAGGCTATAGTTGGAATGGCAGTTCATGTTCTCGCAGTGAAACGCAATCGGCGACGCGAAATTGCGCCAGCGGATATTCGTGGAATGGTTCAACATGTACCCAGACACAAAGTTCTTCGGCAACCCTTACTCGGACATGTCCTTCTGGAGGAGTATCATCAGGTTCAACTTGTACATTGACCTCAGCAGCAAGCCTTAGATGCCCATCGACATACAATGAAAGTACTTGGCGAGGCACATGCACATATCAAGCCTCAAATGTTCATGATGCAGCTACCAGATCATGTCATTTTTCTTTATTCAGCTGCCGTTATAATGATGGTGGCGCCACATACCTGGCTGACACGTCGAAAGTTGTTTCAGGAATAGCATACTACTCCTGTTCCTCGGGCTGGACTCTCTCAGGTTCGACATGTACAAGAACATACGCTGCAACCTCAGTATATTCCTGCTCCTCTGGTTGGACGCTATCAGGTACTACCTGTTCTCGAACGGTAACTCAGTCACCGACTTATAGCTGCAGTGCTGGCTGGACTTTATCCGGAACGACCTGTTCACGGCTGTTAACTCAGACCCCTACCTATAGTTGTAGCGCTGGCTGGACTTTATCAGGTATTACATGTTCTCGAACTCTGACCCAGGGGCCAAGCAGCTATACCTGTCCGAGCGGCTGGGTGGTCAGCGGTTCAAGTTGTAACCGGACTTTGACGTCAGCACCGACCTATAGCTGTTCATCAGGTTGGACGTTGAGTGGTTCTAGTTGTTCTCGGACCCTGACTCAGGCGCCAAGTAGCTATACATGTCCGAGTGGTTGGAACGTTAGCGGCTCAAGCTGTAATCGCACTTTGACCCAGGCACCCGGCAGTTATAGCTGCCCAGCTGGATGGTCATTAAGTGGTTCCAATTGCAACAGAGTAGCCACATCATCCCCTGCATCCTACAGCTGTCCATCAGGTTGGACGGTAAGTGGTAGCAATTGCACTCAGCTGCAAACTTCTGGGCCATCATCATATAGCTGCCCGAGTGGCTGGTCATTATCTGGCTCTACATGTAATAGAACTGTCACTACAGGTATCTCTTCGTACACCTGCCCATCGGGCTGGATGTTATCCGGTTCTTCATGCTCTCAGGTACAATCTGCGCCTCCGGCTTACTATTCTTGCCCAAGTGGCTGGACATTGAGCGGTACCAATTGCACAAGAATTTTGAGTACTGGTCCTTCAAGTTACAGTTGCGCTACCGGTTGGACTTTATCTGGATCAACATGTTCTCAGCTATTAACTTCATCACCTGAGTCGTACTCGTGTTCCGCAGGATGGGTGTTATCAGCACAGGACTGTTCTCGTATATTCACCCAAGAACCACTCCTCGTAACCTGTGAAGAGGGCTGGAATGTGGTTGGAACCATGTGTTCTACAACCCATACCATTACTCCTACCAATTATGAGTGTTTATCTGGCTGGGCCCTTGAGGGAGAATTTTGTACCAGGACAGTTTATGAACTGCCCGCCAGTTACACCTGCCCAGCGGAATGGAACTTATCATCGACAATTTGTAACCAGGAGCAAAGTATTGATCCTTCAAGTTACAGTTGTCTGGCTGGATGGGATCTTTCAGGCCAAAGCTGTAACCGTTTTGTCTACACTGATATCGAAGTCTACATCTGTGATGATGGGTGGGATTTGGATGGCAATGAGTGTTCAACAGATGAGACAGCGCTGGAATCAAGATTATGTAATCCTTCTTACTCGCTGATGAACCCTGATCTCTGTTCAAAAGATGAACCCGATAATTTTGTTGGAAACTGCTCTTCTGGCTGGACCATATTGGCAACTCAGTGCATGTTTGTTCATCAACAGCAGTTCAATTTATCCTGTAATACTGGTTACACACTTAATGCCGCTCAGTGTCACAGAACCCTGCAGCAATCGGTATCCGTAGCTTGTCAAAATGGGGATCAATTGGTGGATGGAGTTTGCAGAAATAGTGTATCGACACCCGTTATCACGACGTGTTCATCTCCGTATGTAAAACAAGATACACAATGTCGCCATCGAATCGAGATTGACAATTTTGACCAACTATAACTAAAGCAAACCAGCGGGAAATTTGAACCCGCTGGTTTATTTTCTCAGACCCCCTTAAAACACCCCCTCTGTCTTTACCGGGGCGATATAAAACACATTACACTGAGAAAATCCGAGATAAGAGGGCTGTTTTGTGAACAAAATTAAAACGCAATTAAACCTTGTCTATCACCGCTCTAAAGCAGTCTTAATGCTTTTTGCATTGATGCTTCTGTTTGCTATTTACTTTACCCAAAGATATTCCATTGCTTTTAATGGCTCCAATTCAGATTGTTTAAAGGCAACGGTGTTTCTTATCGATAAGTGGGACACGAATTTTACTAATGAAGACATCATTGCCTTTGTTATGAATGTTGAAAACGGTCTGTTCGAAACAGGCAGAACCTGGGTAAAAAAAGTAGCTGCTATGCCCGGCCAGCAGGTTTCTGTATCCCACGACGATGTCATAGTAGGGGAGGCCCGATACGCTTTGTCCACATCTTATGTGCTCAAAATGTTAGAGCGTGATTTTGATTCAGTTGTCACTTCATGGACTATGTCAGATGAACAGGTTTTTATGATCGGCGAAACGCTTACCAGTTTCGACTCACGGTATTGGGGACCAATACAGAAATCTGATGTAGTGGGGAAGGCCTATGCAATATTCTAAATGTATGCTGATAGCCGCACTTTTCGTAACCCTTTCTGCCGGCGCCAATGATGTATCAAAAGAAATCCGTAAGGGATCTGCTGCCCAAAAGGCCTATATTGAACAACTTAATCAATCTGGAATTTTAGAGCAGTTCAGCGAGGACAATACATCACAAAAAGTGGCACCTTATCAAGAAGCCGCCAATAAAATAAGTGACAATTCAGTAGCTAATCTTGCTGTATCGCTCAATAAATACATGGGTGTATCACAAGACCAAGCTAACCTGTTTGCAGGTCAAACCGCCACCAATTCAACACCAGACACCCTCACTGGTATCTTTGTAAGTTTCAGCATGACACCGCATGAAATACGCCAGGCCATGCTTGAAGCACAAGAGCAGGGCGCTGAATTGTACTTTATTGGAATGCACCCAGATGATGACAATATTGGCGATACCATGCGCCGGTTCAGGGACATTATGGCCGACACAGCGACAGTGGCCAATGTCCGGTTCCACCCAAAGGCTTTTGAGGAATTTAACATTACCGCTGTCCCTGCCATTCTTCATGCCAGAAAAGGCGCAGTAGGTCTTATCCATGGCCTGATGAATATTGCCCATCTCAAGCGGCAAATGAACAATGTTACCGGGTTTAATGACTTTGGTTTTCAGGGCCCAACCAAACAGATTATTGAGAGAAATCTACTTGAGGAAATTGAGGAGCGCATCACCAAAATTGATGGCGAGGCACTTAAGAAACGAGCAGTAAATAATTTCTGGAAAAAACGAGATTTTGCGCGCATTCCGCCAGCAACAAAAACGGAAGAGTTTTACATAAATCCAACTGTTACCGTGACCAAAGACATTGTGAACCCTAACGGTGATGTCCTTGCAAGAGCTGGAGATACGATAAATCCGTTAGACACCCTTCCAGCTCAAAATACCTATATTCTGTTTAATCCTCGTGATGTGCAGCAGCTGCAGTGGGTGGATGCTCATTTAACCAGCACTCAATATCCTGGCATCACTATGCTTATGACCTCTGAGTTGGATACAAACGATGGTTGGGAGCACCTTGCTGCTCTTCGCAAGCACTTTGGCCAAGAGATTTACCTTATCCCAAAGGAGCTCGTAGAACGCTTTACGATCACCGGGCTACCCGCGGTCGTGACAACAGATAATCAGAAAAAACTAATCAGAATTAACCAGTTCGCAATCAAGGAGCAAACTGAATGAAGGTCGGGCCAGCACTCTTATTTATAGCTATCGGTATATGGCTTGCTTATACCTATCCGGAATGGTCTGCTCAGGCATTTGAATATATTGATGCGGCTTATCAATGGATAAAACTTAAAGTTCAGCAATTCCTGGAGTAGGGCATGTTTAATTTTACGTTTACGACACACATTCCAAAAATTGCCAATCGAATCTTTGGTGTTGTAATGGGTTTGACCCTTACGCTTTCTTTATTATCAGCCACCCCAGCGCAAGCGGATATGTCTGAGGTCAACCCATCTTGTCCCAATGCAAGTGTTTTTAGCAATATCATGAACCAAATATGCTGGGATTGCTTCTTGGATAGTTTAAAGCTTTTTGGGGTAGGTTCTAAACCAGATGGAGCTAGTGACAAACTCGATCTCCCAGCTTGCATGTGCACAGATGCCCTTGGGGTACCGGAGTTTGGCACCCCGCTGGGGATGTGGTCGCCACAAAACGTCAACGAAGTCGTTACAACGCCTTGGTGCTCTCCTGCTCTTGGTGGAATGCGATTACAGGATTCATTTATTGGCATGGGTAAAAATGGTGCCAGCAATTCCAGAACAAATAGCGCCCCGACTGCCTTTTATCAATATCACTATTTTTCATATCCTATTATGGCCATGCTTGGCATGATGTTGCTACCTGATTGCACAAGCGGGTATGTCGATTTTGACCTTATGTACATGAGCGAGATTGACCCAATGCACAATAACGACCTATTAACGCTTTTACTTAACCCTGAGGCCGTTATCTTTTCAACACCGGCTGCATTTGCCTGGTGTGCTGCGGATTGTGTTATGACAACTGCAGATAATCAAAAGGAAGAATTTTACGGTTGCGCCGGATGTGACGGCCATTTGTATCCCTTTACAGGTAACATAAATCCGCAACCTGATCCTGTTGCCGGAAGCTCCCTGATTACGCAGAGGACATTAGCCTCATTGCATCGTAAAGGGCTTGCTCGAAGGACAATTGGTGATGAAGCCATGTGTAAACCTGAATTCTATCCAACAATACCGCGCAGCCAATACAAGTTTTCAATGATGCATCCCGTTCCACAAGCATCGACAAGCCCCGATAAAAACATCATGACCCCTTTTATAGGCGACCCATCTAACCCAGAAGATGTAAAGGCCAATGACACAGCAACGTTAGCTGGTTCTGCAGGTGATAGTGCTGAGCCATACAATGACTGCTGTCATCCAATGGGCATGAGCACGGCAAGATGGTGCACCCCTGTGGGTGGCAGAACAAGGCCCGGCAAAGATACGGCATATCTTTACATGATATGGCAGTATCGTAACTGCTGCGTAAAATCAATTTAGCAAAAATATACATACTAAATTGTCGTAATTTCAATTCAAAATATTACACAGGGGGGTGTTTTTTCACCCCTCTGTCTCCTCTGCCCATCTAAGAAATACAGTACCCTTTAAGCATCTAATATCCTGGTGATGAATATGCGACAGAGTAAGCTGTTATCGTGCGTCTTGGTGGTTACTATGTTGGGTAACCTCAACATTCTGACCATAACCTATGTTATAGCCGGTCTATCGGCGTTGTACAGTCATAGTATTTTCGCAGAGCCTGCTGCTACAGATACGCCTAAATTAAACGAGTTGAAAACCCGTTATAATTTGGATAGCCCAACACGCAATCATCAATCGGATGTACTTCCACCAAAAGTTGAGGCTCAAATAGCAAGTCCCGGTGCGTCTCGCGATATGATGCCGATTATAACAAATACGTTGTCAACACCTTCAACGCCGAGAACGATTGACCTATCTGGTTACCTCGACCCCTCCAGTCCGGAGACATTTGATGAACACCGTGATTTAGCTGTTAATCTTTCTCAAACTCATGGCTCACCCTCTGGTGCAATTGAAAGTACAGCCAGTGGTGACTCAATTGGATCCGTAAATTTAGAATATGCTCGTTCAGGGACGCGCCAGTTTGTGCGTGACGCTGATGGCAAGCTTGTAATGAAAGTTATTGAGGGCGTAGACAGAGTAAGCGGTGCTAATGCAAACGACCTTTTCTCAAATGAGCATGATGCAGGGCATCCGGGATATGATTTTGAAACTGGCAAGCAAACCCTATATGGAAATGAAGAAGGAATTTTCGATGAGGGCAAGGCAGCGCATAATAACTTTAAAGATCCTGTCACCGGTCGCACCTCAGCAGGACGTGGCTACCGTGCAGTTACGGATGGTGCTTACAGGGCAGTTCAGACACCATCACCACTTGGGATGCTTGAGCAGTCATTCAATCACTTGGAGTCCACCCAGGACCCTACATTGTGGTTAAGCAGGTGCACCACGGAAACCATTCCATCTTCTGCAACATTCACATCCACATCATCAACAGAGCATTTTTGTCAGGATACTGGGCAAGCGAATTTTGATTTTTGTGAAGTTGAGCGTGATATCAAAATACCAGTTTACTCGAGTACGCCTGGATTAAGAAGTTGCGGTACCGGATGTTACGAGTTCGATTTAAACATCCAGGTGCCAAGTAAAAAGTGGTCATGCCGGCGAACAGAAAGTGGCCATGGCACACCAGCTGAATTTGTTTTCAATTTAATTATGGCTGAGCCATTAGTAATTAGTAGCGTAACCATTACTGGCAAGGCGCAAGACCATTTCAGATACCAACTGAACGGCCAGTCTCTTTGGCAAAATACTGGCGGTTCCCAGAACTTTACTGGCGATTACTTAAGTGGATCTTGTAATCGCTCTGGCCATACGATAAGTCAAGATGTTACATCTCGTGTCAACAGTATCATTGGTCCATTGCCAGCTACTGGTACTGTACCGCTAAGCTTTAGAGCGGACTTACGTTGGCGCGGAGGTGGTAACCTAACATCAGTAGTAAAGATACAGTTAGCAACTAGCGATGGCAGTTCTTTGGAGAGCGAATTCATACAGTATCCTGAAGGCTGCTATGACGCTTTAACTATGGAAGACAAGCTTACAAGAGGCTTGGACGGTGTCTATGACTGGGCTGAGTTAGGTATTGACCCATCTTTACCTCCAATCCGCTACCAGTGCGAATCATCTCCACGTCTTCCATTATGTGAGGCTGGCGAGCTTCCATTCGGTTCAGCAGGTTTTGAGAAATGCTACGCCGAGCCTGACCCTCCTGTGTGCGCGTCAGGTACGTTTAATTCAGATAGTCAGCGTTGTGAGTACCCGGCAACTATAAACTGTCCAGTACTTTCAGGAGTTGCTTGTGGTTCAGACCCTGCAACCGGGGCGCCCCGATACCCCGTAGGGCCGGTTCATGAGATTGTTGATGATACTTGCATTTACTCTGATGCTGAACATTGTGGCTCTTGGAGTTATGAGTTACCAGTTAACAAGTCATGTCCATCAGGCGGGACACTTGAGGGCAACCTATGTGTTTCAGAAGCCGATATTTCTAATATCTGTGATACAGACAGTGGTTATGGATATACGACTATAATTATTGAGGGTGTCGAGTATCAGCGTTGTGAACGGCCGGTTCAAAACTATAGTGATCATATATGGTCTTGTGATTCGGTTAATGGCGAGCCCCAAAGTTTTTCAACATCCTATTGCAACGTGCTATATGAGGAATTTGTTGACCAAGATGGAAATCCCATCCGGACAATTGACGACGAAGGCTTTCCAATACCCCCGCCTTACCTCGATGAAGAAGGTGTCCCTTTTGAATTTAAAGATATTGCTAGCTGCATTAAACCGCAACCACTACCTGATGTTGAGCCGGTAGAATTACCAAGTAGCTTTTGTACATTTGATGAATATGAAAGTATTGAAATTGGGAGCCGGGGTTATCCAGAAGCTGTACTTTCAGAAATACCGCCTTTCTTTCTGGGTGATGAAGAAAATAAAACATGGAAAGTCAATTTGGCAGGGTACCGCTGTGACCCTACCCAAGGGAGGATCATGTGCTTCCCTGATCCAGACACCGGCGAAGAACAGTGCTACGACTGGGAAGACCTAAAAAATCTTCCTGACCGCTGCGCCCGTTATAAAGAAGATGACAGATGCTCTGAAATCGATAGGGACTGCACGGAGGGTTGGCTTGAGCCTATTTCGGGCCGTTGTATGGCTGAGACGGTTACTTATCGATGCGATGATGAAACGGTCATTGATTATGAAACTGAAATTGAGCGAAATACCTGTGAGTCGATGATCCCCTGCGTTGGGGGCGATTGTGAAGTTGGCGGTCTTGAGCAAAACGATAAATTTGTTGAGGCAATGGTAGCCGGCTCAATATTAGACAATATCCAAGGCGATTCATCTTGTAAGGATCCAAATGACCCAACGACATGCCGTATTTTCGAAGGTGAGTATAAGTATTGCTCTTGGGAAACATCCGGTCTTGGAACCGACTGCTGTGAAGAAGCCCAGGGAGTTGATATTCTTGGTTATGTAACGTTCACCCGGCAAATGCTAAAAGTCAATCAAATGGCCTACACAGGCGCGTTTGGCGAAGGCATATCAGGTGGGTACCAGCAATTAGCACAACCTATTACTGATGGCTATCGAGCAGTAGCAGATTGGGCAAGCTCTGGTATTCGTTCAGCATCGGAAAGCATATTTGGTAACGCTGCAGCTACCACCACCACAAATACCGGCACTATTAGTGCACTAACGGATGGCATCAGTGCTGCACTTTCAGCGGTTCAGCAACAGGTTTACCAATTTGTGTACGATATGCTACCTGACGCTTTGGCAAATATGGTGTTTGAAACAACTGCCACGGCTGCAGGTACCGAACTTGTTATGAATGAGGCTATTGGTAATCTTCTAAGCAATGTCATGGCAGTCTATGCCGCTTATCAGATGATCAAATTAGCGTTGACACTTCTAACTGCTTGCGATGAGTACGAGATGGATATGGGAGTTAAGCTAGCTCAGCGGCAGTGCTTTAAAGTCGGACCAAGATATTGCAACAAATCATATTTCGGCACGGCTTGTATGCAGCGAAGACAAGACTATTGCTGCTATTCTTCTATTCTGGCCAGGATAGTCATGAAAGAAGCGTATGACCAGTTAAGTATTAATCCGTTACCATTTGGAACAAAGCTTTCTGCCGAGTCAGATGAAGCGAATGCTTCATGTCTTGGCCTAGACCCTGAGCAACTTTCCATGCTTGATTTCAATGCGCCATCCATGCAAACAGCTCTACAAGAATGGATTGGATTATTGCTTGAAGCTGGAGAAATACCAACAGAATCATCAGAACAATCATTAACCGGGGGAGCAACCTCAGTGGATGCTTCATGCCCACCTCAACAAAAACCAGTTCTTACATGCTATGTCGATCCGGTCACACTTGAAGAGATATGTGAGCATGCTAGAGATGCATTGGGTAATTTGCTCTACGAAGATGTTCCAACTGAATGCATCAAGGAATTAACACCTGGCCAAATTTGGAATGCAGGAGATAGAAAGTCTGCTACTGAACGCATTACCGGTCCAGAAGGTTATATACATGGTTCACAGGACAGGGTTTTAGAAGGTAAAGAGCAAATCAAAACTCTTATTAACGAACTTGACTGCTCAATAGTACCCCGTCCACCCGTATGTTTGTACGGTTTTAACCCTATAGAAGACTAACTGAAAGTTGAGCTAATGCCTTTGAAAAAAAGTCCTGGAGACCCCAGGACTTTTTTAATAATTTAGCTGTTTAAATCTTTGTAAAGAGCAGCTCATTACCACTTTTATACACCGAAGCCATTTCTCTATTTATAACTACCCTTGCAGTTCTGTCGATGGCGCTAAAAAAGTACATCTCTGGCATGATGAAATATCCATCATAGTGCTTAGCTACAACGGAGTCGAAAAAGTGGCCAAAAGAAGATTCGAATACAACAATGTAATTTTCTTCACCATTTATTAGTCGTTTCCCGGCAATGCTTATTACGCCACCATAGTTGCAGAATACCCCAATATTCTGATTACCTTCGACGAACTCTCTATGTTTACTGGCATCCAGATACTTAACCTCAGCATCTTTATTATACATTTCAAATTTCAACGACTCTTTGCAGGCATCATTATCAAATAGCACATACTCAGTATTGAGGTTTTTAAACACTCTTTTTGGTGTAAAGGGGCCATGCCAATTTACTTCGCCATATTCCTTCTTAAATGCATCATGTAGCTTATCCCCGATATAATTCTGGACGAACTTGAAACGCTCTCCATCAGGAACATCTTTTACCGGAATAAAATCAACAATTGATGGCTTCCAATCCAACTGTCTATTTACTCCCTGATTCAGGGCCTCCATCGACACAACACCAAAAATACCTTGGCTTAGCAAACCAAGGCCGGCATCAAATACTCTTGTACCGCCACCAATTCGCCCTGTATTCGCAAGGGTTCCATCAGCAAAGTCACGCATCCCATTGCCAACACCGGCCGGCTGCGCCATCCGGGCAACGTTTAGTGCTTCCGAAATGGAATCATCCCAAACATAAGGTTTATCAGATAACACCTTTAACTCCGGGTACTGTTGTTTACCTGAATCACCGTTACCTGTACTGGCACAGCCTACGGTCATTAAGCTTGCTATGACCACCGCCACCAATTTCTTTACATTAAGCATTTTTATTCCCCTCAAATTAATTAGCCTATCTTAAACAACTTTTAATTTAGCGCAACAAACCTATTTCAAGTTACACAGACCATGGGTTTTATTGCTCTCTGTGAAAATATGCTGCAATCCATCCCTGCTAAAATGTGCTTTTTGGCCAAGCAGTACTGATATGTCTTTAACGCCCGAGCAAGCTTCAGTTATACAAGAGCCCAACGAATCAAAGTTGGTTTGTGCACTTCCTGGTAGCGGGAAAACACATACTACCGTTAGCCTTGCGGAGCGAATACTATCGCTTCCCAACAGCAAAATATTGATGGTCACCTTCACTAACGCCGCCACCAATGAAATGCAAACCCGGGTTGAAAAAAGACTGGGCGCCGCGGCCAAGCGTCGCGTGACAACCAAAACCTTTGCTAAAATCATGCTGGAACAGCACAGACAAATCTCTGCCGGGCGCAAACTGGTTCTAGGCGGTGAGCTTTCATCCTATGTCCTACGCGTCTTTAAAAAGCTGGGAATTTGCATATCCAACCTTCAGTTATATCAGCAAACCTTTGATGAATATGGACGCGACATGCACTGGCAGCCCAAACCAGCCAGTGTGGTCTGCGAAGCCTACGTAGAGTTGCAGAACATGCTAGCGCTTTATAACAAGGTGGACTTAAACACAGTGGCCAGAGAAGTGGTTTGGGCACTCAATGCTGGCAAGATAAAGCCACTGAACTTCACGCATTTCATCGTAGATGAGTTCCAGGACTCGGACCCCATACAATATCAGTGGTTACTTGCTCACCGCCAGGATGGCCGCTATATGACCGTGGTAGGAGACGATGACCAGAGCATTTATGGCTGGCGCGGGGCAGTGGGTTATCAGAACATGATTGACTTTAAGCGTGACTTCTCAGCAAAGGCCTATTTGCTCAGCACCTGCTTTCGTTGCTCACCTTATATCCTGGGCGCCGCACAGCGGTTGGTCGAGCATAACGAGCATCGCATACAAAAGGACATGCGTTCCGCTAAAGATGCACCTGGCATTGTCCGCTTAGCTCCCTCGTCTTATTCGCCACCTGTTGATCCAACCCAATTAAATAAAAAGCCGCCAAAAGACCAACGTTCGGCAGAGCAGAAACAAGCAGACGAGTATAATTATGTCGTTGATTTGATAGAGCCGCAATTTAACACCTGGACGGTCCTGGCCAGAACGAACCTACATCTTGATACCCTTGAGCGGTTTTTGACAGAAAGAGGCATACCAGCTCTTAGATTGGGTGGCAAATCCATCTTTGACTCACCTAACACGATTGCATTGGCTAAACTACTCTATGGCGTTACCCATCCGCGAAAACTAACTGAGCTGATTGAAGGGCTGGGGTGGGCAGGGGAGTGTGAGGACACGCTTCAGGTAATGCATAGTACTGGTGCTAAGCACGGCTTCACGGCCGCTTCTACGTCCAACTGCAGCAAATTCACCCAGGACATGCAGCAATTAAGCTCTCGCATTGCCAGCAATGAGCAATCTCTTCAACGAACCGATGGCTATATAGCATCACTGTTTACCTCCCTGCGTGTTCATACGGAGATGTCAAAGCCTCAAGACCTTAAAGCCAGGATGGGGGCAATATCCCTGATAGAAAAAATAGTGGGCTCAATGAAAGGCATCATAGAAGAACGTGCCAGAACACTCTATGACATCGCCAGCAGAGGATCTAAAGCCCAGGATATACAGGATAGAAACGGTAAGGTTGTGCTATGCACTTTAACCGGTGCCAAAGGCCTTGAGTGGCCAAAGGTGTTCATTATGAACATTAACAGCGACTGCATCCCTTCACTGCAGGCCGGAGACAAAGATGAAGTGTTAGAGAAAAAAATTGAAGAAGAGCGCCGGCTTCTTTATGTTGGCATGACCAGGGCAGAGGATGAGCTTGTCTTGCATTACAATTCGGAAAAGCCCTCTATGTTTTTAACTGATTTGGGCCTGGCGTGATCCTAAATGTTCGAACATTTAAACATGTTGCAACATCATATGGAGTTGCTATATTAATAAAACGACATTTTGGTGTCGATTGGGCGCAAGCCCCTTATATCCTCGCGCAAGCGACCCGGCATAGGCCATATTAATGAGGTGAACCCAGGAAAGGGCTCACCAGGGCGCAAGCCCCTTATTGATTTGAACCCATGAGCTCCATGCTCCATTCAGGACCCGACGCCTACCCAATTTATATAAGGGTAAAGCGAGCGGGCCTTAGCTATTTGTGTTTCCATCACAGCGTTTTAGTCACGTTAAGAGTGCTGCGATGGGCGCACGCCCAAGTTTTTTTCCACAGTTGCCAGCTTTCAACTTTAAACAACAAGCGCTTTTAGTTTCACTAAAAGGACAGGTATTTTATTCACCTTATCACCAAGCAACAGGTTCCCCCTGGAATTTCTCACCATGGAAATTTACGCCCTGGTAAAACGAATACACTAAGCTTGTTCCCTCAAGAACTCGCTTACATGCGCAAGCATCTCATAAATATAAGCCAGTCAAGACGTAGTATTTGACTGGTTATCCCATTGGTACTGCATTTAACTTGGATATTAATAAGTCGTCATATGAATATTTTATTTATATGACCTCAATTTTTACCAAGACGATTCGATATGCACAACCAACTGCCTAAACTTCATTCCGGTCCGACATACTGAGCAAATCAGTCATCGCTTTTTCCTTCCACTGATCAAGAAAAAATACCGGATTTCATTCATAAGCACATTTGCACACTAAATTACTCACTGAGTTTTTCGTGCGTTTATTGCTTAACAAAATTCAATAATATCTATTGTTGCTTTAAACCCATCGGGCAGAACAAACCCTTTGGGTTTCTTCTATGGCTCGCTCGATGGTTTTATTAATTTAAAAGCATTTGAGCCGATGCTTAGGAGAACAACAATGGACATTTTAATGCCATTGCTTGGATGTGTTTTGACTGGTACCACCTTTTACACCTTCTGTGTAAAACCCGTATTAGATAAAGCCAACCTCATATGATCAATTTTCACGTAATTGAAAGATGGTCTTACGATTTAAAGCAGCTACAGCCGCTTGAAAGTAAGATCATCTTTTCACACCACGACAGAGATACTGCCTTAGAAGTAGCTCATAACACCCACCCTTGGGATATGAACTACACCGAATGGCACGTTGAAATCGAGGAAATTGAAGTGCAATAACAACTATTTTCAAACCCACCGGGGCAAGTTAACAAACCCCTGTGGGTAAGTTCTCTTGAGCCCAAACCGGTGGATTCAACAAAACAACACCCGGGCTGTGTTAAGGAGAACTTTTATGAAGTACAAAAACAAAGGGCTCCAACGTCAACTTAATCAACACAAAGAGGAGATATTGGAGTTAAAAGCTGAAAACGAACAGCTGAAGAAACAAATCGCAAATACTAAACCGGTTACCAAGCAGCACCTTCTATTTTTCATTCTGGAAGCTGTTGTTGTTGTCTTACTGGTTAGTTTAGGAGCATCTGCTATAGAAAATGGTCTGGCTACACTGTTCTATCCTTGTGATAGCGCTATTTGTGGTGAGCTTTCTGTCGCTGGTGCACTTCGTTTTGTAATTGGTGCTTTCTTGATACTGGTTGCAGCAGGTATTATACTTGTTGTACACATTTCCAGAGATGCACAGGAGGACATATGAGCACGGTAACAATATTACTTGCTGTCGGAGTGTCGCTTTTAATTTGTGCAGCAGCAACACTGTACGCGACATATAAGATTGCAAAAAATAAGTACCGCCCCTCTTAACATTTAACCATCAAAAGGGACTCTTCCTTTTGATGGTTTTTTCCTTCTCTAATATCAATTTCAGCCACTTCTAAAGCGCATGTCTGTCGTGCGTTTTAGCCGTGGCTGAATACTAAGCTGCCCGAGTTTCAGCCAAGCTGGCCCGGGCGCACCGCTTCGGCGGTCTATCCAAACGTTTTCTTGAAATTCTAAAACCTTTGGATAGGACGCTGTCCTAGCTGTTTTTTACAACTGAAGATTGATTTTTCAAACTTCGACCGACTGCAATCGGTATACAAACCCGCGGCTATAAGTATTCCTTATAGTGACAACACATACTGACCTCAAACCGGTTGTGTTAAACCCAGGCGCAAGCCTCTTAATCACATCAAATTAAATCAAAACCACCCCGGGGAGTCCCTGTATACACACTCCCTCCGGGATACTTGTGTCTGCAGCGTTCCCCTTTGGAGAGAACTATGCCTACACAACCACTGCAACCAAAACTGCTTCCACACGAACGTGTTCAAGCAGCTTGGCGTTATCTTGAACCAGATGCCCGCGGTACAACTGCAAGTATCTGTAAAAGATATAGAATGACAGAAGCCCAGCTTAAACGAGCTGTTTCTGACTTTCAAAAATGCCGATTCACAAAGTCCAAAAACTGGAATCCATTTTGGGACTTACCTGACACCATCCATCACGTCGTTGATACAAGCGTTATGGTGGATATTGAGCAGGGCGCTAATAAAGGTTCAGATATTGATCTCTTTATGGACCCTGATTTTGACCCAACCAATGGTTTATTGCACAAGCAATGGACCGGCATGGATAAGGAAGCACTTTTCGAAGGGTTACCTTTCCGTATTTTAGAAATCCTGCGCGATTCACGTCCCGGCGATGAGTTATACCAGGAAGCTATTGCATTTACAGATTGCCCACTCTTTAAGGTTATTTGTAAGGCTTATGGTATCGATTGCGATCAGTTAATTCAGTCAGCTCTCGAAATTACCAAATCAGATATTTAACTAACCCCACTGGGAGACACACAGACACTCCTTATGGGTGCTGATGTGTTCTCCCAAAAAATATTTTCTGGAGAGAAATTATGTCAGCACAAGTTAAAGCAGTACCAAATCCGGCCAAAGTAGATTTTTATGTTATGGAAGAAGTTTGCGCAAGCGAGATTTTTCCTGATGTATATCAACCAGGCCAAGTTAAGTTAAAACGAAGAGCAAACCGCCACCCGGATTGCTTACCAAGTAACCCGGATTATGTACCAGATAAGACCACTCTTCGGAGAACGCTTGCCTGGTGGTTTAGTCCTCGTCTGAAAAGCTTAGGTTTGTATGGCGAAACGGGAACTGGTAAAACTGACATGCTACTTTATGTTGCAGATCAGCTAAATGAACCGGTTTACATGGTCAAGGTTCACCCTGCTTTAATGCCGGAAGATCTTGAAGGATGTAAAGACTTGGCGCCCCATTCGGCTGGTGTTATTTCAAAAAACTCACTTGGTCTTGCTGGTAAAGCTTATCGTAATGGTGGCTTACTGGTTTTGGATGAGGTTGATAAGGTTAACGCTCCACTAGGTTGTGCATTGCATGGCTTAGTTGAAGGAAAACCCTGGCCAATAGAGCAATTCAACATTGTTATAAACCAACATCCTATGTGTCGTGTTGCAGGAACTGCCAATACGATGGGTGAAGGTGGTCATGAGCGTTATCATACTTCTAACCGCATGGACCAAGCATTACGCTCGCGTTTTGGTTGGTTGCAATGTCATTTCCCGGACAATGTTCGTGAATTGGCAATACTTACTCGTATGTATGGGAAAAAGTTACCAGCAGCAATGCTCCGTGACAAAATCAAGTTAGCGAATGCTTTTAGAGATGCGTTGCTTGGTAAAAATCGTGACGGAAAGATTGATAACCCCATTAACGCAGTATTCTCAACCCGGACGCTAGTTCAATGGTGTAACTACTGTTTAGCTTATGGTCCTGATGCAACCTGGCGTGAATCTCTTGAATTTGCTTTTTGGGGTTCCGTGGATTACGAGTGTCAGGATGAAGCAAAAGCCATCATTCAACGGTTATTCAATGACAAAATGGACCACCTTGTAAAAGATGTAGTTTCGTCATATAGCCCAAAGCCGTAACTCAAACGCAAAAACCCAACCAGGCATTATCAAAAGATGTATCTGACTTGCTTGGCCATGCGTTTGAGTGTGTGAAGTATGAAGTATCTGGAAAAACGCGCTTTCTAGCACGTACACTTGATGCCCATACGGACAACGGTTTTATCTTCATTGTTGTTCAAGATGGAGAAATTGAATCACGGCTTGATAACTGTCCAAATGCAATAATTTCATCAAATTCGAGTGAGTACCTTCATGGCACTTTGACGGTTGATGAAAGCACAGGTTTGGTAAGTTTTGACCCATTACCTTATCGTGCCGACCCATACCCGGGAAGTGATGTTCATTTTTCCGATGTTTACGTTCATGTTAGCGAAAACAAGGTATGGGCAATAAAAGAAGACTCATCTGGAAATCAATGTACGGTCTACAAAAACGATGTGACTAAGCAACGTTTTGTGTTCCAGGAGATTTCCGGCAATCAGACACTGAGCCAGCGTATCCAAAGTAAAATCCAAAAGGGTTATATCAAGATAAACCCCGCTGTTTTCAGTGTTGTCGATAGAACATTAAATTAACCAACTGCCCCAAAGGGAAGACGTTTTTACACCTCCCCTTGGGATTGGTGTGTCTGAACTTTGGGATTTAACTATTCTGGAGAGAATAATGACCACATCAAATAAAGCAGTAAAAGATGCCCAGCAAACCGCTGCGCAAGCTAAAGAGAAACTAAACAGCAATGCTTGTCTAGTTAGCCGGCCAACCATCAGCTACCCAGCTGGAAAAATGACGGTTAACGAGATTGTTGCTTCTAGCAATCTTGAAAACGGCCAAATTCTGAATGGTAAAGAGCTTGACTCCTCCCTTCAGTGGTTTCCAACATCTGCACTTCAGGCAATGAATACCCAGCGTAAGCAGGCATATGATTTGTTTGATAGTGTCTCAGTTGCTATTGGTGCCTTTAATTTAGTGCCGTTAGACAAACTTCAGGAGGTCATGGAAAAGCTGGAAGAAAAACGGGTCAAGTTTCTTGATTCGGTATCTGCCATGCTTTCGAAATATGATGATCTTGTCGAAAAGCATTGTCAGGATGAAGGTAAGGGTAAAAACAAAAAGCCTAAATCAGAAGCTGTAAAAGAGTTGATTCGTAAAGCCGCAAAGCTAAATGAAACTGACTTTAAATCTGTATTTGGTTTTGAAGTTTTTCCCGCAATGACTATTCAACCGGTTTTCGAGTCGGATGAACAAGTTATGCAGCAGAAGGCGACAGAATCCCTCTGGGACGAAACTGCTAAAGCTGCACGTGAACATTTAAACACAACGTTCAAAGCGGAAGCCAAGCCTACAGCACGTGCTGTTAATGCTTTATCCCGTATTCGCGATAAGTTGGTTGCCTTGTCCTTTTTGGATGATGGTATCGATCGCGTTATTGAGTGTTGCGACCAAGTTGTTCAAGCAATGCCCAAGTCCGGTAAATTGTCAGACCATGAAATTTTGGTTATGACACATTTCATGTCTTCTGTTGCCAATGTCGAAACGCTGAAAGCTACTGCTGCCGGTGATGAAACAAATGGTATCGATATGACTCGGATTTTCAAAATGCTTCTTCCGGAAGTTGTTGAAGAGCCAGAAGTCATCGATGTTGCTGTTGAGTCTAATGAGCCATCTGACCCTGTTAATGCGCAAGCTTTTGCAGGAGACGACTTTGATTCCGAATCGTTGTTTGATGAAGAAGATTGGGCCCAGCAACAACCAGCTACCGCTACCGTTAGACCTCTTCAGGATAATCTGGATTGGGGTGGCTTTTAATAAACCAAATATAAAACCCATAGGCGTCAATCGTTACTTTCCCCTATGGGTGAGTTCCGTTTGGCGCCTTTTCTTTTTAGGAGAGTGTTATGCCGAACGAAACCAAAGTCATTAAAACTCGTGTCATTAACGGCCGGGTAGTTCTTTTGGGTGCTTGCTGGAAATGGGGACCTCGGTTTTCTAATTCACAAGCAATTACAGTAGTTAACCAGGCTAAGCCTTCTTAACCGCTCAACCTTCTAACCCGGGACTGTCAGATCACCAATACACCTGAAGTTTCGGGTTTATCGGGATCTGACAGTTCTGATAAGGAGAAGCCCATGAGATCAAATGAATCAAAAATTGACAAAGTTAAAGCCCTGGTGCAACAACGTGGTGGTTGGAGAGCAGTTTATTCAGCTTACCCCAGCTTACTTGCTGCATTTGATAAACCAGGTAAAGAATTCCCTTGTCCTAAAACCGGTAGTGGCAAAACGAAATTTTCATTTTTTAAAGATGCAGATGTTCGTGGCGCAGCATTTCACCGGGATGAAGGAGGTTTAGCAGACGGGATCGATGTAATAAGTTGGTTAGAAGGCGTATCAAAATCTCAGGCTATGGACATCATCGTTCAAATCTGTGGTGGCGATTTATCTTCAGTTACCCCAGCTGTAATTCGTCGTTCTCGCGAAGCTTTACAACAAACCCAAGTGATTTCACCAGAGGAAGCAACTAAACGCAAAGCCACTATCGACAAGATATGGGCTGGTGCAAAATCTATTGCTGACTCACCCGTTGAAGCGTATTTACGTTCTCGAGGTATAAAAGGTGATCCTGCTTCATGGAAGAATTTATTTTCCCATGAAAGCTTGGCCTACAAGGAAGATGATAAAGCACCTTGGACGCGTCACCCTGGTATGTTGGCCATTGTGAGAGATACAGAATGCAAGCCATTAACCTTACATCGCACCTTTTTAGCTGCTGATGGATCAGGTAAAGCGGATGTATCACGTCAGAAAATGATGTTGGCACAACCTCGCTCCCTGCAAGGTGCCTGTATTCGTATTGATCACCCAGTCGAAACACCTACCGGAAAACTCATTGGTATAACTGAAGGTATCGAGAATGCATTAAGTGTTCGTGAAGCTACTGGTTGTCCAATGTGGGTAGGAATCTCAGACCGTATTATGGAACAAGTTGCCTTTCCGGATGATATAAAAGTCATCATTGTATGGGCTGACATTGAACCCTCTGGTGCTGGTCTTCGCGCAGCTGAAACATTACGTCGCATTTGGGAACCCAAAGGTGTTACCGTTATTGTTGAAGCTCCGCACAATATGAACCGTGAAAAGTGTGATTGGAACGATGTTTACCAAGAAATTGGTTCAACTGGTTTTGACCTCACGATTGACTCTAAATACCGCGTTTATACGGGTGTGGAGGTATTATGATAACGGTTCAGAATATAACCATACCTGCAGTTGGTACTTTATTGGAGTCTCTTGAAAAAGCTGGCATACCAATTGAGAACCACTGCAGAAATGGGTTTTGTGGTGCTTGCAGAACAAAGCTTACTAAAGGTGAAGTGGAATATATAACTGAACCAATGGGCTTTACTCGTAAAGGTGAAGTGCTTGCCTGCTGCTGCAAACCTCGTTTTAACAACGACATTGAAATCCAACTATCGTAACTACACCAAGCCATTGCGTCTGCACTCGGCCTGGGTTTCTTCCTATTTTCCATTTACCAAGTGGCCAATAACGAAGCAGTTACGCATCAAGAATATCTTAACCCCAATGGGAGCAAACCTTAACAGCTCCTAACGGGCCTGTGTGTTTGCTCCAAAAATAACCTGGAGAAAAACATGCAAGTAACGATTACAAAGACATATTCAGAGGACATCATCTTATCTCAAGAGCAAGTGCAACAAATTGCCATTCAGGCCATTTTGAAAAAAATTGGATTGGATGACTCGGCGCAAATACGTTCTGGGATTATTTACAGTGATGTTGATAGAGTTGAAAACGTCAGAGTAAGAGTAGCCAACGATGATGATTATGCTGCTTTTGCAACCATCTCGTTATTAAAAAAATAAACCCCTGCTGGGAAATTCAAACCTCCCGACAGGGTAGGTTCGTCTTTCCTGTGTTCATTACTGGAGAGATATATGAACCAAAACATGCTTAAACAGTCATTCATCGCCCGGGCCAAAACCCTCGCGAATGTTATGACTCGTACAACCAATGTTAAGGTCACTGTTTCAGGCAACCAAGCCTATAACATAGATGGCCTTATCAACATTCCAGCCGGCGACTTTACCGATAAAGAATGGTTGAAGATGGTAGAAGGTTGGATTGACCATGAACTTGGCCATGAAAATCATACCGATGATAACTATTTCCAGCCGTTTGCTAAAAAAGGTGAGTTACACACCCATCTTTTGAACGTGATTGAAGATGTTTGGATGGAAAAAGCTGTTGGAAACCGTTTCCCGGGTGCACGTCAAAACTTAGCGACTTTAGCTGAGCTGGCAATCAAACGTGGTCTTTTCGAAGATCCCACGGATACGAAGCACCCGCTATCAGCCTTATCAGCATTTTTGCTCTACGGTGGCCGCGCAAAAATCACTGGGCAACATTGCTTAGATGACTATGCCGACATCGCTCTGGCTGAAGTTGAAAAACACTTTGGTGATGAGTTTGCAAAAAATCTGGCAGTTATTCGCGATGACATTGATAGGGTAACTGATACAGCTGGCGCCGTTGTTATAGCACAGAGAGTCATTGACCTTCTTAAAGAGGAAAAAGACAATCAGGAGCAGCAACAGCAAGGCGATTCCGACGATGACGCTGATGCAGACTCTGAAGGTGACCAACCTGGTGACTCTGATGATGACGTTAACGGTTCAAAATCTGGCAAGCCAACTCCTCAACAAATAATCGATGCAATTGAAGAAGCCTTGAACGAAGCTGATAAAGCCGACATTCAAGATTTTCATGAAAAGTTAGCAGAGATGTTGGGAGAGGAAGCAGAAGAAGCAAATCACGATGCAGAGGTTAATGAAGTTTCATCAATTCTTGACCAAAGTTCTGTTCGTGCTGATGCTAAAGATTTTGTCTCAGGCCCTCATATGTTAGATCAGGTAACCGCAAAGCGATTATCTGCAGGCGTATATCAAACCATGCATAAGGTGCTTTTTGACCAAGTGCAAAGTTTAGAAACCACCCGCAAGGTTGGTACTAAGTTGGTTAATAGACGTTTATCGGGTATCCCTGCTGGAAACCTGTCTGTGTTTTCACGCCGTGCCGAAACGCAAGATGTGAGCGCTGCTGTAAGTGTCATTATTGACTCATCAGGCAGCATGTCACACGACGGTGGTAACAGCGCAATGGGGCCTGCTAATGCGTGTGCTTTTGCATTTGCATTGGGGTTAAACAAATCTGGAGTAGCGTCAGAGTTTGTTTATTACGGGATCAGTTCGCAGGACAACTACATGATGTATACGGCGAAATCCTTTTTGGAAAAGCCTGTTGCATCGCGTTTTGGTGTTAAAGCTGGCGGTTCAACCCCTACGGGTCCTGCTATGCAGTATGCACTGAATTCACTTTTACTCAGACCTGAGCAAAAGAAGATGTTGCTAGTCATTACCGACGGTGATCCAGACTCAGTTACTTGCGTCAGGAATGCTACTGCAATGGCCAATATCTTCGGTGTCAAAGTCATCCCTATCGGAATCAAAACGAGTCACGTTTCTGGTTTTGAGAAAGAAGAATTTGTCACTGTCCAAGATCCGACTGAATTAACGAATGCGCTTCGCCAGGCAGTTCGTATGAAGCTATTTAAATAACCCAAACCCCACGGGGAGGTATCACTATCTCCCTTGGGGATAGCTATGCCTCCAGCTCGACCGTGGGTTTTATTTCACAGTGTCTGAGCAGCACAAAATGGAGGTTACTATGCCCGGTAAGGAACTGAAACCGAAAACCCTTACTGGGATTTTGGTTAGGTATAAATACGTGTTCACCATGCTTGCTATGGCGGATTTTGCTTTAGTGATGAAGTTCTATTCACAAGAGCAAATGCAGCTAGCTATGTTTCTGCTTGGTGTAGGACTTATTTTGCTGACGTTTAAATCGCACCTCATACAGCAAGACGGTAAATCAATAGTAAAGCAAATCGAACAGTGGTTATTTGAGTTTGCAGTGATACTCATTTTTTCTGGGTTTTCATCTGCGGACTTTAATCCGGTGTTTGGTGCAGCAGCTCTTGTGCTTGGAGTTGTATGCTTACTGATTTTCCTTTTACTTGCTGTGAGGAACATCATCAACTAAAATTGAGGTAATTGGCCAAATGCAAATGGTGCAAATTATGCTCAACCCTTACGAGATAAGCATGCTTCTCATGGTAGCCGGATCATTCGTTTATATGATGTTCCGCTTAGTGAATGCGCTCGAACAGGAGAAGAAGGACAAAGAAGCGAAAGTTAATAAATAATTTCACTTCGCCTATAAACAGCGCTATCTAAGTTGCATCACGCAATTTAATAGTGCTGTTTTTTTCCTCTCTTCGTTGTACGACCAATAGGCTTTAAATAGAGCTTATCGGCGTACAACGACGATGAGGAAATAGTCATGCAAAATCAATTACAAATCACCGCAACACTTATTCAAGAAACCCTAGAATTTGACCTCTTTGGCATGAAAATCCCGGACTACTTCGTGGAAAACCTAATACAAGGTTTGCCGCAGTGTTCTCAGTATTTTCTTAGTCAGATTGAAATTTGCCTAAATGTTAATCCAAGCTTGTATGCCAAAAGAGCATATAGGCTCTGGGCCTCTAACGATCTTGTTCTGGCAAATGTGTTTGCAGATATCCCGCAAAACGTGACTACCATGTCGCGTGCTGCATGAATCCCCCACAATTCGCGCTATGACTTCAGTTCTACTGGTTGTAGCGCGCCGCTTCGGCGGTCTATCCAAAAATATTACCTATTAACCTAATGTCTTTGGATAGGACGCTGTCCTAGCTGTTTTTTCAAACTGATGATTGAATTTTCAAACATCGACCGACTGCTAACGGTATATAAATTTGCGGCTGCAAGTACCCCTTGTAGTGACAACATCAGCCGGCCTTAAAAACCTGTTGTGTTACCAACCCAGGCGCAAGCCTCAATTACACTTAATACACCCCCGGGAGTCCCTGCAAACACACTCCCAAAGGGATAATTGTGTCTGCAGTCTCCCATTAATATTTTGGAGAGAAACATGCAGAACTTTATTACCTTTTTACACACCGAGCTTTCCCGCGAAAAGAAAAGCCAGTTATCCAACGAGACAATTATTGTTTCAACGGAACACTGGCGTATTATTTCCAACGGGAAAGTAACAAACCTAAAAATAGTTTGTAACTTTATCCAGGCACCTTTTTTTATGGTAGAAGACTCATACTTGCCAGATTCATTACTGACAGAGTTTGAACTTCTTTGCCAGGAACCGTTACTGCACAAAAGCCCAGAAAAACTCGAAGCATTTGTGCAAAAAATAAGTCAGTACCAAGGATAAGCTACTTCCTGCAGTATTGACCTTAAATATGCTTCTAGCGCTTTGTATAACGCTTAGAAAGCCATACCCCCTTGGGAGCAATTAACCTCCCTCGCGGTGGTTTATTGCTCCCAAAATTTAATTTTGGAGAGACAATTATGAAGTCTAATTTTCGCTTACCTACAAAGGCTGAGTTTGAAACATTAAAGGAGTTACCCACTCCCAATATTTTGTTTTCAGATTCACCAATCGATGAGAGCATTTTTTGGACCTCAACAACGAATATCCAAAGATATGCTTGGGTTTTTGACGCTAAGGCTTCCTTTGTGTATAAAACCTACCAATCAGGTTTAAACCATGTTCGGCTAGTCAGGGAATCCTCATCAAAAAGATTTCCAACTAAAAGTCGCTTTCAGGCAAGTCCGTGTAACCTCTATTTACTAGACAAACACACTGGGCTTGAATGGAAACGACAACCGGAGCCTGGTCAATATAGTTGGGATGATGCTATGGCAAATTTTGATGGCAAACCCCCATTGCAGACCTTCGGTTTTTTATCCCTTGCATTACGTCAGCGTTTAATTAAACGATGGTCGTTGATGCATTGTGTTCAAGCCGAAAATGTTCTGGAACACTCCGCTATTGTTGGGTTGTTAACAATCATTGCCGCCGAAATTGCCACGCAGCAAGGTAAACACATTGATAAGGCCAAAATGCTACAACACGCGCTCTTGCATGATGTAGCCGAGGTACTTGTTGGTGATGTTGTTACGCCTGTTAAACGAGCAAACCCAGAAATACATTCAGAGTTTAAAAAACTGGAAGATCAAGCAGAGCAACGTTTATTGCTTTCCCTTCCGGAAGAGCTCAGATCGTGTATTGAAACGGCCTTTAACCCCGGTGGATATGAGCAAAAACTCGTCAAAGCCTGCGACAGCTACTCTGCCTACATTAAATGTAAGATAGAAGTTGGTGCCGGCAATTCTGAATTTTCAGACGCATTAGTTTCAATGGAAAAACTTGTATCTCAACTGAGAGAAGAGTTTTTTGAAATCGATGTGATACACCAATGGTTTTCACCTGGTTTAAGTATGTCAATTGACAAATTGCTTGCCGAGTCTCAGTCATGAGCCAGGTTTACAGCGAAGGTTCAATCCCTGTGGTAGCATTAATAAAACGCTTACCTCGGAATGACACTATGCCAAAAAGCTACACCGTAACTTTTAAGGATTACGAAACACAACCTGAGCTTATTGACAAAGCAGCAGCACTTCATGGCATACCACCTGAGATGTTACTTAAACGCTTTATCAGTAAAGCATTGGATGAATATCGTGAACCCATGAAAGACATCTCTCAATTTGACAGTTTGGAAGAGTTTTTCAAAGGAAACGGTTTAAAGAAATAACCTAACTAACGCCAAAAGGCTTGGAGGATGTATGAATGCACCCAAGCCTTTTAGGCTTATTGTGCTTTATGCCTGGTTACCGGATCACAATAATCCCAAAATACCAGGACCAAAGTATCGTCCCGTTCTCGTGCTCGATGTGAATTCTAATACCAAGGAATTGCTTGTTGTTTATGGTACCAGCCAGCAAACACAGCACCCGGGGAAAAGTGAATTTACAGCCCATTTCGATGGCCTAACAAAACCCACCAAGTTTTGTTTTACCTATCAAAGATGGATACCGGCCACTGATGAATATCTTTGCAAGGACGGTCAAAAACACATCATTGGGTACCTGCCGCACAAATATTATCCTCGTGTATTTGAAGCTATTGCAGATCTTGATGATTAACCCACCCGGGAGCACATAACCTCCTCACGGTGGTATTGCGCTCCTTTTTTTAGTTTATGGAGAGCAATATGAAAGAGCAGACAATATTAGGTTCAAACATCAGCAGAGAACTTACGCATCTATCCTTAATGGACTACGAAGCTTATGCTCTTCCAGATGGTTACCAATACCTATGTAGCTCAACTCGTAAATCTTACGATGCTACATGGTTCAACAAGGCGCTTAAGAAACTTATCACATATTGTGAAGGTGACTTAAACACCATTAGTTGTCCTGATGAATCCACATTCATTTCAGAACAAATGCGTTCAGTTGAATTCTGTGCGTTAGGTTAACCCATATCATAAACCCACCCCCGGGAGCACATAACCTCCCTCTGGGTGGTATTGCGCTCCCTTTTAATATTTGGAGAGAGCAATGTTAAATACTAATCAAACCACTCAGTCAAAAACCTACCGCATCGTAAATGGCCGCGGTACCGTTATTGATGATTTAACCGGTTTAACCCTTAACCAAGCTGAAACATGCTTATGTCGCTGCTTAAATCAGGGGGCCAACGCTTATTTACAAGACGAGCTGACTCCCCTAGAAGAATGGCAAGGCAGAACATTATCGGAAGATGAAATCAGATCCCTTATTGGTGTCGGATTTTGTCAACCGAAGTTTTACAAACGTTCTGTTTGGTTAAAGGCAAAAAAGTTAATGGATGAAATTGTTGTGCCGTTAGGTTTAGCATATCCCCATGACTACGGCTATGGAAAAGGGAAGTACTCATCAGATTGCGATATTGATGAAGTAAAGTCTCAAGTTGTTGAGCTTCTGACTGCTAATAACGGTGAGGTCTCAGCATGAATCTTCTAATACCAATTTTTTTAACCCTGGGTGTCATTTTTGGATTGTATATATTCCATCTTAAAAAACAGCCAAAGCGATTCGTCATTATCAACCCTGACAATATTATTGTTGGTTCTGTAGATGATGAAGAACAAGCAAAACATCTGAAAAGTAGGGGATACACCGTTGCTCGTGAAATTTTCTCACGCCGCGGCACCTACTTCAAACCAATATAACTAACCCACCAGGGAGAACATAAACTTCCCTCTGGGTGGTCTGTGTCTCCCTTTTTAAATTTTGGAGAGACACAATGCAGCAACAAGATAAAACCGCTTTTGGCGCTACTATCACGAAACAAGACACCTCAGACTCACTTAGTTGTTTTGAGTCAATGTTAGTTGGTGATCAGTGGGCTTATCTGACTTCATCTAATGCAGAGCACTCTGTTTGGATGAACCCTTCAGAGAAATCCATTTTGGAGTATTCAAAAGGGCAGATTACAAAAATCACAGCACCTGATGATTTTGTCTTTGGATTGGAAGTGCATGTTCAACTTGAATTTTGCTCGTCACAATCTGGAGCATCTTCATGAAGCATTTTACCGCTTTTCCCTTACTCTTAATGCCACTTGACGTGCAAATTAAGCGACGTGGTGGTGAAGGGTTTAATTGCGATGTTAAAGCTACACCAATACCGGGTTCATATTCAGTTAAATATGAATTTGAAACTGCCTTTGGTCCAGCTACATTGACAACTCTAAACCAGTTCAATTTAGGTATCATTCATAGTAATGAAGGCCCTTTACATGTGATGTATTGTGCAGATAAGCAATCATTCTTCAAGGTTTTAGTAAAACCCGCGAAGCGACTTATCGGCAAAAAGATTTTGTTTACCACGCCTATTGCTGAAACCTTTGAGCAAGCGATGTCGGTCCTCAAATCTTGGTACCCTACATACACAAACTGGAAACTTGATAAACCACCAATTATCTAAAACTCACACCTGACGGTACTGAAAACCCCGTTGGGTTCTCTATGCCGGCCGTCAGGATAATTTCACATTTACCCTGGCACGGTACTGGAGAGAGAAATGCAAAATCAAACAAATATGTTCGCTTACCACAACCAGCAAATATTTGACCGCTTTATTGCGACTGGTGATTATCCTGAATCAGATAAAATGTTACTCAGGGAAATGATTAGTGAAAATGGAGGTTTCATTGCTACCCATGCCACTTTTTCAACAAGTCGGAAATGGCTCGATAAATATTTAACCGCTGAAAAGTTGTTAGCAGACAGATTCAAACGCACAAACCCTCAACCATTAGCCGGCGATGCTGTATTGATCGAATGTGCAAACGGTACTGTTTACGAAAATGCCCTTATTGCATATGAGCCAAACAGTTTAAATGAGAAGTTTGTCATCGTTACTCAAGGGGGTGGTCATATAGTTAATATTGATCAATCACCTACTGAATCATTAAAAATGGTAATTGCTGGTGGATACTTTATGGGTGTTCGTTCAGATGAGTTTTTACCAGAACCAACTGATTCAATAGACAGGTCATTTTGGTTTTGGGCTGAACGTGCTTGTGCATCTGGCGGTTTATACATAACTCGTCCTGTACTTCGCTGGCGCCTTAAGCAAATCAACCCTGATTTTTATTAAACTTATTACACCTGACGGTTTGCGATTATTCCGTTAGGGATCTCGCTATGCCGGCCGTCAGGATAATTACACTTTTTACCCAGGCACGGTAATGGAGAGAAACATGAACATTCAAACTCAAACACTGGAACTTCTTCACAAAGAGCTTCAGTTAAAAAACCATGTAGATGCGATTGCTTTACTTGATAAGTCGATTGAAACAGCCAAAACTGATGAGGTATTTAATCAAAGGTTTAACGCTGCTTTTGAAACTGGCTCAACGGTTGAATTTAGAGAGCTTTTCTCTGAATTTGGAAACTACTTCAAGCAATCAAGTGAATCATTCCCATGGTATCCACATGAAGACGCCGTAAACGCTATCGATACTGCCATTCATCATGTCAGATTAAGGTCTAAACAACCTCTTATCGATGGCTATAACTGCTGTACTGCTGGCGTTCTACCTGACTTAACCACATCTACGTCACTTGAAATTTCAGCTGTGTTCGTTGGATTGTTTTCAGATGGTTCAACCGATTGCACCCCCTTATTTGGTGTTGCGTCAGGTGTTGAAAAACTAAGTGATTACATGAGTAGTAGCGACATCGAAGGGAATGTTGTCTACACGGTTTACCATCGTGACATATACGGTTATGCAGAGGCTTTGCATGATTCAGAAACCCTTGAACAAGCGAAAGGTGTTGCTGAGGGTATCAAAACTATGTACCCCCAGCTGTCAATTGACCTTAACTAACCAAACCCAACCCAACAGGGAGCCACTTTAACTCCCTATGGGTGTTGACGTGGCTCTCTTGTATTTATGGAGAACAAAATGCGTCAACAAAAAAACCAACATCACCAACAAATCAACTATTCAGAGCTTGTTTGTGTTATTCCCGGTAGAGGCATGCAAACTCTTTTCCGAGGGAAAACCTATGCTCAGGCATTAGCGTTTCGAAGTAATAATGCATTACGTACCTTTCACGGTCGTAAGGTATCCATTGCTGAACGACGATCAGAATCATCTGAACCAACCGGCTGGCTATATCAAGAACAGTTAAAGCATGAAGGAGATACCGCATGGTAAAATCCTTTGTGCTACAGCTTATCGATGCAGCTGCCGGCGAAAAAATATCTCATTTCAGGACTGTCAAAAACGGTGATCTAGAAGTGAAGATATATTTTACTGACTCTAAAATCATTCTGGCCAACTTCCAAGGACGTCAGTTTTTAAATGTAGAGTCACGCATAAGAGGTCGTCGAGAGTCATTACTTGGCTTTGAGACTATGGTTTCTGAAGCGATCCGCATTAATGCGCCTAACGCTCATTTTCCACCTCGACTGCTACCTGCTTAAAAGAAGCGCCCACTTGATGTAAATCACTCCATTTTCGGACTGATTTATTCCTTGTGAGGCGCTTTTTTTTTGCATATTGTTCAGGCACCTATTTATTTATCGCTCTGTCGACACAAACCACAGCATAATAAGGGATAATTTACATGTTGATAATTGCTATGAGGCTGTCGCTATGCTTATCGTTACCAAAGGTAACCTACGTGTCATCCGCTCCCTAAACGATGCCGAACGACGAGCTATTCTTGCTCATTATGGCCATGGTAATGCCTCATCATCACAGCAAACACTTGCTCAATCAGTCGCTTCATTTGCTAAATCATCTGAATCTTGGATCAAGTGTGATTGCGCGACCAACAACACTCCAGCCTATTTATTCCCAAGGCAAAACGATACCGGTACTATTACCCTTGTTCGTCCGCGGCCACCAAGACAGAACCCACATGGCACATCCTGCCCATTTTATTTAGCTGATTTACCCCAGGAAACAGAGGCTGGCAATGCATACAAATCACCGGCGCTCATACAAGACTTTTGCTTACTAAGCCCTGACAACCTTTCTGAGGGGCCCAGTAACGAACCAAGGGTAGGGCAGCAGACACCGAGTCGCAAACAACTTCCTCGATTAACCCGGGTTTTACTCAATCTACTGGACTCAGCCGGCATAAATCACCTGGATGAAAGTTTCCCATTCTCAGAGCATCATAAAGCGATTTATAAATCTGCCTCTATGATGCCAATGTGGCCGGGCGCCAACCTTATGCTGTCGGACGTGCTCTCAACTTCAACAACCGTCTCTCACTACTATAGCTTGGTCAATCGTTTAAAATCTGAGAAGCGTTTTGGTTCAAAAAGGCGCAAGCAGGGGTATGTCATCGCATTGGCGACAGCCTTTTCGGAATACTCAGTGACATTGCAGTCTGGACAGGAAGTGAAGTTACTTGGCAAGATAGCTGCGCCAAGCCGGGTGCCAAATGGTCCATACTGGGCTATTATATTAATTGCAGAGCCAAGAGCAGGTTCAAATTACTTTGACCCTATCCGTGCATCGCTTTGGCCTGCATACTCGGAGAGGCTGCCCTTTGTTGTTGATTCCGATCCAGAGAGACATACGCTAAAAGAGTTAATATCCTGGCGCTTATATTGGCGGGATAGGGGGCAGGACTTTGCGATTACCAAGCCATTGGACTTTTCAACCTCTGTAAAGCCAGATTTCGTCATTGTTGATAACGAGTCAGGCAACCAGGTTGTTATAGAGACAATGGGAAGCAAGGACGAGAAGTACCTTTTAAGAAAGGTCCACACACATGAACAAATGGCCAGAATTGGTCCTGTCATTGAGCATCGAGTAGACGATGACTCACTGACGTTTAAGAAGTCAGTCACTGCAGCAATGATGGGATAAAAATGCTTTACTTTGTTTTGGATGAACAGCAAGTATTGGTTGATACATTTTCCGGGCCTCCACCGGTTTCGAAAAATTATGCTTGCCCTTTTTGTTTCAAAAAGGTCATGCAACTTAATCCTGCAGAAGACCATGTTGTTTCATTCATACATCAATGCCATAGTGACTGCCGACCGTCCTTTGAAGAGCAGCTTTACCGGTATTTTGAGGCAATCTTCCCGACTGATTTTACATTAAATCTCCCTAAATATGAGCATGTCGTTCCCGCCGTGAGCTCAGAATTACCCAGCTACCCTGGTAAGAAGATTGAATTCCCATCAAAGACCATTCATCTAAAAGGGAAAAGTATCGAAGTAACATCAAGTGATCTTTTGAAAATCGAATATCATGATCCGATTGTTCACGCCTATAAAATACAAAATAGCGCCGACCCGTTGATATTAATATTTAATTTCTTTGGCTGTGAAATTGAACGTGATTTTTTCCATGAAGAAATATTTTTCACATCTACGGTTCTTGAATTTATATTAAAGCCAACTGTTTCACCTGAGCATTTCCATGAAGGTATAAATATTAAAACACTGCTTTCATGCCTCTTCATCACCTATATTCGCAATGAAATGATGCTAAAAGAAATCCAAGAGGTTCATCGAGAACGCCAGGCGCAAATTGAAGAAGTTGCCATTAAACAATCAAGTGACATTAAACGCCTTTCTGATCTGTCTATCATAAATATAAAACATCATTAACGCAGCTTTTCCATCCCACCGAAATTTAAACGATCTTTTTCTATGTATCGCAGCATATTCTGATACCGTTTCCAATCGCCTTTATCGCCCCAACACGTTCGCCATATCAGCTGCTGCGGAGTGCTCTGCGGCGGTCTTGCGTGCATAGAACAGGATCATTCCAGGGTCACGCCACCCGCCTGCCAGTTGAATTTTTTCCAAATTTATACCTCGTTTCACCATGTCAACCGCCGCGCCTACCCTGGCTGAGTGTCCCGTTAAATTGGCATGAACCGATCTAAAGCCAGCGATAACCGCCTCATAGGAAATTGGCTTAATCTCGGTTGCAAGGTAGGGTTTAAGGGTTCCGGCCGACGTGACAGCCCGAAGCAAATATCCTTCTTTGATGCCGCTTACTTCCAGCCATCGCTGGATCAGAGCCATCGTGGTTTTACTGACATAACGAAATGCACCAATCGCCTCCTGGTCAGATTTCGTTCGTTCAACAAACACCGTACCGGTACCATCACTATTGGCACTGATGTGATCAAGTCTAATCACCCGAAGCTCAGCGCTTCTGCACAGAGTGTCATAAGCCAGGTTAACGATAAGGGTATCGCGTAGCGTTTTAATGCTAGATAAATCAACCTTATCCATATGCGCCTTTAACAAATCTGCTGATAACGGTTCAGCTTGGCCAGCCGGCTTCGCCACTTTTTTCAGAACCAAGCTAATCGCCTTTTTAAGCTCGTGACTGGTAGCCAGTGGGTTAGGGCAGCCGAAGTAGCTAAATAACACCTTTAGATGATGAAGTCTGCGTCGGATCGTCTTTATCGTGAACCGTTCACGTAAATAATTCAGATACGCGACCATTCCATCAAAAGCCTCCTTGTCAGTAGAGGGCACTGTGGCAATGCCGGCATCAGACGTGGATTGGATAAACCGCATGTAACAGTTCCAATCGCTACGAATAGCCTTTTGGCTGTTAACCGGCATGTTGGCGAAGATATTGTTAATAAAGCGCTCGAAGTGTTCATTACTTGCGCGTTGGCCAGAAGATCCTGAAGGGATGAATTGGGGTTGCCCGGTAACCGGAGTTAAAAACATAAATTGCTCACACTCGATGCTCAAATGAAGATTACCATACCGCCGTTGTGAGATTAAGTAACAAACCAGAATAATAACAATTATTTGGCTATGTGATACTGTAGCAATATATAGGCACAAGAAAGTGTTACCTGTAACAGTTCTCTGCTTGCGTAGTTTGAAAGTCTAGGGTAGGATTTATTAAAGTAAAAAAGTGTTACAGGTAACAGAATGGCAAAGTTCAGGGCGGTGCCCGATGATGAAAAAATGTGGCCTGCGTTTTATGAACAGCAGAAAGGTTTCATCGGTCTTTCTATATCATACATTAAAGATCCATTAATGCCAGTACCGGAATTTACCATCACTGATTACCTCACCGATATTCAGCTTTTGGCTGACTATCTGACACCGCTAGGCTTTCAAAAAATATCAGGTCGGTACCGAGTCTTCAAAACACGTTCTAAGACAGAATTTAAAACCATCACGTTAAAACAAAGCACATTATGGCGCCTTGAAGAGTATGCCAGGCTAAACGGGTTTAGTTATGATAGCTATGACCAACTGTTTGAGTTCATGATTGATCCGGAAGAAAGGTTAGAACACGCCCGGGGCGTAGAGTCCATTCCGTCATCTTTATCGTTAGAAGAGTCATTTCAGATAACTCGCGCTAAGCTTTCCCTCAGAACCCACACTTGGGCTGTTATATTGAATTTCATCGAATATGCTTACCGCGCCGGCTGGCTCGCTTGCAAGCACCTTTCTGGCGCTAAAAGGACCGACAAGGTACTAGACGAACACGCTGAAAAGTTCATTTTAGACACTCAAGTTAACGATAAATAAATGGTTTTGGACGTTACCCACAGCTTCTGAGATAACTCTATTAAGCTCATATATTTCAAATTTAAAACACACAAGTGGTAATTGACGTTAAGAAGTTAGCACGCACCTTTGCCTATAGATCCAGTAGCTGGAGTCTCGAAAAGTCAACTATCGAGACTATTACTTAACCTAATTACAACAATTGGACCCTTAATTTTTATGAAAAAGCTCAGGATCCCATTGCACTCTCGAACGAGACGAAGGGGAAAGATGATTGGTTATGAACTTATCTTTCCACTCTGTTACCCGGCGCAGCAGGACAATTCTTTCACATCCTTGTTAAAGGTTTGGGCGCAGAGTTTAAGACCTTCAACCATCGTCAAATAAGGAAACAATTGTTCGGCCAATTCGGTTACCGTCATGCGGTTGTGAATGGCTAAGGCGGCACTTTGGATAACCTCTCCGCCTTCGTGCGCCAAGATTTGCGCACCAATCAGGCGTCCACTGGCCTTTTCAACCACCAGTTTGATAAACCCATCAGTTTCGAAATTAGCCAAGGAGCGCGGAACGTTTTCCATATCCAACACACGGCTGTCGGTTTCAATACCTTGAGCTTTGGCTTCCTCTTCGGTCAGTCCCACTGTGGCCACTTGTGGATCGGTAAAAATCACGACGGGCATAGTGGACAGATCCAGTTTGGCATCTCCGCCCGTCATATTGATGCCAGCACGGCTACCGGCGGCCGCGGCGACATAGACGAATTGAGGCATGTTGCTGCAGTCTCCGGCGGCATAAATACCAGGAACAGTGGTTTCCATGCGCTCGTTAACAATGATTTCGTCTTTTAGGTTGGTAGTGACGCCCACCTGGTCCAGATTAAGTTGGCTGGTATTGGCGTGTCGTCCGGTGCTCACTAGTAAACGATCGCAGTGCAGAGCACCCGTGTTAGTTTCCAACGTAAATTGGCTACCATCGTGGATCACCTTGGCAGCTTGCGTATTGTTTAATACTCGAATTCCTTCTTTTTCAAAACAGAAGGTGAGCTTTTCACCCAGTAAGGGATCTTCCCGATAAAGCAATGTATGTCTTGCTAATATGGTGACTTCACTACCTAAACGGCGATAAGCCTGGGCTATTTCCAGAGCTACGACCGACGAGCCAATCACAACCAGACGCGGCGGTAATTCCTCTGAAAAAAGCGCTTCGGTAGAGGTCCAGTAAGGCGTTTCGGCCAACCCATCGATGGGAGGAATGGTAGGCGTGGAGCCGGTGGCAATCAGGATTTTATCGGCGTGAACTTCCTGCTCGGTTCCGTCATTTTTTCTGACTAACAGGGTGTTCGCATTTTTAAATTGTGCCCAACCTTTAAGTAAAACAAGCGCTGGATTGGTCATCAGAATGTTTTGATATTTTGCCGCTCGCAGATCTTCAACCCGAGCTGTCTGCTGCTGGGCTAATAAAGCGCGACTTAGTTGAGGTGAATGGTTCTCTAATCCGGCAAAGGGATTATTGCGTTGATGCTGGGCCAGTTGAGCTGCGCGGATCAGAATTTTTGAAGGTACACAGCCGACATTGACACAACAACCACCAATAACATCGGCACCTTCGATAAAAGTGACCTTGGCGTCACCTTCAGCCGCTTTGATAGCACAGGCAAAAGCTGCTGAGCCTGAGCCGATAATCACTACGCGTAGAGGTTTTTTGCCCGGATCTTGGAGGTCACAACAGGTATTCGGTACTTTATTTTCCGGTAAAGGGTTATAACCCCCAGTTTTAATCGTCTCTGAACAGGTCATTCCTTATTCCTTGACGGTTGACGGATAACCGGCGTTCGTGGTTGCTTCGGTCAGTGTTTTTACAGTAGTTTTTTCGTCGTCGAAGGTGACGACAGCCAATTTGGTTTCAAAGCTGACGTCAGCTTTACTGACCCCCTCAACATTCTTTAATGCCTTTTTGACCGTAAATGGGCAGGTCACACAGTTCATGGTGGGCACTTCCAAAGTAACTGTTTTCGGCGCAGCAAAAGCGGTCAGACTGAGCAAGGCTAGCGAAGACAGCAAAGCAATTTTCTTCATCATTTTCTCCAGTAACGTATATGTCTTAAACAAAGTGAGTAGTTAAACCATGGCTGCTCAGGCAACCCAGATAATCCAATAATTACTTGTAATTAAAGTTAACGCTATCAGTGCCATTAACCAAAAAAAGAGTTGCCGACGTTTGCGAACTTGCTGTATTGCACAGGCAGAGTCTGGTTCACAGGCCTCAATGGGGCGATAAACCGTCCAACCTGCAAAACTAAACAAGGCTAATACCAACAGGAGAAAAATTGGGCGGTACGGTTCTAACAATGTCAAATTGCCGATCCAAGAACCACTTACCCCAAGCAGCAACAGAACGAATGGGCCTGCACAGCAGAGGCCTGCACCTGCGGCGGCAGCAACACCGCCGAATAACGGCAAATTAGAATCGTCTTTTAACATGACTCACTCCACTAGGTATATTTCAGTGAAGTCAGTCTAAATGCCGTACTCTGGTACGGAGTCAATAAGAAATAAGCTAAAAGCGATTCCTATCCTCAGGAAGAAGGGAATCGATTATGGGACAATGAGTTCGGTCCGGGTTGGCGGCGCATTGGTTTAATAAATTATTGAGAACAGTCTCCAAGCGACGCAAATCGGCCATCTTGGCACGAACACCTAAAAGCTTTTGCGAAGCCAAATCCTGTACTTCCTGACAGGACGTGTCATTTAGCGTCAACAGATTGGATATCTCTTCCAGAGTGAACCCCAGCTCCTGAGCACGCTTGATAAATATAATCCTGTTTAAGGTTGTCACAGGATATCGTCGATATCCCTCGTCTGGTTTATCGGGCTGCTTGATAAGAGCACGACGCTCGTAATAGCGGACTGTCTCAATATTGACACCTGCTGAATTAGCCAATTGGCTGATCGTATACATAGATAGCTTCATTTTCCGTACTTAAGTACGGAGTATTCTAATCCTAAAAGCAGAGAAACCAAAAAGAAAACCGTGGCGTACGTTTTCATCCCATTGGACTCTACGCAACTTATCTAAACTGTTCAGCAAAAGTTGTCCGTTATCACAGTTATGTCGTCACGAGGTGAAACCTGAAAGCCAGCCTGGAACCGGAGCTGAGCCATTTTGTAGCATAGGTATTCTGGAAAAAGATGCCAAGGTGTCGGTATAGGACCGACAATCAATAAAAAAACCAGACTCTGGCTATGGGGATTGGGTGAGTCCAGGTTCAGCGACTTTGATTGGGGTAGGCCACAGCGCACGAGACAAAATTCTGAAGCTGGTGGATTATATCAGACAATCTTGTCAGTGAGCTTGAGTTAAAAGACCCTCGGGATTTCAAAACACCTCAAAATCACACTTTATATTGAAATTTAGTTTATGTATAACAATAGGTTAAATCACTTTTTGTGAAAAAAATTCAGAATCCCGTTGGCCCCTCTTATAACGACCGGTATGCTATGATTAATGCTAGTTGCTACGTATTACTTGGTTAAATGCTAAAATCGTTACTAATAACTGCATTATCTGTTTTAAACCTTAATTTCAACGTTCTCTCTGTTATTAAGTTTTAAGACTAAAGAACTTTGCAAAAGTGAAATGAATTCACTATAATTAAGCCCGTATATAGATGCCTATCACCATTTGATAAAAAGAAATTTTTATCAGGAAGAAACCGCCCCACCAAGGCGGTTTTTTTTCGTCTGAATTGTGGCCCGACTGCTTCATAACCGTTATACTAATCAAGTGTTTGTGAGTACCTAATCACTCTTCAGGCACCCTACTCATGCGATTTAGGCTGCATGAGTAGGGTGGAGCAATCCGCCCTTTAATGGTCATAAGCGGCCGGCTGGTAACCGGCGTCAAGTCAAAGCTTATGAGTGTTAAACTTGCTGTGGTGATAGGCATCTATATACACGTGTCATATCACAGCTAAATAGTGCGACTTGACTCTTTTTAGCAACATGGCTTTGTAATTGAGGCCGACATATGGAAACACTTCTATATGTGTTAGTCGGATTTGCATTAGCGGGACTTGCTGGTAAGGGGATTTCGATCACCTTCAGCAATATCAATATTGGAAACCGTCATAACATTGACAAAACCAAGCAATAAACATCAGTTTCCCCCTTCGAAATTTCGAGGGGGTTTTTAAAGAGAATAACACAATCAGGAATTAGCAGTTTTTGTAGTTGTTCTTCATGCATTCCCGTGCAATCTTCTGTGCGTCAACGATTTGATCTTTGGTCATTAATTTCTCAATTTTACCTCTGAATTCCGATGATCTTTGATTACCGTTCGCTCCAGCGATATTAAACCAAACGTGAGCGTAGACAAAGTCTTGTATAACCCCTTCACCTTGAGTGTACGCTATAGCCAAGTTGTGCTGTGCCTCAGCTATTCCATGCTCCGCAGCATCTTTGTACCAAAAAATTGCATTACTTTGGTTTTTCTCAGTGCCTATTCCGTTCTGCTCCATATACCCTAAAAAGAACTTTGATTCATGGTACCCATAGAGCCCTGAAAGACTAAAAAAGTTATATGCAATTTCAAAGCTCTCTTTCTCATACAATGTAATACCAATAATGAATAACACCTCTGCTGACTCAGCAGAGTTTTCTGATGAACAAATTTCTACAGCCCGAATATCATCGGCATCGAACGCCTCCCTGCAGGGTGAGCTGGCATTCGATGATGCGCTAGTGAAGAGCAAAATCAGCACTACGAATTTTAAGTAATTCATTAACTATAAATCCCTATACGAGGGTTAGCCGGGATTCGGGAAATTTCTCATATAATGATGACTA